>Ga0154020_10003581_pt1 | contig 18671 bp, 11 predicted proteins | sample Klosneuvirus_201_FD_109709 | JGI IMG/M metagenome (GOLD analysis project Ga0154020, IMG submission 109709) | Active sludge microbial communities from wastewater, Klosterneuburg, Austria - Klosneuvirus_20160825_MG | ecosystem: Engineered > WWTP > Aerobic digester > Activated sludge | place... | reverse complement strand
CGCGGGGCGCGGTCCTGGCCACCAGGCGCGCCAGGCCGCGCAGCTCGACGTCGACGTCCTGGCCGGCCGCCCACTTGGCGGCCAGCCCGTGGCGCGCGACCGCGAAGCTGTCCAGCCACGCCTCGACGGTGAAGCGCACACAACCCAGGTGCTCGAGCCGGATGCTGGCGCGATAGGTGTCGTTGCCGACCGCCTGCAGGGCGACCTCGCTCCAGCCCTCCTCGCCGCCCTCGAGGGTGTGGCGCACGACCCCGGCGATGATCTCGTGGCCATCCACCAGCAGGTCGGCCTCGACGACCAGGTCTTCACCCAGCTCGCGCTTGACCGGCCAGCACCCGCCATCGACACAAGGTCGCAACGCGCCGACGGTGATCCTGCGCCGGCCCTCTGTCGGCAGCTCCAGGCCAGGCACGCTGGGTGAGGGATCGATCAAGGAGCGGGTCACCACAACCTCCAGGCCTGGGTGGTCGGGGGGCGCCTTGACTGCATCGCGAGGCGCCCGCAAGCTTGGCCCCGATGGCCGCCGAGGCAGACGACGAGCTGGCGCTGGCGTGTCGCGCCGCTCTGCGCGCGCTCGGCATCACCCGCTTCGGCCTCGCCATGCACGACGCCGCCTTCCCGGGCGGCGGACGTGGCGATCTCGGGCGTGGCACGCCCTACGGCGCGGGTGGGCGGCGCGTGCTGGCGCTGGCCGCGCGGCTGGGCTTCGACGTGGTGCAGCTCGGGCCCCAGGGCGACCTCGGCGACGACAACGAGTCGCCCTATGACGGCGCCGCCTTCTCGCGCAGCGCGCTGCTGCTCGACGCCGCCGCCCTGGAGCAGGACGAGCTGCTCGGGGGGCTGTGTTCGCCCGCGTGGCTCGACGCCCTGGAGGCGGCGCAGCCGGCGCCACGGGAGCGCTGTCACCCGCGCTTCGCGCGGCGCGCGGCCGCCGAGCTGCTGGTGAAGCTCCGCGCCGGCTTCGCCGCCGGCACGGTGGGCGTCGAGCGCCAGCGGCGCGCCCGCGCCTTCGCCGGCCGCCATGCCGCGCTGGCCCAGTGGGACCCCGGCTTCGACCCCGCGCTGGAGTGGCTGCTGGCCGAGCAGCACGCGCGCACGCGCGCGGTGGCGACCCAGCTCGGCGTGCGCCTGTACGCGGACCTGCCCATCGGGCTGTCGCCGCGCGACCTCGGCGCCATCCAGCACCTGACGCTGCCGGGCTACCACGTCGGCGCGCCGCCCAGCCGGACCAACCCCGAGGGCCAGCCCTGGGGCTATCCCGCGCTGGCCCTCGACGCGCTGGAGGCCACGTCGACGCCGGGCTCGACCACGGCCGCCTTCCTGGCGGCCCGGGTCGATCGCGCCGCCCTCGGCTTCGATGGCCTGCGCATCGATCACCCGCACGGCTGGGTTTGCCCGTGGGTGTACCGCACCGGGTCCGAGCCCCGCGATGGCGCGCGCCTGACCGACTCGCCCGATCTGCCCGACCACCCCGCGCTGGCCAGCCACGCCATCGCCCGGCCGGAGCAGCTGGACCGCAGCGTCGCGCGCTTCGCCGACGGCTGGGTGCGCACGCTGGAGCCCGCGCAGCTCGAGCGCTACGCTCGCGGCCTGGCGCTGCTGGTCGAGCGCGCGCGCGCCCACGGCATCGCGACCGAGGACCTCGCCTGCGAGATCCTCAGCACCTGTCCGCGGCCGCTGGCGCTGGTCATCGCTCGCCTCGGGCTGGGCCGCTTCCGCGTGCTGCAGAAGCTGACCCTCGACGATCCCGCGGATCCCTACCGCCCCGAGGCCGCGGGCCCCGAGGACTGGGTCATGATCGGGAACCACGACACGCCCTCGGTGTGGGCGCTGTTCGAGCGCTGGCGCGACAGCGGGCGGCTGGCGGCCTGGGCCGAGGCGCTGGCCGATCGGCTGGCCGCGGCGGGCGCGCCACGGCGTGCGCTGGTGGCGCACATCACCGGCGAGGCCGCCGGGCTGGCCGAGGCCATGCTGGCCACCCTGCTGGCGTCGCCGGCGCGCCGCGTGCTGGTGTACTTCACCGATCTGTTCGGCGAGCGCGAGCTCTACAACCGCCCCGGGGTGGTGCACCCCGACAACTGGAGCCTGCGCCTGCCCCCCGACTTCGCGCAGCGCCACGAGGAGCGCTGCCTGGCCGGCCAGGCGCTCAGCGTCCCGCGCGCCCTGGCGCTGGCGCTGCAGGCTCGCGGCGCCGAGGCGGCGCTGGTGACCCGCCTGCGGCAGCTGGCGCCGCGTGTCAGCCCGCCCGCCCCGGCAGGTTGACACGGGCCTACCCGTGCACGGTTGGGGGTACGCTGACCAGCAGCGGTCCCCGCGGCAGCTCGATGGGGCCCGAGCCTTGCGCGCCGGCCAGCGCCTCGACAGCGCTGGCCGGCGGGCGCGCGAGCTCGGCGACAAAGCCCTCGGCCCAGCTGCGGGCGCTGTGCTCGCGCACCGCGGCGCGCATGGTGGTCATGCGCTCCCGCTGCTCGCCCGGGGGCATCGCGAAGGCTCGCGCCAAGGTCGCGCGCATCGACTCCAGATCGTAAGGGTTGACCATGAGGGCGCCGGTCATCGTGGCCGCCGCGCCGGCAAACTCGCTGAGCACCAGCACGCCATTGTTCAGGGTCCGGGCGGCGACATACTCCTTGGCCACCAGGTTCATGCCGTCGCGTAGCGGGGTCACCAGCATGACGTCGGCAGCCCGGTACAGGGCCACCAGCTCCTCGATGGGCAGCCCGCGGTACAGCAGGTGCACCGGCACCGACGAGGTGGTGCCATGGCGAGCATTGATGCGCCCCACCAGCTCGTTGACGTCGCGCTGCAGCTCGGCGTAGGCGGCCACGCGCTCGCGCGAGGGCACCGCGATCTGCACGAAGCGCACCTGATCGCGCAGCTGCGGCGCCTCCTCCAGCAGGCGATTGATGGTGTGCAGCCGCCGCGGGATGCCCTTGGTGTAGTCGAGCCGGTCGACCCCCAGCACGATGGTGCGGCCACCGGCATCGGCGCGGATGGCCTCGGCGCGCGCGACCACGTCGGGGCGGTCGGTCAGGGCGTCGAAGCGCTCGGCGTCGATGCCCACCGGGTGAATCCCCAGCCGCGCGACCCGAGACCCCAGCGCGACGCTGTCGTCGTCAGCCGGCAGCCCGAGCACCTGGGTGACCGCGGCCGCGAAGTTGTCGCGGTACTCGGCGACGTGGAAGCCGATCAGATCGGCGCCCAGCATGCCCTCCAGGATCGCGGAGCGCCAGGGCAGGATGCGGAAGATCTCGGGCGCCGGAAACGGGATGTGCAGGAAGAAGCCGATGCGGGCCTCGGGCAGCTGCTCGCGGATCATGGCCGGGGCCAGGGCCAGCTGGTAGTCGTGGATCCAGATCAGGTCGCCGGGGCGATGGCAGCGCACGACCTCGTCGGCGAAGCGGCGGTTGACGGCCCGGTAGACCTCCCACTCGCGCTCGGCGTCGAGCCGGACCTTGTCGAGCAGGTAGTGGAACAGCGGCCACAGCACGCCGTTCGAGAAGCCGTCGTAGTAGCGCGCGACCTCGTCCCGGGTCAGCTGCACCGGGATCGCGCCCAGCTCGCCGAGGCGCTCGGCGATGAGCTGGCGTGCCTTGCGGCCGCGCGGCAGCTCACCGGGCCAGCCCAGCCACAGGGTCTCGCCCACGGTGTGGACATCGCGGAGCGCCGAGGCCAGCCCGCCCGCCGAGGGCTCCAGCCTGGGCCCGTCGGGGCCGTCCTCCACCGTCACCGGGAGTCGATTGGCCACGATCAAGAGTCTCGCCTGCGCGGTTTCGCTCGCCACGACCTACACCTCCTTCTTGGGGTTGTCCGAGGTCCCAGCCTGCGCCCGGTGCGGTATTAGGTAAATCACGAAAGATTGACACTGCTTGTCGTGTTTACATACATTGACAGCGATGGAATGGCTCAATTTCAACCACCTGCTGTATTTCGGTGCCATCGCGGAGGAGGGCTCGATCAGCCGCGCCGCGGAGCGCCTGAGCCTGACCCACCCGACGCTCTCGGTGCAGCTCCGGATCTTCGAGGGCTTCCTCGGACAGCCGCTGTTCGAGCGCCGCGGTCGGCGGCTCCTGCTGACCCCGTTCGGCGCGCAGATGGCGGAGTTCGCCAGCGAGGCGGCGCGGCTGTCGGCCCAGGCCATCGACTTCGCCCGTGACCGCGGGCTGGACCGTCCGGGGCCCCGGCTGCGCGTCGGCCTACGCGCCTCGCTGCCCAAGACCATCGCCTACCGGCTGATCGCCCCCGCGATGGCCGCGGACCCGAGCCTCTCGGTCACGGTGACCCAGGCCGAGTTCGAGCCGCTGCTCTCGGATCTGGCCAACCAGAAGCTGCACGTGGTGCTGGCCGACCGCGCGCCGCCACAGGGCAGCTCGCTCAAGCTGCACGCGCACCTGCTGGGCGAGACCGACATCGTGCTGTACGGCTCGCCAGCGCTGGCCCGGCGCTACCGCCGCGGCTTCCCCGGCTCGCTGCAGGGCGCGCCCCTGGTCTTGCCGGGCGAGGGCACCGGGTTGCGGCCCCGCATGGAGCGCTGGCTGGCCGAGCGCGACCTGCGCGCCCGCGTCATCGCCGAGGTCGACGACGCCGGCGTGCTGCGCGCCTTCGGCCTGGGCGGGCGCGGGCTGTTCCCGGTGCGCGACGCGCTGGCGGCCGAGGTCGATGATAGCCGTGGCGTGGTCCGCGTCGGCAAGCTGGAGGGGCTGCGCGAGCGCTACTACGCCATCTCGGTGGAGCGCCGGGTGCGCCACCCGGCGGTCAGCGCCATCGTGGCCAACGCGCGCAGCCGGCTGCCCGAGCCGGTGCGCTGACGCCGCGGTCGCTCACTCGCCGCGCTGGCGCAGCAGGTACTGCAGCAGCTGGCGCGAGGTCGCCAGGCTGCGCGCGGCGGCGCGACGGCTGCCCCCGGCGCGCGCCAGGGTCTCGTCGATGAGGACGTCGCGGACCTCGTCGGTGACCTCACGCAGCGGACGGTGGCCCGCGGTCTGGCGCAGGTAGGGCTCGAGGTCGGGCGCCGCGCTGATGGCCAGCTCGATGGCGGCCTCCAGCTCGTCCAGCGTCAGCGGCTTGGGCAGGAAGGCGCGCACGCCGCGCTGGGCCAGCTCGAAGGACTCGGTGGGGCCGGCCTCGCCGCTGACCGCGACCACCACCGGCGCCGGCACGCGCAGCTCGGTGAGGTCGAGCACCGCGCGGGCGTCGCCGTCAGGCAGCATGAAGTCGAGCACCACCAGGTCGGGCGTCCAGCCGGTCACGTGCACGCGCGCCTCGGCCACGGTACGGCAGGCGCGGACCTCGGGAAAGCGCGCCGCCATGGCCGCCTCCAGGGTGCGCAGCAGCGCCCTGTTGTCCTCCACCACCAGCACCCGGTTGACCACACGCCGCACGATTCCAGCATGTGCGCCGCGCCCGGCGCGGTCAACTGCCGACTCGGGTACCATCAGGCAGGGTGACGACGAGCGGGAAAGTGGCTGGTGACGACGCGGTCCAGCGCACCCTCACCGAGTCGGCCATCGCGGGCGAGCGCGCGGTGTCGCTGGCGCGCCTCTTGTTCTGCATCGTGCTGGGCACGCGCTCGGCCATCCTGTGGCGCGGCGACTTCCTGGGCCACGAGGCCGAGCGCGCCTGGATGACCTTCCCGGGCCTGGCCGGGGCGATGGCCTTCTCGATCGCGGTGCTGATGGGCCTGGGCCGGCAGCGCCACACCCGGCTGGTGCTGCACCTGTCGGTGGCGCTGGACTGCCTGGTCGCGACGCTGGCGCTGCTGCCGGGGGCGCTGTGGCCCTGGCCGGGCTATGTCGGGCTGACCAACATGGTCGACGTCTCGGGGCTGCTGGTCATCATCGTGGCCTCGGGGCTGCGCCTGCAGGCCAGCGCGGCGGTGCTGGGCGGAGCGCTCAACTCGCTGGCCTACGCGCTCCTCGTGAGCACTGACCGCGTGGTGTCGGGCCACCGGGTGCCGGTCAATGCGACGACCTACACCATGTTCGGCACGCTGCTGGCGATCTCGTCGGCGCTGGCCATCATCATCGCGGTGCGCACCCGACGCCTGGTCGAGCGTGGCGCGCGCGCCGCCGTGCAGGCCGCCCAGGCGGGTGACGGCCTGCGCTCGGTGCTGCGCGATCACCACGACCTGCGCACGGTGCTGATGTCGGCGCAGATCAACGCTGATCTGGTGGCGCGCCAGGTCGGCGTCGGCGCGGTCGCCAACCTGCGCGAGGATCTGGGCGAGATCCGCGACCAGATCGAGGGCGTCAAGGCGCGCGCGCTGGAGGAGCTGGCCGCGCTGGAGGAGCCGCGCCCGGTCGAGATCCACGCCGTCGCCAGCGAGGTGGTGGCCAGCCTGCGCGGTCGCTTCCCCGGCGTCGACCTCGTGCTGCACGCCGCGCCGACGCTGGTCGCGCAGGTCGCGGGCGGGGTCCCGGCGCTGCGCCGCATCCTGGGCAACCTGCTGGTCAACGCCTGCGAAGGCGATGGTCAGCGCCGCGCGCGTCGCGTCGAGCTGCGCGCCCGTGGTGACGCCAGCGGCGTGCACATCGAGATCGTCGACGATGGCCCCGGCCTGCCCGCCGACGTCCTGGGCCGGCAGCCCGGCGACGCCGCGTCGACCAAGGCGGCTGGCAGCGGCCTCGGCATCGGCCTGGTCGATGGCCTGGTCAAGGCCAGCGGGGGCGCGGTGACCTGGCACAACCGCGACGGCGCCGACGCCGGCGCGCGCGTGGTCATCGATCTCCCCGGCTGAGGCGGCTGGCCCCGGCAAGGATCCTTGCAGTCGTACATGTGCGCCCGGGCGCGTAGCCTGAGCGGACGATCGCGAAGGTCTCGAGTGTGTGGTGGGTGTGCTGGGTCTTCGCAGGCTGTGGCTCGTCAGGCGGCGGCAGAGGTGGTGGGCCGGGGCTCAGCAAGACCGACATGGTCGGGCCCGGGGGTGGCACCATCGCGCTCGGCGGCGTGGGCAGCTTCAAGTTCCCGGCCGGCGCCTTCCCGGCCGCGACCCAGGTCACCATCCGCACCACCGCGGACCCGGCCACCGCCGCGCTGTACACCGAGACCACCGGGATCTTCGAGCTCGGCCCGCGCGCCTCGTACGAGGTGCGCATCGACGTCGGCCGCGTCGCGCCGACCCAGCCGCTGGCCGTCGAGCTGACCATCCCCGACGACTTCGACGGCGCCGCGCGTGTCCTCATCGAGCTGCCCGGCGCCAGCGAGGAGGACGCCCTGCCGCAGTTCGAGGCGCTCGCCGCCACCACCAGCGGCGGCAGCGTCAAGCTGACGCTGGCGCCCGAGTACCTGGCCAGCCAGCTGGCGCCCGATGGCGGCTTCGAGCCTGCGGCACCCCGCCGCCGTGGGTGGCCACCAGCATCCAGCCCTACGATCCCATGGTCAGGACCATCTCGGGCACGGCCGGCGGCGACGGCATCACCTACACCTGGTCGTTCATGAAGATGTAGTCGCGCAGCGGACGCCGCCGCAGGCTCAGATGTAGTCCTCGTAGTGCGGGTCGAACATGGTGGCGCGCACGTCGGCGGCCAGATCGGCGGGCCGCGCGCGCCGGGTCAGGCCGCGCGCGAAGACGACCTCGGCGACCGCGATGGCGATGGCGGCCGAGATCTCGCGCACCCGCGCCAGATCGGGATAGATCCGGCCCATCGCGAGATCCTCGGCCGTGACCAGGCTGGCCAGGGTGCGCGCCGAGGCCGCGAACATCTCGTCGGTGACCCGGGTGGCGCCGGCGCAGATGAGGCCCAGGCCGACGCCGGGGAAGATGTAGGCGTTGTTGCCCTGCCCGGGCACGAAGCGGCGGCCGTTCAGGGTCACCGGCGCGAACGGGCTGCCGCTGGCGTACAGCGCGCGGCCGTCGCTCCAGCCGTAGGCCTCCTCGGCGGTGCACTCGGCCTTCGAGGTCGGGTTCGACAGCGCGAAGATGATGGGGCGCTTGTTGAGGCGCGCCATCGCACGCACCACCGGCTCGGTGAAGACGCGCGGGGTGGCCGACACGCCGATGATGGCGTTGGGGCGCAGCGCCTCGACCGCGGCCAGGAAGTCGCGCTCGGGCGGGTGGTCGTGAGCGAACGGCACCTTGTGCGCCACCAGCCCCTCGCGATCGCGCACCACCAGCCCCTTGGAGTCGAAGAACCAGCAGCGCCGGCGCGCCTGGGCGAGCTCCATGCCGCCGGTCACCAGGGCGTCGACGATGAGATCGCCGATGCCGATGCCGGCCTCGCCCGCACCCATGAAGAGGAAGCGCTGCTCGGCCAGCTTGCCGCCGGTCTCGCGCAGGCTGGAGTAGATCCCGGCCAGCGCCACCGCCGCGGTGCCCTGGATGTCGTCGTCGAACACGCAGGCGCGGTCGCGATAGGCGTGCAGCAGGCGGAAGGCATTGGCGTTGCCGAAGTCCTCCAGCTGGATGACGACGTCGGGGTACAGCTCCTGGGCCGCGGTCATCAGCTCGTCGACCAGCTCGTCGTAGGCCGGGCCGCGCAGGCGTGGCGCCTTGGCGCCCATGTACATGGGATCGTCGTGCAGGGCCTGGTTGTTGGTGCCGGCGTCGATGGTGATGGGCAGACACCAGCGTGGGTGGATGCCGGCGCAGGCGGTGTACAGCGCCAGCTTGCCGATCGGGATGCCCATGCCGTTGGCGCCGAGGTCGCCGAGGCCGAGGATGCGCTCGCCGTCGGTGACCACGATGATGCGCACGTCGTGGTGCGGCCAGTTGCGCAGCACCTCGCGGATGCGGCCACGGTCGGCGGGCGAGGCGAACACGCCGCGCGCGCGCCGGAAGATCTGCGAGTAGCGCTGGCAGGCCTGCCCGACCGTGGGCGTGTAGACGATGGGCATCAGCTCGTCGAGGTTGTCGCCGAGCAGCTTGTAGAACAGCACCTCGTTGCGGTCCTGCAGCGAGGTCAGATAGATGTAGCGCTCGAGATCGCTGGGCTTGTCGCGCACCGTGGCCAGCACGCGGTCGACCTGCTCGGCCAGCGTGTGGACCCGAGGCGGTAGCAGGCCGCGCAGGCCGAGGACGTCGCGCTCGCGCTCGGTGAAGGCGGTGCCTTTGTTGAGCAGCGGATCGCGGAGCAGGTCGAGGCCGCGCTTTCCTGACAGGTCGGGTCTGGGCAACATGGAGTCCCCGTTTTACACCTTTCGGCGCGGCTTCAGTTCGCGTTGATGGCGCCGGGCTCGGGTATCATGCCCGGCCGACATGATGCGCATCCACGACAAGCTCGGTCTCGGCGTCCCCGAGGTGCTGCTGCCGAAACCCGGCATCGACCTGCACAAGTGGGCCGTCATCGCCTGCGATCAACACACCTCGGAGCCGGCCTACTGGTCCGAGGTCGCCACCCTGGTCGGCGACGCGCCGTCGACGCTGCAGCTCATCTATCCCGAGGTCTACCTCAGCGAGGCCGCGCCCGAGGCGCGCATCGCCCGCATCCGCGCCGCCATGCAGCGCTACTGCGACGACGGCTTGTTCACCGCCACGCCCGGCTTCGTGCACGTCGAGCGCAGCATCGCGGGGCGGGTCCGCCACGGCCTCATGGTGTGTCTCGATCTCGAGCAGTACGACTTCCGGGTCGGCTCGACGAGCCACATCCGCGCCACCGAGGGCACCATCCTCGACCGCATCCCGCCGCGGGTGAAGATCCGCGAGGGCGCCACCGTCGAGCTGCCGCACATCATGGTGCTGATCGACGACCCCGACAATCATGTGCTGGGCCCGCTGACGGCCGCGCGCGAGCGCCTGCCGGTGCTGTACGACTTCGAGCTGATGCTGGGCTCGGGCCATGTCTGCGGGCGCCGCGTCGACGACCCGGCGCTGGAGGCCGGTGTGGTGGCCGCGCTGACCGAGCTCGCGCGCCCCGAGGTCTTCGCCGCCAGGTCGGGCGTCCCCGCCGGGACGCCGGTCCTGCTCTATGCCATGGGCGACGGCAACCACTCGCTGGCCACCGCCAAGACCATCTGGGAGCGTGCCAAGGAGCGCGCTGCCGGCCCTGCCGAGCGCGCCGCGCTGCTGGCGTCCTCGCCGCTGCGCCACGCCCTTGTCGAGCTGGTCAACTTGCACGACCACGCGCTGGAGTTCGAGCCCATCCACCGCGTGCTGTTCGACGTCACGCATGAGGTCAGCGCCGCTCTGACCGAACACTACCCGGGTCGCTCGCGCTACATCCCCCTGGGCTCGTTCGACGCCATGCGCCTGCGCGTCGACGCCCAGCACGGCGGTTCGGCTCACCTCGTCGGCCTGGTCACCGCCAGCGGCGCCGGTGTGCTCGAGATCGACAGCCCGACGCACAACCTGCCGGTCGGCACGCTGCAGCCCTTCCTCGACGCCTTCATGCAGGCCAAGGGCGCGCGCGAGATCGACTACGTCCACGGGGCCGACGCCGTCACCCGGCTGGGCACCCGCCCAGGCGCCGCCGGCCTCTACCTGCCCGCGATGCGCAAGCAGGAGCTGTTCCGCTCGGTCGCCCTCGACGGCGCGCTGCCGCGCAAGACCTTCTCGATGGGCGAGGCCCACGAGAAGCGCTTCTACCTGGAGGCGCGCAGGATCGGCTGAAGCTCTGGCATCATCCCGTCATGGCACACCCTGGACGACTCCTCGTGGCCTGGCTCGCCTTCGGCCTCGCCGCCGGCTGCGTCGCGCAGTCGAAGTATGATGGCGTGCGCAAGCGGCTGATCGACGCCGAGGCCGAGAGCGCGCGGCGCCAGAGCGACCTCGACAGCTGCCGCACCGGCAAGAGCGCCGCCGAGACCCGCGCGGGCGCGCTCGACGAGTCGATGAAGGCCAGCGCCGCCGAGCTCGACGAGCTGCGCAAGCAGCGCGCCGACAGCGAGCGTCGCATCGCCGCGTTCCAGGCCCTGACCGCCAAGTTCCAGAAGATGATCGATACCGGCACGCTGCGCGTGCGCGTGCGCAACGGCCGCATGCTGGTCGAGCTGCCCGCCGGCGTGCTGTTCGGGTCAGGCAAGGCCGAGCTGAGCGACAAGGGCAACGCCGCGCTGACCGCGGTCGCCAAGGTGCTCGAGGAGCTTGGCGATCGTCACTTCCTGGTCGCCGGCCACACCGACTCCGACCCCATCAAGGACTCGCCCTACAGCGACAACTGGGAGCTCAGCGTGGCGCGCGCCCTGCGCGTGGTGAAGTACCTCATCAGCGCCGGCATGCCCGCCGGCAGCCTGGCCGCCGCCGGCTATGCCGAGTTCGACCCCGCGGCGCGCAACAAGAGCAAGAAGGGCAAGCAGCAGAACCGCCGCATCGAGATCGTCCTCGAGCCGCGCATCGACGAGCTGCCCAAGCTGCCCGAGTCCGAGTCGGCCGAGTCCGGCGAGTGAAGCCCGCCAATCCCGGCCTGTCGGCCTCGGGCACCACCATCTTCGAGGCCATGTCGAGCCTGGCCCGCGAGCACGCCGCGGTGAACCTGGGCCAGGGCTTCCCCGACGATCCCGGTCCGCTGGCGCTGCGCCAGGCCGCCGCCGACTTCGTCGTCAACGGCCACAACCAGTATCCGCCCATGATGGGGCTGCCCGCGCTGCGCGAGGCGGCGGCCGACCACCAGCGTCGCCTGTACGGCCTCGACATCGCTGTCGCCGAGGTCCTGGTCACCTCGGGCGCGACCGAGGCGCTGCTCGACTGCTTCATGGGGCTGCTCGACGAGGGCGACGAGGTCATCCTGCTGGAGCCGACCTATGACACCTATGCGCCGGTGATCCGCCGCCTGGGCGCCGTGCCGCGCGCGGTACGCCTGACGCCGCCGGCCTGGCAGCTGCCGCTGGATGCGCTGGCGGCGGCGCTGTCGCCGCGCACCAAGCTCGTGGTGCTGAACACACCGATGAACCCGACCGGCAAGGTCTTCACCGCGGCCGAGCTCGGCGCCATCGCCGACCTGGTGCTGGCGCATGACCTCTATGTGGTGTGTGACGAGGTCTACGAGCACCTGACCTTCGGCGCCGCGCGCCACATCCCGCTGATGACCCTGCCCGGCATGCGCGACCGCGTGGTGCGCATCGGCTCGGCGGGCAAGACCTTCTCGCTGACCGGCTGGAAGATCGGCTACATCACGGCGGCGCCTGCGCTGCTGCGCCCGATCGCCAGGGCGCACCAGTTCGTGACCTTCACCAGCGCGCCCAGCCTGCAGCACGCCGTCGCCCTCGGCCTGGAGAACGACGCGGCCTACTTCCGCAGCCTGGGCGAGCCGCTGGCGCGCAGCCGCGCGCGCCTCGCCGCCGGCCTGCGCGCGCTGGGCCTGCCCCTGCTGACCTGCGACGGCACCTACTTCCTGGTCGCCGACGCCGCGGCCTGGATGCGCCCCGACGAGGACGACGTCGCCTTCTGCCGCCGCCTGGTCCTCGAGGCCGGCGTGGTCACCATCCCGATGAGCGCCTTCTACCTGGACGCCCCGCCGCGCACGCTGATCCGCTTCTGCTTCTGCAAGCACGACGCCACCATCGACGCCGCCCTGGAGCGCCTGGCGCGCGCCTTTCCGCGCCAATCTGGCTAGCCCAGCGCCGCGCACCACACGCCGGCAACGGAACGTTCGAGCCCGCGCTTCACTTCCGTCGCGCCGCACTTTTCGCGGGCGCGGTGACACGTGCCGACCGCGGCGCACGCTGTCAGACCAGACACAGCGCCCCACACGCGGGCGCGACATCGGGGGGTTGTCGTCGGCACGCGGGTTGCTCAGCGGCGAGGCATGACTCCTGTGCGCAGCCGGATCGCGGTGCTGGTGGCTCCTCTCATGGTCTGTGTCTCGTGCGCGTCGCCGCGCGAGAGTGCGCGCGAGCGCGACGCCGGCGCTGTCGCGCAAGCGGCGACCGCCCAGGCGCCGCCGCCGTCACCATCACCCGCGCTGGCACCTGTGACCGCGCCGCTCGACCTGGCCATGGAGCCGGTCGCTGGCCATGACGAGGTCGAGCTCGAGATCTCGCGCAGCGACTGCGAGCGCGCCGGCTGCGTCCTGACCTTCAACTTCAGCCACCCCATGGTGGCCGCCAAGGGGCTGGCCAAGGCCCGCCTGCCCAGGCTGACGTTCGACCCGCCGCAGCGCGGCAAGCTGGCCTGGAAGAGCCCGACCGAGCTGGTCTTCACCCCGGCCGCCGGTCAGCTGCCCTGGGGCCACGAGGTCGCGCTGAAGCTGTCCGACGTCACGCCGCCGGCCGACGCGCCCGAGCTGGCGCTGGCCGAGCCCTGGCAGGACACCGTGCAGGTGCCGCACTTCTCGGCCGCCGGCAAGGTCGCGTCATGGCCGGTCATCGCAGGGCGGCCGCGCTTCGTGTCGCTGCTCAGCGCCACCAGCCAGGTCGGCGCCGGGCCGCTGTTCATGCTGTATGACCAGCCCGTCGACCCCGCCAAGCTCGGCAAGCAGCTGCGCGCCACCGGCCTCGGCAAGCGCGCCCTCGAGCTGCGCGTCGAGCGCCCCAGCAGCGCGGCCCAGGTCTATGACGGCAAGGTCGACACCGCCTACCTGATCGCGGTCACGGTGGTGAAGCTGCCCGGCGACGGCGAGCCGGTGTCGCTGGCCATCCCGAGCTGGTCCGAGACCGGCACACGCATCGAGGCCATCGAGAAGAACCTGGTCGCTAACTCGACCTTCGCGCTGCGCGTCTTCGGCGGCAACGACGCCTACGGCGGCGATGAGCAGTACGACGACGAAGAGGGTGGTGGCGGTGGCGGCAGCTCCACCAGCGGGCAGCGCGCCCCGCTGCGCGTCAACTGGCGGCTCGGCTTCTCGGGCTCGGTCACCGTCAAGGCGGTCGAGCGCGCGCTGACCATCACGCCGAAGCCGAAGAACCTCAGCATCTCGACCTCCGGCGCCATCGCCGAGGTCAGCGCGACGCTGGCGCCTGGCCAGCTGTACCAGCTCGCGCTCGCCGCCAGCCTGACCGACGTGCTGGGCAACCGCCTGGGTGTGCCCGCCAGCTTCCGCGTGCGCGCCGAGGATCTGGCGCCCAGCCTGGAGCTGCCCGCCGCCGCTCTGGTGCTCGAGAACGGCCACGCCCGCCTGCCCATCCGCGGTCGCAACCTGGGCGCGCTGACCGTGAAGGTGCACCGGCTGGCCAGCGCGGTCGACTTCATCGCCGCCATCAACCACGGCGATGGCACCTGCGCGCAGCGCGGCGCGAAACCCGAGGCGACGCGCGCCGCGGCGCCCACCGATCGCCCCCTCAACCAGCCCTTCACCGACGACATCGCGCTCGAGACCACAGGCTTCCTGTGTCTGGAGGCGCTCGCGCAGGGTCGTGGCAGCGCCGCCGCCGGCAACCGGCCGCCGACCGCGACCGCGCTGGTGCAGGTCACCGGCCTCGGCCTCACCGCCAAGGTGTTCGACGGCGAGCTGCTGGTCTGGGCCACCCGGCTGGCCGACGGGGACGTCGTGGCCGGCGCCCCGGTGACGCTGCTGGACCGCGAGGGCACCGTCATCGCCCGTGCCACCACCGGCGCCGACGGCGTGGCCCGGGTGCCCGCCCGCGATCTCGCCAGCCGCCTGGGCCTGCTGCAATCCGCGTTCATCGAGCTGCAATCGGGACGCGACCGCGCCGTGGTCGCGCTGGCCGACGACCGCCTGTCGGACGCCTGGCGCTTCGGTCTGCCCGGCGAGGCCAAGGGCACCCGCCTGCTCGGCGGCGCCGTCTTCACCGAGCGCGGGATCTACCGCCCCGGCGAGACCGTGCACATCAAGGCCATCCTGGCCGACCCCGACGACGCCCGCGCCAGCAAGACGCCGGCGCACCTCTCGATCAAGGACCCGCGCGGCCAGGAGCTCTTCGAGGGCGACCTCGCGCTCGACAGCTTCGGCAGCGCCGACCACGACATCGCGCTGAAGCCGACCGCCGCCGTGGGCGAGTACTCGCTGCGCGTCGAGCTCGGCGAGCGCGCCCTCACGCGCCGCTTCCACGTCGAGGAGTACCGCGTGCCGACCTTCGCGGTCAGCATCGACGCCGACGAAGCGACCTGGAAATACGGCCAGCCCGTGCACGCCGGCGTCGCCGCGCGCTACCTGCACGGCGGCAACCTGGGTGGCCGCGAGGTGACCTACTCGGTGTCGCGCACGCCGGTGCGCTTCGCCCCCGGCAACTTCCCGCGCTTCGTCTTCACCTCGGAAGGCCAGGACGCCGCGTCGTCCACCATGCTCAGCCACGGCAAGGGCCGCCTCGACGGTGAAGGCCGCCTGGGCGTCGCCTTCACCCCCGACCACGCCGCGCGCGCCGGCGCCATGCGCTATGTGGTCGACGCCAGCGTGACCGACGTCGATCGCCAGGTCTACGCCGGCCGCAGCGCGCAGACCGTGCACCCGGCCGCCTTCTATCTCGGCGTCGCGCCGCCCGCCGAGCGCGTGCTGGCCGCAGGCGACACCCTCGAGGTCCCGGTGGTCGCCGTCGCTCCCGAAGGACGCGTGCGCCCGCGCGTCGCCGTCAGCGCCCAGCTCGAGCGCGTCGAGCACCAGGGCGCCGTGCGCCTGGCCGGGGACGGCGCCCAGCGCCTGGATCGCGAGGTCACCGAGACCGTGGCGACCTGCAAGACCACCACGCGCGCCGCCGCGGTGACCTGCCGCTTCCGCGTGCCGCGCGCCGGGCAGTACCGCGTGCGCGCCGCCGCCGACGATCCCGCCGGCCGCCGCGTCGAGACCGGCTTCGACGTCAGCGCCTCGGGCAAGGGCGAGGTCGCCTGGCCGCGCTTCGATCACGAGCGCATCGAGCTCATCGCCGACAAGCAGAGCTACCGCGCCGGCGACACCGCCCGCCTGATGGTGGCCTCGCCGTTCAGCAGCGCACACGGCCTGCTCACCCTCGAGCGCGGCGGCATCCTCGAGCACCGCCTGTTCCGCATCGACGGCGACACCCCGGTCATCGAGGTCCCCATCAACGCCGAGCACGCCCCCAACATCTATGCCTCGGTCGTCCTGCTGCGCGGCCGCATCCATGACAAGCGCGACGCCAGCGGCTTCGAGACCGGCGCGCCCGCCTTCCGCATGGGCTACGCCCGCCTCGCGGTCGAGCCGCGCGAGCGCCGCCTCGCGGTCGAGGTCAAGCCCGCCACCGACAAGGCGCACCCGGGCAAGCAGCTGGAGCTCGACGTCGCCGTGCGTGACAGCGCCGGCCGCCCCGCCGCCGGCCTGGCCACCGTGATGGTGGTCGACGAGGCCGTGCTCGGCCTGACCCGCCACCGCACCCCCGACCCGGTCGCCGAGCTCAACCCCGAGCAGCCCCTCGGCGTGCGCACCCTGGAGAGCCGCCTCGAGCTGCCCTACGCCCAGCGCCTGCGCCACGAGCAGCTGTTCCCGGCCGGCGACGGCGGTGACGGCTTCTCGCTGCAGGATCTGCCCGCCGAGCTGCGCACGCTGATGCAGAGCACCGCGTACTGGAACCCGCGCGTGCCCATCGGCGCCGACGGCCGCGCCCATGTCAGCTTCAAGCTGCCCGACAACGTGACCACCTACCGCGTCATGGCCGTGGTGGTGGACGCCGCAGGTCGCGCCGGGTCGGGCCAGGCCGGCGTGCTGGTGCGCCGCCCGCTGATCGTGCAGCCGGTGCTGCCGCGCTTCGTGTACCCGGGTGACACCCTGACCGTCGAGGCGCGCGTCTTCAACGGCACCGGCGCCGCCGGCAAGGTCGTGGTCACCGCCGGCTTCGTCGGCCTCGACGGCACCGCGGGCGCGGGCCCCGCCAGCAAGGGCCCCGCGCAGCAGGAGCGCGCCATCGCCACCGACGGCTCGGAGAAGTTCAGCTTCCCGGTCACCGTGCGCGGCCCGGTCATCACCGGCAAGGACGGCAAGTCGACCGCCACCGTCAAGTTCGTCGCACGCCTGGGCAGCCACGCCGACGCCGTCGAGATCGCTGTGCCGGTGCTGAACCCCGGCTCGCGCCGCCGCCTCATCGAGCGCGCGCAGATCTCGGGCAAGGGCCAGGTCGCCATCCAGCTGCCCGAGGGCCGCCTGCCCGGCAGCACCATGCTCGAGGTCATGGTGTCGACCACCTCGCTGTCCGAGCTCAAGGGCGCGGTCGACCGCCTGATGGACTACCCCAACGGTTGCCTGGAGCAGACCACCAGCACGGCCTATCCGCTGGTCGTCCTCAGCGAGCTCCTGCCCGAGATGGGCGTCACCGTCGACGAGGCCGCGCTCAAGAAGTTCTCCACTGCGGGTGTGGCGCGCATCCTGTCGTTCCAGACCAGCGGCGGCGGCCTGGCCTACTGGCCCGGCGGCAGCGAGCCGCACGCCTTCGGCACCGCCTTCGGCCTGACCGCGCTGATCGAGGCCAAGAAGCGCGGCTATGACGTGCCCGAGGCGTCGCTCGCCCGCATGGCCAACTTCCTCGAGGAGTCGCTGCGCAAGGGCGAGATCAACGAGGAGATGCCGCACGCCGCGATGGCCGACGCCGACACCCGCGCGCTGTTCGTGATGACGCTGGGTCGCCTTGGTCGCCCGCAGTCGGCCTACGTGCCGGTGCTCTGGGCCAAGCGCGGCAAGCTGACGCCGTTCGGCCTGGCCTTCCTGGCCGTCGCGGTGGCCGAGGGCGCCGGCGATCGCGCGCTGTTGCCCGCCATCCTGGGCGACATCCGCGCCGCCGCCAAGATCGAGCCCGAGCAGGCCTACTACGACGGTGATCGCGCCGACGGCTGGTCGATGGGCTCGCCGCTGCGCACCCACGCCGGCGCGTTGCTGGCCTATGCGCTGGCCAGCCCGCCCGACGAGATGCGCGCCAAGCTGCTGACCGGCCTCATCAAGCGCCAGCAGGGCGGCAGCTGGGGCAACACCCAGGAGGACGTCTTCGGCATCATGGCGGTGGCCGCGCTGGCCAGCTCGCCGAGCACCGCCGCCGCCGCCGGCAGCGCCGCCAAGGGCGACACCGCGGCCTTCGCGCTGACCCGCGACGGCGCCGCCGTCCCGGCCAAGGCCTTCGAGGTCGTCTCGCGCCGCGTGCAGCGCCTGCGCCTCGACGAGGCCGCCCTGGGCAAGGCCACGCAGCACACCTTCGCCCTGGAGAATCGCGGCCCGCCCAGCTTCCTGACCGTGCGCGCCGAGTATGACGTCTCGCTCGACGACCCCAAGAACCGCGTCGCCCGCGCCAGCGGCTTCACCATCACGCGGCGCTACGAGACCGCCGCCGGGGTGTCGCTGGAGGGCAAGAAGATCCCGCTCGGCGCCCTGGTGCGCGTGCGCCTGCGCGTCAGCAGCAAGGACAAGCAGAACTATGTCGCCATCGACGACAAGCTGCCCGCCGGCCTGGAGCCGCTCAACGCCAACCTGGCCACCACCGAGCAGGTCGCCACCGGCAAGCTGACGCCCGAGGTCACGGCCGGCCTGCAGTTCCTGTCGCACAGCGAGCTGCGCGATGCGCGCGTGGCCTTCTATGCCGACGAGCTGCCCGCGGGCACCTACGAGTACATCTACCTCGCGCGCGCCACCACGCCCGGCAAGTTCCTGCGCCCGGCCGCCGGGGCCGAGGCGATGTACGCCCCCGAGGTCATCGGGGCGACGGCGATTGACGATGTCACCATCGAGTAAACCAGCCAGAAAATGGCCGATCTGGGCGCGGCGCTGGTTGCGTCGCCTCGGCTGGACCGGCGCTGGCTTCGTCGTCCTGGTGCTGCTGCTGCTCGGCACCTTCGAGCTGGTCGTGCGCGCCCGCGCCTACCCGGTCGGCGATCTCGCGCCGCGCGCCGACTCGCAGCGCCTGCGCGACGCCCGCGG
>Ga0154020_10003580_pt1 | contig 18673 bp, 10 predicted proteins | sample Klosneuvirus_201_FD_109709 | JGI IMG/M metagenome (GOLD analysis project Ga0154020, IMG submission 109709) | Active sludge microbial communities from wastewater, Klosterneuburg, Austria - Klosneuvirus_20160825_MG | ecosystem: Engineered > WWTP > Aerobic digester > Activated sludge | place... | reverse complement strand
GTGGCGCCGGCGTCCTTGAGCTTGCGGATGGCCAGCAGGCGCGCCTCGGGGTCGGTCGGCATGTTGGTGTGGGAGATCGCGACGTGCACTTCCTTGGCCAGACGCTTGGGCGTTCCGCCAGCCTCTTCGAGCAGCTTCCCGTCCTCGTTGAGGATCTTTCCATCGTCTTTGTCACCTGGTTTGTTGAGTCGTTCAAAGGCGAGCAACGATACGGTCTGCTGCATCGTTCCGCCGGTCGCGATCTCATCGTCGGTGACCACACAGACCTTGCCCCGCACGTCCTCGGGCTTGGCCAACTTCTTGACGTCCGCCTTGTCGTCGTTGCCAGCCCGAGTCTTCTCGCCGTCGACGACGGGAAGATCGTAGGCCTTACCAACCGCGGCGGTCCGCTTCTGCGCTCCGGCGTCGGGGCGTACCAAGACCATGTCCTCGCGGCCGAGATCCTTGATCGCCTTGCCCACGAGGACTTCGGCGCCAGAGATCACGTCGACCGGCGTGCGGAAGAAGACCGGATTGTGCACGTCGTGTGGCTCGACCATGACCACCCGTGGATTGAACTCCAGACGCTTACCTCGGGCCTCGGCCAGCTTCCGACCCTCGTCGACGATCGCATCGACCCAGCGCGCGACCAAGCCAGCGTAGGCGCCGACGCCTTTTTGGTCGTTCTTGTCGCTGCGACCCGAGGGCATGTAAGGGAGCACCAGCTTTACGTCGGTGGCGCCCTGCTCCACGGCCGACTTGAACAGCATGAGCGCCTCGGCGAGTAGCGCCGATACCGACTGCCGCTTCTCCACCGCGGTGTGGGGATCCTGGCGCGTCGTCTGTACGACGACGACCTCCCGGCCAGCCACGCTCCCTCCGAAGGTGGCGCGGGGCGCGCCGTTCTTCTGGAACTCGAGGTGACTCTGCGAAAAAGCGCTGCCGGACACCTGGGCCAGCTTCTCCGCCAACTCTGGGTTGGACTCGCCCGAGAGCACGATAGATCGGGCACCCGTCGACACCACGGCGTTTTCACCGAAGTTCGGGACCAGCGTGCTCATTCGTTCGGCCAAGACATCCGTCACCTTGCGGGCGATCGCCGTGGCGGCGGAGGCGTACTTGCCTTCCAAGCCTCCGATCGCGACGTCGAGCTTGGTGATGGCCGTCTGCAAGGCACCGAGGTCCTTGGCCTCCGAGAGCTGCAAGAGCGCGGACTCGGCGTCCTTGGTCTTCGGGCCCAAGGACGGCAAGCCCTGGCGGACATCGATCTTGGAATGAGCGTCGACGGTGCGTTGCTCAAGCCCGGTGGCATAGCGGATGTCGTCGACGTGGACGCCCGTGGCTTGCGCCATCGTGTGGACCAGCTGCGCAAAGGCGTCCGTCGGGTGGCTCTTCGGGTTGAGCGACTCGGGGAGCACCAAGACGGCGCGCCGCGCCCCGTTGGTGATTGCGGCATTGACGATCTGCAGGGACTCAGCCACCGCGGTCGGGAGATCGTAGCGCTGACCGTCCTTGAGGCCCTTGACGTCGGGCTGATCCGAGTACCCCTGAACCACATAGACCGTCTTCCCTTTGACGTTCTCGGGCTTGTTTGGAGTGTGGAGCTTCGGATCACCCTGCTCGCCCAGGAAAGTGAAGGGATCGCCGGTCGAGAAGAACTTGAACTCCGCGCGCCCCGTCTCGAGGCCCGAGGCCAAGGCCCGCTCTTTGGCTTCGGCTGGGACGCCCGTGCCGAGGAAGAGCTTCACGTCTTCGCCCTTGGCCTCGGCGAGGATCGGGCGCAGGCCGGTCGGCTTGTTCTTGAAGGCGTGGGTCGCCGCGCCGTAGACCTGGCGCATCTCGGAGAGCAGCCTCTCGCCGGTAGCTGCGCCGTCGAGGCCCTGGGCAATGGCCTTCAGCTCGGCGCCGATGTCCTGGAGAGAGCCTGCCTGGCGCAACGACGCCAAGTGCTTATCGATCGCCACTGCGTCGACGCCGCCGGTCGCGGTCGTCTTGTTCTGCTGTACGACTTTCATGCCTTCTCCGCCTTCTGCTCGGCCAAAAACAGCCGCATGTCCGCCAGCGCCTGGGCTGGATCGCGAACCTTGTAGGACTTCGTCTTGTCCTCTTCGGTGACCTTGTTCTTCACCACCGTGAAGAGCTTCATATCGTCGGGGTTGATGGTCTTCTCGGAACCAACTGCCATCGACTTGTACATCTCATCGAGGATGCTGCCCCAAAACGGCGGATCGCTGTCGACCAGCATGATCGGCCGCTTTTGGATCTTGCCGGTCTGCATGAGACAGGCGATCTCCCAGAGCTCGTCGAAGGTGCCGACGCCGCCCGGGTGCACGATGAAGCCGTCGGTGTTCTCGTAGAGGAGCACCTTGTGGACCGGGGCGCTGTGCACGACCTCGAAGACGTCGGCCTGCCGCTTCACCGCGCCCTCATCGAGCTGGCCGCCGTGATCATAGAGCACCGCCTGTACGGAGGCCTTGGGATCGGCCTTGCGTACGGCTTGGCTGACGCAGTCCATGACCACGCCGTCTCCGCCCAGGCGGATCGGGGTGTGGCCCTTGGCCAGCCCTTCGACCAGGTAGCGCCCAATGGCCAAGGAGGGATCGTCCGGCTTGAGCTCGCGGCCCCCGAACACCGTGACCGCGGTCGGCACATGGGCCAAGGTCGCCAGCCCCCGGACGATGTCGTTGGCCATCTCGGTGGCGCGCTCCATCGAGGGCGCTGGCTGGGCCTCCGCGCCCAAGGCCGCTGCGGCGACGGCGGGCAGCCCGCGAGCGGCGCCGTCGTTCAAGATCAAGCGGTTCAGCGTCTCATCCGGCACGAGCGCGTGCTGCTTCCAGGCGCCCTTGAGGGCCTTGTCCATGGCGCCCCAAAAGTTCTTCCCTTCGAGGAGCACCGGCTGCCCGGTGCGCAGCACCTCAAACAGCTCGTTGAGCGTCCCAAAGCCGCCTTTGAAGGCCAAAAACGACGGGGCTTGCTCGGTCAGGGCCAAGCGCCGCGGCAAGAAGTGGACGAAGTTCTGGAGCTTCTCGATGTACTTGCTGGTGGCCTGCTCAAAGGGGAGCACGATGCGCGAGCCTTGGGTCTCGAGCTCGGCCAAGATCGACTTGGGGAGGTCCGGGAGCAGCTCCTGCAGCTTGGTGCGAGCGTCGACGTAGCCGATCGCCACGGCCTCCATGATGCCCGGGCCGGCGCCGGAGCGGATCACCGCGCGCTGCACCCGCTCGGCGCCGGTCTTGTCCTGGGCCTGAGCCAGCGCGGTCGCCGCGGCGAGTTGATCGGGGAGCCCGCCCACCGCCTGCACCGCCGTCTGAAAGGCCTTGGTTCCGACGATACCGACCGTGATACCGGCCGCCGCCGCCAGCGCACCGCGGGCCGCGTCTTGGCCAAACTGCCCGGTGGCCAGCGCCTTGAGCCCCAGCTCTGGAGACAGCGCAAAGAGGTTCGACAGGAGGATCGACTCGCCCCAGCTCTTACCGACCTCGAAGGCCTCCGAGCCGGGGATCACGCGCGCGCCACCGAAGGCCGTCACGCCATCTTTGAGGGAAGCCGCGAACTCGAAGGCCGCGTAGATCTCCTTGGAGAGGAGCGCCGACAGCTCGTCAGGAGGCATCGAGAACGCGTGGTCCGAGAGCTTCACGTCCCCGCGGAGCTTGGCGGAGCCGGCCTGGGCGGTGGGGTCTTGAGCCTCGACCTTGGCCTTGAGTCCGACGTTGCGGGTGGTGCCCGGCTTGGCGAGGAGGGCCTGGGGGGACCCCTTTTGCTGGTCCGCAGGGCGGAGCTCCGGCGAGGAGTTGATCCGAACATCGCCGCCCACGTTGGGCTTGAACTTCAGGTCCTTCATTCGTCCTCTTCGCCTTCTTACGCGCCGAAGCGCCGACTATCCCTCGATGCCGGTTTTGGCGAGCCCATGAATCTGCTCCGCCAGCTTCTCGAGCCCCGCGTGGTTCTGGAGGCCGTTTCGCCAACCCTCCGGTATTCCTTTGAGACCGAACTTGGCGCCGAGCAGGATCCCCGCCGTCGCGCCCGCGGTGTCCGTGTCCTCTCCCTGGTTGCTGACCTTAAGCACGCCGTCGACGTAATCCTTGGCGTGGTGCAGGGCCCAAAACGCGGCCTGCACCGTGTGCACGGAGTAGCCCGAGGTTCGGAGGTCCTTCAGGTCCATCGTCTTGGTGTCCAAGATGGCCTGCGAGAGCACGGGGTTCTTGTCGGCCAGCCAAGCGGCGACCTTGTCGAGGACGTTGTCCTCACCCTTGATGAGCAGCGACGTCGCCAAGTTGATCGCGGCCGCGCCGTAGGTCGCGCGCGGGTCGGCGTGGGTCACCGCGGAGCTGGCCCGAGCGACCTCGTCGATCGTCTCGGTCGACTGAAACGCCGTCAGCAGCCCCACCGGCGCCAGCCGCATCACCGAGCCGTTGCCGGCGTTCTCGAAGCCGGAGAGCACCCAGGGGATGAGCCCCGCCTGATCAGCGGGAACGCCGAGGGCCTTCAACTCCAGGGCTTGGCGGGTCAGGCCGCCCACGTCCTTGGGATCGGTCTTGAGCCAGCCGACGAAGCGTTCGCCGATGTCCTCGAGGTTGAAGCCGCCTTTGTCGACGATGGACTTGGCCATCAGCTCGGCCATCTGGGTGTCGTCGGTGTATTCGCCCGGCTTCAGCTTGAGCCAACCGCCGCCCACGAAGTCCGTCACCATGCCGAAGCGGGCGCGGATCTCCTCTTTGTCCATGAACTCGGTCGGTCCGCCGAGCGCATCGCCCACCGCCAGGCCGATCATCGCGCCTTTGTAGCGTTCGAGCTCGGTCGGGGTCTTGGCGTCTTTGACCTCGGCGCGCAGCACGGCGATGCGCTTCTCGGCGTTGGCCATGAGCTGCTCGGGGCTCTTCTTGTTCTTGAGCGCATCGAGTTCGTCCTTGGTCAGCTTGGCGGCCGGCGGGTGCTGCAAAAACGCCTGGGCAGCCTGCAGCAGCGGCAGGACCGATTGGAGGGCGCCCTGGGGATTGGCGTCCACGTCCTTGTCGGCCTTTTGGAGCAGGGCCATGTCGCCCAGCGAGATCTCCATCCCGCGCGACTTCGCTTGGCGAGCCATGCGGAAGTACTCGCGGTACTCCTGGACCTGCAGCGAATGATCGACGCGCGCCTCGATCGCTTCGGCCGCATTCTGCGACGTCGGCTCGAGCAAGGCTTGGATGACCCGAGGGAACTGCTGGAAGAGGCGCGAGACGGGGATCTCGTTCCACAAGCGGGTCGAGAGGTCGGCCAGGATCGCCTTGGACAGGCGCTGGCGGTAGGCGACCTCGTCGGGGGACTTCGTCTTCAGGTTCTCGTCGGCGTTGAACGCGATGCGGATGTGCGGGACCGCGAAGTTGTCGGTGAACTTGAGGAGGATCTCTTCGGCGGAGGCGGGGGGGCGCTTCTCGGCCTTGGCCCGACGCGCGTCCGCGGCGCTCAGGCCCGCGAGCATCGAGTCGATCGCGTAGCCGGCAAACGCCTTGGCGTCGGCGTCCGGCGCGCTGAAGGCGAGCTGCACGTCGGGGAGCTGCGCCGCATTCGAGCTCGCGATGCTTCCCCCACTGGGCGCGTGACCGTGCAGGCCGATGCTGGCCAGCGCTTGCTTGAAGTCGACGGCTGAAATGTCGAGCGCGCGGAGGCCGGTCCCAATCTTTTGGGGCAACGGCCCAGGGGTCGCGAGGATAGAGGGGTGGCCGTATTTGGCTGATTCGAGCTTCATTCGGGGCTCCGCAGGACGCGGCGGCCGTAAGCTACTACCTGACCGCACAATAGCCAAGCCAAACGATAAACCCGCATCGTCTGGGCCTGTCGCACCATACATGCCAAAGCACACAGGGCGCAAAAACGTGGCTTTTGGGTTCCGCTTGTCTGCTCAACCCGACGAAAGTGTGTCTGTCAGTCGGCAGTTGTCGTGGGGAGCACCGCTCGCAGGGGGCTTCACCCCTTCGGTCCCGGCCCGCGTGCCGGTCCGTGGACCGACCGGTGAAGGCCACGTCGGGCGGCCAGGAACACCTACGCGGTCACGCGGCCCTTCTCGTCGGCCTCGAGGTGGCACTTCTTGTACTTCTTGCCGCTGCCGCACCAGCAGGGATCGTTTCGCCCAGGGCGCTTGGCGATCGGTGGGCTCTTTTGACCACCCGAGCCCGAGCCGGGCCCGGGGCCTCCGTCCGAACCCGCGCTGGGGTCGCCCGCCCCGCTCGAGGGCTCTGCAACGTCGTCGCTCTCTTCGGCGGCGCCGGACAGCTGCGCGGCGCGGGCCATCGCCTCCGCGCGCGCACGCTGGCGCTCCCCTTCGCGCTCGGTCGCCTCCGTGGAGCGAATCTCGACGTGGAACATCGCCTCGGCGACGTTGTGGTCGATCTCCCGGATCATCGACTCGTAGAGCAAGAAGCCCTCCCGCTTGTACTCCAGCTTGGGATCGCGCTGGCCGTATCCGCGCAGATGGATGCCTTCCTTCAAGTGGTCCATCTGCGTGAGGTGCTCGCGCCAGTGGGTATCGATCTGCCGCAGGTAGATCTGCCTGAGCAAATAACGCCACACCGGCTCTGTGATAGAGGCGGTGACGGGCAGTGACTCCTTCATCAAGAGGCGCTCGCCCACGACCGCAAAGCGCTCCTCGAGCTCGGAGGTCTTCTTGCTCCAGCGCTGCTCGAGCACGCTGAAGATGCGGTCCTCCACGTCCTCCGCGCGGGAGAGCGTCGGGTCCTTGAGGGCCTGAACCTCGACCCCAGAGACGGCCCGGATGGCGGTATGCAGATCGTCGAGGCGCCACTCGTCGGGGGAGGAGCGACGGGGGCAGGCCTCCGCCACGTTGTAGGCGATGACGCGCTCGATGATGTCGAGGATCTCCTCGTTCATCAGATCGTGCCCGAGGATCCGGCGCCGCAGGCCGTAGATCGCCTTGCGCTGCTGGTTCAGCACGTCGTCGTACTCGATCAGGTTCTTGCGGATATCGAAGTGGTGACCCTCGACCCGCCGCTGGGCGCCGGCGATCGACTTGGAGACCATGCCCGCCTCGATGGGGACGCCCTCCTCCATCCCGAGCCGGTCCATCATCACGACCAGACGATCGCCGCCGAAGAGGCGCATCAGATCGTCCTCCAGCGAGAGGTAGAACTGCGAGGAGCCGGGATCGCCTTGGCGTCCGGCGCGGCCGCGGAGCTGGTTGTCTACGCGGCGGGACTCATGCCGCTCGGTGCCCAGCACGTGGAGGCCGCCGGCCTCGAGGACCCGCTTCTTGGCCTCGCTGCAGGCCGCCTCGTGGCGGGTCAGGTGCGAGGCGTAGCTGGCGATCAAGCGCTCGAGGTAGCTGCGCGCCAAGGCCTTGGCCTCGGTGCGGGTGGCGGAGGGATCGAAGGGATGAAGCTCGGGGTCCAGCTCCTTGTCGGCGATGGCCTTTTGCCGCTTCTCGAGGAGCTCGGAGTACTTTCGATCGGAGTACTCGAGGGTCAAGGTTTCGAGGGGCACGGACTCCGGCGAGCCCGAGAGCCAGCGAAACTCCGCCAGGACGCGCTGCTCGCGGTCGGGATCGGCCGAGTCGCCCATCTCCTCGCGGGCGACGTCCGCGCGGGCGAGATACTCCGGGTTACCGCCGAGGAGGATGTCCGTTCCGCGGCCCGCCATGTTGGTGGAGATGGTGACCGCGCCGTACTGGCCTGCTTGGGCGATGATCTCGCCTTCGCGCCGGTGGTGCTTGGCGTTGAGGACGGTGTGCGGGATCTCGTGTTTCTTGAGGAAACGCGAGACCACATCGGACTTATCGACGCTGCGCGTCCCGACCAGCACGGGCTGACCGCGGGCGTGCCGGGTCTTGATGTCGTCGATGACGGCGGCGAACTTCTCGGCCTCCGTTTTGTAGACCAAGTCCTGCTGATCCTTACGGACCATGGATTTGTTGGTCGGGACGATCACCACCTCGAGCTTGTAGATCTTGTTGAACTCCTCCACCTCGGTGTCGGCGGTGCCGGTCATGCCCGACAGCTTGTCGTACATGCGGTAGAGGTTCTGGTAGGTGATCGTCGCGAGGGTCTGGTTTTCTCGCTGGATCTTGACGCCTTCCTTGGCCTCGATCGCCTGGTGGAGGCCGTCGGACCAGCGGCGGCCCTCCATCGTGCGGCCGGTGTTCTCGTCGATGATCAGGACCTCGCCCTCATGCACGAGGTACTCGACGTCGCGCTTGTAGCAGGCGTGGGCCTGGAGGGCCTTGGTCACGTGATGGAGCCACTCCAGGTTCTCGGGCGCGTAGAGGTTGTCGATGCGCAGCATGCGCTCGACGTTGTCCGTGCCTTCGTCAGTGAGGACCGAGGACTTGGACTTCTCGTCGACCGTGTAGTCGTGCTCGATGCGGAGCTTGCCGACGATGCGGTTGGCCTCGATGTACTTCTCCGTCGATTCCTCGGCCGGACCGGAGATGATCAGCGGAGTGCGGGCCTCGTCGATGAGCACCGAGTCCACTTCGTCGATGATCGCGTAGTTATTGCCGCGCTGGACGTACTCGCTGAGCGCGTACTTCATGTTGTCGCGCAGGTAGTCGAAGCCAAACTCGGAGTTGGTGCCGTAGGTGATGTCGGCCGCGTATTGCCGCTGTTTGTGCTCGTCGCCCGGGCCGTGGACGATGGTGCCCACGCTCATCCCCAGGAAGCGGTAGATCTTGCCCATCCACTCGCTGTCGCGGTTGGCCAGGTAGTCATTGACCGTCACGACGTGGACGCCCTTGCCGGAGAGCGCGTTCAAGTACGCCGGGAGGGTGGCGACCAGGGTCTTGCCTTCACCGGTCCGCATCTCCGCGATCTTTCCGGAGTGGAGGACCATGCCGCCGATGAGCTGGACGTCGAAGTGGCGCATCTTGACCGCGCGCCAGCCGGCCTCGCGCACGACCGCAAAGGCCTCGTGGAGCACGCTGTCGAGCGTCTCCCCCCGCTCAATGCGGCCTTTGAGCTCGCCGGTCTTGGCCCGGAGTGCGTCGTCGGAGAGGCCCTTCATCGTCGGCTCGAGGGCGTTGATCGCGGAGACGCGGGGAATGAGGCGGCGGATCTCGCGATCGTTCTTGCTGCCAAAGAGCTTGGTTACGATACCGAACATGAGGTCTCCTCTAGCGGGGGCGCGCGCGGGCGGTCAGAGCCCGCGCTGTAGTGCCCTGGCGAGCATCGTCCATCCTTGCACGAAAAGTTTAGGGGCGGTCACCAAGAAAAAGCGCCGTCATTTCGAGGCCGGCGCCCAAGATCGGGACGCCCCGCTCCAATCGAAGCTCCCCCGCGCGTCTTCGCGTGTAGTGCTGTCGCGCAAAGCGCGACTGGTGCCACTCAGACAGAATGCCCACGCCGCCGCCAAAAACAGATGCCCTACAGCACTACGTGGAACGCACAGGGGCCAGCGGCGCGCGAACCGCGACTGGTGCCACTCAGGCAGAATGCCCACGTCACCAACAAGTACAGAGAAACAGATCCCCTACCGGCCTGAGTAGGCGGCACTAACGCTAGAGGGTCTCTAGGATGTAGCGCTCGGGATCTTGGGGGACGCCGTTGAGCCGGATCTCGTAGTGGACGTGCGGTCCGGTCGAACGTCCGGTGTTGCCCATCTTGGCGATCTCGGAGCCCCGCTTCACCTGGTCCCCGACCTTCACGCCGAACTCGGAGAGGTGGGCGTAGAAGCTGACCAGACCCTGGCCGTGGTCGACCATCACGACGTTGCCGTAGGCCGCCTGAGGCGCGGCCCAGATGACCTGGCCGTCGCCGGTCGCGAGGATGGTGGTGCCGATGTTGGAAGAGATGTCGACGCCGGCGTGCATCTGGCGCAGGCCCGTATAGGGGTCGATGCGGAAGCCAAACTCGGATGTCTTCCAGCCCCGGGCGGGCAGGAGGCTCGGGGTCTGGGCCAGGAGCGCTTGCTGGTCCTCCAGGTAGAGCTGCAGGTTTCGGACGCTCTGCTCGGTCGAACGGGTCTCGGCGTCCAGGACGTCCAGCCGGTGCCGGATGAGGTCGACCGCCCGATCGTTGCTGTTCTTTACCAGGTCCCGCTTCAGACCCGCCGAGGCAGCGGCCAAGGGGTCCTGGGCGGCCGGGTTCTTCCGCAGATCCCCCACTGGACCCATCGCGATGTTGCGCTCGGGATCGGAGAGCATGGTGATCTTCCGGAGCTGAGCGTCGAACTGCTGCACGCGATCGACGACCGTCGTCATGCCCGCGACGCGCTCGTCGATGCGTTCGATCTGGGTGCGGAGCTGAACGTTTTCGGTACGAAGTTGCCTAATATCCTTGAGCTCGCCGACCAAATAGATGTCGTGCACCAGGACCGCGATGAAGAAGACGAAGAGCAGACTGACTGCGACGGCGGACGCGATCACCCACTTTCGGGGGACCCGCAGCCTCTTCACCTCGACGCCTGCGCTGTCGGGGATGACGAGCAGCGTGAGGATTCTCTCCTTGTTCGCGGCCAAGGCGGAGGGACGCTAGCGGCTCAACCTAGGGTGGTCAACCCGGAAGCGGCCGGGAGGGGGCTCCCCCCGGGACCTCACTCCTCGCCGTTGACGTAGATGACGAGGACCGTGACGTTGTCATCCCCGCCGCGATCGTTGGCCAGCTGGATCAAACGGCGCGGTGAATCTCGAAGAAAGTTCTCGTAGACGAGGTCCCGAATTTCTTCTTCGCTCGCCAGATTGGCCAGGCCATCGCTGCAGAGCACGTAGACATCGCCCTCGCGGGCAGGGACGACCATGGTGTCGACCGCCACGTCCTCTTCAAAGCCCACGGACCGGGTGATGATGTTCTTGAAGCGGCTGAGGCGGGCCTGCTCGGGGGTGATGAGGCCGGCTTTGAGCTGCTCATTGACCAAGGAGTGGTCCTCGGAGAGCTGCTCGATCTGCCCGTCGCGGATCAGGTAGGCCCGGCTGTCGCCGACGTGGCCAAAGAACGCATAGGTATCGATGAAGGTGACCCCGGTGACCGTGGTGCCCATCCCTTGGAGCTCAGGAATCTCTTGGGCCTTCTGGTAGATGGCGGCGCAGGCTCGCTTGACCGCGCTCGGGAGGAGCATGAGCGCGGGGTGCTGCTCGATCGGTCCTTTGAAGGCCGTTCCGTTGCTGACCTTGGGGAGCTCGACGTCGACGAACTCGCCGATCGTGGTCACGGCCAACTTGGAGGCCATTTCGCCGCCCGCGTGGCCACCCATGCCATCGGCGACGACGTAAAGCGCAAGGTCGTCGTTAACGAGGTAGCTGTCCTCGTTGTGGTCCCGGCGCATCCCGACATCGGTCTGGCCAGAGGATATGATTTTGAGACGCTTATCCGCCACGCGCCTACCCAGGAACGGGCGCATCTTAGGCCGAGGCCGGGAGAGATTTCAATGAATCGACTCCAGAAAAGGATCGGAGCCCGATCCGGCGACCTCAATCCCGTCCACCCGGAGCGCAGGAGCCCGAATCCCGCCGTGGATCTCGGTCCAGTCGCCCAGCTGGGCGCCGGGCCCAAATACGCTGCTGAGGCTCCCGCCGATGGTCGCGCCCTCCACTCCCACCCCCAAGACCCCGGATCGTTCCACCCGAAAGCCGACCAGGCCGAGCGAAAAGGCGCCGGTGTCGGGCTGGATCGTGTGGGCCCCCGAGACCTCCGTCACGTAGAGCGCGGCCCCATCGAGCAGAGCCGACCGCCCTACCCGCCCCGGCCGTAGCGACAGGGCGTGCGCTCCAGCGCGGGGTCTGGCGCTGGCGCCGGTGCGCAGGGCCTCCGCGCCCGGCCTGCGCCCGCCGCGCGCCGCGCTCTCCAGATCGTCCAGGACACCGACCCAAGCACCATCGCGGACGAGCACCCGGGCAGAGGTTGGAAGGCCTTCACCATCGATCCAGGCCGCACCATCGAGGGCGGGATCATGCGGCACATCCTCCAGCGTGATCCGAGGTCCCAAGACCGGCGCGCCCAGCTGGCGCCCGAGGAAAGAAGTGCCTCGATCCAGAGCGTCCCCGAGGAGCGCCGGGACCAGCGCTTCCAGCAGCTCCGCAACGACCTCGGGCGCGAAGACCACCGAACAGCGCCCCGTAGGGACGGGCAGCGCGCCGAGCCTCGCCTCGGCCGCCCGGGCCGCCCGGGCCGCGATCGCTGGCCCATCGAGGTCGGCGAGCGCGAGCCCCGAAGCAGCCGCCGATCCCACCTGCGCGTCATCCCCCTTCTTGGCCAGCGCATGCACGCTGATCGCGGCTCGGCTGCTCTCCTCAAAGGCCGCGTGGCCCCCGCTGGTGCGAAGGAAGAAACGGGCGCGGACCTCGTGGATCCCAACCGGGCGAGCGCCGAGGACGCGCTGGCTCTGGATCCCTGCCTCGAGCTCCCGAGCCAGCGTTCGCAATTCCTCGCGGGGCTCCGCAGTGGTGCGAGCGTCGAGAAAAGGTGGTCCTCGCCGCTGGGTCCGGCGCTCGGGCGCCGCAAAGCCCCGGATCCGCGCCGGGCGCACCAAGCGGGCCTCGTCCCTGGCCCGGTGAGCCGCTGCGATGAGCGCGCTGCGGCACAAGTCCGTGGTCGCGGCAAAGCCGATCCCGCCATCGAGCACCCGGATGCCGATCACCCGCTCCACGCACCGCTCCTCGGCGCGAACCGCACCATCGCTGGCCTCGATGGAGAGACTGAGCTCCTCGGTCGCGCAGAGCTCGAAGACGTCGGCCCCGGCCGTCGTGGCGGCGGACTCCGCTTCCTCGAGCGCGCGCTCAAGCCGATCGGGCACGCCCCGCTCCTTTGCCTTCGGCGCGGCCACCCCGAGCCCGGATCGGGATCGCCTTGGCGCCGACGTCGGCTTGGGCCTGCGTCCGCAGCTCCGCCGCGAGGGCCCGGCTCTTGTCGGTGACCACCGAACCGCCCAGCATCCGAGCGAGCTCATCGATCGTCCCGGGGACATCGAGGCGCCCCACCCGGCTCAGCGTACGTCCTTCGACGACCGCCTTGGTGACCGTCCAGTGCTCATCCCCAAAGGCCGCCACCTGCGGGAGATGGGTGATGCACAGGACCTGCCGATTGCGGCTGAGGTCCTTGAGCTTGCGCCCGATGACGGCCGCGACCGCGCCGCCGATGCCGCTATCGACCTCGTCAAAGACATAGGTCGCCACCCGATCGTCGGCCGCGATGACGTGCTTCAGCGCGAGCAGCACCCGGGACAGCTCTCCGCCCGAGGCGGTACGCGCCAGCGGCAGCAGAGGCTCGCCCGGGTTGGGCGCGATCAAGAGCTCCGCCCGCTCAGCGCCCCTGGGGCCGCAGGTGGGCAGTCGCTCGAGCTGCACCCGGATATCCGTACCCGCCATCGAGAGCGAACGGAACTCCTGCTTGGCCGCCTCCTCGAGCGCCTTGGCCGCCTTGAGCCGCGCGGCGGAGACCTTGCGCTCCAGCTCGGCCAGCTTCGCGCTGCGCCGTTCCAGGATCTCGTCGAGCTCCGCCTTGCGCGCGTCACACTCCTCGATGTCCGACAGCTCCCGCTCGTTTCGCGCCTTGGCCGCCAAGACCTGCTCGATGCTGCCGCCGTGCCGCTTGATCAGCTTCTTGAGGGCGTGGAGCCGATCCTCCACGGCCGCTAGCCGCTCCGGATCGGCCTCGAGCGCGCGTCCATAGCGGAGGAGCCCCTGGGCCAGGTCGGCCAGCTGCGAGGCGGAGAGCGCCGCGTTGGCCTGCAGCGGCGCGAGCGACTCGTCGAGCTTGGCCACCTCGGAGAGCTCGGACTCCACCCGCCCCACGATCTCGACCACCGCGCCGTCGTCGGAATAGAGCAGCGCCTCGGCCCGGCGCACGACCTCCGCGATCCGGCCGACGTGGAGCAGCTTCTTCTTCTCGGTCTCGAGGCCCTCGAGCTCGCCCGCGGTGGGCTCGACGCTGCGAATCTCCTCGAGCTGAAAGCGCAGCAGATCTTCTCGCTGCAGCCGGTCCTGGTGCTCCTGCGCCAGCTTCTCGAGCTCGGCGCGAGCCCGCTCGCGCTCGACGTAGGCCCGATGGAGATCCTCAACCTGTGCGCCGTGGCCCCCAAAGGTGTCGAGGATCTCAAGGTGGGTCTCGGCGTCGAGCAGCGAGACGTGCTCGTGCTGACCGCTGACGTCGACGAGGTCGCGGAGCAGGTCGGCGAGCATCGCCCGAGTGACCATCTGGCCGTTGACAGTTGCCCGGCCACGGCCCGACCGCGACACGATCCGCCGGACGACCGCCTGCCCGTCGGTCAGCGGCACGCCGGCGGCGACGAAGCGCTCCCGGGCGCTGGGGCCGAGCTCAAAGAGCGCCTCGACCACCGCCTCCTCGGCGCCACTGCGGACCAGGTCCGCCCCGCCCTTGCCTCCGAGGATCAGCGCCAAGGCGTCGACCAAGATCGATTTCCCGGCCCCCGTCTCTCCCGTCATGACCGTGAGCCCTGGACCAAGGATGAGCTCGGCGCGATCCACGATGGCGAGGCTCTCGAGGCGGAGGGCGACCAATAAACCATGCTGCATCATGGCCCTTCACCTACCATGATCATTTGTTCAGTGCCAAGCTAGCCGTACCTGAAAATCGTTCAGGTCTATCGCACCAGCTGAGGCCGAAGCGAGACCTGCTTGTCCCGGACGATCACCTGGAAGCGGACCGAGCGGCAGCCGTGCTTCTCGATCAGCGTCTGCTCGATCTTGCGGAGCTTGGCGCTGAAACCGTCAAAGGAGATGTTGTCGACCACCTCCCCGAGACGCTTCTTGGAGCCCACAAACTCGTCGAAGGCCGCCCGATAATGGCCTTCGTCGAAGGCCTTGACGACCTCCGGCGCAGTGCTCTTGCCGATCGTCCGCGGCGGGTGGTCGAGCATCGACGAGGGCACCGGGGTCCGCGAGGCCTCGTCCAGCATCGGCAGGGGGGTGTAGCCGTCGAAGGTGCCGGTCGGCTGGTACTGCGCGTTCGGGGCGTGCGAGGGCAGACCTCCCGCGGGCGGCGCCGGGCTCATCCCTCGCCGGTAGGTCGGCGCCACCGCCGGGTTGGACGGCACGGGGCTGACCGGCGTGCGCTGACGCTCGTACAGCGCCGCGCGCTGCTGGTCTTGCACCGAAGGCGCTTGCATCGACGCGGCCGGGACCGAGGGCTCGGTGTCGGCGGGTGGCGGTGGGCTCACCGAATAGCGCGGCGCTCCCAAGGCAGGGATCGACTCGCTGTGGCGCACCGCGGGCAGCGAAGCGCGCTGCCCCGAGTCCAGCATCCGCGCGGCAGCGATGAGATTGTCGCCGAGGTCGGCCACCGCCCGATCCGGCGAGGCTGGCTTGGAGGCCCGCGGAAGGGTCGGCTCGGAGCTTGGCAGATCGCCCGTATCGAGCGGGCTCGGCTCGGGCGCGCTGCCCGAGATGGACATGAGGGCGACCGCGAGCAAGGACGCCAGCCCAGCGATCACGCCGTAGAGCAAGCGAACCCGCTTGGCCTGTTCGGCAGCGCCTTTTTCATCCCGGCGCGCGAAGCCCGCGGCCGAGCCGACCGCGCCGCCATCGTCGTAGATGACCCGCTGATGCACGGCGTAGCCTTCCTCTCGGACGTCGACGACCTCGGTGTTGCGCGGGATACGGCCGCTGATACCCCCTTCGAAGTTGGTCGCCACCACGTCGCCCGCGGTCGAGACCAAGGCGGCCCAGGCGTCACCACCCTCGCCGGCCCAGCCGACCATGGTGCGGCGATCGATGGGGACGCCGATGGCGAGGATCGCGCGCGGCGCATCGGCTTTGCCCGGGACCGGAGCCGCGGCGATCAGCGCAGGCCGGTTCCCCAAAAACTCGAGGTGGGCGACCGGCCCGCTCCCTCGCGCGTCCTCCACGGCCCGCAAGGTGGGGTCGAGGTCAGCACCACCAGCGGCGGCAACTCCGAGCAGCTTACGGCGATCGGGGGTGAACAGCGCGACGGCCCCGCGGCCACCGGCACGATCCAGGATCTGAAGGAGCACCGGCCGCAGCGCCTCCGCGTCCTCGCTGGCGTCTCGCCGGGCCAGCTCCCCTGAGGCCGCCCGAGCCACGCCCCGGGTCTGCTCGAGCAGCTTGAGCCACTCGACCTCGGCCTCCGCCGCGCCCAGCTCGGCTTGGACGCGCGCGACGCGAAAGGCCTTGGTCTCGGCGTCCCCGAGCGCGACGTGCTCGAGCGCGCTGTATCCGAGCCCAAAGAGGATCCCGAGCCCGAGGAGCAACAGTACGCGCATCATGGTCGGGGGGTCCCGTCGGCCGTGGTCGACGACCGGGATGATGCCGAAGCCCAAGCTCGGATTCCAGCCAGGTCTTCTGGGGATCGCTGTGACCACCGAGCAAGCACCTCGGTGGCTGCTTTGCGAACCTCGGGTGAGCGATCTTCGAGCCTCAGCTCGAGGCGCTTCACGTTTTCCCGATTCGGCCCATGGAAGCCAATCGCGTACACCGCGGTGGCCCGAAGCTCGGGATCCACATGAAGGAGGAGCCGGTCGGTACCCTCGGGCCGCTCCCCCCGGTAGTCCGCCAAGGCCGAAGAGAAGAGCACCAGCGCGAAGAGCACCCCCACCGCCGCCTGAAGGAAGGCCCGCCCCGCGGGGTAGCGTTGGCTCCGCACCAAACGGATCCGATCGACCGAGTACAGCGCGAAGAGCAGCACGAAGAGGGACAAAGGTAGGAAAGTCCAGACGCTCGGGACTGCGCCCCGCCGGGCCGCACCGGCCAACGCCGGCTCCACAAAGAGCGCCGCCAACGCCGCCAGCGCCGTCAGCACATAGAGCAGTACGCGCAGGACCCGCTGGCTCGGCGCGACCTCAGCCTCCGATGCCACACCCTTTCGCGTACCGCCGAACCGCGATCGAGGCAAGCGAACGAGCCTTGGCGGGGCGTGAACGCTACGCCCGAGCCCTGGTTCGGGAATCGACCGAGAAATGTCCGATGAACTTGCGCCTCGGGCGACTATGATGCGCGGCGTGGCTCATCCAAAACAGGCGATCGCGGCGCTGGCGCTCCTCGCTGCCGGCTGCGGCAAGTCGGAGGCCGTCGCGCGCGTCGTAGAGCTGTGGCACTACGACTTTCCTACGGCGGCCGCCCCGCCGGGCATCGGACCCGAGCGCCGCACCCTGGGCGGCGTCAAAGAGGCGGCCGGGTCGAGCGGGAGCTTCGTGACCCTGGACCAGCTCACGGGCTTGCCGGTCGAGGGGCCCTACATGGACATCCCGCTGACCGACCACGCGCCGGTTATGGTCGGGAGCACGATCATCCTGGTCACCAAGATCGGCACCATCGTCGGCCTCGATCTGGCTGGGCAGACGCGGTTCATGAAACCGCCCCTCGGCGGCCCCGGCCAGACCGGACCCTTGCTCGCCGTGGGCAACGAGGTGCGCTTTGGGACGTCGGACGGCTTGGTCGTCGCCCTCGACGGCGCCACCGGGGACGAGCGATGGCATGCTGCCGTCAGCGACCCGGTCCTCGCCCGGGTCGCCGCGGGCCCCGACGGACGGACCTACGCCACCACCGATCTCGGCAGGGTCGTCGGCTTCGACGGCAGCGGCCAGCTCGTCTTCGATCAGACCGTCGCTGCCCCGGCTGGGGCACCTTCGGTGACGGGCGCGGGCGACATCGCGGTCGGGGGCGCCGACGGCGTGGTCCTCTTCACCGCCAACGGGACCCAGAAGTGGAAGCACCCCCGCGCCGCGCGGGTCGTCGCCACCCGGGCGCTCGGCAACGACGTCTTGGCCTGGGGGGAGGACGGCATCTTCGAGCGCCTCAGCGACGGCGGCGCGGTGAAGCTCAGCTTTCGCTCTCGCCCAATGACCGACCCCAACCCGCCCCCGTTTTACGCCGAGCCGGTCGCGCTCGCAGAGGACGCCTTTGGCCTGCTGGATGGGTCGGGGACGGCGCACCTCGTGGACTCCGCGGGTGCCGAGCGAGCGAGCCTAAACGCGAGCATGGATATCCTCCCGGAGGTCGCGGTCTCGGTGGACCGAAGCCTGATCGTGGCCGACAAATCCAGCCTCCGCGCGATCCAATTCACCTTGATGTTGGGGGAGTGAGTCAGCCCCGCTCGAGGAGCGCGAAGGCCGCGCCCTGAGGATCTTCGCAGGCGGCGACCCAAAGACCAGCCGGACCGGGCTCCGGCGCTGCGTTCACCGAGCCGCCCAGCGCCCGCACCTCGCCAAGCGCCCGGGAGAGATCAGGAACCGCAAAGGCGTAGAGCCAATGCGGATGCAGCCCCGGCAGGCCCGAGTCCATGAAGCCGCCGATGGCGTCCCCACCCACTGAGAACGGGTCATAGGGTCCGTAGCGGCCCAGATCGATCGTCGGCAGCACCGACCAGCCAAAGCAGCTCCCGTAGAGCGCGGCGGCGCCGGGTCGGTCCTTGCTGTGCATGTCGCGCCAAACCACGGGACCCGGGTTGCCCCCGGCCGTGGTGAGCCCGATCGCGGCTCCAAAGGGATCGCGGAGCGACGTCGCGGGCGCCCCGCCGGCCACAAACGGCGGTCCGAGGCGCACAAAGCCCCGCGCGAGGAGCCGCTCCACCTCGCCTTCGAGCGCGGGGACGCCGAGCAAGCCGAGCCAATGCGAAGGCGCCCCGCGGGCCCGGGCCTGTTCGGGCAGCGCCGATATGCCCACGCCGGCCCGGGCGGACGCGGGCCCGATCACCTGAGCATAGAAGGTCGAGGCAGCAGCCGGGTCCGTGCTCCGCAGCTCGTAGCGGGCAAAGGAGATCAAGACTGGATGGAGAAGCCGAGCTTGGTGCGGGCGGCGAAGTAC
>Ga0154020_10003578_pt1 | contig 18680 bp, 12 predicted proteins | sample Klosneuvirus_201_FD_109709 | JGI IMG/M metagenome (GOLD analysis project Ga0154020, IMG submission 109709) | Active sludge microbial communities from wastewater, Klosterneuburg, Austria - Klosneuvirus_20160825_MG | ecosystem: Engineered > WWTP > Aerobic digester > Activated sludge | place... | reverse complement strand
TTGTTGCGGGACGGGAAGTTCCCCGCGGCGTCATCCAGCACCACGGTCAGGCGCGCCTCGTGGAACATGGTGTTGGTGAGCGTGACCACCGCGGTGCCGCCGGCGGGGACATCGGCAAAGTCAAACAGACCCTCGGCATCCGTGGTGTCGGTGGCGTTGTACGCACCCGCGTGGAGCGCCACCGTCACACCGCTGGCCACCGTGCCGTCCCGGAAGTTGCGAACCTGGCCGCCCACGCTGGCCACCGGGGCCACGTTCTCCACCTGCGTGCGCACGGGGGTGTCATCCACCGGCGCGGGCGTGTTCTGGCAGGTGGAACCGGACAGCAGGGCGGCGGCCGCCGCAACAGACAGGGTTGAAAACCCAAGGCGCAGGAACGTGTTCATAAAGGCACCTTCCAAGGCGCCTTGTGGGGTTGTCAATGCAGGCCTGTGGTCCCTGATGTGTGTTGAGGTGGCCGCGCCGCGGGGCCTTGCGCCTGGGCCGGGCCACTCAGTGTTTGAGGAACAGGTGGTCTGGTTCAGGCAGCGCCCAGCTCCCCACCCGGTGGGTCACCCACAACAGGGGACCGGCCACAACCAGGTTGGCCACCACGCTGGGCACCGACGCCGTGTACAGGCCCTGCAACCCGGCGCTGCCCTCGGAAAACACCCGCACCAGGATACCCACCAGGAGCAAATGCCCCGCCGCCGCACCCACCGCCACCGGCGCCACGCGAACGCCCGGCTGGACCTGGAAGGCGTTGGCCACCACCCGCGTCACCACAAACACCGTGGCCAGGCTGAACATGTGCAGCCCCGTGGGCGCGCCGGAGGTGGCGTCCAGCAACAAGCCAAGCACCAGGGCCGTGATGGCCCCACCCACCACGTCAAAGCGGAACGCCAGGTAGGCCACCAGCATGGCACACACATCCACCCGCACGTTGGCCAGCAACGCGGTGCGCTCCATTGCCGTGCACAGCGCCAGCGCCAGCACACCCACCGGCACCGCGTAGAGCCGTGTCATGGCGCCACCGCCGGGCCGCCGTCTCCGCCGCCCGGGACGCTGGCCTGCTCCTGGGGCACGGGCGTGTCCGGCGGCAACACGCTTTGTTCCGGCGCTGGCCCCGCCTTGGGCGCAGGGGTGGGTGCTGGCGCCGGGACGGGGCCTGGAGCGGGTGTGGGCAGGGCGGGCTGGCCGGCGGGCTCCACGCTGGGCATGGGGGCGCTGGGCGGCGGAAGTGCGCTGGCGCCCGCCGCAGGCAACGGGCCCATGGGCTGCGCACCTTGTTCCGGCGCCAGGATCACCAACACGTTGGCCAGGCGGTCAAACTCCACCGCCGGGCGCACCAGCGCGGTGGCCGTCAGGCTGCCCTCCGGCATCTCCACCTGCTCCACCAGCCCCACGCGCGTGCCGCGGGGGAACGCCGCGCCCAACCCGCTGCACACCACCTCATCCCCCACGTTGACCGCGGTGGCGCGCTCCAGGCCTTCCACCCGCAACAACGCGCTGCCTTCTCCACCGGGCCCGCGCAGCAGGCCGCGTGCGCCGCTGCGCGGCACCATGACGTCCACGGCGGATTGCCGGTCGGTAATCAGCAACACATCCGAATAGCCGTGCGTGGTGCGCATGACGCTGCCCACCGCGCCACGCGCTCCCACCACCGCCATGCCCCGCGCCACACCGGCGCTGCGTCCGGCGTCAATGCGCAGGGTGCGCCACACCGGGCTTGCGCCCACGGCCACCACCCGGGCCGCCGTCATGCTGGCAGGGCCGGGCGTGGGCGCGGCGCGCAACAGGTCCCGCAGGCGCTGGTTTTCCCGCTCCACTTCCTCCAGGCGTTCGTTGGCGCGCCGCAGGTAGGCCACCTCCATGCGCAGCGTGCGGGCGTCCTCCAGGCTTTGTGCGTCCTGGGCGTGACGCGTCAACCAATCACTGGTGGTGGACACCACGTATGCCATGCCGTCCTGCAACGGCGCGGTCACCTGGATGAGCAGGCGCACCGCCGGACCAGCCTCGGCAGAGGAGCGGCTTTGGGCGTACAGAACCACCGCCGGAACCAGCAGGCAGGTCCCTACGGCCACAACGTCCCGGTACCGTTTGAGAAAGCCGGACATGGTGGGCCTTTACGTCCCGGGTGTCAGGTCAACGCCACACGGCTCAACAGCTCAATCTGTTCCAGCGCCTTGCCACCACCAATGGCCACGCTTTCCAGGGGGTCATTGGCAATGTGCACCGGCAGCCCGGTCTCATTGTGGATGAGGATGTTGAGGTTCTTGAGCAGCGCGCCGCCACCGGTCAACCAGATGCCCCGGTCCACAATGTCACTGGCCAGCTCCGGGGGTGTGCGCTCCAGCGCGGTGCGCACGGTGTCCAGGATGAGCTTCACCGGTTCGGCCAGCGCCTCCCGGATGTCATCACTGTTGACCTCAATGGTGCGCGGCACGCCGGCAATGAGGTCCCGTCCCTTGACCTCCATGACCAGCACCTCGGCCAACGGGCAGGCGCTGCCCACCTGGATCTTCACGGCCTCGGCGGTGCGGTCTCCAATGAGAATGGAGTGTTTGCGCTTGATGTAGTTGATGATGGTCTCATCCATGTTCTCCCCGCCCAGGCGCAAGGACCGGGAGTACACAATCCCCCCAAGGCTGATGACTGCGGCCTCGGTGGTCCCGCCACCAATGTCCACAATCATGCTGCCCTGTGGTTCGGTGATGGGCAGTCCGGCGCCAATGGCCGCCGCCATGGGCTCCTCAATGAGGTGCACCTCGCGCGCATTGGCCGTCTCCGCCGCCTCGCGCACCGCACGTTTTTCCACCTCGGTGATGCCCACCGGGACGGCCACAATCACCCGCGGGCGGATGAACGTGCTGCGCCCCACCGCCTTGCGAATGAAGTGCCGCAACATCTCACTGGTGGCTTCAAACTCCGCAATCACGCCTTCGCGCATGGGCCGGATGGCGGTGATGTTGCCGGGCGTGCGCCCCAACATGTCCTTGGCCTCACGGCCCACCGCCACCACCTTGTTGCCACCGCCACTGCGGTTGACCGCCACCACGCTGGGCTCGTTGATGACCACGCCCTTGTTCTTCACAAACACCAGGGTGTTGGACGTCCCCAGGTCCACCGCAATGTCCGTGGCAAACACGCTGAAGATGGCATCAAACATGGGTTGCGCGGCATTCCTGACGGGATCAACGTCCCCAACAAAAGCCCCTGGTACCCGTGGAGGTACCACCCCAGGGGCCAGACCCACAAACGCCACCCGCGCTTGAGCCTGTTCAGCCGCCCAGGCGGTTCTGCGCCGCACCGGCGGGGTTGAGGTCCACCCGCATGGCCACGGTGAAGGTGACCGTGCAGCTCAACGCCGGGCGCCCGTTGGCGGTGACCTCCACCCGGACAGCCATCCCCTCCGCCGTCACGTAGTCCTTCAGGTTCAGTCCGGGAACCAGTGGCAGCTCCACCGTGGTGATGCCGGGTCCAAAACTGGCGGACCGGCTGGTCCCCGCCGGCGGTGACAGGCTCTCAGCCACCTTGAGCTCCGGCAGGCCCGCCGCGCTGATGAAGACCGCCAGCCCGTCCAGAAACCGGAGGTCCTGCGCCGGTTCGCCGTTGCGCAGCGGCGCGGTCACCTCCAGCTTGAACTGGGTGAACGCCGCCGCCCGGATGTCCCCCTCCTGCGCACCCTGGTTGTCCAGCTGGGTGGACAGCTGCTGGGTGACACCAACACCCAGCCCCGGCGGGTTGAGCCCATCCCCCGTCAACATGGGCAGCGCAGGCCCACCGCCCACGTCCACGCTTTCACTGTGGGTGATGGTCAACTGGTCTGGACGGGTGGTGCCGCCACCGCACCCCGTCCATCCCAGCAACGCCGCCAGCCCCAACGCCGCCCGCATCAGGCGGCCCACCGGCCACGCCGTCCCAACCACACGGCAAAAAGCAACCCCGCCACCAGTGCCACCGGGTCTCCGCCGTCACCGGTGCTGCGGCAGCCACAGCGCGGCGGCTCCGTCGTCGGCCCGTCACCCACCACCCCGTAGTCCCGCAACGGCGTGCGCAGGTTGCCGGTGTTCTGCAGGTCATGGTGCTGCCCGGACCACTGGATGGGTCCCGGTTTTTCCGTGGCCGAATTTTTCCGGACCCGCCCCTCCATGTTCCACACAAACAGCCACCCTTCGCGGGTGTTCACGGCCACTTCCATCTTGTTGTCTTGATCCATGTCCCCCAGCGCCGGGGTGGAGGCCACCCAGCCCATGGTGTTCTTGGGCCAGCCTTCGGGCTGCGTCCCATCCTCGCGGAACGCGTGCACCAGGTACACGCCGGTGCCGGCCACCAGCTCCGGCTTGCCTTCCCCGTCCAGGTCACCCACCGCGTAGTTCATGAAGAACTGGAAATCTTCCACCACCTGCGGGAACCCATCCAACATGTAGCCCGTGGCCAGATCCCACGCCGTCATGCTGTGCTGGAACGGCAGGCGCCGCCCGCCGGATTGTGACGCCCCGGCCAGCGCCAGGCCCGCGGTTCCGTTGATGACGTCCAGGCGGCCGTCCATGTTGAGGTCCGCCACGGTGGGGTTGTTGATGAGGCTGGCTACCACGCTCTCCGTGGTGTTGGACTCCGGACCAAAATAGTCCCGGCTGCCGTACACACTGGACGGGTCTCCGGTCTCCCGGCCCTGCCCGTCAAACCGTCCAATGGAACCGCCCATGGACGCCGCCAGGATCTCATCCAGCCCGTCCCCATCCACATCCGCCGCGGCCACTGCGTTGGGCATGCCTTTGCCAACGTATGGCAGGACCTCGTTGATGAACCCGGACAAGAGGATGGGGAACCCGGCCACAAACGGGCCGCCCGGCGCCAGGTTGCCGCGGTGGTCCAGCGCGTAGAGGTAGCTGGACGCGGTGTTGTTCACCAGTTCACCGGTGCCCACCACCAGCTCCGGGAGGGTGTCCCCGTCCAAAAACGCCACCGTCACCGGCGCCAGGATGCGTTCGTCATAACGGCCGTTGCGGCCAATGGGCACCGCGGTGTTGTAGACGTGCACCGGCCAGCCCATGACGTCCGTCCCGTCATGGTGCCAGGCGTAGACCCACTGGTCCATGCCGCTCACCACAATCTCCAGGTCCCCGTCCCCCTCCAGGTCCACCAGCACCGGCTGCGCAAAAAAACCGTGCTCGGCAAAACGCTCCTCGGTGGGCGTGAATTTGCCCCACAAGAACTCACTGACGTGGTCCGGGTTCATGTGCACCGGGAAACCGGGCAACACCCGGCCGTCCATGCCAAACGCGGTGACGCTGCCATCAAAATCACTCACCACCACGTCCAGCTCGCCGCTGCCGTCGCCGTTGAGGTCACCCATGCTGGCCGCCCCCGCGGTGGACGAATACAGCGTGTTGGGATCCACCGTCTGGTAGACGCGCGCGGCGCGGTGGCATTTGCGGCGCGTGGGGATGTCCGTGCTGGCGCAAATGTCATCCCGCACGCTGGGGTAGCGCCCCAGCATGGCCGGCCACCCGGGCAACTCGGTGCCGTCCCCGCGGAACGCGTGGATCTTCCCGTCCGAGGTGGGCAGCACCAGTTCATCCCGGCCGTCACCATCCAGGTCTGCAAAACGTGGGCTGGCCTCACCGGACGCGCCCAAGAACAACGCCAGGCTCTGGCGGCGCTGCGGGTCCTGCAGCACGGAAAACGCCTTGCGGAACTCTGCGCGCACACTGTCTGCACCGCGGGTCACCGTGGCCCTCAGCCGCAGGGTGATGGTGCGTTCGTCCACGTTCTTGGATGGTGTCTGCGCGTCCGCAAAGAGGCCGGCCAGCATGAGCGTGCCCAGGCTCCCCTGCGTGGGTGTGCCGCGCGCCACGTTGCCGGTGGACACCTGCACAAAGTCCGCGTCCCGCGGGGCCACGCCCTTGGCGTACTCCAGCACCCAGGCCGCGCTGTCATCCCGGGTCACCTTCACGCTGCCGGTGATCTCCAGGCTTGGGGTGATGGTGGGGTCAAAGCTCTCAAACCAGCGGGGCGAATCAATGTAGACCTCCGGGGGAATCTTCTTGTCCCGCAACAGCTCCAGGGTGAGCCGCGCGTTGTTGCGGCCATATCCAAACGCCTCGTCCCAGCCCTCGTTGCTCACAAACTTTTCGGCGGCCAGGGCGGCGGGGTCCGCTTCGGCACCCGTGACGTCAATGTCGTCGGCGCTGTGGATGAGGACCTGGAACGCCTCGCTGGCGGTGAGCGGGACATCAAAATACGGGTCGGCGCCTTCCTGCAGCTGGCGGTAGTAGCTGTAGAGCAGGCCGGCCTGCCCGCTGGTCTTGCCGGTGGCCTCGGAAGAACAACCCGTTCCCGGCGTGGAAAGATGCAGGTGTGCGCCGTAGTTGGTGCAGTTGTTGAAGTTCAGGAACGTGGTGGCGGTGCGCCAGCGGCCGGGCTGCCCGTCGGTGTCAAAGACCACCGCGTGCACGTTGATGAGGTGTTCGCCGTTGGCCGGGAAGTTGTGGTGCCGGCTGGTCTCATCCGCCGCGCTGGCCACCACCAGCACGTTGTTGTTCCAGGCGTAGTCAATGGCCTGCTGGCTGAACGGTGTGTTGTTGATGGTGCCCAGCGCCTCCTGCATCACGCTGGCGCCGGAATCCACCGCAAACGCCACGCCTTCGGCAAACTGGTTCACATCCGCAATGAAGCTGTCCCCCACGCGCACCGGCAACAGCGTGCAGCGCATACAAATTCCCATGTCATTGGTGTCATCATGGCCCTGGCCCACGCTGTCCCGCGCCTCGCCGGTGCCGTGGCCGTAGTCACTGTCATCTGAGGCGTCATTGTCATTCCAGAAAAAATCCCAGCCGCTTATGTCATCCATGTAGCCGTTGGCATCATCATCCACGCCGTCACTGCACGGCATGTTGGTGGCGGGGTTTGAACCCCGGATGAGGTCCTGCGCGTCCAGGCGGCCGTTGGTGTTCACATCCACGTATGCCGGGGTGGCCCAGTCATAATCCCGGATGTTGAAAACGCCGTCCTCATTGACGTCAAACGTGGCGGGGTCATTGGCCATGGCGCCGGGTGGGGCACACGCCACAAGTTCCCGGGCGTTGAGGTAGGCCTTGTCAATGAGGCTGCGCTCGCGCCAGCGGATGCCGCTGTCCAGCACCGCAACCATGGTGCGCGGGTCCCCGCGGTTGAGCAGCCACGCGCGGTCCACGCTTTGACCGGACGCCAGGCCGGCCTGTCCCGGGCGCGTGCAGTTGGTGCCTGACCCTCCCGGGCATTCGGTCTTCTCCTCGGTGCGTACGTTGCGTCCCGCGTTTTCCCCCGGGTGGCTCACGTCATCCGGCAAAAACCCCCACAGTTCCCAGTTGCCGCCAAAATCCGCGTCAGACAACCAGTTGGACCGGTCCTTCAATTCCTCACGCGTCAGATCTGTGACGTCACGCGGCCACACGTCCAGCGCCACCGGCACGCGCACTGCCGCCCCACCGCCCTCCGGCGTGATCACCACCGCACCGGTGAACGGGCCGTTTCCCGTCAGTCCGGCGGTGGCCAGCCGCACCGTCACCCGGCCCGGCCCGGTTTGCATGGTGGTTGGGGATACGCTCACAAACGCGCCCTCGGCGCTGGCAGTCCAGCTTTCCGCCGCTGCCGCCGTCACCGTCACGTACTTCAGCGGCGTGGCGCTCCCGCGTATGACCTTCACCGCGTCCAGGTGTTCGTGGGCGCGCGTGGCGGGATTGGCTGCCTCCACCGCTTCCAACGCCAACGCTGAGCCGGACCAGGACACACCTGCCACCACCACCATCACCACAAGACGCCGCATGCGCACACCATTCCCAAGGCTGTGGCGGTGGCCCCACAAAAACGGGCGGAAGCCCCCGCAGTGCAACAAACGCGGGTCCTATAGACGGGTGTGGGCGCGCTGGCCACGTGCCGCCTGCTGTTTGTTTGACGCGTCCCAAAGCAGGACCCTACAACCGCCGTCCTGCGTTTTGCGCGGGATGGGCGGCCAGCTTGAGGCAGCCAGTATTTCTTGGGCAGCAGGAACCGGGAGGCAGGATGCAACGGGTGCGCGCTTGGGTGGTTGCGGTGGTGGCGGTGGTGTTGCTCTGGCCGGTGTGGTCCCGCGCCCAGGACGGGCTCAAGACCATCAACAAACCAGGCTCCATGCTGGCGGCCTACTCCACCGAGGATGAAAACAAGAAGCCCCTCAAGCTCAAGAAGGGCGAAAAAGTCACCATCATCTACAGCCGTGATGAGTGGATGTGGGTGAAGACCAAGGGCGGCCGCGGCGGTTGGGTCCTCAAGGACAAGGTGAAACTTGAAGAAGGCGCCGCGGCGGCGCCCGCACCCGCGCCGGCGCCCGCCGGGGGTGATGAGGCTGGTGACGGCAAGAAGAAGGATGACAAACGCGCCAAGGAGGAAGAAAAGAAGCGCGCCGCCGAGGAGAAGAAGGCCGCCGCCGAAGAAGCCAAGCGCAAGAAGGAAGATGAAAAGCGCGCCAAGGAGGAAGAAAAGAAACGCGCCGCCGAGGAGAAGAAGGCCGCGGCCGAGGACGCAAAGCGGAAGAAGGAGGAGGAGAAGCGCGCGGCCGAGGACGCCAAGAAGGCTGCGGCGGCCCCCGCCCCCGCCCCCGCGCCCGCGCCCGCGCCAGAACCGGCCCCGGTGGCCATGCCGCCCCCGGAGACCACGTTGGCCCCCGCACCGGCGCCCGCGCCCGCGCCGGCCCCGCAGGTTTCCCCGGCTCCTGCCCCCGCTCCGGCGTACAGCAACCCGGTGAACATGGCCGCCGGCTACCTCACGGTGTTGGCCAGCGAGCCAGGCGCCGCAGTCCTGTTGGACGGTCAACGCATCGGGGATGCGCCCATTCGCAAGCTGCAGGTGGGTGGCGGCCGCCACAAGGTGACCGTCATGAAGGATGACTTCACCGCCAGTGAGCAGGAAGTGGAGATCAATGGGAATGACGCCAGCGTGGCACTGGCGCTGGCGCCGTCGGCGGAGGCCATGGGCCGCCACAAGATGGCGGTGTTCCGCAACTGGGGGCTGGGGTTTGCCGCATTGGGCGCTGGCGCGGTGGGTGCGGTGATCTTTGGCCTGGTGGGCCTGGGCGGTGCGTTGTTGTGGACCGCGTCTGCCGTGGCCACCGCCAACAAGGCCGCCACAGACGCGGGCAACACCCAGGTGGTCTACAGCCCGGCCAGCGAGGCGCTGGAACCCCTGCTGGCCAACGCCCCGGCAGTCCTGGCCGGAGCCGCGCTGACATTTACGGGCCCCATCCTGGCATTGTTGGTGGGCGTGGGTGGCAGCGTGGTGGCCGCGGCGCTGTTCATGACCGCCGGTGAACTGGGACGCTACACGCAGTACCAGGAGTGATTGCCCCAACCCGTTGGAGCGGTACGTCCCGGGGCACGCCAACCTTGGTTTCTTCCGGCGGGCACGGGGAGCACACACACCATGCGGGTCTTCCAGGGACATCAGGCAGCCGGGGTGCTGCCCGCCGGTGGCGCGGTGGCGCTGGGCAATTTTGACGGTGTGCACAAGGGCCACCAGGAACTGGTGCGGCGCGCCAGGGCGCACGCCCAGCGGCTGGGCGGCCCGTCACTGGTGTTGACGTTTGAGCCCCATCCCACGCGCGTGCTGGCCCCCCAACATGCCCCGCCGCTCATCCTCCCCCTGGAACACCGCCTGGAACTGCTGGCCGGGTTGGGCCTGGACGCCACCATCCTGGAACCGTTCACGTTGGACTACAGCAAGACGCCCGCCGAATCTTTTGTGCGGGACGTGCTGGCCGGCGCGTTGCGCGTCCACGCCGTGGTGGTGGGGTTCAACTTCACGTTTGGACACCGCCGGGGGGGAAACCCGGAGCTGCTGGCAACCCTGGGGACACAGCTGGGGTTCGGCCTGGACGTGGTGCCGGAGGTGCTGGTGGACGGGCAGCCCTGCAACTCCACGCGCATCCGGGCGTTGCTGGCGCAGGGGGATGCCGCCGGCGTCACCACATTGCTGGGGCGCCCGTTTGGCGTGCGTGGGGAAGTGGTTCATGGCCACCACCGCGGCCGCACGTTGGGTTTTCCCACCGCAAACGTGGAGGCCGCCGTGGAGCTGCTGCCCGCCCTGGGCGTGTATGCCGCGCGCGTGACATCGCTGGATGGCCGGGATGACCTGCGTGGCCACCCCGCGGTGGTCAACGTGGGCGTCAGCCCCACGTTTGATGGGACCCGCGTGACGGTGGAATCCCACCTGCTGGACTTCAGGGAAGACCTGTATGGCCGGCGGGTGGAGGTGGCATTTGTGGCCCGCCTGCGTGCCGAGCAGCGTTTCTCCGGCGTGGACGCCCTCAAGGCGCAAATCACCCAGGACGCCGCCGCCGCCCGGGCCCTGCTGGGGCCGGCGCGTTGAACGCACATTTCCCTCCTTGCAGTGGGGGGGCGGGCGCGGTTAGCTGCCGGGCTCTGTCCGTCCTGTGGGGGCGGCCGCAGGACGTGGTTCCAACCGCACCAGCATTCCAAGGAGAGCGTGCCGCATGGCCGGAAGATTGGGTGAACTGCTCGTCAGGGAAAACCTCATCACGTTGTCACAGCTGCAGGCCGCGCAGGAGGAACAACGCAAGAGCGGCGGCAAGCTGGGCTACAACCTCACCAAACTGGGGTTCATCCAGGAACAGGACCTCACCAACTTCCTGTCCAAACAGTACGGCGTGCCCGCCATCAACCTGGCGGATTTTGAAATTGAGCCTGACGTCATCAAGCTCATCCCCAAGGACGTTGCTGAAAAGCACCAGGTGATTCCGGTCAACCGCGCCGGGAGCTCGCTCATTGTGGCCATGAGTGACCCGTCCAACATCTTTGCCATTGATGACATCAAATTCCTCACCGGCTACAACATTGAAGTTGTTGTTGCCAGTGAGGGCGCCATCAAGACCGCCATTGAGCGTTACTACAACGCGCAGGGTGGCCAGGCGTCAGGTGAACTTCCCGCCGGGATGAGCGTGGAAGACATCATGAATGAGTTTGATGACAAGGACGTGGCGCTCCAGGAAAATGATGACAGCGTCAACGTGGTGGACCTGGAGAACGCCGCCGGGGACGCGCCGGTGGTCAAGCTGGTCAACCTGGTGCTGGTGGAGGCCATCAAGAAGAAGGCCAGTGACATCCATATTGAGCCCTATGAAAAGGACTTCCGCGTCCGCTACCGCATTGACGGGATGCTCTATGAGGTCATGAAGCCACCGGGGAAGCTCAAGAACTCCATTGTGGCCCGTCTCAAGGTCATGGCGGACCTGGACATTGCCGAACGCCGCCTGCCGCAGGACGGCCGCATCAAGCTCAAGGTGGGCAACAAGGAAATGGACTACCGCGTGAGCGTTCTCCCCACGTTGTTTGGGGAGAAGGTGGTCATGCGGTTGCTGGACAAGAGCAACCTCCAGCTGGACATGACCAAGCTGGGTCTGGAGACCCACCAGATCAATGACCTCATGGTCGGCATCCGCAAGCCCTACGGCATGTGCCTGGTCACGGGTCCCACGGGGTCCGGCAAGACCACCACGCTGTATTCGGCGCTGGCGGCGCTCAACAGCTCCAACGTCAACATCAGCACTGCCGAAGACCCGGTGGAGTTCAACTTTGCCGGCATCAACCAGGTGCAGATGCATGATGACATCGGGCTGAACTTTGCCGCGGCACTGCGGTCGTTCCTGCGGCAGGATCCCAACATCATCATGGTCGGTGAGATTCGTGACTTTGAGACGGCGGAAATTGCCGTCAAGGCCTCCCTCACCGGTCACATGGTGCTCTCCACGCTGCATACCAATGACGCCCCGTCCACGGTGACCCGCCTGCTCAACATGGGCATTGAGCCCTTCCTGGTGACCGCCAGCGTCAACGTCATCCTGGCGCAGCGCCTGGCGCGCCGGGTTTGCAAGGAGTGCGCGCAGGAGATTGACGTGCCCAAGGACGTGTTGCTGGGTGCCCAGGTCAAGGCCGAGGACATTGGCACCTTCAAGCTCATCAAGGGCAAGGGGTGCAAGAACTGTTCGGACACCGGGTACAAGGGACGCGTGGCACTCTATGAAATCCTGACCATGAAAGACGAACTCAAGGAGTTTGTCCTCAACGGCGCGTCCACCGGGGAAATCAAGAACGAGGCCATCCGGGTGGGCATGCAGACCCTGCGCGCCAGCGCCATCAAGAAGCTCAAGGAAGGCATCACCACGGTGGAGGAGGTCTTGCGGGTATCCGCTTCAGACTGAGGCCAGGCCCGGGGCGGGGGGCTTTTTTGACGGCGCCATGTTGCGGTGGCAGCATCCAACAGGATTTTCCCGGCGCCATGTGTAGGGAAAATCCATAGACCAAGAGGAACAATGGCCAACCTGCATCAACTCCTGAAGGCCATGATTGAGAAGGGCGCCAGTGACCTCCACATCACCACGGGGTCCCCGCCCCAGCTGCGCATTGATGGCGCGCTGGTGCCCCTCAAGACGCCGCCGCTCACGCCGGTGGACACCAAGCAGCTTTGCTACTCCATCCTGACAGACGCGCAAAAACACACCTTTGAGGAGCAAAACGAGCTGGACCTGAGCTTTGGCGTGAAAAACCTCAGCCGGTTCCGGTCCAACCTGTTCCTGCAGCGCGGCGCGGTGGCCGGCGCGTTCCGGACCATTCCGTTCAAGATCCTTTCCTTCCAGGAACTGGGCCTGCCCAGCGTGGTGGCCGAACTGGCCGACCGGCCCCGTGGGCTTGTGCTGGTCACCGGTCCCACCGGCAGCGGCAAATCCACGACGCTGGCCACCATCATTGACAAGATCAACAGCGAGCAGCACTACCACATCCTCACCATTGAGGATCCCATTGAGTTCCTCCACCCGCATAAGAACTGCATTGTGAACCAGCGGGAAGTGGGCGCAGACACAGACAGTTTCAAGAAGGCCCTCAAGTACGTGTTGCGCCAGGACCCGGACGTGGTGCTGGTGGGGGAAATGCGTGACCTGGAAACCATTGAGTCTGCGCTGGTGGTCTCTGAAACGGGTCACCTTGCCTTTGGAACCCTGCACACCAACAGCTGCGTGCAGTCCATCAACCGCGTTGTGGACGTCTTCCCGCCCTACCAGCAGCCGCAGGTGCGCGCGCAACTGTCCTTTGTGCTGGAAGGGGTGATGTCCCAGCAGCTGTGTCCCAAGATGACCGGGCAGGGCCGCTGCCTGGCGTTGGAGGTCATGGTTCCCAACGCCGCCATCCGCAACCTCATCCGTGAGGACAAGGTCCACCAGATATACAGCTCCATGCAGGTGGGTCAGACAAAATTTGGCATGCAGACCATGAACCAGGCGCTGGTGGCGCTGGTGCTCAAGCGCCTCATCACCGTGGATGAGGCCGTGGCACGCGCCGGGGACCTGGATGAGCTGCGCAACATGCTCAACCAGGCGGGCGTGGCGGCTGGTAAGACCAACTATGTGTCCCCCACCCAGGCGCTCAACCAGGCGGCGGGCGGGCAACCTGGAACGGCGGGCGCTTCAAAACCCGCGGGCCGTTGAGGCGGCAAGGAGAGGCAGATGCCAGAATTCACATACTCCGCCAAGTCCCGCAACGGTGACGTCAAGACCGGGAGCATGGAGGCTCCCAACGTGGACGTGGTGCTTCAGCGCATCAAGGCCATGAATCTGGTGGACCCCAAGGTCAAGAAGAAGGGCCAGGGCTTTGCGCTCAAGATGCCGGGTTCCACCGGCATCCCGCTCAAGACCATTGTGGTGTTCACCCGGCAGTTTGCCACCATGATTGATGCCGGCCTTCCGTTGGTGCAGTGTTTGGACATCCTCTCCAAACAGCAGGAATTGCCTCCTTTCAAGAAGGTGCTGCTGGCCATCAAGAATGACGTGGAGAGCGGCAAGACCTTTGCGGATTCTCTGGCACGTCATCCCAAGGTCTTTGACCCCCTGTTCATCAACCTTGTGGCCGCCGGTGAAGTGGGCGGTATCCTTGACACCATCATGAACCGGCTGGCCGTCCAGCTGGAAAAGGCAGACAAGTTGCGCCGGCAGGTCAAGGGCGCGTTGGTGTACCCGGCGGTCACGCTGGGCGTCACCGCCATTTGTACGTTCATTCTGCTGTATTATGTGATTCCGGTGTTTGGGAAGATGTTCTCAGAAATGGGCAAGGCCCTGCCGGCCATGACCCAGGCGGTGGTGGACCTCTCAGACTGGACCAAGAACAACGTGCTGCTGGTCCTGGCGGTTCCCGCGGCCATTGGTTTTGGCCTCAACGCCATGAGCAAGACCCCGCAGGGCCGCAACTTCCTGGACCGTACGTACCTGCGGCTGCCGGTGTTGGGGGATACCATTCGCAAGGTGGCGGTGGCGCGCTTCACGCGCACCATGGGCACCATGTTGTCCTCCGGTGTGCCCATCCTGGATGCATTGGACATTGTGGCGCGCGCGTCTGGCAACGTGGTGGTGACCGCGGCGTTGCAGCAGGTGCGCACCAAGATTTCCCAGGGCAAGACCATGTCCGAGCCGCTCAAGGAAACCAACGTCTTCCCATCCATGGTGGTGCAGATGATTGAGGTGGGTGAATCCACCGGCGCCCTGGACACCATGCTCAACAAAATTGCGGATTTTTATGAGGACGAGGTTGACGAGGCCATTCGTGGCCTGACCGCCCTGTTGGAACCCATGATCATGTGTGTGATTGCCGTGGTGATTGGCGGGTTGGTGGTCTCCATGTACCTGCCCATCTTCAGCCTTGCCGGTGCCATTGGCGGTGAGTGAGGCGCAGGCAAAGGCCCGGCTTCCCAACAGGTCCGGAGGGTTTTCAACGGACCCTGGCGGTCCCACACCGCCAGCCCAATGGCTGTTGTTGTTCCGCGTTGCGGTGGCCTTGGTCATTCTCACCGGCGGCGCGGTCCTCAACCTGCGCGGTGGGGCGCACCCCGCGGCCCCCGGTACCCTGTTCTACGCCACGCTGGCCCTGGCGTTTGTGGTCTCCCTGGGATTTGCCGCACTGCTGCGCTACGGCCACCCCGCGGCGGCGGGCCCGCTTGGAGACCTGCAGCTCATCACAGACGTGGCCGTCACAACGCTGCTGGTCTACTCCACTGGCGCGCAGGACAGCGTGTTGACGTTCCTCTACCCGCTCAACACCCTTTATGCGGCGGCGCTGGTGTCCCGGCCCGCAGGGTATGCGGTGGCGGCCAGCGGAGCGGCGTGTCTGGCGGGCGTGGTGGCCCTGAGCGTGGTGGGGGTTCTGCCCCGGCCGGATGAGCCGGGCATGTCCTATGAGCAGGACGCCGTGGGTGTGGTCACCGCCACCGCCGGCGCCAACTTCCTGGTGGCCATGTTGGGCGGCCAGCTGTCTGACCAGTTGCGGGCGTCTGCCCAGACGTTGCGCCAGACCCGCCTGGACCTGCAGACCCAGCAGGCCCTCAACACCGCCATGGTGCATTCCCTCAAGTCTGGCCTGCTGAGCGTGGACGGGGATGGACGGGTGCAGGTGGCCAACCCCAGTGCCTTGGTGGTCTTGGGCCGCGCCATGGAAGATGTGGCGTGGCGCCCGGTTGAAGAGGTGCTGCAAGGCGCGCTGCCCAGACCTGGCGGCGCCTCGGTGGAGCGTACCTACACCCTCCCAGACGGCACCCAGCGCGTGGTGGACGTAAGCGTGGAGGAGCTGCGCAACACCCCGCGGCCAGGGGCCGTGGTGACCCTGGAGGACGTCACGGACCAGCGCCGCCTGGAGGCGGCCATGGCGCTGTCCCAGCGGTTGGCCAGCGTGGGCCAGTTTGCCGCCGGCCTGGCGCATGAGCTGCGCAACCCGCTGGGGAGCATGATTGGTTGTGTGGAACTGCTGCAGCAGTCCACGCGCGCCAGCCAGGACGCGGATGGAGAACGTTTGTTGTCCATCATCCACCGGGAGGCCGAACGCCTTGCTGCGTTGGTGCAGGAGTTCCTGGTCTACGCCCGGCCGCAGCCACCCAACCTGCAACCGGTGGACTTGCTGGCGTTGCTGCTGGACGTGGCAGAGGGGTGCAACAAAGATCCCGAGTTGGGGGCCACGGTAAGGGTGGCGTCCAACCAGCCGCTCACCATCCAGGCAGACGCCGCACAAATACGGCAGGTCCTCCTCAACCTGGTGCAAAACGCCGCCCACGTTTCCCCGCCGGGAGAGCCGGTGGTCTTGCGCGTGGACCGTGACACGCTGGGCGTGCAGGCGGCGGCCACCATCACCGTGGAAGACCGTGGGCCCGGCGTGGTTGCTGAAGTGGCCGCGCGCCTGTTTGAACCGTTCTTCACCACCAACCCGCAGGGCACCGGGCTGGGCCTGGCCATTGTGCACCGCATCACCGAAGCCCACGGCGGTATGGTAGGGCTCAAGCGTCCCGGAGGGCCGGGGGCGGTCTTTACGGTGACGTTGCCGGTGGCCCCGCCCCCGCGGGTGGTCAGCCTGGTGCCGCTGGAACCTGCGGCGTGATGGAGGCAACGCAAGGTGGCGCGCATCCTGGTGGTTGATGATGAGCCTTCCATGCGGGATTTCCTGGAAATCCTGCTGCGCAAAGGCGGGCATGACGTGCGCCTGGCGGATGATGCGCCCGCCGGCATTGTGGCCGTAGGGACGTTCAAGCCGGACATGATCATCACAGACCTGCGCCTCAAGACCGGAAGCGGCATGGACGTGCTGGCCGCCGCGCGGCGGCTTTCCCCGCAGACCCCGGTGCTCATGGTCACCGCGTTTGCCACCGCGGAAACTGCGGTGGCCGCCATGAAGCTTGGGGCGTTCCACTATCTCATCAAGCCCTTCAAGGTGGATGAACTGCAGGTCCAGGTGGAACGCGCGCTGGAGGTGCGCGGCCTCAAGCAGGAGAACCAGGCGCTGCGCGAACACCTGCTGGGCAGCAGCGCGCAGGCGCAGCTGCTGGGGGACAGCGCCTCCATGCGGGAGGTCCAGGACATCATTGCCAAGGTGGCCCAGACCCGCACCAACGTGCTGGTGACGGGGGAGAGCGGCACGGGCAAGGAGCTGGTGGCGCGGGCCATCCACCTTCGCGGCCCCCGCGCAGATGCGCCGTTTCTGGTGTTCCACTGTGGTGCGGTGCCTGAGGGCCTGCTGGAAAGTGAACTGTTTGGGCACGTCAAGGGCGCGTTCACCGGCGCCACGCACCACAAGCCGGGCATCTTTGAGGCGGCCAAGGGCGGCACGGTCTTCCTGGATGAAATTGGTGAACTCCCGGTGAACATGCAGGTGAAGCTGCTGCGCGTGCTGCAGGAGCGGGTGGTGCACCGGGTGGGTGGGCAGGGTGGGTTGGAGGTGGATGCACGGGTCATTGCCGCCACCCACCGGGACCTGCCCAAACGTGTGGCGCAGGGCGCGTTCCGCGAGGATTTGTACTACCGGCTCAACGTCATCCAGATACGCATGCCCCCGCTGCGGGACCGCCGTGAGGACATCCCCCGCCTGTGCGAGGCGTTTTTGACCCGGCTCAACTCAGACCTGGGCACCGCGGTGTTGTCCATCACCGACGAGGCGCTGGCGGTGTTGGCCAAACATGACTACCCCGGCAACGTGCGCGAGCTGCAGAACATCCTGGAGCGCGGGGTGACGTTGTCCGGCGGCACCGTGCTGGACGTGGACGGGCTGCCCGAACACATCCGGGGCGCGCCGCGCTCCACACTTCCCACGCCGGTGGACGCGGCGGACCTTCCGGCGGAAGGCGTGGACCTGGTGGCGCTGGTGGAGGCCTACGAACGCGCGTTGCTGGAGAAGGCGCTCAAGGCCACCGGGGGCCGCAAGAAGCGCGCGGCGGCGTTGCTCAAGCTCACGTTCCGCAGCTTCCGCTACCGGGCGCAAAAACTGGGCATTGGCGGCGTGGATGTGGATCTGGAGGAGGAGGACCGCGAGGAGTGAGCGCGGTCAGGTCTTGTCCGCGGCCTCGGCGTACATGGCCTCGGCAATGCGGTGGGAGGAGCCTTCCAGGCGCTGGATGGCCGTCTTGAGGCCTTCGTAGTCATTGACCTCCAGCTGCTTCTTGCAAAACTCCAGGTCGTTCTTGATGTCCGTGACGTCCTGGGGCGTGAGCACGTGGCTGTACTCCTCCAGGCTCTTCTCGGTGGTGTAGATGAGGCCGTCTGCGTTGTTGCGCAGGTCTGCCATGAGCTTCTTCTTGGCGTCATCTTCCTTGTACTGGTCAGCGTCATCCACCATGCGCTTGATTTCCGCCTCGGTGAGGCCGGAGTTGCTGGTGATGCGCACCTGCTGGCTTTTGCCGGTTCCCAGGTCCTTGGCGCTCACGTGCACAATGCCGTTGGCGTCCAGTTCAAAGGTCACTTCAATTTGCGGCACGCCGCGGGGGGCGGGCGGGATGCCCACCAGTTCAAAACGCGCCAGGGTCTTGTTGTCTGCCGCCAGGGGACGTTCACCCTGCAGCGCGTGGATGGACACCAACGGCTGGTTGTCCTGCGCGGTGGAGAACACCATGGATTTGCGGCACGGGATGGTGGTGTTTTTTTCAATGATCTTGGTGAACACGCCACCGGCGGTCTCCACGCCCAATGACAGCGGCGTGACGTCCAGCAGCAGCACGTTTTTCACCGCGCCGGTCAACACGGCACCCTGCACCGCGGCGCCCACGGCCACCACCTCATCCGGATTGACGCCTTTGTGCGCTTCCTTGCCAAAGAACTGTTTCACCTTGGCCTGGATGGCGGGCATCCGGGTCATGCCGCCCACCAGGAT
>Ga0154020_10003577_pt1 | contig 18682 bp, 20 predicted proteins | sample Klosneuvirus_201_FD_109709 | JGI IMG/M metagenome (GOLD analysis project Ga0154020, IMG submission 109709) | Active sludge microbial communities from wastewater, Klosterneuburg, Austria - Klosneuvirus_20160825_MG | ecosystem: Engineered > WWTP > Aerobic digester > Activated sludge | place... | reverse complement strand
TTCGAGTTCGTCGGCAAGTCGCTCGCGGATCAGGCTGCGGCGAACCTCGATCAGACGCCGCCTTGCCAGAAAAGGTTCCGCGACCATCAGCAGCGCGCAGGCACCGAAACTGCCCCAGACGTAAAGCGCGTAGCCGCCCATGGCGAAGAATTCACCGACGCTATGCCACTGCATGCTTCACCCATTCCGTGTGTCGTTCGCGTTCGAGGATGATGGCGCGCACCCGCATCAAGGCGACGGCGATGGAATACATCCAGAAAGCCAGCGCCATCAGCAGCATGCCCCAGAGCATGGTCGTGGCCATCGAGGATTTGGCGAGATTGACGCTCGAACCCTGATGCAGGGTGTTCCACCACTTCACCGAGAAATAGATGATGGGGATATTGACCACGCCGACCAGGGCCAGGATGGCGCCGGCCTTGTCGGCACGGCGCGGATCATCGATCGCGGCCTGTAGCGCCATGAAGCCCAGATAAAGGAAAAACAGGATCAGCTCCGATGTCAGCCGCGCGTCCCAGACCCACCAGGCGCCCCACATCGGCTTGCCCCACAGGGCCCCGGTCCACAGGGACAAGGCCGCCATCAGTGCGCCGGTGGGCGCCAGGGCCTGCGCCATCATCGACGAGACACGGGTGTTGAGGGCCAGTCCAAGGCCGGCCCAGAAGGCCATCACCAGATAGATGAACATCGACATCCAGGAAGCCGGGACATGGACGAAGATGATGCGGTAGCCCTCGCCCTGCTGCGCATCGGTCGGCGCGACGAAGAACGACATCCATAATCCGGCAATGCCGAAAATCGCGGCGGCGGCCCAGAACCACGGAACCATCCGGCCAGCCAGCGGATAGAAGCTCTGCGGGCTGGCGAACCTGAACCACTGAACAATCGACTGACTCACTCTAATGCAATCCTCAATCCCGCCGTGGTCGCCCATGGCGCGAAAAACGCGGCCAGAACCAGCATGGCCGCCAGCAGGGACAGGTGTCCTCCGACGTCGAGCCCGGCAATGTGGGCTTCGACCGCCCCGGCGCCGAAAATCAGCGCCGGAATGTAAAGCGGCAACACCAGCAGCGCCAGCAGCACGCCGCCGCCACGCACGCCCAGCGTCAGCGCCGCGCCGATCGCACCGATCAGCGACAGCAGGGGCGTACCCAGCAACAGCGCAAGGGTGAGAACGCCCAGGGCCGAGGCATCCAGATCGAACTGCAGACCAAGTACCGGCGCCAGCAATACCAGGGGCAAGCCGCACAACAACCAGTGCGCCAGTATTTTACCGGCAACCAGGAGTCCCAAGGGGGATGGTGACAACACCATCTGCTCCAGCGTGCCATCCCCATGATCGGCCGCAAACAGGCGCGGCAGGCCAAGCAGGGTGGCCAGCAGAGCCGCAACCCAAAGGATGCCCGGGGCGATCTTCTTCAACAACACCGGTTCCGGCCCGATTCCCAATGGAAACAGGCTGGTGACGATGACGAAAAAGAACACGGCGGTCAGCACCTCGCTCTTGCGCCGCATGGCGAGCAGCACGTCGCGCCGTACCGTAGCGAGAAAGGGATTCATAGAGTCAGGGTCTTTCCACCCGGCACCGGCAGCGGCTGATGACTGGTCAATACGGCCATGCCCCTGTTCGCCAGGTGTTCGGCAATCAGATCACCGAGCAGCTTTACCGCAGCCACGTCAAGCGCATTGAAGGCCTCATCGAGCACCCAGAGGATTGCCGGCCTGGTGAGGAGTCGGGCCAGCAACACCCGACGTTTCTGTCCGGCGGAAAGCACGCGTACCGGGAGTTCCTCGCGACCGCGCAATCCCAGACGGATCAAAGCGGCCAGCGCCGCGCGTTCGTCGAGTGCAATGCCGTCGAGCGCGGCGGCAAGACGCAAATTCTCGAGCGGGGTCAGGTCCTCCTTGACCGCGGCGTGGTGCCCCAGATAAATCAGGTCGCGACGGAACTCGGCCGAAGGCGTCGGCTCGTCGCGCCAGAGGATTGATCCCGCATCGGCCGGCGACAGGCCCACCAGCAAGCGCATCAGGCTGGTCTTGCCGGAACCGTTCTCGCCCTGCACATGCAGCCACTCGCCGGGGGACAAAGAGAAGCCCACGTCGGCGAACAGGCGGCGTTCACCGCGCGAACAGGCAAGCCCTGAAACATTCAGCATGGCTCAATTGTGCCCGAAACCCGAGGACAAAATCCTGCGGCCTTCAAAACTCGCGATCGCGCGGAGGGCGACGCCACGCGGCACGCACGCAGGACCAAGGCCTATCTATACAATCGGTCCATGCCAACCGCCTTGCTGCTTCCCCTGTTCGCCATCACGGCCCTGCTGGCGCTGACCATTGCGGGCATTCTGCTGGTCACCGGCCACGCTGCGCCGCAACTGGCCGCCCACCTGGCATTTGCGCTGGGGATATTGCCCCTGGTTCTCGCGGCGATGGGTTATTTCATCCCCGTGCTGACGCGCAGCGGCGGCACCGGGACCGTCGCTGCATGGCTGCCGATCCTCGCATTGGGAGGCGGGATCCTGGCGGTCTTCTCCTTTGCCAACGACTTTTCCGCGAGAGGCTTCGGGCTTGCAGCAACCTTCGCCGGAGTCGCGGCACTGGGTCTTGGCGGCTGGGCATTGAACCGGGTGCGCCGCATGCTCGGTCCGCGACATCGGGGGCTGGACTGGTACCTGGCCGCGCTCGGATTTCTGCTGCTGGCAATGCTCGCGATTCTCCTGATGCCCCTGTTCCCCGCTCAACGCAACGCCCTGCGCCTGTTTCACCTGCATGCCAACCTGCTCGGTTTCGTCGGCCTCACCGCGCTGGGCACCTTGCAGGTTCTGCTGCCCACCTGCATCGGACAACCCGACCCTGGCGCATTGCCGCGCCTGCGGCGGGACATCAAGTGGGGGGCGACCGGGACCCTGCTGATCGCGGTCGGCACGGCAACGGGTCTTCCCCGGAGTGGCTCGATGGCCTGGCCGGCGCTTGCCCTGCTGGGCGCCGCGATTTACTGCGGGGTAATCCTGCGGATGCTGATTGCATGGCGGTCGGGATTCGGCCGGGCCCTGGTTCAAGCGCATGGAGCGGGGCCCTCCCTGGCGTCGGCCGCGCTGGGTTTGCTCGGCATCACGATACTCGGGGTCGCACACGGTTTCGGCTGGCTGCCGGCCCGCCCCGCGGTCGCCGGTTTCGTGATCGCCTTCCTTCTGCCGCTGGTCAGCGGAGCCGCCGGCCACCTGCTGCCAACCTGGTTCAGGCCGGGCGCCCAGACACCATGGCATCAAGTTCTGCGGAACAGGCTCTGCCGCTGGGGAGGAGTTCGCGGCATGGCCTTGCTGCTGGCCGGCCTGCTGATCACGGGAATCGCCTGAGCGCCAGTCGGTGACGATGCATGCGGAATTCCGCTTTTCGCCGGTTTCAAATTTCCTCTTGGCCAACCGGCAAAATTCAGCCTATATTGACTCCCTGCAGGAACGGTTAAAAAAATAGCATAATGATTCGCCCCCAACAACAGGAGACTCAGGAGAACGACATGGCCCGCAAGAAGAAACTCGATTTCGGTGACATCGCAAACGATCGCAAGAAGGAAAACCTCAACCAGAAGGATTTCTGGGCAAGATACGGCGTTACGCAGTCGGGTGGATCCCGCTACGAGTCGGGACGGAACATCCCCAAGCCATTGGCGATTCTGCTTTGGCTGCACCGCTCGGGCAAGGTCGGCGACAAGGACCTTAGCGACGCTTTGAAGTAGTGGCGACCCGCCGTTGCCGGCGGACGAATTCCGGCGGAGTGTTCTGAGCTGATCGACGGACTGAACCATCAGATCAGAGTCGGCGGGGCAGTGCGGCAACCGTTGGTTTGAGCTTCGGAAACCGCGTCTTCCCGCCGGCCAGGGCGGGAGGTCTATGCTGAAAGAGACTTCGGGAGAAGTCTTTTTGCCCTTATCTGGCCGAGGCGAGTTTGTCGCTGACGCGCCAGGCAAGCGCCGCGAGTTCCTGCTGCGCAAGCGGCGTCACCTGGCCCGAAACCAGCAACCAGCGCTCGGCCCCCTTCAGATCGGTTCGGCGCGCAAAGTCATGGAGCGGCTGAACCCAGGGAAGGTAGTCGAGCGGAGCTGCCACAACCAGCTTGCCATCACGCGTTTCGCCGGCGATGACATTGTCGGCGCCACGAATCATCGCCAGTGGCGCAACAGTGCGATCATGCTGCGCGAGCAACATCACCGAGTTATTGACGTAGCGCGCCTCGGTCTCTGATGCGGCGCGTGCCGCGAACACGATCACCTGATCGCGCCCGGCAACATTGCCCAGAGACTCGAGCGCGAGCACCAGCGCCGTCTGCAGGGTTGGCGTGAAATAATTGTTGCGCAGGAAGTTGCGTGCCGACAAGCCTTCGATGCCCAACTTCTTCAGCCGTGCTTCGTTGCGCGTCCAGATGTCGAGGGCCGGCGTCTGATAGGCTTCGAGCGTCGCCTGTTCATTGAATTGCTGTGCGTAATACAGCGGCGCAATCACGGAACCGAGCACCAGGTTGACCGGGAAGCTGCTGGCAAAGGTGACGGAAGCGACCTCCCCGAGCTTGTCGGACAGGGCGCCGTTAAAAGTGTACGGGTCGACCTTCAGGCGTTGCGCCCATTCGCGGCGCTGCTGGTTGTAACCCAGCGGATCACCGATGAGCGTGCGTGGCGCGGCCGTACCCAGCGGTGTCGCGGCCGGCTTGAGTATTTCCTTCTGTGCCGGAGTGTTGCCGGCCACCGTATCACCCACGCGAGTTGCCGACTTTTCCGCCACGCGCCCGACGCGGCTGGCAATCAGGCCGATGCCGGAGAGCACGTTACCGGTGGTTTCGAGCGGACTTTCGACGAATTGACCGACGGCCTTTACCGGCGCGGCGGCGGTAGTCTTGGCCGATTTCATGAATTCATCCGACTTGCTGACCTTGGCGAGTTGCTCGAACGCCGGCAGTTCCGATACGCGGATGGCCAGCATCTCCTGTCCGCGGGCCTCCCAGATCCCGTACGGGGAGCGGATGGTGAAATTCGGCTGCGCACCGGCCAGGGTCACGTTCTCGTCGACAGTGTGGAACGGCCCCTTGAGCAAGGCCGCGGGCGCAAGTTCGCTGGCCTTCAGGACTGCCGGCACTTCATAGTGTTGTGCAAGGGCAGCGGTGGCTGTCGCCAAACCTGCCGACATTAACAACAGGGCGCGGCACAACACGGCATGATTCATTTTCATTTGAGGTTTACCTGGTGCATCAAAAAGAAAAGCTCCCATCGCCGGGAGCTGCATGAAATTGGTGGGTTGTCACAGATTCGAACTGTGGACCTACGGATTAAGAGTCCGCTGCTCTACCAACTGAGCTAACAACCCGAGTGGGAAACATGCGGGACTCGAACTTGCCGCTGCGTTCTCGCCGCTGTCCGCCGGCGTCTAGTCCTGGCCGGTCGTACCCGACTCGCCACCCGTTGCAGACATTCCAGACAGTCTGCCGCGGCCGCGAGAAAGCGCGAATGTTACCAGAATTCGCACCCGCAGAAACTTGCATCCCTGCCGCGGACAACTCGCCCGGTCGCAGCGTTACCAGCCTGACCGGCTTTACATGTTGAAACAATTCCTTACCACTCTCACGCGGCTGATTCGGTAGCCTGAACCCCTGTCCGGCAACTTGATTGGAACGACGTCATGGGAGCATTGGCGAGAGTATTCGGAACCCTGGTTCTTGTCCTGTGCGGATCGCTGGCGAACGGACCGGCGAGTGCCGGGCACCACGCACACATGCATGGACATGCGCATGGGCACGGACCGATAGTTCGCTTCGGGTTCTCTTACGGCTTCCCGATTCATGCGCCGCATCATTTTCCCGCGCCCGTTTATGCCATTCCCGGATACGTTTTTCCTGCACCCGTTTATGTTTATTCGCCTCCGGCTATCAGGTATTACCCATCGCCGGGTTATGTCGAGCGGAGCGTCCCACTGGCTGAGTCCACGCCGCCCCAAGCTAAACGAGACTGGTACTACTGCGCCGACTCACGTATGTATTACCCCTCTGCCCGGGAATGTGCCGGCGGATGGCTGCGCGTGCCGGCACAGCCGTCCTCGCGCTAGGTATCCGAAGCAAGCGGCATGTTCGAACCGCCGCGCTTTTCGTCCCTTGCGGCGCATGCGCCACAAGGCGGAAGTCGCTCCAGGGGAAGTTTGTGAAAATCCCGACGGGGAAAGCGTTGCCTGGCTGCGACTGCCTCATTCAGCGGCCGCCGACGCCTCCCGGGACACCGATTGGAAGGCTTTGGTGGGTCGGGCGAGATTCGAACTCGCGACCAACGGATTAAAAGTCCGCTGTCACTGGTCCCCGATGGAACAATCTGAAACACGCTGAATCTTGATAAACACTGGCTTTGTTGATATAGTTAAGTCCGTTGCTGTTGCCCGGTGTTCCACAAATAGGGTCCCCGCAGCGGTCCCCAACAATCAGCCCAGACAGGGAAATCAAGATGGCCATCGAACGACTGAGCGATTCCGAGATCATGCGGCGGCTTGCGGCTTTCCGCGCCGACCCGAACGCCACGGACAAACTGCTCGGCGACGGCGGCAACCTGTTCGTCAGACTGCGCAAGGGTCGCGACGGCAGCACGTCAAGCACCTGGATGTTCGTCTTCACGCCGCGCGGCGCATCGGTCAAGCAAAAGCTGGTGCTGGGGAACTTCAGCGACTACTCAACCGGCAAAGCCCGCGCGTGGGCGGCCGAACAGCGCCGCCTGCTGGGGGCCGATGCCAACCCCGTAACGGTTCGCCAGGCCCGCCGCCGCCAGGCCATGCAAACGCGCGACAAGACCCTTGGCAGCTTGCTTGACGCCTACGTGGCCTATCTGCGGGCAGCGGGTAAGGCCAGCGCCGACGATGTTGAAAATCTTTTCAAGAATCACGTGGGCGATGCCTTTCGCCGCCGGCCGGCAGTCGAGATCGACTACCGCGAGTTCGTCGCCCTGCTCAACACCATGACCGACAGCAAAGGCAAGGCCATCCCGCGAACGCAGGCAAAGGTGCGGGCATATCTGCGTGCCGCGTACTGCGTCAGCACCCGTGCGGATCAACAGCCTGGCCTGCCCGCCGACCTTCAGGGCTTCAACATCACCACGTCGAACAATCCGATGATCAATGTCATTGCCAACCCTGCGGGCATCGGTGGCAGGGGCAAGCGGAACCTGACCGCCGACGAGTTCAGGGCCTACATCGAACAGGTTGAAAAGCTGCCCGACACGGATGTCAAACGCTTGCTGCTGTTGCAGGTCTTCACCGGCGGCCAGCGCATGGCGCAACTGATCGCTGCCCGAGTCATGGGCGATCAGCTTTTCATCGAAGACCGGAAGGGCAAGCGCGCCGATGCTCGGCATCATTACGTCCCGCTCATCGGTCGCGCGGTGGCGCTGGCGGCAAAGCATGTTCCCGTTGCCGACATCAAGCTCAACAAGGCGCTGGTCTGTAGTTGCAGCGACGCCGTTGCTCGCATCAGCCGAAAGATGGACATGAACGCCGACGCGGCGAACCCGCACGCGCCAGGCACGCCGTTTTCGCTGGCCGACATTCGCCGCACCATCGAAACCCTGCTGAGCGCGGCCGGCGTCAGCAAGGACATTCGCGGGCAGCTTCAAAGTCACGGAATCTCAGGCGTGCAGGCCGCGCATTACGACATGCACAGTTATGGGCCTGAGAAGACGGCCGCCCTGCTCGTCCTGCATCGCATCATTGCGGGCAGTCCTGCGAACGTGATTGAAATGCGCTCTGCCGCGTGAAGCGACAAGGAATTGACGCAAACAGGAATGCACAAGTAGAATCTATCGCATCGAGTGCCGGGACCGGCCGCCTCGATCGCAGCACCACCGGCCTCTCAAGGCACCCCGCGCCTTTCGCCCGGCGGGAGATTTGAGAGGGCAGGCACCAAAGCCTGTACATGACGACCTGCGCTAGCTGACGGCAGTACGTGCGAATCCAAAACGAGGATTCCCCGTCATGAGCATCACAAACCCACCCGAATCAAAATTTCTCGACCTAACCGGCGTCCTGAAGTTTTTCAGTATCAGCCGAACCGGATTCTGGCGCCTGCGCCAAAGCTCCGACTTTCCCGAGACCATCGTCCTCCCCGGCCTGCCCGGCAAAAGGCTATGGGACTACGCCGCGATCAACGCATGGGCGAACAAGCATCAGGCCCCTGCCGACATTCGACAGCCTGAGCGCCTGCGCGCGGCACGGGCAAACAACAAAACCCAATCCGCAAAAAACTGATCCTCCGGCGCTTTCGCCTCGCCGGAGGATCAGTCACAACATTTGCTCTCACGCAGGGCGAATGGTAAGTGACTACTCTCGCGCAGGTCAAGAGCGTACGGGGTTTTCCAACTAGGGAGACCCGCAATGCTACAAACCCAATCGCCCGTTACGGGCAACAACCCCCAGCCCGCCACGTCCGGCATTGACCGCGCTGCGCTTCGCGTCGTGCTGGACAAAATGCTTCAGAGCCACATGCTGCCCGCCCATGCCCGCGAGAGTATCAAGAATAGGCTTGACGACAAGGGGGGCCGGTGGATTGAGGATATCGACGAACCAGGGCTTGAGAAATTTGTGGCATGGCTCAATCCCGAAATCGAACGCCTGAACGAGAGAATACGGGCCGACGCAAAAGCTGCTGCCGATGCCAAGGCGTCGCCGAAGGCAGCCAAGCCCACCACAGCCCGGCCAGCGGCCGCAGCGAAGCCCGGCAAGGCCAAGGCATCACCGAAGGTAGCCAAAGCTGGCGGCGGGGCTCCTGCGGCCGCACCGAAGCCTGCTGAGGCCACCCTCCTGCCCGATCTGGAGCAAGCCGGGCAGTTCATCGAAGCGCTGACCGGCAGCCGCGATACGGTCGTCACGTTTCAGACGTTCAGCGACAACAAGTCGGCGCTGAATGGCGGCGGCGATCCGCTGGCCAAGATCATTCACGGCAGCCTGGCTGAGTGTGCCGCGCAACTGACGGAGCTGAACCAGCAGGGCGCGGGCATTTTCGTTTGCGTCAATGAGACCGATCTGAAGGGCCGAGCAGCGTCGAACATCATTCGCATTCGGGCCGTGTGGGGAGACTTCGACAAAGAGGGTGCGATAGCGCGGGCACACGCAGCCGCTGAAAAGTTGCCGCCAAGCATCGAGGTCGAATCCAGCCCTGGCAAGCGGCACCTGTACTGGTTGGCTGACGGTATCGAGCCGTATGCCTTCAAGCTGCGGATGGATGCGCTCACGCCGGCAATCGGTGCCGACCCGTCGGCCAAGAGCATTGAGCGTGTCCTGCGCACCCCAGGCTTTTTCCACCGCAAGGGCGAGCCGGTCATGGTCAAGCTGCTTTCCGCTTATGGTGAGCGGCGCTACACCGAAGCGCAGATCATCGCCGCCTTCGGTCTTGAGACGGGCCCGGCGACATTCGATTCGGGCAGGGGGGCTGCGCCCGACCGCGATGCGTTCAGCTACGTCATTTCACCGAAGGATGAAAGGCTGCTGGCGGACGCGCTGGACTATCTTGATCCGGAACCCTACAGCACGTGGCAAACCGTCGGCTCGGCATTGAGCCGATCTGGCGAGGCAGGTGCCCGCCTGTTTGTCGAATGGTCAAGACCCGCGAAAACTTTTAACCCTCTTACCGGTGAAAAGGACTGCCGCGAAAAGCTGGAAGTATTGGCCAAGGATGCAAAATCGCGTTACCCCGCCATATTCACCATGGCGCAGAGTGCTGGATGGGATATGCAGGCGTCCATGAGGGAGGCATCAGGAAGGTCGGCCGAAAACTCGGCTGATACCGATGTACCGGACGAAGTGCCGCCGCAGAAGCCCGACGCTGCACAATTGGAATGGCCGCCCGGTGTCGTCGGCGAAATTGCTGATTACATCCTGGCCAGCAGTCGCATGCCCGTGCGCTCGTTCGCCATTGCCGGTACTCTGACTGCGGCAAGCTACATCATCCACAACCGGGCACATGTCGGGTACACCGACACCCCGTTGAACCTGTACCAGGTGCTCATTGGCGACACGGGCAGGGGCAAGGAAGACCCGCGCAAGGCCATCAAGCGGCTGATTGATGCGTGCAGCGACCACGACATGACGGCCAACATCAGTGAAACAATGTCCAGCGACACGGCCTTGCTGCGGGCGTTGTCCAATCATCCGGCCTTGCTGATGATGAGCGACGAGTACGGCATGTTCATGCAGTCGGCCATGCAAGGGCGTAACGACCTTCGGCGCGATTTGGTCAAGGAGCTGATGAGCCTGTATGGACTAGGCCGCAACTTTCATGCGGGCAAACGATACGCCCAAGCCAAAGACAACATCGATCGCACCGACAAACCGTATGTAGTTGTCTTGGGCACGACGACCGAAGAAGAATTGTTCCCAGGCATGAACATGACTTCGATCAACAACGGGTCGGTCAATCGCAATATCTACATCTATCCGGACGGCAACCCGAAACCGAATCGCCGCCCAAGCCTTGAGGTTCCACCGGCGCTGATCGAAAAGCTGCGCAAACTCTCCAGTCCGTTCGACCACAAAGACCTGGCCTTGGAGCACGGGCCGGGGGCGGAAAAACTTATCGCTGACTTCGGCGATAACTTGCGGAAGGAGGGCGCGTTCGCAAACCTGTGGTCACGCGCCGAGGAAAGCGCCATTCGTGTTGCCGGCGTGCTGGCATTTTGCGACGGCAAAGTGATCACGGTCGAGCATGTGCGCTGGGCAATCAAGTACGTGTCTGCCAGCATCGAAGCCTTTGCGATCAAGTCAGAAACCGGAATCACCGAAGGGGTGTTCGACAAACAGTTGAGCAAGGCGCTGAAGATCATCCGCGACCCGAGGCATTACAGCGGCGACCTGCAATTCTCCGACTTCACCCGCAAGGGCAAAATGCCGCGCGGCAAACTCGTCAAGGAAATGAAACTAAAAAAGCGCGACCTGGACGACGTGCTCGATCACCTTTTTGAAAGCGGACAAATTCAACGCGGAAAAGATGGTGCAACCGAAATCTTTTGGCCTGCTTGACATGTCTTTTCCAGTTCGCTAAGTGGTTAGCGAACTGGAAAATTCGCAAAAACCGAAAAAGTCAGTTCGCTAAGAACAGTCGCTTCTTAAAGAACCCGGAAACCCGCGCGGGCAGGGGTGCTTATGTGTATTGTTCTCCTTTACCCCCCCCCCACCCCTTACACCCTAAAACAACCTCTTTTGTTACATTTGCCTTGAGTTGGACAGATCTCAGAGAACAGCGAACTGGAGCACCCAAAAGCCAGGGCGAAGCCCCCTGCCCGCACATTCACCACCGGCTGTTTTCGCGTTAGGTGCTAACGCGAATATGCCGCCGAGTCGTCGCCGAGACTGATCGGCAAGCGCATACTTCCCATGCCCGAAAATCAACAGGAGAAACCCCGATGGCCACCACCGCCGATTTGCACCAAGCTTTGCGTCACGCCCTCGCCGCCACCGCCGAAACCAATCCGGGCGAATTGAACGCGGGCGACATGGAGTTGTTCCGCCTCTGCGATCAGCGATGTGCCGAGATCGTTGAACTGCTGATCACGCGGTACGACGAATGCGGCCACGCCGCGCGGGCGCTGCTGGGCCAATTCATGCTCAGGTGACCCTTGGGTATCGGCACGGTAGTCGCAGCGGCACCTGGGGCGTTCTACGCGGTCAGTTGCCGCAGCAGATGCGCTGCGTACTCCCCTTGAGTCTTGCAGTTCAGGCCGGCAAGCTCAATCTCGGCGCCGGCGCGCGTGTCGTGATACTGGCTGGTCGCTGAGAAGCCAGGATCGCGGTTCGATTCCACAAACCAGCCAGCAGGAGCATGCTGCCCGCCGGTGGCAACGCGATACTGCGTGGCGTTCACCTGGGCGATGACTGCCCGCGCATTTGCCGCGACGAGCTTAAGCCTGGCAGGGGTTGTCTTGATTTCAATCATGATGAAATTCCTCGTTGTAGTGTGCGCAAAGCCAGGCTTCCCACTCTGCCGGCCCCTTGAATTGGCGTGTTTCGGCGGGCAGGGTACCGAGGGCGAGTGCCCTGATCAGCGACACTGACCAGAGTGGGGTGTCCGACACCCGGATCGGTGGCGGCAGTCGCCCTTTCTGCACCAGCTTGAAGGCAGCCTTGATGTCCTGAAGCTGGAACAGATCAACAACCTCATTCACGCCAACAAGCTGCGGCAACGCCACGGCCTTGATTGCCGACTTCGGGCGCCGGCGCAAAATGCCCGCAAGCAGTGCGTTGGCTTGCGCTGCATATTTGATTTCTTGTGCCGCTGAAGTAGCCATGTGTTGATTGTCCCACGATACGCGCCGGGCAGGAGGGCTGCGCCCCGATACACTGCCGCGCCGGGCGCAGCCCTCCTGCCCGATCAGTTGCAATCCACGTGGACAATGTCTTTGTCCATCGGCATCACAAGGCAGGTCGATGATGTGCGGCTTGGTTTCCACTGACTTTGTGCGGTCTTGGCGTCTGAGTAGCCCTTGGCGAATGCGCCGAGAAACAGCAGGGCAGCGTCGGCGGTCTTACTGTCATCGGCTTCCCGCTGCGCCGCTGCGAAGCGACGTTGTTTCGCAGCCTGCTCGTCGAGTACGATTGCGTATTGCAAGTCGATATTCTCATTTGGAGCATTCTGCGGACGCTTGACTGTATGTCTCAGATTGGTACCGTAAGTCGCCACGTCGCTCCGTCTGATTACGATCGAGGTGTTCAGCTTGGCCTCGCTGACCCAGCGGTAGGAAACCGGGCTATTGACGAGAACGTCATTGCTCGGACTCAGGCCGGACAGGTTATAGACACGAGTGCATGGCGTTAAGCAAAGCACTTCATCCCTCATGACGACTTGCGCCCCTGTGGGTTCCGAGTTGAAGGTGACATTGACGTCCAACGCACTGCGGGTACTGATCTGTTTGTTCGTGGCACATCCGACCAGCAGTACCGGCGCGGCAATAGCAATTGCAACAAGGGTCTTCATGCTCTTCTCCAGAGTTGGCTATGACAACCACGAGCATCCTCTGAAGAGCTGCGGACCGCTTGACCCGAGGCGCCAATCGCTTTACCGCAGACGCCAATCTCATCACATGCCCTTGTCCGAACCAGGCCAATTTGAAAAATATTGTTTTGGTATTTTTTCTGAAATTTTCTGGAATCTCGCTGTGGTTGATCCGATAGATAGTGGCAACCCCACCACAGCGGGCCGTACCGGGGTCCGAACGGGGTTCTGGCAAAAGGGGGAGGCGGTCAAGCGCACAAGCAGGGCGAAGCATCGGGCAGGGTGAAGGTGACAGCAGTCAGGCAAGTAGCCAGGTGCGCGAGCGGCACTATCACCCGAGGCAACCCAAGGCAGGTAACCCGAGGCAGAGCGAAGGCAGGGCGAAGCCCCCTGCCCGAATCGGCGCTACGCCTTCCGCCGCAGTTCTTCGAGCAGAAGAAACAGCCGACCAACAATCAGCCCGACCTCTTCGACATCGCCAGCCAGGGCCATCGCCCGCAAGGTGGCCTCAGGATCATTGCCGGCACCTTGACGCGCGGCCGGCACCTTGACGCCCTGGCTGCGGCGCTTCACCGCCGCATAGACGCTGGCTTGTACCGCGCCGGTCTTCTTGGCCGCGGCGTAAGGTTTCTCGCCCGCATCAATCAGCTTCAGCGCGTCCTGCACCTTCGGATTCGTTTTGCCCGCCATGTCGCTGTCCCTACTATGCAATAGCAGGACAGTAACACGGCCTTGACCTATTGCATAGTACTATGCGATAGTATGTCTGTCGGCCCGGAACCCCTGGCCGGCTTTTTCTTTTGGAGATCAAGCATGACCATGAAATTCAACACCTTCGCCCTGGAGCGCACCTAAGGCACCACCCTTTCGCCCCTGCCGGTCTTCTATCGCCCCGAGCAGGTCGCGGTGAACCCCGGCTCATCAAGCCCGTCGGCGGGCAAGCCATCGGCCGTCATGGACTCATGGAGCAAGTTGGGTATCCCGCTGTCCATAGAATCGTTCGAGCCGCTGACACGCGAGCAGATCAAGCGGGCGCATGACCCTGCCTTCGTGGACGCCCTGCTCGATTGCGAAATCAACAACGGCTTCGGCAATCGCTCGGCGGCCGTGGCAGCATCGCTGCCATTCACGTCGGGCAGCATGCTCGCGGCCGCGCAGGAAGCCCTGCGCAACGGTATCGGGGCGATCAGTCCGACCAGCGGCTTTCATCACGCAGGCTACGACTTCGCCGGCGCATATTGCAGCCTGAACGGTCTGGCCATCACCGCACAGAACCTGCCGGCCGGAACCCGCACAGGCATCCTTGATCTCGACGAGCATGACCCGAACGGTGTGCGCGACATCATTAACCACCTGGGCCTCGACATTCCGCTTGTGCATGGGCGTGGTAGTCCGGCGACCGCAGAACGCTGGCTTGAGCACCTGCCCGCCCTGATCGCTTCGACTTTCAGCGACTGCGATGTCCTGCTCGTGCAGTTGGGCGCCGACGCGCATATCGCCGACCCCCTGGGCGGCTGGCTGAATGACGACCAGCTACGCCGGCGCGACCGGGCAGTCTTCGAAACCTGTCGGGCGATGGGTCTGCCCGTTGCGTGGAATTTGGCCGGTGGCTATCAGCGCGATGCGACTGGCGGCATTCGCCCGGTGCTCGATATTCACGACAACACGCTCATCGAAGCGGGAAAGGTTTGGCTATGAACATGGAAATTCGCAGCTTCAAAATCGAAACAAGGATCGAATACGATCCGACGACCCGCACCATCAGTGTCGCGCAATGCGGCTGCGGCTTCAGCGCGACACTGCCCGAGGCTGAACCCGAGCCGAATGACTTGACCATCGAAATGGCGGCAATGGTCCTCTTGCTGCCGCTTGTGGCCAAGTTTGCTGGAGGGGGTGGGCTGCTGGCCGACCTGGTTGATCTTGATGCGCTGGACGAACTGAATCGGCGCATGGAAGACCGCCAGGCTTCGCGTGGCCAGAATGAGCTTGGCTGACCTGCCGAACGTGCAGCCGCACGTGAGCGGAAACGAAAAAGCCCAGCATTGCCGCTGGGCTTTTTTTCACCCTGAAGGTCCCCGCTACGGTCCCCATTTCTCGTTTCTATCGCTTTTGGTCAGTGGTCACTATCGTGCAACGCCTTCGTATTACTGGTGGGTCGGGCGAGATTCGAACTCGCGACCAACGGATTAAAAGTCCGCTGCTCTACCGACTGAGCTACCGACCCCCTTTTGAAGAGGGGCGAATGTTAGCGACTACCCCTCCCCCTGTCAAACTGCAACCGCCCCTCTTGCAAGGCCCCTGGACGACCCGTGGCGATTGCGCATCCGGCCACGCGCCGGGTGCACCAGTCGCCATCCATCCCGCGCCTTGTTGGGCTGAGGGCGATACGGTCGATACACGGGGCTTGGCTCGCAATGGACGGCAGTATTTGAAAAATCCTTTCCCGGAACGTCAGTGTCTTTGCTGGTTGCTTCCGAGCGTTCTGACATGAGGGATCTTTCCGTTACGTGGCCCTGAAGTCCTTGCCGACCGAGCCCATCCAGACTTCAGCCACGCCGCCACGATACCTTGCGAGCGGCGCTTGTCGTGGCAGTGGCTATTACGGGTACCGGTCACCCGGCATGGTTGGCGCGGAGGCTGCCGGCGACCCGGGATTGGGGTCCATGCCGGATCGCGCCGGGGCCGCCGGGCTGCGTGGAACCATCGCTGGCGTTCCGGCTTCGCGTCTCCCCGCACATGTGCCTGCGGCATGCGGCAGCGCTTCGATGCGGCTCATGTGCAATGCATGGACCGGTGCGGCCGCCAGGTGCCGGAATAAAAAAAGCGCAACCCGTTTGAGGTTGCGCTTAAAACCACTCCAATGGAGGAGGGTGGAGGAGACATCGGCAAACAACGGATTGACCTGCATTCCGAGTCGGATCAAACCGTTTAAAGTTGAAGCAATTCTTGCATGAGGATTGCTGCAATGCAAGACTTTTTTGTGCATTGCGCAATCAAGATCGCAACATCAACCCCCTGAAACATACAACCGCATGATTTTATTGAAAATCAAATTATAGATGCGAGATATATGGGAATAAGTTTTCTCGATTTTTTCACGCAGTTGATCGACAAAAGGTGAACGGTTGGGAAAGGTTTGTGCAACGCCGTATCCGACCTTCGGCGCCGCCGCTAGAATGTCGGCGTCGAACTCAGGGAGTAAACGCTATGGACTGCACGGTGCGCTGGCATGAAGGAATGAGTTTTGTTGCCGAAACCGGCAGCGGGCATCTGGTCTGCATGGACGGCGCGCCCGACGCGGGCGGACACAATCTGGCGCCGCGACCCATGGAACTGGTACTGGCCGGGACCGGGGGTTGCACGGCCTTCGACATTGTTCTGATCCTGCAGCGCGGCCGCCACGAAGTCAGCGGTTGCGAAGTGAAGCTTCAGGCAGAGCGCGCTGAAAAGGATCCCAAGGTGTTCACCAGGATCAACATGCACTTCGTGGTGACAGGGAAGAACCTGAAGCCTGAAGTCGTCGAGCGCGCGGTCAGCCTCTCCGCCGAGAAATACTGCTCCGCATCGATCATGCTCGGCAAAACTGCCGCGATCAGCCACACGTTCGAGGTGGCAGAAACCCTTCAGGCGACGTAGGACAGCCTGGTCATTACCTTCGACGAAAGTTTCATCGCCACCCTGACCGGCGCGGGCAGTTCGCGAGCCCCGTAGCGGATCGCCGCCTCCGCGTGGCGCATCTCGTCGGCCTTCATCTGCTCCAGCACCTCCGACGACTTGCGGTCCTGGGCCGGGAGCCGGGCTATGTGGCCCGCGAGGTGGCCTTCCACCTGGCGTTCGGTTTCGGCCAGGAAACCCAGGCTCCAGTTATCGCCGCACTTCCCGGCGACAACCCCGATAGCCAGTGATCCGGCATACCACAGCGGATTGAAAATGCTCTTGCGCCCGCCCAGTTCGGCAATCCGCGTTTCGGTCCAGTTCAGATGCTCGGTTTCCTCCCAGGCAGCCTGTTCGAGTTCCTGCCTGACCGCCGGATCGCTCGAACCCAGCGCCTGGCCCTGATACAACGCCTGGGCGCAAATTTCGCCGCAGTGATTGACGCGCATCAGCGCGGCGACATGGCGCTTCTCGGCCTCGTTCATCTCGGCCTCCGGCAGATCCGCCCCGGGCATCGGACGACGCGTAGGCGCTGGTGCAAACAAGGCACGCAGCGCCTTGTCGAACTCCGGGATCAGGGCATCGATCATCAGCGTCCGCCTACTGCGAAATCCGTGAATTTGAATCTGGATGCATGCCCAAACGCAAGGCCCTGCGCCCTTCCTCGGCGGTGCTGATGGCGGTGCGGACCGGACAAAAATAGTCGCGGCTCAATGCTGCATGGTGACGATTCACGGGCTTGTTCTCGATGGGCCGCCACTCGATGCGGGGCGCGCGCGATTTCACCCAGGTGCCATCGCTGCGCCCGGTGGCGTAATGCTTCCAGGCCAGTTCCTCGCAGTTGATGCCCTCGAAGCTCACGTTGGAGGCGCCCCCCGAGGTCTGCACCACCAGCACGTAGCGGACGATGCGGTCGCTGCCGACGCTCAGCGTGCTGGCATCGATGAAATATTTGTTCGTGGTCACCGGTCCCACATAAAACTCGATCAGGTTTTCCGGTTTTGGGAAGGCGGGAGGCTCGACTTCCGCCAACTCCTTCTGTACTTCCGACGCCTCGTAGTTGGGGTTGCTTCCGGGAAGATGCATGTCCCACGGCTGGCGCGTCTGCGCCTGTGCCTGCGCACCCGCCGCTATCGCCGCGATCACAAAGGCCGTCAGGCGCCTCATTCCTTTTCCTCCTCCGTGCCCGTTTCCCAGCGCGGCAACCGCTCCTCGGGGTGAGTAAACAAGAGGCGGGCCAGCTCCAGCAGCGCCGACTCATACACACCGCGCTTGAACTCGATCACGTTGGCCAGGGGTATCCAGTAGCTGTTCCAGCGCCAGGCATCGAATTCCGGATGTGCGCTGGCGCGCAGACTGACATCGCTGTCGCGGCCGATCAGGCGCAACAGGAACCAGATCTGTTTCTGCCCACGGTAGGAGCTTCGCCATTCGCGGCGAATCCATTGCTTCGGCACCTCATAGCGCAACCAGTCGCGCGTGCGGCCGATGATCCGCACATGTTCGGGCTTGAGACCGGTTTCCTCCTCCAGCTCGCGGAGCATCGCCTGCTCGGGCGTTTCGCCCTTCTTGATGCCCCCTTGCGGGAACTGCCAGGAATGTTCGCGGATCCTTTTGCCCCAAAACACCTCGTTGCGACTGTTGACCAGGATGATGCCGACGTTCGGGCGAAAGCCTTCACGATCGAGCATGATGCATGTTCCAATGATTGACTGGGACGCATTCTTTCACAATCGCGCGCCGCTGGAAAGCCGCTTCCGTCCCCTCTGCAAATTCCCGGTGACGGGTAAAATGCGCGCTTTCCGGATTCCAGCCCATAGCCATGCGCGCCAGCCAGTTTTTCATCGCCACCCTCAAGGAAGCTCCCTCCGACGCCGAAATCATCAGCCACCAGCTGATGCTGCGTGCCGGACTGATCCGCCGCCTCGCCGGCGGCATCTATACCTGGATGCCGATGGGGCTGCGCGTCTTGCGCAAGGTCGAAAACATCGTGCGCCAGGAAATGGACCGCGCCGGGGCCATCGAGCTG
>Ga0154020_10003576_pt1 | contig 18682 bp, 17 predicted proteins | sample Klosneuvirus_201_FD_109709 | JGI IMG/M metagenome (GOLD analysis project Ga0154020, IMG submission 109709) | Active sludge microbial communities from wastewater, Klosterneuburg, Austria - Klosneuvirus_20160825_MG | ecosystem: Engineered > WWTP > Aerobic digester > Activated sludge | place... | reverse complement strand
TGACATTGCGCGATATCTACACCGCGCTGAGCTGCCCCTCACTGCTCGCGATCGGCAACCGAACGGAGTCGCCCGGCTGCCTCGTCGAACAAGCCGTGAATGCCGCCCTCACCCCCGCCTTCCACGAGGTGGAGGAGCTGCTCCTGTCGCGCCTTGGCGACGTGACGCTGGCGATGCTGAGCGCCGACCTTCATGACCGCTTGGTTGCCCGTGGCGGCCATCAGAAGTTGGAGCATGTTCATGCATCCAGACGCACAAAGCACTGACCGCTGCAGTCGTGACACTGGACCACATCTCCCACTGGCCGAGAACGTCGCGCCGGTAAAGCCGCGTGCCTTCCACGGACGCTCAGACACCTTGCGCCAGTCCGGCCTGGAACCACTCGAGGTCACGTCATGAATGAGCACATGGACCACTTTTCCAATCCCCAGGCCGTGGCCCGATACGTCGAAGGGCCGCCTCGATTCGTGCCCGGCTACAACGCCTTGCAAGCCATGACGACCCTGCTGATTGCCGAGCGTGTCGGGGAACATGCCGGAGTGTTGGTTCTTGGAGCTGGGGGTGGGCTGGAGTTGAAGGCATTTGCACAGACCCATCCGGACTGGACCTTCCATGGCGTCGATCCGAGTGCCGAGATGTTACAACTGGCGCAACGGACTTTGGGCCCGCTTGCCTCGCGCGCGTGTCTGCAGCAAGGCTACATCGATGATGCACCGGAAGGACTGTTCGATGCGGCGGCGTGTCTGTTGACTCTGCACTTTGTGGCTTTGCAAGAGCGGCGGTGCACGGTTGCCGAAGTCCGCCGCCGCCTCAAGCCCGGCGCGCCATTTGTAGTGGCCCACTTCAGCATTCCACAGGATGAGGGCGATCGCGCGCTCTGGCTGTCTCGATACGCTGCCTTCCTGGCCGCTTCTGGGATCGAGATCGACAAGGCGGCGAACGCCCGCGCGGCGATTGACACGCAATTAACCATTCTCACGCCCGAGCAGGACGAAGCGATCCTGAGTGAAGCCGGATTTTCGAACGTCAGCTTGTTTTACGCCGGGTTCACCTTCCGCGGTTGGGTGGCCTACGCCTGATGCGTTGGGCAGCTCCTCGATCGTTCCGCCTGCCTGCGAGCCAACGTTGGAGTAGATCATGCCGTATCGGTTAATTGACGCGAATGGCATTCGGATGAACGTCGCGCAGGAAGGGGAAGGCCCTCTTGTGCTGCTGTGCCACGGCTTTCCGGAAACGTCATACTCATGGCGGCATCAGCTCGCCTCTCTCGCAGAGGCTGGGTTCCGGGCCGTGGCTCCTGACATGCGCGGCTATGGGAAAACCGACAGCCCCGCCGAGATCGATCAGTACACGGTCTTTCATCTAGTCGGTGACATGGTGGGCTTGCTCGACTCCTTAGAGTATAAAACGGCGATTCTCGTCGGCAACGATTGGGGGGCCACGATCGCGTGGCAAGCAGCCTTGATGCATCCAGATCGGGTTCGAGGCGTCGTGGCCCTTGGCGTTCCGATGATGGGCCGGTCCCCTGTGCCCCCAACATAGCTGTTCCCACAGACCGACGATGCCCTGCTGTATGCGCTCTATTTCCAAGTGCCCGGCACAGCCGAAGCAGAGTTCGAGCGAGACGTGCCGACGACGCTGCGAAAGTTGCTGTATGGTGCATCGGGCGACGCTGGGCCGCGTCGAGAACACGACGGCACGCCCAATCCGTTTGGAATGGTGTCTCGTCGCAACGGACTCCTCACGCCATTGCCGAACCCGGCCCAGCTCCCCACCTGGCTGACGGAGAAAGACTTGGACAGTTTTGCAACCGCCTTCGCGCATAGCGGCTTTCATGGGGGGCTAAACTATTACCGAAATCTTGACGTCAACTGGAGACTCCAGGCTTCGCTGGAAGGGAAGACGGTCGAGATCCCGGCGCTGTATCTCGTCGGCGAACGTGACGTCGGCCTGAGTATTCCTGGCATGCAGGAGATCATCGCCGCCATGCCTCATCTCGTTCCACGGCTGAAGGAAACGATCGTCTTACCGGGTTGCGGGCACTGGGCGCCGCAGGAGCGACCTCAAGAGGTCAGCACGGCGATTGTCGAGTTTGCGAGGAGTCTCTAGGCCAGGGCCATTCCCGATCAGCTCTATGGAAAGATCGCCCTCACAAGTATGTCGACGAGAGAACTGGTATCCCTGGCCGCTCAAGGCAAGACGCACCTCGAGGTCGACAGAGCAGTTGACGGAAAGCTATCGAGGTATAGCACCCCTCTCTGCATCACGCATACTGAATAGGAGAGATGGCAAGAGACCCTTGAAGTCCTCTCTAGCCGTAAAGAATTGAATGGGATGAGAGTAGGTTTGGCCTGCCTCCAACATGGCGACTCTGAATCGTTCGAGGATGTCGTTGGAGAGCCGCTAAAGCAGTGTGATATCCCCTAAAAAACTAAAGCCCGGGCAACGCCCTTAGTGGTGTGGTGGATACGGGGAGGGACCCTCGCTATTTTCACGGCCTCACCAGCGGATTTTTGCTCACGAATGGCTCATCATAGAGACCGAGTCGCTGAGAGAAATCAGTCAGCTCGTCGAGCACGCGCAACCTTGCAGATTTGCATTCCTCCTCCGTCATCTGATCGTCAGGTTTCTCGCTCACAATGAAACTCCGAGAATCTTAGAATCCGCCCTTAGGATCGAAGTCGCACATACGCCATCCCTCTTTCTTCATCCACTCATCAACCCGCTTCATCTTCTCATTCGAGGAGTATACAGGGTGAACTCGTAGGTGGCGAGGGAAGGGGGGACTGCATAACGTTCAGCGTGAATGCATCGTGCGTCGATCATTCAGACGATCGAGACTTGGCGGACTCTAGCGCTTTGCGTTGCTGATACATGCGAGAGTTGTAGCAGAACGGACATCCCCCGTGGGGTCGGCACTGGTGGTCGAATGCCTGAGATCTGTAGTAATCCTTCCGATGCTCTTTCCCGTGTTTGATTGCCTTCTCGAGCGGCATGACAGACACACTCAACTGTAGACCCCGTGTTCGATGCGCCCGAGCAACGTCAGCACTTGCTCTCTGCCCTCCGGCGTGCTCAACAGTGATCGTGGTGTAGCACCAGCCAACGCGCGGTTCGGACGATCGAGCCAGCATAGGGACTTGTCAGCCGACCCGAACACATTAACGGCTCTTGCGATGACTCCATCCGCATCCATGCCGCGAGTTTATCAACCTAGCAGTCCCGAATCCAGCCGCACTGTGCACAGCGTGCCCTGCGGGCGGGTGCGATAGCGCCCCCACAGCGATCGCATGTCTCAGCGGGGATCTCGTCTCCTGATCCAAATTTGTGCGTTGGCGAGAAATGTTCGGGGTATCGGTCGAAGATCTTGGTCATGATTCGTGGGAATACTTTTGCGATGAGGCCTGTTCCGATAATCAATGCAGTGAACGCGACAATGTGATCCATTGGATCCCCTTATCGAGCGCGTGAGGTCACATCGACTCCGTAGCGAGTGGCAATGTCGCGGTAGACGCTCATCGGGGTTGGCATCACGGTCTCCGCTCATGTCTTCCGCACAACCTTGCTCTGAAGGAGACGCCACGGCCACTAATTCCGCGAAGGCAGGAGATCAATGTTGGCAGGCCGCCTCTGAACGTTTCCTGCGCTTGCGCAATGTCCAACCGATCCAATAGCACCGTCTCTGGCCGCCCTGTGACCTTTCGTAACGCCACATCCTTAGATGACATTTCCTTCTGTAGGCTATGATGATACAAAGGTAGAAACGAGTGCAACTAGGACAGAGTTCAGTGTGCACGCAGCAATGCTGCAAGAGCCGAGAGGACTAAGAGCACGAGGAGCAATGTTGACCATGTGTCTGACGGTACCTTGTTTTACGAGCCGTGACGTGGGATGGGAAACCATAGCTCTGTAGGGTGATTGATCGGGTGTGCATGCCGCCCTCGACTACCGTCACGTGGTCTGGGGAGTAAGGGCTAGAACCTCTCTCAAATCGTTTGAAAGCTATGCCACTACTTCGTGCAGGGCTGAGTCCATGGTTCTGTTGGACTCTTATTTCCAGGCTGAACATCAAGTGGACTAGGAAAATACTCCGTACTCAATACGACCAAGGACGGTCAGCACACGCTGAACACCTTCCGGCGTAGAGAGGAGCGACCCTGGTGTGGCGTCGGCGAGCAGAAGGTTTGGGTCATTGAGCCAGCCCCTGGCTTTCTCCGCGGACCCGAAGACCTCAACGGCTCTGGCAATGACGGCATCAGCATCCATGCCGAGATTCTATCAGCCTTGCCGTCACGAATTCACCTGCACGGAGCATTCTGCACACTGCGATCACGTTTCCAGCTCATGTTACATTCTTTTCCGGGCACGCATCACTTGTCAGTTCCTCTGAAAGTAAAGGACTTTTTTTTGCAATGTTGCGGGGTATGTCTTGAAAGTAAACAAATTTCTCGACCTGCTCCGGAGCAAGACAAGGGGCCAAAATACTTGGTTTTTTTAGCGATGTGCAGTAAAGAAGTTTATTTTTTGTTTACACCTCTGAAGCAGGTATCGACTGCGCTCGGCTCTTCTTGCCTTGTCTTATCTTTCCTTCGTTCTGTCTGGCCAGGGAAGCGTACCATCTAATTCTCGACAGTACGGGTCACTATCTTCAGCTTCCTCGCTCGCTGTACTTCCTCTCGCAGACAGAGAATCTTCCTCCAACCAGAGCAACGACAACATTCGATCCCATTCAGGCAGATACCGTGACTCCTCATAGAGGGTTCCCCCTCGAGTCCAGTCTTCAAACCATTCTGTCGGATCAACCTCGCAAGGACCGTCCCGAACAAGCTGGGCGCCTTGCGCTGCCAGCGATGAAGGCGGAACACGATATCCAGTTTGAACCCAGGCACCCATTTCTCTCAGGGAAGGGGAACGGGTGGCATACCGAACGATTCCGTGTTCAGACAATACAAAGGTGCATGGATTGGCATTCAGAGCCGAAAATCGTGATCCAGTTGCTGTTAGGGAAGCCTTAAACTGTTTCCCCAACGCGATCACTGCATCAAACCCGATTTCAGCATCATTGACGAGCGGCCTGAAATGATCAGCGGGCAATAGGATTTCAGCGGCAAAAATGTCGCAGAGCACTTCGCTTTGTGGACGCTTCGTATAACGTTGTGAGTCACTCATGCCAGCGTGTTCGTTGGGAAGATCGAGATAAATATGCCCAAGTTCATGACAAATCGTAAAGCGTTGCCGCTCTTCGAGGTGTCCCTTGTTCACAATGATGTGCCACTTGCCTTTGATAGGCAGGGAGTGGCCAGACTCGTTATGAGGAATATCCGTCTCATAGTGAAGGACGGCGCCAATCGCCTCCACATACAGCTCCATTGAAACGGGAAACATAAGATGGGGAAAGCTCCGTACAAAGTTGCGAGCTTTCATAATGACCGAGGACTCATCCACCTTCCATAGTCTCCCTAATCTTCCGGATCTGTTCGAGCACTCTTCCCCAGGCTTCCCTTCCTATTGGCCGGCCACGCGATCTCATCCGAGCAGCGGATTCAAAGTCCTCGATAGAAACATTCACGTTTTCCAAAGCATAGTTGAGGAGATCTTCGTCGACAGGCTGCTGTACCAGAAACTTCAAGATTCTTGCTTTGCGTTCTCCCGGTCGCAGAGCCCGGATCAAGCTATCTACAGTGTCATCCGAGGGGTCAGCCTTTTCCCCTGTCTCCAGCCGGTGCACATAGGCGTGGTCGAGATCGGCTAGTTGACCCAATTGTCGAAACGACAGACCCTTTTCGGTCCTGAGGCGCCCAAGCAATCCACCAAACCCTATCGACATAGGTCCCCTTGACAAGAAAATGAGTTGCCGATAAAGTGTTGTCCATAACTATATACACAGACAACGCACAATCGGACTTTTGTTGTGATGTTCAACTTGCTGAATGAACGTTTAAGAACGTTTGTCGCCATACCGAACAACAAAATGTACTCCACGCCACAAACCAATGCAAGCCGTAGGGGAGGGGAATGGGACCATGCGACCTGCATCAGTGAAAGCGAAGACCGTCAACCGATTCATTAACAAGAAAGGAGAGTTCATGGGGAAAAATGATCGATACGTTGTTAAGCATGAACATGGATGGGCGGTAAAAAAACCGGGCGCTGAACGGGCGAGCAGCATTCACAGCACGCAGCACGAGGCTGAACGATCGGCAAAAAACACCGTTGCAAACCTCGGCGGGGGAGAAGTGAGGATTCAAGGACGCGACGGGCAATGGAGAGATTCCGATACTGTGCCACCCGGCAATGATCCCATGCCGCCACGCGATCGCAAACACTGAGGCAGCCATTATGCCAGTGCTATAGCTCCGACATGATCCAGGCTCTATCAAGAAAGGAACACTATGAGCGATCCACATAAGATTCTCTGTTATCCGGTGGGGAATGGCGACACCACGCAAATTATTTTGTCCAACGGTCGACGCATACTGCTCGATTACTGTCACCGGCAAAACGGAGAAGATAGCGAAACGCCAGAGATTGATCTCAAGGGGCGACTACAAGAAGAGCTGAAAAACGCCAGGCGAGATTATTTCGACGTGGTTGCCTTCACCCATGCTGACCGTGACCATATCCAGGGCAGCACAGATTTCTTCGAACTGCAACACGCAGAAAAATACCAGGGTGAAGGCCGCATAAAAATCCGCTGCTTGTGGGTTCCGGCTGCGATGTTGCTGGAAGAGGCCGAAAGGGACCAACAAAGTGAAGAATTTTGTATCCTTCGTCAGGAAGCTCGACACCGGCTCCTTGAGGGCAAGGACATACTCGTGTTCTCCAAGCCGGATGCGCTCAAGGAATGGCTGGAACCAAAACTCAAAGAACGAGGCGAAGCCGCCAATTCACGCGATCATCTCTTTATTGACGCCGGAACCATTGTCCCTGGCTTTGCTCTGGGACACGACGGCGTAGAGTTCTTTTGTCATTCTCCATTCATTAAACACTGTGATGGATTTGACATCGTCAGAAACTCTGCCGCGCTCGTGTTCAATGTCCGCTTTCTCATTGATGGGGCAAGTTATGACTATCTCCATGTTGGGGATGCTAAATGGACCGACATGGAAGAGATCGTGAATACCACGTGCTATCACAAGAATGACGATCGGCTCACCTGGGATCTTTACAACATCCCTCATCACTGCAGTTACCTGGCCTTAAGTGACGAGAAAGGTGACAACGAAACCGATCCTAAGCCACTCGTAAAACATCTGCTCTTGCAAGGAAAGAGTGATGCCTACATGGTCAGCTCCAGTAAACCCATTCCCGATCTGAAGGAATCTTATACAGAGATTCAACCTCCACACATTCAAGCCCGTAAGGCATACGAGAGACATCTTAAGGCAGTTGAGGGCCGGAAGTTTCTTGTGACAATGGAAGAACCAAACGCGAGGAAACCCGAACCACTTCTGTTTGAGATCACAAGCGGTGGAGTTACTTGGCGCCCATCAACCTCCATCGGAGCTTCATCCATCTTGACGTCTCGTCCACCGAGAGCCGGATCATGAACGAAGACTACTACACCCTTCCTCATTTCCGTGAGTTGGACGACGAGAACCAGCTTACCATTCCTCGCGCTCAAGCTCTGCTGACTGCGGTAAGGCGGCAACGTGATTATTCTGTCCGACAACTCCTTCAGACGGAGGATGGCGCCTGTGAATGTATCGTTGTTGATGTCGAAACCGATGGGGTACCGAAGAACAATCGGCACGGAATTAGATATAGAGAACGATTAGCTCTGTGCGTGCCCATCAACGCCAAAGAATTGGTCATTGTCCTTGCGCTTCGCAAGGACTTTCCCGCACTCATTCATCAGAATCAGATGCCCCAGAACACACCGAGAAGTCTGTGCCTCTATTTCGAGCCACCCATTTCAGTGGCTCGAACATGGACTCCGCAGACCTTTCTCAGGCGAATTCCATGGTGGCTTGAAAATAGTGCAACGGATCAGCTTCATCCCGCAGACCAGCCCGTAGAACGTCTATTTTTTGTGAGCAGATATGAGCTAGTGCTGCCTTGGAACCTGGAGCAGATCCGTACGGACAAAGATCTTCGTTTGATCATTGCACATGGTCCTAAACGTCAAAACGGTGGGGTCACATACTTTCTCGAAGCCATCTCGGCAAATAGCCAAGTCTCAAATGGCTCGATCCGGCCCATCGAATTCACGCTTCCTGCCATTGTACAAGGTCATATCGAAAGTGACCCCACAACGCTAGGAGAACTAGCCGATCTTCTCGAGAGCCGAGAGATTAACTTTCTTCAACTGCTCAAGGATACATCGTCTAAACTGGTTGGGGAAATGGGTATGCCTGAGTTCGCAGATGACGTGCTTTCAGTCATCATCCTTAGCATTCCAGTGAGGCGAGCAGAAGAACGGATAGCAAGAACAATCACGCATAGAGCATTTGTTGTTGGCGTTGGCGCGTTGAAACTTGGCGCTCTTACCGGAGCGCTGTTCTCCCTCGACGTCCACGATGGCAAAAAAAACACGAAAACGTATTTCAATGCAGCCGGAGTCTTGGGTGACACATCGACAGCTGAGTGGCGTGACCAGGAAATTTTACCGATGGAGGTACTGTATCGAAATGACGCCGCTGCGTGCAGGAGACAATCCGGCGTAAGTGATGAAGGTCCTTCCGGAGTATTGATCGGTGCAGGGTCGCTTGGAAGTGCATTGCTTAATCTATGGGGTCGTTCCGGATGGGGACGGTGGACCGCGATTGACAACGACCATATTAAGCCACACAACCTTACCAGACATACAGCCTTTGCCCAGCATGTTGGTCATCCAAAGGCAATGGTCGTCGCGGAACTCCATGAGGCAGCGATGTATGGTGCCAGTAGTATTACTCCTTTGCATGCTGATGCGTGCGATTTTTCTCAGGCTTCTGTGATGAATGCACTGGCTCCCGCCCAATTGGTCATTGATGCATCGACGTCTCTTGACTATCCCCGCGGTGCAAGTCAGACCGACAACATCGGCCGGCACATATCTGTGTTTGTTACGCCTAATGGCCATGCAGCTGTGTTGCTTGCTGAAGATGAAAGACGGGGTATTCGACTAAGAAGTCTAGAGGCACAGTACTACCGTGCCCTAATCCAGGAATCCTGGGGAAAGTCCCACCTTGATGGAACGCACTCCTTTTGGAGCGGTGCGAGCTGTCGAGATATATCCATGGTGATGCCATACTCCAGAATTATGAGCCATGCCGGCATATTGGCAGAACAGATCCCGATGATATCGCTTCGTCCAGAAGCCGTCATTCGGATTTGGCAGCGTGATCCCAATTGGGGATCGGTCGTGGTGCATGACTGCCCAGTAGCACAAGAACACCACTTCCAGTTTGGCGAAACAGATCTGTACCTCGATGAGGCACTAACACAACAACTCCGATCGTGGAGAACTGCTCACATCCCAAATGAGACCGGCGGAGTTCTGTTAGGCTACTATGACTTCAACATTTCTGCAGCAATAGTCGTTGCAGCCCTACCGCCGCCCCCGGACAGCACATCGAGTCCTCATTCATTCGAGCGTGGGGTTGAGGGTGCATTGGACGCAGTACAAGAGGCATCGCGCCGAACAGCGGGCATTGTTGGTTATATTGGAGAGTGGCATAGTCATCCACCAACACAGTCGGCGTCGCCGAGCCAGCACGACCTCATTCAGCTCGAGTATCTTGCACGCGGCATGTCGCAAAATGGACTTCCTGCTGTTCAACTGATAGTGGGTGAACAAGACATGCAGATACTTCAGGGCACGATGAGAGAATAATTGTGCCTTCCAGCATTGCACTCGCTCTATCCGGCGGCGGCATCCGAGCAATGGTGTTCCATCTTGGAGTCATACGACTGCTCGCAGAGCGTCACTTGCTCGAGAACGTCGAGCGGATTTCTACGGTATCAGGGGGGAGCTTGCTTGTGGGGCTTATGTTCCAAGCTAACCAGTATCAGTGGCCATCCTCAGACTACTTTATTGAGGTGGTGTACCCAACTCTTCGTGAGTCACTGTGCAAAACAAGTTTTCAGTGGGGGGCAGTCAGGCAACTTCTCAACCCTGTAAACGTGCCGTTTCTCCTTTCTCGGGCAAACCTATTGGCGTTAGCGATCAAACAAGAATGGCAGATCGACATTAAGCTGTCCGAATTGCCGAGTAAACCCGAATGGTCCATTAATGCGACAACAGCGGAGAATGGAAAACGTTTTCGGTTCAAGCAAAGCGATATTGGAGACTATCAACTCGGCTATGCTCATCCTGGAGACTTTCTTCTTGCGAACGCGATGGCAGTCTCGGCAGCGTTTCCCGGAGGGTTCGGGCCGCTACAGTTGGACGCCACCCGCTTTGAGTGGCAAAAACGAGAGTGGAATGCGCCCAAGGGCACTGAGCAGTCCGTCGATATCGGCTACAAAGTTCTACATCTATACGACGGGGGCATCTATGACAATCTTGGATTGGAACCATTTTTTGATGCAGGACGCAGCAAGGCTAAGCACCCAGGGAACGCGATAATCGTCTCTGACGCTGGACGACCTTTGCCATCCGGCTTCGATTTCCTTGCGCTGAATCCGTTTCGACTTCAGCGTGTCGCCGACATCATGTCAGACCAGTCTCACGCCTTACGTGTTCGGACCTTCTCACGCTATCTCCAGGAAAGCCCCGGACGGGGCGCGTTCATGTACATTGGGACGCCTATCGAGGCCACATTACCTTGCAAGTCAGCGACATACGCCTCAAACTTTCCTACAACATTGCGCCGAATTGATTGGAGGGAGTTTGACTTACTCGCGAACCATGGATATCAGGTCGCCAAACAAGTTGAGCAAGCCTATGGCTTATACGACCACTCAGAAACGAGAGAGAACTGATGAGGCGACCAGGTCGGGCGAAAGGCTGTAATGTATTATCTTGCGCAAGACGAGGGCCAAACAACCAAACTAAGGGCAAGGTGAGCAGTGATTCTCACCGTGTCTTCGACGACATCCGTGATGGACGCATTGCTTCCACCAAACCAGACCTTGGCGGGTACCTTTCTAGGCCCCATCGGTTCCTCATCACGCTTGAGAATAGCAGCCGCTCCGGAATCAACCGGAAGGGTACGTCGCGGCCAACATTGCGCCGCTTTGGCACTGGGACTGAGCTCAAACCAGGCTCGACCGTGCTCACTTGCACAAATCAGCGCGGCGGGACGATCTGTCAGTTGGACCAAACGCATGGCGGTCGCGGTGATACTGGTTTCAAATTGTTCCGCCAACCCTCGAACCGTTTCTAAGGTGAGAGGCTTGTCCTTCAAAAGCGGCTGAAACAAATACTGTGGCAGGAGCAATTCAGCTGCATAGCGATTGGCCACGCTTTCTCGATCACGCCCTTCCCATTTACACATCAGCTGTTCATTATTGCAAACGAGGGCGACTTTGCCGCGATGTTTCATCCAATGGCCCAATTCATGAGCGGCAGAGAATCTCCTTCTCGACGTGGCCGCCTGTTGGTCCACTGTGATAATTGCGCGATTGCCGTGACCGATAATCCGTCCTTCACACCCAACAAGCCGTTCGTAGATCACTGTGGCGCCGCAGTATTGCGCAATGGCTTCGATATCGATGTCACGAGGATCGGTAACGTGTAACGCTTTCAGCAGCGCCTCTGGATCGTCAGCAATCATAATTGGTCGTACAGGAACAAAGAGCCTTATGAGTCCACAGCCATCGCATCACGGAGCGGGAATTCGCCTGACGATCCAATTTGGAGGACATGTGAGATCGCATGGATAAAGCAGGCAGGTCTCATAGTACTGTACACCCGTCGCGACGGCAAGTTAGCCACGTTTTTATGCCTATGTCTCGATTCAGAAGGCGAGGAGCCAGACCAACATTAAGGACCACAAGCCGCTAGAACTTCCGATCCCCTGTAACTATCGGAGCGTCGAAGTAGGTTGGATTGAGTGCGGAGGGTTAAAATGCAGTCTGCACCTGATTGCGGTCAAAGGAGGAAGTACCGTGAGAGGCTTTGAGCGATTTCACACATGATTGACGGTGCTACTTCGCGATGGTGCGTCATCGGGACAGGAATGGAAAGGCTCCTCGCCGCATTTTACTTCTCGACAGCTCGTAACCGTGGGGTCGAACCTCAACACGTCCCCACGGGCGACCTCATTAGGTTTTCTTGAATTTGAGAAGGCCCAAGACTTGAAGCTGCCGCAATAGGCTATCGACGTCCGACGGCGCCATATCGCTCAATTTCCGGTGCTGACCAGTCAAGACCGCGGGTTTCAGATACTGATGATGCGCGAGGCACGCTTTGAGCAATTCCAACTTGTCCTTCATAGTCGTTGGCAAGGTCAGGCGGACACGTTTTAGTGACGTGACGGCTTCGTGGTGGGTCTGCCGCGATCGAGCCAGTGCGTGCTCATTGTGCGCCCCGAGCGCTTCCGCCACCACTTTTCGCGCCTCCTCGCCAAACTCTTGGGGATCCAAGCCGCTCTCCCGAATCTCTTCGTCCAATTCCTCTTGAGACATCGTCATGATGGCTTCTGCTTGCATATCTAATAAGCGCGCATATTGCCTCTCGACGCTGTTGGACTTCGCTTTCATACCGCTCCTTCTGTGACGCGTTTTTTGATCTTATGAACAGCACGCACCACTTGCATATTGTATACAGAGTATTGCCGTTTAGTCAGCTTGAGCTCTTGGCAAATTTGAGGTCCACCCAATTCGTCCAGCTGCAACAGAAAGACCCTGTGTCCCATAGACCCATGACCGAGAACTGCCGACACCTGGCACTTAATCTTCTCCACCATGAGCGCACGCTGCTTCGCCTCCAATTCGTCTTCCGGGCTTGGAAGGGTGGAGGGGAAATCATCTGCAGTCAGCACTCTCGGTTCAGCATCAGGCTTTTTTTCATCATTTGAGCTGAGCGAGGAGACAAGAGTCGGCTCTTGATACCGTTGACTCCTGAGATGCTGCGCATGGTTACGCACCTCTGACCTGATGGCCCTAAAAAGGTGCTGGTACATTGAGTATCGTTTGTCCCACGGTCGCGATCCGCTAAGTGTGGCCACGACAGCTTCCTGTAAATAATCCACATCCTCTCGGCCTCCCGTCAGCCATCCTACTTTAGGCCAAAGCTTTCTGGCGGCCCATCTCAGACGTTTGCATTCGTCAATGCTGAGCGCCTCGATAGCGCGCCTGACTTCATCCTGATTCGCAATCACAATCTTCCTTGGTCGCAGCAGAGCAGAACTGCTGGCCCGAACACTTTATTGTCGGTTGTTAAAAAGCGCCAAAAACTCAGTATAGGGAAGTACGCCTTGCGGACTTGTCTCCGTCGGCGGTCAGAATACCACGAGAGGGGAAAGAGCGTGATGAGAAAAGAGATTCTGGAGCAGGGGATAGTCGAGTGCGACCGTAGAAAGCCGGTGTGGAACCAACCGCGTGGAAACTACGGAAGTAACTTTTGGCAGATGTATAGCCGGAAATTAGATCGAGACGTCCACTTCTACAGCAGTCTTGAGCGCGACCACGGCGTGATCGTCGAAGCCGATCCCACGGTCGCATGGTTTTGCGAACAGCCGCTGCGCATCAACATTAAGTTGGACGGCCGGGATCGTGAAACAGTGATGGACATGCTGATCCAGTTCACGGACGGCCGGACGGAATATCGTGAAGTCAAATATGCGAGTGATGTGCAGCGAGTTGACGATCGCTCTCGAGTGGCTCGGCAACTTGCCGCTCAGCGCGAATGGGCGTTCGTCACCGCGAATGACTACAAGATCGTCACGGATGAGGAAATCAGACGGAATGCCATGTTCCTTCGGAACTGGAAACAGATCTTGGCGTATCTCGCCACCTATGCGTCCTATGATCTCGCGGAGATTGAAACTCAACTCCTCGCCGCGTTCGACATCGAGCCGTCCTGGTCCCTGAGAGATCTAGAGCGTTATATCGCTCGTCCAGACCGTCAGACGGTAAAGGCCGCGATCTTTCGCCTCATCCATGGTGGTCTGTGCACGGCTCCGCTCGACGTGTACCCGTTGACCAACTCCTTAACCATACAGCGAGGGACAAAATGACGGTATCGAAGCCTCGAATGGATCGCGACTCACTCCCGCCCGATGTGACAGACCTCTCTCGTTGGCCGACCATCGATCTCGCCCTTTTAGACGAGAACGATGCAGACCGAGTCACGAGGCGGATTCAGGCCGTCCGTGCCTATATCGAAGGGCAACCCGTTGGAGTCCTCTCGAAACAAGCGGCCGTGCCACGGCAAGAAGTGTATCGGCTCGCAAAACGTTGCATGAAGCTCCACCCTGACGGCCGAATCTGGGGGTTTCGAGCCCTGCTGCCAGCGTGTCGCATCACTCCCTACGTTCGAACAGCCACGATAGATGGCTCCCGACCTTCTCAGCAGGGAGGGGCAGCAGGGGCGCTCACGATGCTGTTCGACCGATACCCGACGATCCAAAAAGCAGTGGACTCCTTGTTCCTGAAGAAAGTCAAAGAGCATGTCGTCCAGGAGTCCCGCATGCCGGTCAAGACGATTCATAAATATTTTATTGAGAAGTGTAAGGAAGCTGGCCTGACCGCAAGACACTATCCACTCAACATGAACCATCGGGGACGGCGTGCGCTGTCGAGCTATCTGAAGCGGCTCTTCAAATCGAACCTGAAACAAGCAGTAAAGGCGCGCCATGGGGACGACGCCGCACGCGCGCTGGCTTCGAGGGAAGCGGGACCTGACAGTATCGTGACCAGGCCGTTCGAACGGGTTGAGTTTGACGGCCATCGGATCGATGCGGTTTGTACGATTGACCTACCGAATCCCTATGGAGGCATTCAACAGCTTGTCCTTGATCGACTGTGGCTACTCGCCATCATTGACGTGAAGACTCGCGCAATTTTGGGGTACACCTTGGTGCTAAATCCCGAATACAACGCAGAAGACGTCCTCCGTTGCATCAAGCATGCGCTGACGCCCTGGAGACCGATGACCTTAACCATCCCCGGATTGAAGTATACGAAGGGGAGTGGGCTCCCTTCTGGAGTCCATGCCGAATGCGCCTGGGCGTTGTGGGACGAATTATGGTTCGACAACGCCAAAGCCAATCTGGCCGATGCGGTCAGGTCGAATCTCAGTCGAGTAGTCGGATGTGCCATTAATGCTGGCCCTGTGAAAACCCCTCAGCGTCGACCGTTCATTGAACGGCTCTTTCAAACGTTGGAAGAGAACGGATTTCATCGGCTGCCGTCCACGACGGGCAACGGTCCAGATGATCCTCGCCGTGACGACCCAGAAGCCGCGGCGCTACGCTGGAATATCTCGTACCAACACCTTGTTGAACTGACCGACGTACTCATTGCTCGTTACAATGCCGAGCCGCACACGGGATTGGGCAATCGGTCACCGCTCGAGATGCTTGAGTACTTTATTGTGAATGAGGGATGCGAGTTCCGGGCAGTGCCTGAACAGAAGCGACAAGATCTCGCGCTGCTCCACATCCGCGTCGTGCGGTGTATTCGCGGAGATGTGACGCAGGGGAAGTGCCCCTACGTTGAATTTGAAGGTGTGCGCTACTACAACGATGTCCTCCGTCACAGTCCGGACCTCGTCGGCGAACACCTCTCACTCCTCGTCGATCCGGACGATCTCCGTTGTGTCACCGCGTATCTCGAGGACGGCCGAGAATTTGGTGTGCTCACGGCGCATGGGCTTTGGGGCCGGACGCCACATACGCTCACCGTTCGAAAGGCCATTCATAAACTCCGAGCTCGGAAGCTGATCTTCTATACGGATAATGAGGACCCGATCCTCGTCTATATGAACTTCCTCAATCAGCAAGCGGCGACGAGTAAGCTGGCGAGGGGACAGTCGGCAAAACTCCTCGCGGGGCTCCAGGCAGTTCCCTCGACTCAGCCCACGTCGTCGATCGCCGATGTCACAGAGTCCAATCCGCCAATGTCGTCCCGCACGGTCTATACCCCCGCCATGAGGAAGACCCGCCTCGATTAACCGCAGTGAAAGGAGTAATGAATGTCACATGTCCTACACCTAAGGCCTTCTGTGCCTTCTGGAACCCACCCGATCGAAACTGGACGGTATACGCTCTTCACGCCACCGTTAGGTCGCTTCTGCGACGACCTCAAAAACTGGGTCGACAATCGGGCTGTAGGTGCCATCGTGACGGCGCCGCCCAGATTTGGAAAATCCAAAGGGATCCGATTTGCTATTGATGAATTGCGCGCGGGACTTGGCACGACGTTCCCGGTTTTGTCATTTAGCTGTCAGGACTATCAGCGCCCGACTGAAGCACGGTTTTTTGAAAGTTTGCTCAGTGACTTCGGGCATGGCTTCAGTGACCGTGGATCCAGCAACGCCAGGCAAACACGGCTCATACAGTTTTTAGTCCAGCAAGCCTGTGTGGGTCATCATCGGCGCCTGGTCTTAATTGCAGACGAGGCACAGAAACTCCAGGAACCGCACTATAACTGGTTGGTCGACATCTATAATAAGCTAGATCGTCACGATATCGCGACAACCGTTGTGCTTGTCGGGCAACCGGAATTAATTCATCAACGAGCTGCCTTTGAAAAGGCAAAGAAAATGCAGATTGTCGGCCGGTTCATGGTGCATCTTCACGAATTCGCCGGTCTGCGAAACCAGAAGGATTTCGCCTACTGTCTGAAGGGCTACGATGATGAGTCCGAATACCCTGAGGCCAGCGGCTATTCGTTTACACGATATTTCTTTCCCTCAGAATTTGACGCGGGATGGCGCTTGGCCGGGGAAGCAAAGGTGCTCTGGGAGGCGTTTCAGCACGTGCGGGCGGAGGCCAAGCTGCCTGGGAAGGCTAAAATCCCGATGCAGTACTTTTCACGAACTGTGGAATTCGCGCTCAGGAACTACAGGTCGATGGACGGTGGCCCATCGACCATTTCATTGAATCAGTGGAAAGAAGCCATTGAACGTTCTGGATACCGTAATGCGGGGCGATATTTATGAGCCACTTGAACGAAATGCATGATCAGAGGATGCCACACGTACGATATACATGGGATGCCAGCCAATGCGTTCCGTTTGAGTCCACGTGGTCAATCATTCAGAAGTTCATGGGGTTTAATACCTGTGGAGCTCGAGATATTCAGCGCGCATTCGGTCTTGCGACGAAAAGACACCATCCTCAAAACTGGTCGGATCGGGATCGGAACTTACACAACTGGGGCGCGCTCAATCCGGAACTCGTGCAGCGCGCACTGAACTTAACCGACCTCCACATGAGGACGGCACGCACTGTTGACTATATTCGCCCGGATGAAGCGAAAGTGTTGGCCAGTCGATCCCTTCGCATCTGCCCGAAATGTATCAAGGGAGGCTTTCATACCCCTTTCCATCAGTTGATATTCATTCCCCAATGCCCTCTGCACCAGGAGCCGCTCCTGGAGGTCTGTGGTGACTGCGGTAGGCCGACGCCTCTGTACTCTTTATCGAGGGAGTCATGTTGTAATCCGTATGGGTGTGCTGAATGCGGAGCGGTCTGGTGGCAACGGAGCGGTATCGGACAGATAACAGCAGGGGAGCAAGAAGAGCGGTTTCGCATCATGTCTGAGATCGGGGAGTGGCTCATGAAAAGAAGGGAGGATAGAACGATTGAGGCGCAAGTTTCTAAATTAGCTCGGTTTATACCGGACGAGCATGAAATTCTGGCCTACGTTCGACGTCTACCAGAGAGATGGGCGGACGTCTTGGGAGTGAACGTGCCACACCAGATCGCTGAATTGCGAGAGACGGATTTGCATGTCACGGTGGAGTATACGGCGGTGAGTGTCGATGGATCGAGGTCATCCGGATTGTTAGATAACAGGGAATATTTCGAGGTGTATCGCGCGATTCGCCGTGCACTCACAAGGCGAGTCCATAAAGGTCACCGGGAGTGCTTTGAAAAAATGGGGCGTGGGATTTGGTTCCCGGTCACAGCCAGAGAAGTGCCCGTGCGGCAATTCTGCCACGAGGCTTACGCGTTGCTTCTGTGGAGAATGTTTTGGGAAAACATCGATGTTCCGCAACAGTTCTTTTCACGGCAGCTAGTGCTCATCCATCGTGAGATAGATTTTGTATCCGACCGAACACTGGCCGGTATCTCTCAAGAGGCTGCGATTCGAATATTCGGGCTGGAATGTCTGAGAACGTATCGGCGATGCCAGGAGCTTGGGAGCGCGATGCGGCAAAAAGAGCATATCGGTTTCCCTTTATATCGCTTGAATAAAGATCGCGCTGGCGAATGGGTTCTGAAGATTCCTAAAATGGGAATTAGGCAGAGACTCCATTGGTGGTGGCCGAAGCGATGGGAAAAGGCTCTTACGATTCAAAACCACGAATCAAAACAAGCGGCTTAGAATGGCATTATAAAGGGGCATTTGAAGGGGCTGGAAGATACCATCCTTCTATAGTCATCCGATTGACTGAGATTGTGATCTAAGCTTACACTCCGGGCCGCATAGTTCTTTAATAATGAACATTTTTTCGCAGATAGAGGACTGAAACCATTTTACTTCCAAAGTGTAATAAGATTTAGTTGTTCGGACATGTGGAGTGGGACGGAATCTCGAATCGGACAAGCAAGTTGACATAATATATCTTATCGGACATTTA
>Ga0154020_10003575_pt1 | contig 18682 bp, 11 predicted proteins | sample Klosneuvirus_201_FD_109709 | JGI IMG/M metagenome (GOLD analysis project Ga0154020, IMG submission 109709) | Active sludge microbial communities from wastewater, Klosterneuburg, Austria - Klosneuvirus_20160825_MG | ecosystem: Engineered > WWTP > Aerobic digester > Activated sludge | place... | reverse complement strand
TCAAAACCAACATAGTTTCTTTTTGTATAATCTCTCGAACCAATTCCAATTGGTTTAACATCATTTTTATTGACTGCTATTTCATATCCTTTCACTCCGGAAGGGTCTTGTGAAAAATCATATACATTCACTGTATCGATTCTATAGCCACCATTGTAATACGATGCTCCAAGTCCATACTTAATTGTTTCTGCTTTATTACTTCTATTTGCTGTTAAATGTCCAATGAAATTTTTCATTTTATCGAAATCTGAAACATTCCCTCCAACACCCGGTGCTCCATTGCCATTGAACATACCTGCTTCAAGTTTTAACCAATGCCAGTTTGATGTTTTTGGCCCTTGAATGGTAAGCATTGCTCCAAGATCTCTTTCATTTGGAAAAAGTATTTGTGACATTCTTCCGCGTTCAGGTGTTTCACGCGAGCTGGAAGAATAACCAACTTCAAACCCAAAAGGATTGTTTTGCATTCCTGCTGTAATTGAAAACCAGCCAATCCATTTATCAGTAAATTTACCATAGACATCTCTCATACTAATTCCTTTTTCTGTAATATCCACCTGAAACACAAATTGAGATGTACTGATTCCTTTATCATTCAATGGTGTATCATAAACAAATTTGACTCGTCCACGTCTGATCATAAAGCGTTTATCATCTCCCGGTACGAAAGCTCCACCATTGTATTGTGCTGCACCCGTTGAGTCACCATACTGGAATTGAGTCTGGATATATCCGGAAGTTTTTATCCGTTTAATTACATCGATGTCATGTTTCATTTCAAGGACACTTGCAGTTAGTGTATCTAGTGGAGTCGCTTCAACTTCTTGAGCAACAGCTGTGCCATTAATAAAAATGGCTGACATAAATAAGAGACCTAGTAGTAGTTTTTTCACGTTATGTTATTTTAATGCAAAAAAACTGTTAAGAGGTTATTGAATGATTGATTTAATATTAAGCTAATGTTAAGGATTTCATTAAAATCTTTGTTTTTAATTCAAATTAGGCCTTTTCAGATTAACCTTTTGTACAGGACATAAAATTGAAATCAATTAATTGTTAACCAATTTCTTTTTTTGTTAACTCTTTGATAATGCTTACTAGAATGGATGGCTTAATTGGTTTAGTAATAAAGTGACTTCCACCTGCATCAAAAGCATTCATTGTCGTGTATTCATCTGAATCTGCAGTGAGAAACAGGATTGGAGTATTCTCAAATGTTTTATTCAATCTAAGTGTCCTACAGGCTTCAATTCCTGTCATTCCAGGCATTCTAATATCTAAAATGATCATGTCCGGATTGTTATCTATTGCTGATGTAATACATTCTTCGCCACTGTATGCTTTAAAAACTGTAAAATTCTCTTTCTCTAAATTGTATGTCAATATTTCAACAATATCCGGCTCGTCATCAACCACTAAAATTTTTCTGCTTCTAAGTTCCATCATTAAATTTTTGTAAAGCTACCCGGGTAATGTAAAGAGAATGTTATGTGAGCATCACTAAATCATTAGGCAAATTTCTAAATTAAACTAAAGGCATAATCTTCAGGTGTTAAGCGAAAGGTATTCGAACTATTTATAAAATCAGATTCTAACTCCGTACTGATTGATTCTTCTTCCACCGGATCATTCGTAAGTAAAGATGTTCCTTGACTTAAACAGGTGGCGTGAACATTTATCTCTAAATACATATTTACTGAATGCACATTGACTTGAATCATTCTCATGGTGTCTTTCGTCGAGTAGGCAACTACCATTGTTTGATCTTGATTCTGAAAATTGATCTCATAATTACGTTTTTGAAGGATCCCTGTTAATTTCTGAATAACTTCAGCAATTGTCACATGTAGAAGATAAGTAGTCATAAGGACGTTTGTTTTAATCAAATTAACGGTTTGTTTGTTGAGAAATAATTAAGGCAATCTTATCGTTTATTGAATTCCTAAGTATTTTCGTACCGAAATTGAGATGGCAAAGAAAAAACAAATATTAAGAATTGTATGGGGTGTCGTTTTAACCCTTTTTCTAATTGTAGCAATAATGGGAGTGCTCATTTATAAAAAAATCTATACTCCTAATATTTTCGCAACCAAAAGCAGTACACAATATCTTTTTATACCTACCGGAACCGATTTTGAAGGATTGGTAAAAATTCTGGATGATAATAATTTGCTGATGGATGAGGCGTCCTTTCGTTGGACAGCTCATCAAATGAAATATGACACTAAAGTAAAATCCGGTAAGTATAAACTTGGACAGAAGATGTCTAATAAGGAATTGATCACTCTTCTCCGATCAGGAAAACAAACGCCGGTCAATGTCATTTTTAATAATATTCGAACAAAAGAAGAATTGGCTAAAAGGATCAGCGAACAGATAGAAGCCCCTCAACAATCAGTTTTAAATCTGCTTAATGATCATGACTATACTCAGAAAATGGGTTTCACAAGTGACAATATTTTAGCCATGTTTCTACCCAATACTTACGAATTATATTGGAATACAAGCGCAGATAAGTTTATCCAGAGAATGAAAAAAGAGTATGACAAATTCTGGACTGCTGATCGTTTACTAAAAGCAAAAAAAATAAAGCTAACTCCTGTACAAGTTTCTGTTATCGCTTCAATAGTACAATTGGAATCTAATCGTGAAGATGAAAAGCCTGTAATTGCAGGAGTCTATATTAACCGATACAAAAAAGATTGGAAACTTGAGGCTGATCCAACCTTGGTATATGCATTGGGCGATTTCACAATTAAAAGAGTGCTTAATGTTTATAAAGAAATTGAATCTCCGTATAATACATACAAATATAAAGGACTTCCACCCGGACCGATATGCTTACCGACAATTAGTTCTCTTTCAGCTGTTTTGAATTATACCGACCATAATTACATGTATTTTTGTGCGAAAGAAGATTTTTCGGGTTATCATTCTTTCGCATCGACATACAGTAAACATTTAGAAAATGCCCGACGGTTTCAAAAAGCAATGGATAGGAGAGGCATTCGTTCATAAAAATTGTCGTTTAGGTTGGCTGATTTTAGGGCAGTTGACTTTAAAATTTACGTAAAACTTTATTGAATTCCTGAGTTTTAACGAAAAAGACCTTATTTTCGCATTACATTTTAAAGACCGGTATACCGGCAGACAAACAAAATAAAATTATGACTAAAATAAAATTTGGAACAGACGGTTGGAGAGCAATTATTGCTCGCGAATTTACAGTTGATAATGTTGCTCGTGTAGCAGAGGCCACAGCTGTTTGGCTTTTAAAGAACAGTAAGACACCTACTGTAGTTGTTGGACACGATTGTCGATTCGCCGGTAAATTATTTGCAGAAACTGTTGCTAAAGTAATGTCGGCAAAGGGCGTAAAAACACTTTTAGCAAATGGCTTTGTTTCTACACCGATGATCTCATTAGGTACTGTTGATCATAAAGCCGATGCTGGAATTATTATCACTGCTTCTCATAATCCACCTTCTTATAATGGTTTTAAACTTAAAGGTTCTTATGGTGGTCCGATGACCCCATCTAAAGTTCAGGAAATTGAAGATAGTATTCCGGAAAAATGTTCAGTTGATATTGACCAATTCTCAATTGAGGAACTGATCAGCAAAGGAACTGTCAAGATCATTGATCTGGAAGATGAATATGTTAAAGCAGTGGAAGCCAAATTCGATCTTGATGCAATCCGAAATTCGGGATTGAATCTGGCCTATGATGCTATGTTTGGTTCAGGACAAAATGTGATCAAACGATTGTTTCCGAAAATTACTATGTTGCATTGTGACGATAATCCAGGTTTTCATGGACAAGCACCTGAACCTATTCATAAAAACCTTATCGAATTTTCGGAACTGATCAAGAACAGCGGGAACATCGATTGTGGTTTAGTAACGGACGGAGATGCTGATCGAATAGGAATGTATGATAACAAGGGCAATTTCATTGACTCCCATCATATTATTCTGTTACTTATTCATTATATGGTTAAGTACAAAGGTGTAAAGGGAAAAGTGTGTACTGCTTTTAGCACAACTCCTAAAGTAGAAAAACTTTGCAAGCATTATGGTTTGCCAATTGAAACAGTAAAGATCGGCTTCAAATATATTTGTGAGATCATGCTGCATGAAGATGTGCTGGTAGGAGGAGAGGAAAGTGGTGGTATTGCTATCAAAGGTCATATACCCGAGCGCGATGGAATATGGATTGGTCTCATCATTTGGGAATTTATGGCAAAGAGTGGAAAGAAGATCCCTGAACTTATTGAAGAGATCGATCAAATTGTTGGCGCTTTCTCTTTTGAAAGAAATGACCTGCATCTCAAAGAAGATGTGAAGCAAAAAATCGTAGTGAATACAGCAAATAATGCTTACACATCATTTGGAAAATATAAGGTTAAACGTATCGAAGATCTTGATGGATATAAATACTTCTTCGACGATAATAATGATGAGTGGCTGTTGATTCGGGCTTCCGGCACTGAACCTGTATTGAGAACATATGCTGAATCATCAACAAAAGAAGGCGCATTTGAAATTCTTAAAGCAGCAGAGAAAACGTTGTTAAACGGAAATTGATCCTCTAAAACTAAAAATATGGCACACGATATTGACTACAAAATATATGGTGACGACATGCAAGCTGTCGAAATTGAACTGGACCCTAATGAAGCCGTAAGGGCTGAAATTGGAGCCATGCTGTATATGGAAGATGGCATTGAAATGCAAACAGGAACAGAAGGAGGTATTTTTGCCGGACTGAAAAGAATTGTTTCCGGAGAAAATTTTTTCATCACTAGTTTTTTGAATTCGGGAGTTGGGAAACGTAATGTTACTTTTGCTGCACCATATCCCGGAAAGATCATTCCGCTAAATTTACCTGAAGTAGGTGGTACATTTCTTTGTCAACGTGATGGTTTCCTTTGTGCTGCTCAAGGCGTTGATATCAGCATTGAATTTACAAAACGTATTGGAGCAGGACTCTTCGGTGGTGAAGGATTTATTCTGCAACGGTTGAGCGGCGATGGTAAAGTTTTTATTCATGCAGGTGGCACCGTAATTAGGAAAGAACTTAAAGCGAATGAACATCTTCGTGTGGATACCGGCTGCTTAGTCGCATTTCAACCTACTGTTGATTATGATATCAAATTCATCGGAGGATTTAAAAATGTTCTCTTTGGTGGAGAAGGACTTTTTTATGCTTCACTTACCGGTCCGGGAATAGTATACCTTCAAACATTGCCGTTCTCAAGACTGGCTGATCGAATTATTTCTGCTAGCCGTTGGGGTGGAAGGAAAGAAGAAAGTCATGGAATCGGAGGATTGCTTGGTGGATTTATCAGCGGTAAGGACTAATATTGTTGAATCGTCCCAGTTGAATTTCTTAAGGAATTTTTATTTTGAAAAAGAATTGTTTTGCTGAATATCAATAGAATCAACCTGTACAGCTGTTTTTCATACAATGTAATTGAATTTTTTTGAATTGTATTACCGACTTTTAGAACACAAAGTACTTTAATCTTACAAATGAGATAATTCGTCATTTCGTTGATGATCTTTTGTTCTTTGTGCCCGTTATACTACTCAGAATATCAATTCACATATTGTCCACACGCAAGAAATGACTTGATAACTTTTTAAACAATCCCGTAAGATTGTCATATCCCAAATTCAACCCCGTAAGGTTGAAAAAGAAAAACCCAGCCCCGTAAGGCTGGGTTTCATTTTTTTATCCATGCCGATAATTTATGATCAAGCAGTGACTTTGCTGGATTTCAGAATTACCATATGGTAAACTGAAAATAAAACACCGTTGAAAAACAAATCACCGAGAATTTGATTGGTGAAAAATGGAAGTGCCATACCATAACTTTGAAGTGTTCCCTGAAGGTTCATCGAATATAAGTGTTGATCCAAATACCAAAAAGGAAGATTGGTTATCAAAAAGAAAACAATAGATGATGCAATTGATGTGATACCTACACTTGCTACATTTTGTTTTGAAGCGATCTTTGTTCCCATAAATACAGTAAATGCAAAACAAGCATAAACAGGTAGTATAGAAAAATGAAACCCTAGAAATAGATCAGTAATAAACATTACAGCTATGGGCATCAAATATGCAAATCTCTTGTCTTTAAAGTTTGCTCCTGAAAATAATGCCATAGCACCAATAGCAGTGAAATTGAATGGGTGAGGTATAAAACGAGTAATTGCTGCAAGTACAATTAAAATTGCAGCAGGTAGAAAATTAGCCTTAATCGATCTCTGGTCCATAGTGGAGTTTGTTTACCCTGCAAATGTAACTTTTTCTATTTAACGGAAAAACGATTCTTAGGGAGAATCGATTTTTTCAAACCAACACTTCTTATACATACTGTAATTCACTGACTACGAATGGAATGCCATTGTCAAAATGCTCAATTACTCTTTCCTGAAGGGATTTCTTTTTTGCCATTCTTCTCCCATTGATTTCTGGAAGTTTTGACTAAGCCAATCTGCAGCTTTAATTGCCAAGCTACTGTTTAACTTCATATAGTCATTAAAGTAAACAGCTTTGCTTCCTAGATTTGCTTTTGCTTCTCTTGCAGTTCTGCCAAGCTCCAATTGACTCTTCCTTTCGGAAATTGCAAGTTTTAAACTGTCAAATAAAATATTGAAATACAAATTATATTTTTCATTCATTGAATAGTCCATTCCAATGTAATGAACTTCTAGCAAATCATTTCTGTCAATATACGTGCAAAATGCGATCAGTTCCTCACCCTCAAAGTACCCAACCACTTTAAAACGCTCAGGAAATGCTGCTTTGAATTCTTCAAAGTAGTTCTTATTGATCAATCCCATGGACATGGTTTGCTTTGCTGAAACGTGTTTGAAAAGTTTGAAAAGCGTTTCCTTGTATTTTACAATAGTTGAAATTGTTAATTCTTCCCTTTTTAATGTACTGGCTGATGCAGTTATTTTTTCAAATCTACGTCTGTATTTCTTTGTCAATGCATGCTTATAATCATCAATAGAATTCCACTCCTGTTTAACGTCCATGCACATCGTGAGGTCAGCTGTGTAATTTTGGTATCCCATTGAATACAGTAAGTTGTTAGAAAAATCAACTCCGAAATCTTTAAGAAGGATGGCGTCACTTTTTTCTAATTTCGTGTATTCTTCAACAATCTTTGTGATGTCTGTTTCTGATATTTTTTCTTCGTGAAAACAATAAGGCTTGAAATTTACTGCGAATACATTTCCGCAAATAAGTAATTTAAACGGGCAAATTCCCAATGCTAAATTTACTAAGATTGATAAAAATGGACTTTTTTTTAAATGAATATTTTTTCCTGAAAACTTTAAAAGTTGAAAATAGATAATCCCACAGGTTTCACCTTGCAAATTAGAAATCATCAAATATCGGAATTGAAGGTCAGAAGGGTTTGATTGCTCAAGTACCTTCAAATAACTTCCTGTTAAGAAGTCAGTTTTAAATGCACTCCATTTATTATCTGAATCTGCCTCGTTTATAGAAGTAAAGATATCAATGGAATAATCTGAGTATTTAAATCCGCTCTTTGTCAAATCGTTTCTAACGAAATTTTAAAACACAAAGAAACGAATTATTTTAAGTAAAACTTTGTGGTTATTAAGCTAGTCTTATTCTGAATCCTGATGTAGTAAATACCGGAAGCTGCATTGTCCATTGCCAGATCAAAAATATTTTGACCTGCCTCAACGACCAATTCGGTGGTAAACATGTTCTTTCCGTTAGTATCAAATACGACGATTTGGATCGGATTATATTCTTTGGAATAGATAAATAATGTTGGGTTTTCTCCAATTGTAGCAACTGACACAGAAATTTCTCCGGAATTACAACTTTGTACAGCTATTGGACCATGAATTGTTTCTTTCAAATCAAAATCAACCTGAATCAATCTGTAATAGGATATGTCGTTCAACGGATTTCTGTCGTTGAATGCATATTCGTTTAGAATCGTTGAATTCCCTCTTCCATCAATTACAGCTAATTTCTGATAATTCAAACCATCACTACTTCGTTGAAGTATAAAGTGATCGTTATTTATTTCACTTGCTGTTGCCCATTCTAAAACCACTTCATCATTATCGCATGATCCGGAAAAATTGATGAGTTCGACCGGCAATGGTGTGTTGTTTCCTGAAAGAGTCCACCAGTTCAGATCGTTCGTCAATCCTGTCGTCGTATTTCCATAAGCTGCTGAAGTTTGGATTCCTGGAAGCGGATTTGTCCATGAAATCATTGGCTCAACCCATTTTTGTGAAACCAGGGAAGTAATACTGCCAACTTCAGTTGGAGTAGCAGTGAAGGTAAGACTTGAATTGTAGGTCGAACTTCCAATAATGTTTAAATACCAGAATCGGTCAACAGTATTTGCACTGTTATCGAGCCCAAAATTATTTCGAATATGAGTAACAGTAGGAGGGAGTGGTAGATTGGGGTTTCCGGTGTGATATGTTGAGGCATAGACTGAAGGTGAACTTCCGGATACCTGATTGTAGGTAAATGGTATATATTCAGTGGAACTATAGCCGAAATGAAAAGTGTGAGCACCGGTTATCGATCCGATATTCCATTTTACCATTGAACTTCCATCTTCAACTTCACTCCTGATATAACCCGTAACCCTTTGCATTGCCAGAATAGAACCACTTTCAATAGTAATTTTTCGACCACCGGCATTTGCTCCGTTATGGTCATCGTCAAGATTAAATTCACCTTGACTAAGCATTAAATTAGTTCGGATAAAGACTGAAGAATCGTTAGGAATGTTAGTTGGATAAACGAAATTTGTATTTGGGGTTCCTTGAAAATTTATATCCAATACTCCATATTTATGCTGAGCGAATAGTGCTCTGCCAACACCAATTCCTGTTACGATCTGATTGGCTGTCCCGTTATATTCAATAACAGAACTTGTAGATAAGTAGAATTCTAAATTATCGGTAAGTGTCGTTGAAAAAGTCGCATTTGTTGTTGCATTGTAAAGTCCATTTGGATGTGTTGTTTTTAATCTGCCAAGAATAGTAATTCCGGAATTTGTATTCAATGCATTCGAATAGATCTTTGCTGAATGTGCTACTAAGGTTGCACCTGTATTTACCCAAAGAAATTCGGGTGGGGTAGAAATAATATTGTTGGAAGCGATCTGCATATCGCCACTGATAATATCAAGTGTGCAACCTGACTTGACAGTTTGCTTAGCTTGTTGAATAGAATGATTCCCTGAACGATTAAAATTAATTGTACCGGTCCTTGCAAAATTCATATTGCCATAAACTAAACCTGTTCCGGGATTTGACATGGTAATTGATCCTGTTCCTCCAATAGTATAATTTGGAGATTTGATATTCATGATCAGATTTAAAGCGGATGGTGAAGTCAAACAATTGTCAAATGCTATTACTCCTCCTGTATGAGAAAAGTCGCCAACAGCGTCGTCATTGGAATTGATATTTACTGTTATTGTCGATGAAGCAGGTAATTCATCTGTTGTCGATTTATGCAGGTAAAATTCACCACCTGTCATTGTAAATCCACCGAGGATATTCAGTGTTGAAGTAGTGCAATCACCACCCTTTACTGCGAGCGTCCCACCGGAAATTGTCAACCCACCATTAAGTATTCCGGTAAACGTTTGCGAAAATCCTGAAAGGTATGTCGTACCACCCGAAACAATTATATTACCGGCAATGGTCATTGTCACATTATGCCCGTTTGGAGTACTTGAGCCGCTTACTGAATTGAAACTATTGTTTCCTGCCGATATCGTCATTGAACTTAAAGAAATAATTTCACTACCTAATGAGCGACTTGAAATAAATGTTCCGGCAGCACCTGAGATAGAAAATGCTCCTGTAATTGTAAGTGTCAATGACATATTATTTATGTCAAATGCTGTAGTTGCTAAACCAAGAAAAGTAAATTCGTCTGAGGTGCTACTGAATTCTATTGTGCAGGCTCCATTAATAGTCACTGTTCCGGCACTTCCTGCATTATTGCAATTATAGTAACATGAAAAAATTCCTCCACTATAATCAATGCTTCCTGCAATAAATGATAATCCGCCGGGATTAACATAAGTTGTATTTTCATTTCCTCGGAAAATTCCTCCATTCATATCAATTGCCCCTGAACAATTAAAAGTAAGTGTTCCGCTGCCTGATAAAATGCCACAGAATTTGCCTGCATTAATTGTAAATTGCGAGGTTATGAAACTGAGGTTAGCTGCTCCGGAATCAACCAATGCAATTCCTTGGCCATAACCGGTTCCACTGTTCAATACCGAAAAAGTTGAAGATGTCACAATTGTATTTCCCGCTGATCGGTTTGCTTTAAAATAATCAGAAGCTATTGCAGAGTTAAATAAAAATGCCGTACCAATAATTATTGAATCGACTTGTGCATTTAAACTGTAATTCTGTCCTGAAAATTTACCTTGTGTTAAAGTGAGATTTCTACCTGCACGCAAAGTAAAAGCGCCACTAGTGTATGCACCATATACAGTGGTGTTTCCATTGATGTTTAAATCCCGTGTAATAGCGATTCTTATCTTTCCGGTACTGGAGTCCCCATAGGCGAAATAAAGCGAACTGGTACCTCCTAAATTCATGTCATTGGTAATTGTAAAGGTTCCGATTCCTTTATATTGAAGATTCGAAGTTGGAGTGCCTAATAAATAGTTATTACTACCTGACAACAAATTGAAATCTACGGTTGAAAAGGTCATAGCACCATTGCCTCCCTCAATAAAATTTATGCTTCCTGTTCCACTTGCGTTGTTGATTGCAGTTGAGCCTGTAATCGTCATTCTTAGTGGTGCATCTGCTTTATTTACTAATATAACATTTCCGCCGGTATAGTTGAAATTTCCATTAACTGTGATCCGTATATCAGCACCGGTACTATAATTTCCGGAATTAATTGCATTGAAGTCATGCCCAAGATTTAAATTTCCGTTTATTGTCCAATTTAGAATTCCATAGCAAGTGTCAAGTACAACAGTTGCTGCAGTAGGTGCACTACTACTTAATGCAAAATTACCTGTTGTAAGTGTTAAATTCCGATTTGTGCCGCGCTGAAAGACCACTCGGCCTGTATTATTTATTGTTACTCCTTGCAATGTTAATGTAGTGGTATTGCCTGTACCATCATCCATGACGATTGTGCCTGAACTTACCGTAAGATTTCCTTTTATTCTTGCAGGAGTTGGTAATGAAAAAAAACCATCTTGATCCCATTGTCCACCGGGAACATTTGCATCTAAAATCACATGACCGAAATTACTGGATTGTACTCGTGATGGATTTCCTAGAGGAACAGATCCGTTTTGCCATTTCTTTATGTGTAATGTTGAGGTCGTAGAAAATACTTCGTTGCTGTTAAAGAAGATACTTTCATCACTAGCCAAATTACCGAATGGATTGTGTATGTAGGTACCTGTTCCATTTATTGTAAATGAATTTCCGGAGGTATTCAAATGAATAGTTCCATTATTCTCAATAACAGCTCCGTTATTTATTATAATATTTCCTGCAATGTTAAGATCAGAGCCTGCATTTGCATTGATGATAAGTGTTCCATTGACAGTAAGGTTTGAGATCTGAACAGTACTTATATCAACATATAGAGTACATCCTACAGCAACAGTTACTGTTTGTCCGGCAATTGGGCTGGCCGGAGACCAGATCGCACCTGAGGACCAGTTTCCTGTTGTATTGCATGTTACCTGTCCTTTGCTTTTGAATGGTAAAATAAATACGATTAAAAGGCAGAATAGGAAATGCAATACACTTAAAGTGTGTGGTGTGGCTTTTCTTTCCAAAACTAAATTTTCATTCTTTGTGTGTGTTGCAAATATACGTATCCTTCTGAAACCCTTGTATAGCAAGGCTTTCAGGAATTCAACGAACTTTTCAACACACCAATTTAATCATCAAATTGGGCGAAAAGCAATAAAAATGAGTCAAAATCAAGTAGGTTATTGGCTAAACCTTCATTTTGCTTGGTGAAAAAAAATAAAAAATGTCAGTTTTTGAAGCTAGGGATGTAAAACGGTTCGAATTGTTTGAACTTTATTCTCTATAAAACTATAATCTGACGATTCTAGTATTCCATCACCGTTTATATCTGTATTGATATAACCGGTATTAAATCCAAGTCCAATTGAATTCTCTAACGTACTAAAATCAACATAATTTATAATCCCATCTTTATTAACATCTCCGGAATGGATGGCAAATATTCCGGGTTCCACTTGAACCATATTATTTCCAAAGGCTTTGTTTGCGTCTGTAGAAAAGTCATACAACGTATCCGGTGAATTAAATCCAAATATTCCCTGACTCCAGGTATCTAGACTATTTCTATGTTTAACAACAATATAATAGGGTTGTCCAAGAACTGGTTGCGGAAATAATGCACTTGCATATCCTGACGTATTCAAAATCGCTTTTGAACTCCATAAGATTTGTTTAGTGGTTGGTGATGCTAATTCAACTGTGATGGAGTCTGTTAATGTATCATTTGGATTCAATGCAGAATACATGGTTGAGTTTGACAGATACATTCCTTCAACAAACACTTTTACTATTAGTGCAAAATCAAAAGGTTCTGTTGCAAAAGTACTCACAAAGCAACCTGGCGAATGGCCGGCAGTATTATTCGCCTTTACTTGCCAGTAATAACTTTCGCCCTGATTTATTAATCCGGTAAGTGCAAAAGTATCGGTCGTAGTTGTCAATAATTGCGTTGGTGGATTTACAACATCCATATAAACACTATATGTGTTTGCATTGGCTACAGGAGACCATTTAAGTGTAGTACCTATATGATTCACATTTGATGTTGGACTTGTTGGAATTGTGTTTCCGGGACACGCCGGTAAAGTGGTTGAAACATTTATATTGAATAGTCCGGTACCACCTCCAACACCTGCATGGTATACACGAATAAAGTAAGTCTGTGTTTTTGTCAGATTGGTTGCTGTAAGAACTTCTGTTTGTCCATTTCCAAGGCTATTCACACATTGTATTGCATTCAGAGCACCACATGTGCCGGAAAACAATTGGACCACTGCATTGAAACCATTTCCACCGGCAACAGTAATTACTTCTGTTGTATTTGTAGCTACAAACGAATACCACACATCATCGTCTGGTGTTGTTCCACTTACACTGCATGAAGGTATTGAAGTTGATGCTGTGGCAGCAATAGTTTGACTACCCGTCGTAAAAATGTTCGTAACCACAGGTAATGAAATTGCATTTAAGCAATTATCATTTGAAGGTGGAATAGGAGTGGCACTTACGCAAATTGAAAATTGTCCGGTAGCGGCACCAGATTGATTATGATATACTCTAATAAAATATTGTTGACCTGCAATAAGTGTAGTTGGACTTAAAGTTTCTGTTAGACCTTGAAGAGTAACATCGCTGCATATAAGAAGTGTATTAGAAGAATTGAAAAGTTCAACAGAAGCATTATAATTTCCACCACTTAATACTTTGATTGTTGTATTCGGATTTGTGACTGTAAATTCAAACCACACATCATCATCTGCATTTCCACCTGCACAAGCTGCTAACCCAACAGAAGCAGTAGCACCGATAGAGCTATAATAAGTTCCGCATAATTCTGTACACGGAGCTGAATTTACATTAAGATGTAGTGCAGATGTTTTTAGATCATTTACTGGAAGTGATACTACAGAAACATAAGGAGTATAAATTCCGGGAGTAAATTTGATTGAACTATTACAAGATGGCACCTCACCCAATAATGCAGTGCTACTGTTACTGTAATTTCTAGTATTGGCTGTTAGTTGGCTTAAATATTCACCAGAAACAGATGGTGAGCTAATATTCACCCCATTCATTCCGTTCGTATAAGAATACAAATAATTGAATGTGCCATTGAAGCTTTCCATTGTACCATAAAGGAATTCCAATTCTCCTGTAGCTTCATACAACTTCAACTGAAAATTCAAATTTGGTCCAGGATTATTATATATTTCCATACCTGACCATTCAATGGTAAGTATTCTACTCCCAATAGTTCCATTTAAAGAATATTTCATTGAGGCGTCTAAACTTGATTGAGCACCTGAATTTCCTTGACAAACCAGATCTTCATAAAAAGGAGCTACTATTAAAGTTCCTCCGATTGAAGTTAACCCATTACTATAACTATAAACTCCACTACCACCACCGGTATTTGTTGTTCCAACATTAAAAGTAATAAATCCATTTGTCGACAATGAGAAATTACTGTAAGTCGTACCTTGATATGCAAAATTAAATCCTATTGGCTGAGTAGTGCTCAAATTGTCATCAGTATTGGTTCCATTTCTCCAACCTGTTGCAGGGATGCCTGTCCCCATAATTGATGAATAAGAAATACCGGTGTTTCGGATCACATTATATTCAACTATTGGTGCGGTTTTAAATTGATTGACGGAACAACCAACCGCAGAACCAATACTATTTTTGGGCACTATCTTATAATAGTATGTCGTATTAAAGGCTAAAGCTCCCGGATTAAAGGTCGTTGTAGCAAGTGATGCTGCAACGATTGGGGGATTTGGTGCTGTTCCAAAATAAACATCATAAGACGTTGGATTGCCTGTTCCTGGGATCCAATTCAGTTGAGATGCAGTAGAATTTCCAAAAGAATTGGCAAGTGGAGTAGAGTTAGCCACACATCCAAGTGGTGGGGTAAATATGACGGACATCCCTGAAGTAATAGCAGCAGAGTTGGTAGTGTTATCAAAACTAGTGCTACTTGTTGCACTTGAACCGGATGTTACAACGCTGATATAATCTGAAGGGGAGCCGGCAAGGCCAACTGAATAACCACCCGCATTCGAATTCATACCTGTGTTATATACATATTGAATAACATTTGTTGCTTCATATAACCAAACTTGAAATTTCCCGGTATTAACAGAATTTTTTGGAATAGAAAGGATCCATTCTACAGATAATTTTCTGTTTGGAGCTACACCGATTAGTTTCATTCCACAATATCCTACTGTTCCGGTATTAAGATCATCCCAGTAGGGTGATATTTTCGGGAAGTCAGAATTTGTCGTTAATTGATTGATTGCATTTGTCGAAACTACTGTTGAACCCAGACGCATCAATCCATTTGAATTAGCTGAGAACTGAGTGTAAACAACATTGTTGAATGTGAAATTAAAACCAATATTCTGGACCGTACTAGCTGTGTTATCCTGTCCCCCAAAGAAAAATGGACTGAATCCACTCATGTCTTCTAATGCTGTTCCGTTTGCGATTGAAACCGTATATAAATTGACCTGCCCTTGAGTCAGCGTTGCTGACAAAAGAAAGAAGTTAATGGTCAATAAAAATAATTGTATTTGTCTCTTCATTTTTATTTCAATTAATAATTATCTACGTTGAAATACGAGATTCCAACTTCATCAATTAAATGGAGGTTTGATTTGGTCAAAGCAATGCACATGTTCCCCAACAATGAGTACGCAGTTGTTAACTAAACGAAATCAGGTGTTTATAAACCAAAGATAAGTTCTGGAATTTGATTTTACAAGTCGTTTTAAAGGTTTATTATTTAATTAAATTTGCAAAATACCAAATTGAAATATGTCAAATTTTAATGTCTCCACACTTCCCTTGGAATCGACAGGAAGCTTTGAAAAAACAATAATTTCCTATATAAATGGGCATAAGTCTTTAAAAAAACTCTACGATTTCGAACCTGATCTGGAAGGTTTCAGACAGCGAATTGCCGCTGGAGTGTCATCCGGCGTAGATCGGCCACTTTTAGTCAGCATTCTAAAAGATCAATATGCACCTTTGAATTTAAGCAAGGATTTTCCTGCAATGATCAATGTGGAAGCTCTTCTTGATTCAAACACTTATTGTGTCACAACTGGTCATCAGTTGAATATTTTCAGCGGTCCATTGTACGTTCTTTATAAATTAATAACTACGATCAATCTCACTAAAAAGCTTAAACAAGAATTTCCTGAGAATAATTTTGTTCCTGTTTATTGGATGGCAACAGAAGATCATGATATTGACGAGATCAACCATATTTCACTTTTTTCTAAAAAAATTCTATACGAATCTTCCTTTCATGGGAAATCCGGTGAACTTAAATTAGATGGTTTCGATGTTGTTATTAAAAGCGTAATTGAAATTCTTGGAGACACTGATTTTGCTAAAGAAATAATACAATTTTTGAATAATGCTTATTCAACATCAAAAAATCTTGCAGAGGCAACAAGAAAATGGACGAATTCTCTCTTAGGTAAATACGGCTTAGTTATTCTTGATGCCGATGTACCATTATTGAAAAAGAACTTTGCCAAGGTAATGGAAAAAGAACTGAGAGAACAATTCACAATTCCTCTTGTCAATAAAGCAATGGATTTGTTAAGTCCTGAATTTACTGTTCAAGTCAATCCTCGAGAGATAAATTTATTCTACATCAATAATGAAACCAGAAATCGAATTGTAAAAAAAGCAAATTCTTTTGAAGTACTGAATACGAATTTGACTTTTTCAGAGGATCAAATCTTGCTGGAATTGGAATCTCATCCTGAAAAATTTAGTCCGAATGTTTTATTGCGACCAATTTATCAGGAAACGATTTTACCTAATCTGGCCTATGTTGGCGGACCTTCTGAAATAACCTATTGGCTGGAGCTGAAGTTTGTTTTTAATGAACTCAAATTGAATATGCCAATACTCATTTTAAGAAATTGTGCAATGGTGGCCGATCGTTCAACTATAGCAAAATGGTCAAAGTTAGGTTTTCAAACAGTTGATCTTTTCAGACCTGAGAATGAATTGATCAGAACTTTTTTAGAAAGTAAAAATCTTGCGCAATTTTCACTTACAGAGTCTTCTGAGAAATTATCTGCAATTTTCGATAAGATCAGCCTGGAAATTTCAAATGTTGATCACTCCTTAAAAGCAACTGCCGATTCAGAAAAACAAAAAGCTCTGAATTCATTAAAACTAATCGAAGAGAAAGTGGTTCGTGCATTGAAGCGGAAAGAAGAGACGGAGGTTAATCAGATCATTAAGGTAAGAGAGAAGTTTTTCCCTGAGGATACCCTTCAGGAAAGACATGATACTCTTTTACCGTTCTATCTCAAATGGGGTAATGAATTCATTGAAGAGATCAAAAAATCCTTTGATCCATTCGACAAGAACTTTGTTTTGCTGGAAGAGAAATAATAAAAGAATAGAGAACAAACTACTTATTCTACTAAAAACTTTCCGGAAGCGATCGTAGTTTGATTATTCGTGACACGATAAAAATAAATGCCATTTGAAAGGTCATTTTTTCTTAATGGAATTGAGCGCGTTTCGGATTTTACATTACAGATATCCTGACTTAAAATATTTCCCAAAATATCATACACCTGAAGTTTTGTATTTCCATTAAAGCCTAATTTGTTTTCAAATGTAATTTGAGATAAATCAGATACAGGGTTTGGATATACTGAACTTTTTGTCTCTGAATTTATTGCTGTGATTCCTGTAGAGTTTGACCAAATTTCCTCGATCGTTTTTGCTCCGGCGCTATTTCCAGCATATGGTAACCCATACATATCTTCAATTGTTTTAAGCATATCATAATGGTGATATCCGGTTTGAAAATATTGCCCTGGTTGAACCATTGGTCCTACAAATATGCAAGGTACATGATTGGCAGAGAAGTAATCGTCTTCATCAAAAAGTACGATCAATAAACTATTGTTGTTCATTGCCCAGGTAACATATGGTGACAAGTAATCATAGATAAAACGATCTCCTAGTTCAATCCGACCCGGATCAGTGCCATCATGCATAGCATTATTCAGATTCGGAATAACAAATGAAACATCCGGTAACAGATTATAATCAGTTGGAAAATTATCTAACGTCAAATTACAGGATGCAGGAATTTGATTGGTGCCTGTTCCTTGCCAATGTACCCAAGGACTGTGTTTCCGAGCGTATAATCCTGAGACATCAACGAGTGATCCAATTGCCGGAAGATCTTCAGAATATCCGGCAAACGTAAAGCCGGAATTCAATAAAGATGCACCTAAATTCGGAGTAGAAAATGGAGTACCTACCGGAACATTGTTTGTCGTTTCACCTTGATTGTCGCCTGAAAACAACATGATATAATTTGGCTGTGATGGATGTGTCAAGCCATAGTATTCTACCATGTTCGCACCTATAGTTGATAGGTGATTTATATAAGGCGCTGCAGTAGAACCAATCACTTGTTGATATGCATGATTTTCCATAACACAAATCACAACATGATCAGGTCTGGGAATTCCAAATGTTCTTATAACAACGGACAATAGAAAAACTATTGTAAAAGATAATTGCTTCGTAGTAGTATTTAATATCATTTCATATCGTTTTAGAAACTTTAATACCCTTCTTCTTAGACTTCGGTTGCAAAAGAAGAATCGGAATTTGTGGTTACTATGAATAATTGAAAATCACGAAGTTGGAAATAAACAATTTAAGTTTGATAACTCCCTTAAACGTCCTTTTTTTTAAAAATTATCTAATTTCATACGGTTGATAAATTCGATGATGATTCATGTCAGCATACAATTTGTGTTGAAATCAACTTCTTGTTA
>Ga0154020_10003573_pt1 | contig 18684 bp, 18 predicted proteins | sample Klosneuvirus_201_FD_109709 | JGI IMG/M metagenome (GOLD analysis project Ga0154020, IMG submission 109709) | Active sludge microbial communities from wastewater, Klosterneuburg, Austria - Klosneuvirus_20160825_MG | ecosystem: Engineered > WWTP > Aerobic digester > Activated sludge | place... | reverse complement strand
GCTCGGAGTCGGTGCGTGACGCGGTCCGCCTGACCGCGGCGATCTCCGGCGACCTCACGGGCCCCATCGACTGCGGCACGGTCTACCGCCTCCAGGTCGGCGGCGCGATCAGGGCCCCCGTGATCGCGCATGGTGCGGACATCCTCGGCAATGATGGCCACCACGCCATCGCCATGATCGTGGCAAGCGACCTTGCCAACAACGGCACAACTGATCTTGGAAGCGTCACGGCAATGCTCGGAAGCATCGGCACGATCGACGCCGTCGGCCAGCAGTCCGGCAACATCAACGTGCCGATCAGCGCTCCGCAGGGCAGCATCACCAGCCTCATCGCCCGAGGCACCATCGGCTTTGGCGCGTCGCCAGTGATCGAGGTGAGGGACGGCATCCGGCGCATCTCCTGCGTACACCTCGGCGGCGAAGTCTCTGCGAATGCCTTCGGCGGGCAGGGGAGCGTCTCTCGAATCAGCGTTCAGGGGTTCTTTGCCAATCTTGTATCCCACGACCTATCCGTCATCGAGGGGTCAAACTCGGGCATTTTCGCGACCGTGGTCAAGAGTGGCTCCATGACTTTCTCGGGAGACCTGCTCGCCCCGATCCTCGCTGGCGGCGGAACAGATCTGGACCCTACTCCCGAGCCCGACACGTCCATCATCGTCCACGGGCATGTCAACGAGGACATTGTCCTGTCCGAGCAGATAGGCTCGGTGCGGTTGCTGGGGAGCGTTGGCCGACCTGATCGCGCCATTCGAATCTGGGTGAACCCCGTCCTTAGCCGCGATCCCCAGCAGGAGGCCGTGCTGGGCTTGCTGGAGGTCTCCGAGTGTTTGCCTCGGTCGAACCCGGCTCTCCCGACCCTCGACGTCAAGGCGGAGAACATCGGGACACTCCTTGCTGGCAACCTCTCGGCGGACATCCACGGCATGCCTTCTTCCGCTGAGCGCTGGCCCCCGGTCGTGGGCGAGGCCGTGATTACTGGCCAGGCCGCAGGGGCTTGGGATCTCTCGGGGCTTGGCACTCTGACCGTCGCCGGGGACTTCAATGTCGGGCTCCGTCTCCATGGCGAACTGGCCGGACGCACAGTTCTGAACGCCGATGCGACCGGGTGCGAGACGCCTACCTGCGCTGACAACGCGGGGTGGTTTACGGTTGACGCGCCAGGCGGGACCGTCACGCTCTCGACCGAAGAATCCCAGCCGGCCAGTCTGCCCTATTACGAGCTCACAGACCTCGGCGGCGGCGCGATCGGCCTCGTCCCCTTCCACCTCCATGACAAGGCGTGCTCGCCCGCGCTCGACGCCCCACTCGCACAGCGCACCTTCTTCAACTCGCACTTCTCGCACCGCGCGGAGGTCTCGCCACAGGACCGCGTGTCGATCGGCCTCGCGTTCTACGGCCCGGTGTGGTGCGGCCACGCCACAGCCAGCCCGCTCATCATCACCCTCAATGACGACCCCGCCGACCTTTCCACCGTCTTCTGGTCCACCATCAACCGCGATCCCGATGGCCCGCTCTCAAACTCCTTCTCGCTCCGCGGGGATGGCGTGACGCTCCCCATCGCGGGCACCTATCACGTGCGGCCTCGCCTCGATTCGCAGCAGGACGGCGTGCTCGAATGCGATGGTCTCCTCACGCCGCCCAGCACCGTCGTGACCGTCGGCGAGAACTTCGAATACGTCTTCGTGCTGGAGTCCGACTGCAACTTCAACAGCGTGCGTGACGACATCGACATCGCCAACGATCCGCTGCTGGACATCTGGCCGCCGGACGGCGTGATCGACGCCTGCCAATCCGACCTGTGCTACGCCGACTACACCGGGGACGGGACCGAGGACCAGGATGACGTCACCTGCCTCATCGCCGCGGTGGCGGGCAACTTGTCCTGCTGCTCCGCCGCGGGCCTCGCCAATCTGGACTTCAACCGCGACGGCAACGTGGATCAGGACGACGTCGCAGCGGCCATCAACTACGTGGCGGGCGGCGGCTGCCCCTGAACGCCGCATCCTGAGTTCGTGACCTCTCGCAGGCCGTCCCACCCCGGGGCGGCCTGTATACTCGCGCCATGCTCTCATCCAGGCCCCTTTTCTTCGCGGCGTTCGCATGTCTCTCGCACCTCGCCGCGGCCCAACCCGCCGACCCGCCCGCGGCGAAGCCGGCGGAAAACCTCATCCTCGTCATGATCGACGGCCTGCGCTGGCAGGAGGTCTTCACCGGCGCCGACGAGCGCTACATGACCAAGGCCGTGGGCAAGGTCGAGAAGCCCGAGCCGCTGGTGGCCCGCTGGCACCGCGACACGCCGGAGGCCCGCCGCGAGCTGCTCATGCCCTTTCTCTGGTCGGTGGTTGCGGAGCAGGGGCAGGTGTACGGCAACCGCTTCAAGGGCAGCACCGCGGACATCACCAACGGCCGCGGAGTCTCTTACCCGGGCTACGCCGAAGCACTCTGCGGCGTGGCGGAGCCGGTCATCAAGGACAACCGCCACATCGTGAACCCGAACCCAACGGTTCTGGAGTTCTTGAACCAGCAGGAGGGTTTCCGGGGGCGGGCCGCCGCGTTCGGATCCTGGCAGACGTTTCATTACATCTTCCGCGCAGAGACGTGCGGCTTCCCGGTGGACGACGGCAACGGGGCCTTCACCGCCGGCACGGGCTCGGCCGAGCTGGCCGTGCTGAATCGCCTCCGTGCCGAGGTGCCCTACCGCTGGGCAAACGTCGCGTTCGACGCCCTCACGGTGAACACGGCGATGGAGTGGGTGCGTGTGAACAGGCCCCGCGCGGTCTTCCTGGGAATGGGCGAGACAGACGAGTGGGCGCACGAGTACGACTACGCCCGCTATCTTGACGCGGCGCACCTGGCCGATGCCTACCTCCGCCGCCTGTGGGAGTTCCTGCAGTCCGACGAGCAGTACGCGGGCAAGACGACGCTCATGATCACCTGCGATCACGGCCGGGGCGACCTGTTCCAGACGGACCGAGCCTGGGGCGACCACGGCGTGGGCACTGCGGGCTCCGAGCACATCTGGATGGCCATCATCGGCCCGGGCACCCCGCCGCTGGGCGAGCGGACCAACGCGGAGCCAGTTACGCAGTCGCAGTTCGCGGCGACGCTTGCGGCGGCGACGGGTCTGGACTTCACTGGGGCCCAGCCCCGGGCCGGGGCCCCGATCCGTGAATGCCTCTCTCCGCGTCCGGCGTCCCGCCCCTGATCGCTCTAGACTGGTCGCTCAGCAAGGAGCGCCCATGCCCGTTCTCAACACGCCCATCGCCACGGAGGTCCTGGGAAAGGCCCCAGGCCTCGCCCGCATGTACGAGCGCTACACCGCGCAGCTCGAGCGCCTGATGGCACAGGGCCACCTGAAGCCCGCGGACCTCGAGGGCAAGCGCGTGCTGGACTGGGAGTGCGGCGCGGGCATCTTCGCCCTGCTCTTTCTGGAGCGCGGCGCCGGCGAGTGCGAGGCGATCGACTCCTGGCTCCAGTTGGAGGACTGCCAGAAGGCCATGGGGCACATCCCCAACCTGCGGTTCGAGAAAGTGAGCATCGCGGACTACGCCGCGGATGCCTCGCGCCACGGCTCGTTCGATTTCATCTTCGCGAACACGGTCACCGAGCACATGCTCGACCTGCCGAAGCAACTGCCGCTCATCGGGCGGCTTCTGAAGCCCGGCGGGTTGTTCATCACGAACCACGACAACTACTACCAGCCCGTGGGCTCGCACGACCACGGCTTCCTGAACTATGGCGACGGGCCGGCGATCGTCCGCCAGGGGCCCGCCTGCTGGGACGCGCCGGACAAGTGTGCCGCGTCTGCCCAGCACCGCGCGGGGGTCAAAGAGAAGCTCTGGTGGACCTGGACCGACGAGATGGAGGCGAAGCTGACCCCGCAGGACTGCACGCGCTGCCCGTACTTTAAGCGAAGCCAGCCCTGGGCGCACCTCACCTGCCAGGGGGAGTTCCGCGAGGTCTTCCCGCACGTCGCGTTCACGACCGGCTTTGCCAAGAGCTCGCTGAACAAGGTGACGCCCTTCCAGCTCAAGCAGTTTGTCATTGAGGCCGGGTTCGACATCGCCGGGTGGCAGATGAACAAGATCAAGAACGAGCCGCCGCCCCACCTCATGGCACCCCCCTTCAACTTCTCGCGGGATGATCTGACGACGTGCACCATCACCGTTGTCGCTCGAAAGGCCTTCTGTCCGTACGGGGAGTAACGCATGATCCGCTGCGTGGGGTGTGGCGGTCCGTTCGTGGGTGCGCCCTCGGCCATGGGCTGGCTCTGCCCGGCGTGCGGCCGCCAGCACACGCGCACGGAACTCGCGGCCCAGGCCCTGACGCCCCGACCCGACGCCGCGCCCGTGATTCATGCGCCGATCGCGCCCCACGTGCTCGCGGAGTCGCGCCCCTGCCTGGCCTGCGGCTATGACCTGCGCGGGCTTGTCTCCACCGGCCCATGCCCGGAGTGCGGCGCCGCCATCGAGCGGTCTCTGCGGGGCAACCTGCTGGAGTTCGCCGATACCGACTTCCTTCGCGAGTTGAGGCTCGGCGCCCGCATCGTCTTCATCGGCACCCTCGTGGCGATGGGCCTAGGCATTGCCGTCGGGGCCGCGGCCATGACGTTCGGGATCGCGGCGCAGAGCGGCGCGAACGTTACCGGAGGCCGTTGGACAGAGGTCGTGCCGCGCATCACCGAGTTCGTCGGGTCCGTCGTGGTGCTGGCCGGCTGGTGGCTCCTCTCGCGTCCGGACCCCGGCCAGCTGGGTGAGGACACCGGCGCCAAGTCCCGCAAGTGGCTGCGCATCTTCCTGGTCGCCGAGATCGGCGCCACCCTCGCCGCGTTCGTTGTCGCGATGGTCCCCGGATGGCAGGCCGCCTTGGCCAACGCCATGTCCGGCACGGGGCCGACCGTGATCTCCATGGGCCTGGTCATCGTCGTGCTCAGCGGGCTTGCCACTGTCGCGGCGACGACCGGTCGGTTCTTCGCGGCGGTCGCGTACTTGCGCTCGCTGGCCCCGCGCGTCCCCGACGCCACTCTCCACAAGGAAGCCACACGCAACCTCTGGCTTCTGCCGCTGCTCAACACCGTGGGCCTGCTGCTCTGCGGCCTGGGCCCGCTCGCCGCGACCGTTCTCTTTCTCATCATGCTGCACAGGCTGAGCAAGGGGGTCGCCGGCGCGATGGAACGGGCGAAACTGGCGGTGCTGCGAGATCAGGCCGCCGCAGAGGCGCGAGCGATGGAGAGCCCATGACCACTGTCCACTGCCTGCGCTGCGGCTATGACCTCTCGGGCCTGGACCACCGGGCGCTGTGCCCGGAGTGCACGCTGCCCGTGGCCCGGTCCCACGCCGGAGACCTGCTCCGCTACGCGGACCAGGGGTATCTAAGCGCGCTGGGCATCGGGCTCACGATCCTGGCGATCACGTCGGGTGCGCAGGCGCTCTTGTCCGGCTTTTCGTGCGCCGCAGGGGTGATTCCCCCGCTGACAGGGGCAAACGTGTGGAACTCCACGACGGTGGTGGTCTGGGCCGTGCTCTGGACGGCGCTCGTGCTGGCGGAGGCGGGGGCCACGCTCCTCGTGGCCCGGGGCGATCCGGGTCAACTCACTTCTTCCCGGGCGTCTGGCCTGCGCGTCTCACTCGTGATCGCCGCGGCGCTCCTTGCGACGCTCCAGGTCGCCTCCGCCGTGGTTGGCCAGGCGCGGGCAGCGCCGCCGGGCCTGGGGGCGATCCTGGGGCCGTGCACCCAAGCCGTGCACATGATTTTCATGATCCTGCTCGTCCGCTACCTCATGTGGATCGCGCGGCGGGTCCCCTCCGAGGGGCTCGCGTCCTCGCTCATGGCCGTGCTGGTCTTCGCGCTCGTCGTGTCGGGGCTGAGCCTGGTCGGCCAGATCGTCATCCAGGCCGTCATCCAGTTCGGCAATCCCACCGGCGGGTTCTGGCGCGCGTACCCGTGGTTCACGACCCCGGTCGCGATCATGCGGGCCGGCGTCATGGTGTGGGGCGCCGTGGTGTTCGTGAGGCTGTCGCGGGCGATCGCGCAGCAGGCCGCCGCCGGGCGCGCGGAGCAGCCGCCCGGGCCTCTGCCTGGGTGAGCCGAACTTCGTCTACTTTTTCGCGGCCTCGACGAACGACTTGAAGCCGCCCATCGCCATGCGCTTCATGTCAAAGGGCATCTTCTTGGGGTCGCACAGCGCCGCGAGCCTGGCGTCCTTCATCGCCGCGTTGTTCACGCGGGTGCGGTGCGCCTTGCTCTCGTAGACGATGAAAGAGAACACGAGCGTCTCGCCCGCCTTCAGCTTCGCCATCTTGGGGAACGGCGCACCGAGCATTTTGGTCTTCAGCTCGTCGCCCACCGCCTCTACGTACTGGAGCGCGCCGTGCTCCATCCACACCTTCGCGCCGAGCTTTGCGAGCTTGCGATAGGCGGGGAGGTTCTTCTTTTTGATCGGGATGACAAAGCCGTCAACGTACGTGCCCATGGGTGCGCTCCGGGAGTGGATTCGGTCCTGCGTGGCAGCGTAGCAGCGCCGGCGTGGCGGGTGCAACCCCGACGCGCCCTATCGATTGCCGACGAACTTGTAGAAGATAACCGTCGCGTGGGGCGTCACGCCGTCGGTGTCCACCGCGTAGCGGGGTATCTCCCCGACTCGCACCCAGCCGCAGCGGGCGTACAGCCGCTCCGCCGCGCCGCCGGCCTTGGCGTCAAGCGTGAGGAGCGTGAACCCCGCCGCGGCGGCCTCGTGCTCAACGCGGTCCATCAGCCGCCGCCCGAGCCCCGTGCCCCTGCACGATCGGTGGACGATCATCTTGCACACCTCGGCCCGGTGTGGCTGGTTCGGCGCCCACGCCGCCGCCGCCTGCACCGTGCCCACGATGCGCCCGCACGAGCGTGCAATCAGCAGGATGCCTCGTGGCGAGGCCTCGGAGAGCGTGCGTTGCCACCAGGCACGCGCCGTCGCGAGGTCCAGAGGCTTCACGAAGCTCACCGCCGCCCCGGACTCCACCGCGTCCACCAGCACCGCGGCGAGATCGTCGAGGTCACGGTCTGTCGCCGCCGCGGGTGTCAGGCGCTCGATGGGCAGGTCGGCCTCGGTCGCGTCGAGCACAAACTCCGCGACCTCGCGCGCCTCGTAGCGATCCGTCTCTTCGCCCATGTGATAGCCAAGCAGCCGAAAGCCGTGCGTGGTCAGGATGCGCACGGACGCGGCGTTGTTCCGCGCCGCGGTCGCGTAGATCGGGCGCCTCGGGTCCTCCTCCAGCAGCCGCGTGAGGGCCAGAGAGGCGATGCCCCGGCCCCAGTGGCTGCGGGAAACCCAGTACCCGGTGCAGTTGCGTCCCTCCGCCTGAAAGATGGAGAGCGCGCCCACGGGCTCCGCCCCGCCCGGCCCCACCAGCTCGATGAGCCTGGGCCGGATCGCGGGGTCTTTCATGATCTTTGCCCACGCCTCGAAGTACGCCTCGCGCGTGCGTGGCTTCACGCCCGCCAGGCGGCTCGCCTCCGGGTCCTTCTGCAACTCAAACATCCAGGGCAGGTCGTCCGGCGACACCGGCCGCAGACGCACTTCAGTGGGCTTGACGCGGACTCTATTGGACATGGGAGATCGTATCTGCCGGTTCTGGGTGCCGAGTTCAGACTCGGATTCAGGGTGGGGGTCAGGCGGGCCGCCGCTCGAACATCCACGCGTTGAAGTCCAGGTCCTCCACCGTGGCCCCGGGAGGCAGGTCGCCCCCGAGCAACTTCAGCATCGCCATCACTTGCGCCCGATGGTGCACCTCGTGCAGGGCGAGCTGTGTCAACAAGCCGCCGGAGGTCGTGCCGATGCGGCTCCGTCGGCCCTGCCCGTCAGGGAAAGACACCCACGAGACCGGCCGGGTCCAGTCGCGCTCCGCGAGCACGATGCCCCGCACTCGCTCGGCCTGGGTCCGCCACAGGTCTTCCACGATGCCCAGGGCCGGCGGCGACTCATACTTGATCGGCCAGCGGTCATAGGGCGGCACGTCGCGCCCCTCCAGCCGATCCGCGTAGTAGCCCTCGGAGATCATGATGTGCGTGAGCGTCGAGGCGATGGTCGAAAGGCCGAAGGGGAACGGCCGCCGGTACAGCCCGTCCGGCAGCAGCCTCGCCGCATCCAGCACCTTCGCGCGGGTCGTGGTCAGATACTCATAGGTCGTGAGGGGGTTCATGCGAACAAGGTACGATGCGCGCCCGAGCTGGCGGCGATCAGACGAATGCGGGGCCCCATCCGCGGACAGGGCCCCGTTTGCATGCGACCTCAGGAAGCGGGTTCAGAGCCCGCGGTACTGCTGGCAGAGCGCGTCCATCCGCTCGGCCTGGAGTGTGGTGAACTCGTACATGCACGCATCGTCGGTGTAGTCCATGAAGTTGCGAATGGGGTCAAGGCCCGGCTTGTTGCGGCAGGTGTCCCGCCCGGTCGGGCAGCCGAACGCGGCGGACTTCTCAGCGGGCGTGTCGTTCACATAGTCGCCCTGGCCGTTGCACCCGCCCTGGAAGGTGTGGTACAGCCCGAGCCAGTGGCCCACTTCGTGCGTGCCGGTGTCGCCGAGGTTGTACGGGGCCGCGGTCCCGCCCGGCACCGACGAATAGAGGATCACCACGCCGTCGTTGGTGGGGTTGGAGTTGTAGGAGGAGGGAAACGTGGCCCAGCCCAGCACGCCGCCGCCCGGGGAGCAGGAATAGAGATTGAGCGTCCGGGCATTGCCCCGGCGCAGTGCGGTCTTCGCGTTGCGTTCCGCGGTGGAACCGCCGCTCATCGTGTACCACGTGCTGTTCGTGGTGCGGGTCACGCCCGCGAGGACGAAGCGGAACGGCGTGTCCACGCCGCCCGTCCCGCCGGAGAAGGCGTTGTTCAGGACCGCCATCTGTGCATCGATCTGCGACTGGGGGATGTCGCCGTTGGAGATGCCAGTCCCGCGATTGATCACGTGGAACCAGACGTCCACCACGACCGAGCCCGCCGGACGCAGCGAGGAGGTGTCCTCCAGCAGCTTCGTGAACTCATCGAGGTCGCGCTCCACCTGCACCAGAGTGCCCTCGTCGAGCTCCTTCGTCTGGCAGCGGTTCCCGCTGAGGATGAACGCCTCCTGGCTCTCGTACTCATGGCCCTCGATCACGAACCAGTCCGCGGGCACGTCCCGGAGGGGCGGTTCCTCGATGTAGGGCACCTGCTGCGCCATCGCCATTCCGCACGCCAGTACCGCCACAGTCACCGATACGGTTCGAACCATGACCGTCTCCCTCTACGCGCGTGGCCAGGCCCCGGCGCCCACGAGACGCGAAACCCAGGCACGCCTGCGCTGCCGACGAGTGTCGGCGTTGGGGCTACAGGCTACCGCGGGCGCGGAGTTGCCGCAAGGCGACTTGCCGGCTGGCATGCCCCATCGGCCCCGCGCACGCCGCTGATACACTCCTGCAGCCCCCCGTCCCGCTTGTGTTCGTACCTCTAGGAGCTCACGCAATGGCCAAGTTCAGCATCGCCTGGATGCCCGGCGACGGCATCGGCAACGACGTGATGGAAGCCACCCGCCTCGTCCTCGACACTCTCAGGCTCGACGCCGAGTACATCCACACCGACATCGGCTGGGAGTTCTGGTGCAAGGAGGGCAACGCCCTCCCCGATCGCTCCATCGAGATCCTCAAGAAGACCTCCTGCGGCCTGTTCGGCGCCATCACCAGCAAGCCTCAGGACGAGGCCAAGGAAGAACTCGCACCCGAGCTGAAGGACAAGAAGCTCGTCTACTTCTCACCCATCGTCAAGCTCCGACAGCTCTTCAACCTCCACACCAACATGCGCCCCTGCAAGTCCTACGAGGGCAACCCGCTCAACTACAGGGGCACCTCCATCGCCAACCCCGCAGGGCCCGACGGCAGAGTGAAGGACGTCGCCATCGACCAGGTCATCTTCCGCGAGAACACCGAGGGGTCCTACGGCGGGGTGGAGTTCTTCCCACTGCCGCAATCCGTCTACGACGCGCTCTGCCTCAACCCCAAGATGAAGCCCTGGAAGGACAAGGGCCTCGAGAACGTCGCGCTCTCCACGCGCATCGTCAGCGTTCAGGGCTGCACCAACATCTGCCGCCAGGCGTTTGAGTTCGCGAAGAAGACCGGCCGCAAGCGCGTGACTCTGGTCGAAAAGCCCAACGTGCTGCGCGAGACCGGGGGCCTCATGACCCGCGTCTTCCGGAAGATGGCCGAGGAGTACAAGCCGGCCAGTGGGGGGGGCATCTGGGCGGACGAGGCGAACATCGACGCCATCTGCATGTGGATGTTCAAGAACCCGCAGGACTACAGCGTGCTCGTCGCCGAGAACATGTTCGGCGACATCGTGAGCGACCTCTGCGCCGGCCTCGTGGGCGGCCTGGGCTTCGCGCCGTCCGCCAACCTCGGCGACACCTACGCCGTCTTTGAGCCCACCCACGGCTCCGCGCCCAAGTACGCCGGGCAGTACAAGGTCAACCCCCACGCCATGCTCCTCACCGCCAAGATGATGCTCGACTGGCTGGGCGACGGCAACGGCCACCCCGCCGGTGGGGGCAAGGGGGGCGACGCCGAAAAGCAGATGGCCGTCAGGCTCGAAGCCGCCATCGCCCGCGTGATCCGGGAGGGCAAGGTCAAGACCTACGACATGGGCGGGAAGCACACGACGATCGAGGTGGCGAAGGAAGTGGCGAGGTATGTGTAGCGAGCAAAGCCTCGGCGCCCTCTCCGCCGCACCACGCCACCACGCCGCCCTCCTTGAGAACGCGCGCGCCCGCGTTCCTGACGGCGGCGCTCTGCGGTGACCTTCGATGCGCTCGGCCGACCTCGGCGCGAGTGCGGGGTGGTTCGTGTCCGGAAATGGAGCCCGACCGTGAGGGAGCGGCTCCCGCGGCGGCTGTGCACGCGCGGCGGTGGTTCGTCGCTGCGAAGCCCTCCCTTATGGTTGGGCTGCCGATCGCTGGCAGGGGTGTGCGACATCGCACCACGGGGGCCGCTGGTCGGTCATGGCCCCTGCTTGCATCCCGAAGGGATGGGCGATGGTTGCCAGGGGTGGCTCTGCACCCCTGGTTGCTGGGAACTTCAACCTCATTCCTTTTCTGTGGTTTCCTACCCCAGCGGGGTAGGCGAGCCCTCAGTACCCTGCGGTCATGCCAAGTTCCTGGACACAGAACATCTACCACGCCGTGTTCAGCACCAAGCACCGCGTGCCGATCATCACGCCGGAAGTCGAGGAGCGCCTGTTCCCATTCGTGGGCGGCATCCTCAAGGACCTGGGGTGCATCCCCGTCGCGGTCAACGGCACGAGCGACCACCTGCACTTGCTCACGATCTACCCTTCGGCTCTCTCGAACGCGGACATGCTCCGGCATGTGAAGAAGCGGTCCTCGGAGTGGATCCACAGGACTTTCAAGGGGCTGGGCGGGTTCGCGTGGCAAGAGGGATATGGCGGGTTCACGGTCAGCAGGTCGGCAATGGACGACGTGGCGCGGTACATCCGCCGGCAGAAGGAACATCACGAGAAGTTCGACTCGTTGACCGAGTTCAAGGAGCTTCTGCGACGGCTCGGGATCGACTTCGACCCCAAGTACCTGGAGTGAACGGGGCTCGCGTACCCCGCTGGGGTAAGGAAAGAAAAAGAAGATGAGTCTGGGTGCCCGCCAACCAGGGGTGAAGAGCCATCCCTGGCAACCTTCGTTTATCCCTCCGGGATGAGGACCTGAGTGCGGCGGTTCTCTTGGGTTTGGCCGCCCATACCTCAGCCGACCTCCACACGGCGCCTCGATGAGGAACGACCCGGGCCAGCCGTGCCACTCCCGACCTCCGACTCCGAAAGCCGTGTAGACTTTGCGAATGACCGCAACACCCGCCGCGTCTGTTCCCCGTCCGCTCGCGCGCGAGTCCGCCATGCCGGACCCCGTGCGCTGGTTCTACCCCATGACCGGCGTGCTGCTGGTGGCGCTCACGGTCTGGGGCTTCCGCCACTTCTTCCTGCACGGGCAATCTCACCCCGGGCGGCCCATCACGCCGCCGATCCGGACACTCATCATCATCCACGGCGTCGCGATGACCCTGTGGATGCTCCTCTTCACGTTGCAGCCCTGGCTCGTCGCCACCAGGCGCGTCAAGACGCACATGAACCTCGGGCGTCTTGGCATGGTGATCGCCGCGGCGGTGCTGGTGCTCGGGGTGATGATCGGCGTCTCGTCCGCGCGGGTCACGCCGCCGGAGGTGCGTATCTGGGGCCTGCCCGCCAAGCAGTTCATGGCCGTGCCCGTCATCTCGGTGTTGGCCTTCGCCGGCTTTGTGGCGGCGGCGGTCATCAAGCGCCGCCGATCCGCGATCCATCGCCCCATGATGCTCTGCGCCACTCTCGCGATCATGGGAGCCGCGGTCAGCCGCATCGACCTGTTCAGCAACCTGTACATCGGGACTGTCTGGGAGCGGGCTTTCGGCCCCTTCTTCTCGACTCTTGTGCTCGCGATCGTGCTGTTGGCCCTGCGGTGCGCGCTCACGCGCGCGTTTGACCGCTGGCTGGCCCTGGGCGTCGCGCTGCTCATCGGCGTCTCGTACTTCATCATGAAGATCGCACCCACAGGCGTCTGGGACTCGCTCGCCTCGATCGTCGTGAAGTGACCGGCGCGGCAACTCGCGGCGGTCCTGGGGCGGGAATCCTGGGCTCGGGCTGCCCACGGCTCCCCACCCCCCGTTACCGCCTCCCGGCTCTGGTACACTCCGCCACCGTTTCACAGCGAACACCCGGAGATCAGTCATGGGAATCCAGCCCGGCTCGAAGAACTCGTCCCTCAGGGTCCAGCAGCCCAACGTCGCCCGCACCGCGCCCTCGCCGGGCCTGCAGAAGCTTGCCGCCGAGGCCCAGAATCTCCCCGGGCAGGTGAGGGCCATGAGCGCGGCGATCAAGCCCGCCGCGTCCGCCGCGAGCGCGGCCAAGCCCGCGGCGAAGCCCGCCGCCAAGCCCGGCATCCCCGCGAAGCCAGGGAAGAAGTAGGACGGGGTCGCCGCTGCCTCATGCCCCTCCCCAACGACATCCTCGCCTATCACGCGTCGCTGGCCTCCGCCGACCGCGCCATCTGCGAGGCCCTCGCCGATGCCATCGAGGCGCACTTCTTCGGCAAGAAGCCCGTCGCGGACGCCGAGCGAAAGATCTGGCATCGCCACCCCGTCTGGTTCATCGACGGCAACCCGATCGTGGGCTATCACACGTTGAAAGCCGCGAAGGGCCGCCCGGCCTGCATTCGGCTTCTCTTCTGGAGCGGCCAGTCCTTCGACGAGCCGGGCCTGCCGGCGGACCCGCCCGAGACCCGGTTCAAGTCCGCCGCGGCCCGATTCACCGCCCAGGGCGACATCTCCCTGAGGGACCTCAAGCGCTGGCTGAAGAAGTCCGTCGAGGTGCAGTGGGACTACAAGAACATCGTGAAGCGCAAGGGGAAGCTTCTGCGGCTGAAGTGAGGAGCCGCGCGCGTGGACGCACGCCGCGGCCGCCGGGTCCGGAGGCATCTCAGGTGTACATCCCGGAGGCCGCCTGCGGGCGGGGCCGGTCGAGGTGGCGCACGAGGTATCGCAGGGCGTCGGCGGCGTGGTCGAACTCGCCCTTTTCGGGCTTTTCGGTCAGCGGGTCGTGCTTGGGATAGCTGTAGCGCTCCAGCGCCTCGATGAGTTTCACGCAGCGCGCGTGCACATAGAGCCTGGGCGCGTCGCCGGTGGCGGGCGAGAGCCTGGCGCGCACCTGGGCGATGCCGGCGGAGATGCCCTCGCTTGAAAAGACCGGGCGCAGCTCGGCGCGTTTCAGCACCTCGAAGGCGGAGAGCCCCGTCTGGCCATCGACGGAGCGGCCGGAAGGATCGATCGCGACCCACGCGGGTTTGGGCCACGCGGGGACGCCGGGCTTCTCGAGGCCGCGCTGCATCGCGGCGACGTGCTCGCCGAGGATGACCCCCTCCATGTGCCGCTCGTCGAGGATCCAGAGCACACCCTGTCGGTCGATCGCGCCCCAGAGGATGGCGGTGGCGCCGCGCATGCCAAAGTCCATGCCCGCGGCCCAGAGCAGAGCCCCGGCCCTCAGGGTGGCGTCGGCGTCGGGCTCGCGCCCGGCCTCGCCCACCACGTGCGTGGCCCGCGCAAACTCTGGGAAGACCGCGTGCGACCGGCGCGGGCGGCGGGTGAGCATCTCTGTCTCCCAGACTGGCAGCGACACGCGGCGCTTGAGCGCGATGGCATCGTCGACGGTGATGTGGCCCGCGCGGTCTTCCGGGCGCTTCTTGGCCCGGCCCAGGCACTCGTTCCACAGCGGGCAGGGGGCGTCGGTGTCCTCGGCGCAGGCGTGCTCGGGCCCGCAGTGCCCCAGCACGTCGATGAGGCCCCAGCGGAAGAGGCGACGGCGGCCCTCGCGCGCCTCCTGCACGAGCGCGTGCATCACGCCGTGAGGCACGTGCATGGTGCTGAGGCACTCGATGGACCCGCGGACGGTCCGGGTGGTGCCGTCGGGCAGCTTCACCTGGGCGCTGCGCGTGGCGAGCTGCACGGCTTCCCAGACGTCGGGGTCAAAGAGGTCCACCTCGTCGCAGCGGATCTTCTGCACGCGCGTGCCCCGCACAGAGGTCTGCGACTGCGCGAGCAGCTCGACCTCCGAACCGTTGGTGAGGGTGAGCCGGCGTTCGGTGATGCGGCCCCGGACCATCGAGGCGAGCCCGGGGTGCAGCGCGGGGTCAAAGAGGCGCCTCAGGTGCGCGTACATGCGCTGGGATTGCTGGAGCGAGCCTCCGAGCACGCGGATGTGCACGCCGCCGAGGAAGATGAGGTCCAGCGCCGTCGCAACGGCGCCCAGAAAGGTCTTGCCCCCGCCCCGGTTGGCCCAGATCACGGCGTCGCAGAGCGGGCGGCCCGGGGCACCGCCGGGTGCGGCCTTCGCGTCCGCTCCCGGGCCGAAGAACGCCCAGCACAGGTACTCAAAGGGTGAATCGTGCCCCTCGGTGATGGCGCGCCTGGGCACGCGCAGCCCCAGCTCGCGGATCAGCCACGCGTGCAGTTCATCCGGCGTTGTTGGCATCGGACCGGGCGCTTCGGCGCGGTGCCCTCCCGAGGCTTGAGGCTTCTTGCGGGCGCGAGGCTTCTTCGGCTTGCGTGAGCGTTCCATGCGTCTCCCCCTGCCCGCGTCGGGCGCTTGGTCTCAAACACGTACGCGCGGGGGGGCGCGAGTTGGCGGCTGATGGCGCTGCGGAGGAGCGGGCCGAGCGGGCCTCCGGCCCTGGCACGCGTGGCGCGGCTTGCGGAGGCCCAGGCCCGCACCGCCCGGCGCAGGGCCGCGCTGCCCCGCAGACGCGCTCGCGCCCGGGCCGGGTCCGCCAGTGTGTGGGCGCTGAGGCCCAGCGTTCGAAGCTCACGCGCGAGACGAACCTCACGGGCGGGGGTCCGCGGGGGCACCTCGCGCATCCCCGCCGCGGTGAAGAGCGGGCAGAACGCCCCCATGCTCGCCACCGCTTCGGTGCGCCGGGTCAGTGGCCGCGAGAGGTATGCCCGCACAAGGGCGGCGCCCACGCCCAGGCCCCGGTAGCGAGGGTCCACGATCACGCGGGAGAGCAGCCTGACCTCGGCGTTGAGTCGGCGGGCGGTCGCGCGGCCGGGCGCGGCGAACGCCGGCCCGAAGGCCTCCCGCCGCCACCAGCCGTTGAGCGTGGGCATGCTCACGACCAGCACGCCCGCGAGATCGTGCCCCACGCGAGCGCGGAGCACGAGCACGGGCGGCCCGGGCCTCCCCGCGCAGTAGTGAAACCGGCGCAGGTCTTCGAGGTCCTGGCCGCTTCCCCGGGAGACGCGGACACCGGCGATGGAGCGTGGCGAGCTACGCACCCGTTGCTCCCAGCGTGAGCGCAAGGTGCAGGTCTGGAGCGAGCCAGGGCGCGACGTCGTCGTGGGCTGTGGCGCACACCACGCGAACGCGGTGCCTCGCGGCCCATCTCTTCAGGCACAGGCACAGGGTCCGCGCCGTGACGCGGTCCAGGGCGCTGGCAAACTCATCGATGAGCAGGAGGGGCTCGGAGGCGGGGTCCCCCTGGGCCTCGTGCAGCGCGAGGGCCAGGCGCAGGCGGAATCGCTCGCCCTCGGAGAGCTCCCGGGGCGTGCGGGCGAAGAGCGCGGGCTCTCCGAGCCCAGCGCGGGCCAGGCTCGCGATGCACTCCGCGAGCGGGCCACGCAGCAGGTCGATGACCGGGCGGTTTGGCCCCCCGTCCGGCCCGGAGTGTGCACCCGCGTGCGGTGGCGTGAGCGTGCGCCAGCCCAGGGTGCGGGCCTGCTCCCCCGCGGCGTTGAGAAGCGTGGACTTTCCCGAGCCGCTCGGCCCCGTGATGAGCGCGAGTTGCCCGGGCTGAAGCCTCACCAGCCAGTCGCAGTCCGGTGCCGGGCGAGCGCGAGCCGCACGCCTGGCCGGCGACAGGCCGAACGCGGCGAGTGCGCGGCAGAGTCGTGCGGTCGGGCGGCGTGAGACGTGGACGTAGCGCATCGGTGAGTCCTCTTTGCGGGGGGAGGTTCTGAGCGGGTGATTAGGTGACGGCGGGAGAAGTGGGGGGGTCATCACGCGGCGGTGTGCCCGCAGCGGGCCATGGCGAGTACCGCACTCTGGTGGAAGCGCACGGTGTAGAGGGAGAGACGGAGTTCGCTCGCCGCGGCTCGCTGCGAGAGCCCGCGCAGCACGCACGCCTCCGCGACCCGCCGCCTTGTGTGTGGCCACTGGGACCGGTGCCTGATCACAAAGCCGAACTCCGGAGAACTGAGCCTCGCGAGCGCGCCCTTGAGCTTTCGCCTGAGTACCCGAGGCGAGCACCCGGCGAGCGGCGCGAGCTCGCTCACCCGCTGCCCGCCCAGGACCACCGCCTCAACCAGCGCCCGGTCCGGGGCTGAGAGGTCGCCGGCCCGTGCCCGAACCAGGTCATGCAGGCGGTCGCGGGCCTCTCCGCGGCCATTGTGGAAGAACTGCTCTAAGTGGCTCCATCGCAGAGCGTTGTGCGGCCGTGCCAGCATGGCTTGCCCTCCCTCACGAATGCCAAACCATATGCAGACAAGCGATCACAAATGAGTGAACTAGTTGACATTGATACACTCAGTGGATAACTTACGCAAGACTTTTGTATGGAACTGACCAAAATGCGCGCGCAGAGACGGCCAACCCAAGGAATCTCCATGCCATGACCGGCGAGGAAGACACTCAGCAAGCGCCTCAGGCCGCGGGGGGGCGGGCCGGCGACTTTGGTTCGCTCATCCGCGAGGCCCGGCTCCGCGCGGGGCTGACCCAGGAAGCCCTCGCCTCTCGCGTAGGGTGCGCCAAGAGCTACCTGTCGGTGATCGAGGCCGGGCTGAGATCTCCACCGAGCGATGACGTGGTCCGTCGTCTCGAAGAGGCGCTGTCGCTCCCGGAGGGGGTGCTGCGTCGGAAGGCGGACCTGGGTCGGGCCCTGCTCGCGGGTGGTGAGCCTCTGCGGGAGGAACTCAGCCGTGTGCGGGAGGGTGAGGGCGTGCTGCGGCGTCTGCGCGCCGCGTTGCGGAGCGATGCGCCATCGGGGGCGAAGGTCGAGGCGATGAGGTCGATCGTTGCGGCGGCGGGGGGAGGGGGCCAGCCCCAGCCGGAGGCGGCGCCCATCCCGCTCAACTTCGAGGTGCCTCTCATCAACAAGGTCGCGGCGGGGTACCCGAGCGATTTCACCGATCTTTCCTACCCGGCGCGCATCGCGGATGAGTATGTCCGCGCCCCGGACCTCAGCGACCCGGACGCCTTCGCCGCCCGCGTGTGCGGCGACTCGATGCTCCCCGAGTACGGCGCGGGGGACGTGGTGGTCTTCAGCCCCGCGGTTCCCGTGCGGGGGGGGATGGACTGCTTCGTCCGCATCGAGCCCGACCACCAGACCACGTTCAAGCGGGTTTATTTCGATGAAGACGCTGCCGGCACGCTGGTCCGGCTCCAGCCTCTCAACCCGGCCTATCCCGCGACGCGCTATCCGAGGGACCAGGTCGCGGGCCTGTACGCCGCGGTCTCCGTGTTCAAGCGCATCACCCCGCGCGGGTGAGGCGGCGGGGTGGGAGTACCATCCGCCCATGCCCGACCGGTCGCTGCTGCCGCGTGCCTTTTCGCCAGCGTGGCTGGGCGTGTGGGTGCTGCTCACGCTCGGTGTCGGGCTCGTGATGGCGGAGCGGGGCATCCGGCGGGACGTGCTGCTGCGGGTGCAGTTGACGGGCGCGGGCGAGTGCTGGGAAGTTGGGTGGGAGAGCCCTCGCGGGCACAACGGGCACTGGGTCGACGCGTCGGAGCCGCTGGGTGCCGCACGCCCGGCGTTACGCGAGACGGCCGAGCCGATCGAGATCCGTCGCCGCCTGCCGATGGACGCCTTGCGCGAGGTTTCGCTCGCGTGGCATGATTCGCCGGGGGGCACACTCGCGGTGCACGACGCGCGGGTGGAGTTTCGCGTGCTGGGCAGGTTGTGGGGCCGGGAGCCCTTGCCGCTGCTCCGGGCGGAAGGCGGCACGCTCGCGCGAGATTCCGGCGGCGGGTTCCGGGTCACGGGGTTGCCCGGCGCGGGGCGGGTGGTGTGGGCCGGGGTCGGGCCGCCACCGGGAGCGGTGCTCACGGCGTGGATTGCCTCGGCGCTGGTTGCCGCGGGAGTGCTGCTCGGGCTGCGCGCGCTCCCGGTG
>Ga0154020_10003572_pt1 | contig 18687 bp, 10 predicted proteins | sample Klosneuvirus_201_FD_109709 | JGI IMG/M metagenome (GOLD analysis project Ga0154020, IMG submission 109709) | Active sludge microbial communities from wastewater, Klosterneuburg, Austria - Klosneuvirus_20160825_MG | ecosystem: Engineered > WWTP > Aerobic digester > Activated sludge | place... | reverse complement strand
TGGCCGAGCTCCCAGCGCCGAAGCGCCAGCGTGCGGCGCGCTCGGGCCAGCAGAGGCATCTCCACCGGTCGCGGCTCCTGGTCGGCGCAGATCCGCGTCCAGCGCTCGACCGCGGCCTGCAGCGACTCGCGCGCGAGGACCAGCGCGGTGCGTGCTTCGGAGCCGGACTCCGGATCCACCCCGAATCGCACCCATTGACGCACCACGGCGAAGCCCGCCTTGGCGGCCGGGTCGCGATGCGCGCCGGTCGGCTGCCGGGCGCCGATGCATCGCAGGAGCTCGTGCGCGGCGGAAACCAGGCGCCGGTGATCACGGCTGTCTCGCTCGACGGTGAGGTCAATCGGGACCGCGCAGGCCCAGGGTTGGGCGCGACCTTCGAGGCGGGCGACGAGCAGGCGGCGAAGGCGGTCGGCGCTGTTGGTCTTGATCTTCGTCAATCTCACCTCCGGCGGATGGGGCTCCGACAGCGGTGGACACGAGGAGTGCCCGGCGCAATGGGTTCAACGTGCGGGGTAGGACAGGATATGTCTTATGATGGCTGCCGCCTCACGCGATGGTGTTGCCCCCGTGTCGGGGGCACTCGGAATCGCCCGCGTAAACCCCACACACCCGGCAATACCCGCTCGCCCACCCTCGCGGCGTTCGCGTGCTCTGCGGTGGAGGCGGCGTCGGGGCGGCAGGCTTTCGGCGGCGCTCGTCGTCGCGATCTCGCTGCAGGGTGCGCTTGTCCCGTTGCTCATTGCGTTGCGCTTCCTCTTCTCGGTCCATCTCCTGCACCGCCTCCTCCGCACCGCGGCGCAGGCTTTCCGGTAGCGCAGCCTTCGCCGCTTCTATCGCTCCCCGAGCAAGAGGGCGATTCTGGTCGCGATGATCAAAGACGTACCGAACAAGAAGGCTGACCAGCTGGCTTTCCGCAGCTGTGGGGTTCTCGACGTTCCGAAGGCTTCCGGACAGGGTCGTGAGGTGCCTCAATGAGGATTCGAAATACCGGTGTTCCGGTAGCCGATTGAGCACTGAAATCAGCGGAATCGCGACTTGCGCGCGCGCCCGAAGCGAATCGGAATTGATGTTCACAAGCATGTCGAGCGCACGTTTTTGGACATCATCGCGATGCCAACGCGGGTGTAGCCGAGCGCAGGCCCAAAGCGCCCAGGCTCGTTCTTCGGCGGGCCTGGTTTCGCTTCTGGCGATCTCCCATGGAAGTTCGCGCGCATTTTCGCTCAGGTCGGTTACGTGTTGGAGTGCGACGATCCGCAGTTCAGAATCGTCTTGCCGTAGCAGGAAGGGGATCAGGCGGTGGACCTTCTGTTCCCCGAGTTGCTGAATCCGGCCGTCCCTCGCGGCGCTCAATAGCGGAGAGAGTTCCTTCATCAAGCTACAGCCGAACTCCACGATTCGGGAGTCTTGCGAACGGCACATGTCATTGGCAAGCTCGGGGAATTGGCTGTAATTCCTGGAGAGCCAATCGAAGCGTTCTGCGTCAGGACTCGCAATCGCCGTCTTCGCGAGCTTGAACTTGGCCTTGGTCAACTCGCGCTTGAGTTCCTGTCCACCCCGTCTGACCTGCGGCTCCTGCGATCGAGTCATCCGTTGCGCAGACTCGAACAAGCGCTTCAGCTCCTGCGGGGCGAGCCAGTCTGCGTCGCCTCGTAGGAAGGCAGCGAGTCGTTCGCCACTGGCAGCGTGCCTAGCAGCCACTGCGAATATCTCTCTCGACGATCGCCCTCTCCCCCGCAGGCCAATAGTTCGCGAGGATCCTCGCGACGACTCGCTGCGCCAGCTTCGGATCCTTCTGCAACGCCGCCCAAGCCTTCGCGTCGAACTCGCCGACGACGTCGTGCTTCGCCAGCGACTTGCGCCCCAGCTTGCCCTCGGTGCCGGCGAGCTCCTCGCGCTCCATGACCTTCCAGAATCCGTCGCTCTGAAGGTGCCAGAACGGGAGCGCGGCGTTCGGCTTCTTCACCGGCGGGCCGTGCGTCGCGATCAGCTTCTCGAGGGGCTCGGCGATCTCGCGGAAGGACACGCGGTTCGGCTTGCCAGCGCGCGCCCGCGCAACCAGCAGCAGGACCAGCAGGGGCTTGTGCACTGCGGGCCGCCCGCCGCTGGACCCGACCTTGAGCTTGGTGAGGGCTTCTTCCCAGTTCTGTTCCACGGTCGCCACTCCTCGGCGGGAGTGTAGGGGATTCGCGCGGTGCGGAATAGGGAATGTCAGGACCCGGAGGCGGGTGGTATCTTGGCCGCGGGTGCTGGAGGAAGTCGCAGAGATCGGCGCCGAAACGGGCGTGCTGAGACGCGGTCGCACGGCGATGCAGCGCTACCGCGTGTCGCGCCCCGTCGCGCTCGCGCTCGCCGAGGGCATCATCACTCGTGAGACGACGGTGCTCGACTACGGCTGTGGCCGCGGGGGAGACGTCCGGTACCTCGGGTCGCGCTGCGCCGCCGTCGAAGGTTGGGATCCCGTTCACCGGCCGAACGGGAACCGCGCGCCAGCCGACGTCGTGAACCTCGGCTACGTGCTCAACGTGATCGAGGATCCGCGCGAGCGCGCCGATACGCTGCGGCAGGCGTTCTCGTTCGCGCGCGGCGTGCTGGTCGCGTCGGTGCGAGTGGATCAGGTCCCGGCGAACTTCACCGAGTTCGGCGATGGGCATCTGACCGGCACGAAGACGTTCCAAAAACTCTACACGCAGGCAGAATTCAGGGAGTACGTCGCTGAGGTTCTCGGCGCTCGCGCTCACGTCGCCGGCCTCGGAACTGTCTACGTCTTCGCGGATGAAGAAAAGGAGAGCCGGTATCTCGCGAATCGGGCCTTCACCCGACGCCTCGAGTACCGCGCGGACCTGATCGAGGAGTTCAGGAAGAGCGCCGTCGCGAAGCGCTTCGTCAGGCTCACCAACAAGCTCGGCAGGGTGCCGCTTGCCGAGGAATTCAAGGATTTCCCAACGCTCGCAGACGCTTTCGGTTCGCCACAGCGCATTGAGCGCCTGGTCCTGCGAACGATCAACCGCGAGGCATTCGAGGGTTCGCGCGCCCAGCGTCGCGAAGACATCGTGACCTACCTGGCCATGCTCCGCTTGCAGGGCATCAAAGCCCCGCCGCCCAGCGTGCTCCCGGCGAGCGTTCGCAGCGACGTTCGCGCCATCTGGCCGAACTACGCGGCGGCCATCACCGAGGCGACCGAATTCCTCTTCCAGATCGGCAGACCGGAGGCCGTGAAGGCAGCCTGCTCGACGGCCGGGGTGGGCAAGCTGCTGCCTGGAGATTTCTACATTCACCGATCGGCGGAGGATGAGCTGCCGGCCCTGCTGCGCCTCGTGCTCTCAGCGGCAAGGAACGTGGTGGGCAGCGTGGAGTATGACATCGCCAAGATCGCGCTCGACGGGCGCGCGGTCTCGTTCCTTGCGTACGAATCCTTCGACGACGACGCTCACCCCGCACTTCAGCGCAGCCTGCGAGTTTACCTGCCGCGGGCGTCTTACGGCATCCGCGAGTACTCCGCGTACGGCAGCCCGCCCATTCTGCACCGCAAGGAAACGCTCGTTGCGAGGAGCTATCCCCACTTCGAGAAGTTCCGGGCGCTGACCGAAGCCGAGGAGGCCGCTGGGTTGCTCTCGAACCCCAACATCGGCATGCGCGAGGACTGGCTCGCTCTGCTCAAGGGCACCGGGTATGTCATTGACGGACATACCCTGGTTGGCCCCGAACTCTAAACGCCCGACACTGCTCTTGCGTTCAAGGCCTGACGTGGAATACCGTGCCGTCTCGTGGAACCACGTGCCGCGAAAAGCCAAAATTCGGGGGAAATTCTCACTGTGCCGGAAGTCGCCGCCTACCTTCGGGTCACCACCAAGACGGTCTACTCGCTGATTCGCGACCAATCGCTGCGGTCGTTCCGGGTCGGCCGGCACCTGCGGTGCCATCGGACGGAGCTCGAGAGCTTCGTTGCCCGCTCGGCGGGGCAGGCACAGCCCACGCGGCGCAGCGCCAAGGGGAGGGCCAAATGAGCGGTCTCGAACGCGGCAGCTTCGCTGGTCACGAGACGTTTCCTTTTCGCTACGCCTGGTTGCCCAAGGCCGTCGAAGCCGTAGCGCGAGAGTCGACGGTGTTCGGTCGCGAAGATGCGATGGTCGAGTTCGGAGTGGGCAAGAACATGGTGCGCAGCATGCGCCACTGGGGTCTCGTCTGTGAGGTCATCGAAGAAGACCCGACCGTTCCGAACAACCGCGGACGTTGCCTGCGGCCCACCGCTTTGGGCCAGCGCTTGCTCGGCCCTGGCGGTTGGGATCCGTATCTCGAGGATCCGGCGACCGTGTGGCTCCTGCACTGGCAGCTCGCGAGCAACCCCGGCGGGCCGACCACCTGGTACTGGACGTTCAACCACGTCCCCCAGCCGGAGTTCACAAAGGCGCAGCTCCTGGGCTGGCTGCTCAGTTTGGCCCAACAGTACGGCTGGAGCCGTGTCGCGGACGCGTCGCTGAAGCGCGATATCGACTGTTTCGTACGAACCTATGTGCCGGTGCGCCCGACGCGAATGACACCGCTGGAGGAAACGCTCGACTGTCCGTTGGTCGAGCTCGGACTGCTGCGGGAGTTCGGCGCGAAGGGCACTTACCTGCTCGCGCGGACGGAGCAAGAGACCTTGCCGGACGAAGTCTTCGCATACGGGCTCGCCGCCTACCTGGCGCGCGCGGGCTCATCGGCGCGGACCATGCCGCTCGAGACTATCGCGTCCGCACCGGGCGCGCCGCGGCGCGTGTTCTGCCTTTCAGAGGAAGCGCTGTTGGTCCGTTTGGAGCGACTCGCAACCGTAACTCGAGGCGCTCTGAGCTTCGATGAGACTGCTGGCCTTCGGCAGGTCTTGATTCACAAGTCCGTCGACCCGATGACACTCCTGGCGCGGCACTACTCGCAAGCAGGTAGCGCGGGAGTTGCAGCATGAGCCGCTCTGAATCAAAGACCTTTCGCTGGGCCGACCGAGTGCATTTGCGTGCGCGCTATCAGCGCTCGGTCCATCTCGAGCGCGACGCGGACGCACCGACGGCGCTCGACGGTTACATCGCCACGCCGCTCGTGCGATCGCTCGTATCTCGGGTCCTCGGCGGGCTTCATCCCGACAGCGCCACGCGTGCATGGAGCGTGACCGGCCCGTACGGCGGGGGAAAATCGGCGTTTGCCGTCTTCATCGCGGCACTCTCCGACGACCCCACGACCCCGCGGGCGCGCGCCGCTCGACGACTACTTCAGACCCAGGACAGCGAACTCCACGACCAGCTCTTCGGAACGCGCGGCATGCTGAAGGGGCGTCGCCTCGTGCCTGTGCTCGGCACCGGGGAGCGGCGTCCGTTGGATCAGATCCTGCTTCGCGCGCTCCACGAGGGCGCCGAGCGATTCTGGGCTGGACCGGGATCGAAGCCGGCTGTGCTCGGCCGGATCGCCAAGGCTCGCAAGCGCGCCGAGGCGGGAGACGGGATCCCCACGCGTGACGTGGTTGCTTTGTTCGAGGAGGTCTCGTCGAAGGTTGCGAGCTCGTCGATGAAGGGGGCTGGCCTGCTCGTCGTGCTCGACGAGGCCGGCAAGGCGCTTGAGTACGCGGCAATCAACCCCGAGAAGGGTGATGTCCAGCTCTTGCAGGAGCTCGCAGAGGTCGCCAATCGCAGCGCTGCCGCGCCGATCCTGTTCGTGCTCACGTTGCACCAGGCGTTCGACCAGTACGCCGGACGCCTGAGCGCTGGGCAGCGCAACGAGTGGGCGAAGGTTCAAGGGCGGTTTCAGGATCTGGCGTTCCAAGAGGCGTCGGACCAGGTTCTCCGCCTGATCGGCTCTGCGCTCTCACGGGAGGGCGAGCCCAAAGAGCTCACGCCGTTGCTGAAACTGCTGGTGGATGGCGTGGCGGATGCGACGAACCGTGGAGATTTCCCCGACAAGAAGAAGCTCGCCGCGCTGCTCGCGGACGCGGCGCCGCTGAATCCCGTGACGGCGCTGTGCCTGGGACCGCTCTTCCGCAGTCGTCTCGCGCAGAACGAGCGATCGCTCTTCGCCTTCCTCGCTGGAACTGAGACACACGGCCTGCGGGAGTTCCTGAACGTGGACCTTCCGCCGCGGCTGCCGGACGCTCTGTACCCGGTGGATCGGCTCTACGACTACGCCGCGACGGTCTTCGCAGGCCGCATGTCGGGTCACATGGGCCACCATTGGGCTCAGGTGGATGTGGCGCTCCGCAGGCTCCCGCAATCCGCCACCTCGCTTGACGCCAAGGTGATCAAGGTCGTCGGGGTGCTCAGCGCCCTGGGCGAGTCGACGGGCCTGAAAGCATCAAGTCGGGTCCTGTGCGCCGCGCTAGGCGACGGCACGCCGGCCGGGCGGGCGGCAATCGAGAAGGCCATCGACCGCCTGAAAGCCGCTTCGATCCTGGTCTACCGAAAGTACCGGGACGCCTATCAACTGTGGGAAGGGAGCGATCTCGACGTCGAACAGCTGATCGAGTCGGCGGTTCGGAAGATCGACCCGCGGACGTCCCTGGTTGATCGTCTCCGTCGGATCGCACCGCCGCGTCCGATGGTTGCGCGGCGCCACCTGTTCGAGACCGGGACGCTCCGGTACGTCGAGGTTCAGTATGCGGACGAAGGTATCCTCGAGCAGGATCTGAACAAGTCGAGCCTCGACGCGGATGGCGTCGTCTGGCTGGTTGTTCCCAGCTCGGCCGCCGCGGGCCGCTCGCTCTCGGCGCGACTCTTGCGCGGCGCAGATCTGCTCGCAGTAAGCGACTCCGCGCGCCCCGTCGTCGTCGCCGTTCCGCGCACTGTAGACCGCTTGCGCGAGCTCGCGCTCGAGCTGGCCGCCGTAGAATCCGTGCTCACCCATACGCCAGAGCTGGAGAATGACGCCGTGGCCCGGCGTGAGGTCCAGCTGCGACTGGCCGAGGCCGAGCGACTCTTGCGAGTCGAGCTTCAGCGCCTGACCAGCTCGGACGCGTGTGCCTGGTTCTATCGGGGAAAAGAGCACAAGGTGCGCAACGCGCGAGAGCTGAACGGATTCCTCTCCGAAGTGTGCGGCGGCGTGTTCAGCGCCGCACCCACGATTCACAACGAGTTGCTGAACCGGAGAAACCTCTCTTCGGCCGCCGCCGCCGCACGGCGGAACCTCCTCGAGGCGATGATTGAGCACCGGGAAAAGCATCGCTTCGGCATCCAGGGCTGCCCCCCGGAGCTGTCCATGTATCGGTCGCTCGTGGAGCTGCATGGACTCCACCGGCGGCAGGCGGGCGAATGGATTCTGTCGCCGCCGCGCAAGCGAGACAGCGGATCGCTGCTGCCAGCATGGGAAAAGATCAGCGCGATCCTCGACGAGAGTCGGGGGCAGCGTCTGCGGGTTAGCGAGCTCTACGACGCACTTCGCCGCCCTCCATTCGGGCTGAAGGACGGCGTACTGCCAGTGGTCGTGATGGCAAGCCTGCTCCAACCCAGCGCCGAAGTTGCCGTCTACGAAGAAGGCGCGTTCGTGCCGAAGTTGCACGCCGCCGTCCTCGAGCGGTTCCTTAGATCGCCCGAGCGCTTCGAGGTGCAACACTTCCGGGTTTCTGCGTCCGGTCTCGACCTGTTCCGCAAGTTGATGACCATGCTGGCGCGCTCAGACGGCGCGCCACAGAATGCGAGCCTTCTCCCGGTGGTTCGTGAGCTGGTTCGCATTGTTCAGGAGCTTTCGGAATACGCCCGCAACACCCAAGACCTTTCGGCGTCGGGGCGCGCGGTCCGCGAAGCACTGTTGCGCGCCCGCGAGCCCGGAACACTGCTCTTCCGGCAGTTACCCGAGGCGCTCGGCCTCGAAGCCTTCGCCCCTCACCGCCGAGTGCCCGAAGGCATCGTCGAGCAATTCGTGAAGGGTCTTCGAGACGCGATCGCGGAGCTTCAGGCGGCGGATGCGCGCCTGCGAGACCGAATTCGCGACGCGGTCGCAGAAACGTTTGGCACGAGCCGCAACCTGGGCGCCCTTCGCCGCGAGCTGGTGGCATTGGCCCGGCCGCTCGCGCCGGTCGCGGTCGACACGCGCCTGAAGGGCTTTCTGGTGCGCACTCTCGACGACGGTCTCGACGATCACGAGTGGCTCAACTCGCTCGCGACGCTGCTCGGAGGCAAGCCGCCCGCGGCCTGGCGAGACCGCGACTTCGACGAAATGAGCCTGAACCTGGGCCTGGTCCACCAGCGTTTCTCGACGCTCCAGAGCCTGCTCCTCGAGCGAGAGTCCTTCGAGAACCCCGAGGGCGCGCGGTTGCTCCGCGTCTCGGTGGCCGAGGCCGGCGAGCCGGAACGAGAGCGCATCGTCTGCGTCCGCGAAACCGATTCGCGCATGCTGGCCACACTGTGCGACCAGCTACGCCAAGCGCTGGCCGCCGCTAGCGCGGAGCTGCCGCGAGACGCGGTCCTCGCCGGGCTCGCGCTCGTGGCCAGCGACGCGATGGCCGAGCTTGCGGGAGAAGACAAGTTGCCCCAGAAAGCATCGCAATGACCGACAAGCCTGTCCGCCACATCCTCGGACTCTCCGGCGGGAAGGACAGCACCGCGCTGGCCATCTACATGCGCGATCGCGTTCCCGAGATGGAGTACGCCTTCGCCGACACGGGCAAAGAGCTCCCGGAGACCTACGAGTACATCGACCGCCTCGAGGCTTTTCTCGGCAAGCGCATTGATCGGCTGAACGCCGACCGTGACTTCGACCATTACCTCAAGGTCTACAACAACTACCTGCCCTCCTCCCGGATGCGTTGGTGCACCCGCCAACTGAAGCTCCGCCCGTTCGAACGCTTTGTCGGAGACGACCCCGTTATCAGCTACGTCGGCATCCGCGCCGACGAGGATCGGGAGGGCTACATCTCAACGAAGCCGAACATCAAGGCTCGATTCCCGTTCAAAGAGGACGGGATCACGAAGGCCGATGTGCACCGCATTCTCGAGGAATCCGGCATCGGGATGGCCGACTACTACAAGTGGCGCACCCGTTCCGGCTGCTACTTCTGTTTCTTCCAGCGCAAGAGCGAGTGGGCGGGGCTGTACGAGAATCACCCGGACTTGTTCGAGAAGGCCGCCGCTTACGAGAAGGTCGATCCGGAGACGGGCGAACGGTACACGTGGCAGTCGGGGGAGAGCCTTCAGGAGCTCATCAGGCCAGAGCGGTTGGCACGCATCAGGGAGAAGACCGTGCGGCAGGCGGCTGCCGCCCCGACTCTTGCGAGTATCCTCTCCGATGGCGGCAGCGAACCGTTCCTGGACGAAGACGAACGGCCCTGTCTAATCTGCGAACTCTAGGATTCTGGTTCGGTTTGGTCCGTCGGCGCCGCGAGAGACCGGCGGGGTCGGGAGCGTTGCTCACTATCGCAACAAACTCGGACTCCCGGGCCTGAGTCCCCCGACGAGGGACCAGACCCGAGCGCTTCCGCGCGCCCTGCACGCGACGAAATCGATCGCACCCTGCACGCAAGGGCGAGCGCTGGATCAACCGGTCAGCTTGAACCTGCCGGCTCAGGCTCGATTCGGGTACACTGCGGGCCTGCTCGCGTGAGGCTCGACATGACTGTTGTTGGGGAAGGTTCCGATTCTGCGCCGGCAAGCACATGGGTGAGGTTCCTACGATCGTATGGACCAACCCCAAATGATCTGAATCTGTTCGACGAATACGTCACAGGTGCGCTGGGACGAGCGAAGGTCTCACCCATCGTCCTGGCCAGCCCGCAGCTCGATGCAATGCGGAACAGAATCCAGTCTGGAGAGCCCGGATCGATCCTCATCGCCGGCACTGCGGGCGACGGAAAAACGTACCACTGCAGGAGCTTGTGGTCCGCGTTCGGCGGAAGTCCAAAAGAATGGGCCAAGCCTGATCCGGTAAAGAACCTGACACTTCCCGATGGTCGAGTGGCCGTGTTCATCAAGGATCTCAGCGAAATCAGCAAGCAGGCTCAAAGCGATGAGGCCCTCGACGCTCTCGAGCAGACGGTGCTTGGCGCGGACGACTCAAGGGTCATGGTCGTAGCCGCCAACCACGGACAGATCCTCGAACGGCTCCGGGATCTCGGCGCGCGCCAAGGCCGCGCGCATCCTCTCCGGAAGCCCCTGCAAGACGCGTTCTTGTTGGCCGGTCAGGCTCCCCAACGGCTAGCCATCTTCGACCTAAGTCGTGCCGCCCGACGCCATTCCCTTGAAGAAGTCATCGCCGCAGTCGCTGGCCATGCGGAGTGGGAGAAGTGCTCTGGCTGCCCGTGCATGGTTGCCGGGCGGGTCTGTCCAATCGTCGCGAACAAGGAGCGGCTGATCGGCACCGCGGACGGGGGAAGGTTCGCGAAGCGTTTGGGCGACCTCGTCGAGGTTTGTCGTCACAATGGATGGCATCTTCCGGTACGCGACCTTCTGGCTCTGGTCTCGAACATGGTTCTCGGGCATCGGGACGCCAAGGAGGGTTTGCTGTCATGCGCTGAGGTGCCCAGGATCCAAGAGTCCGACCAGACCGAGCGCGGCAGCGTTTACGACAATGCGTTCGGCGCGAATCTTCCGAGAAGGCGGGCCAACGACAGGCAAGTATTCCGCGCTTTGGGCGCCTTTGGCATCGGTGAGGAGGCTACGAACGGCTCGGACGGGCTCCTCGTCTATGGTGTGCACGACTCGGCGCTCATGGACGCTTTTGACCGCTTGGTGAGGTCCGATCCCCTCTACGGGGCAACCGCACGGTTCCTGGCCGCCCAAACCCGGTACCTGGAGGGCGACGAAGATGCGCGGGCAAACGAGGGCGCTGCCGATTTCCTTGCGCGTCTTGAATCGCAGCGCCGCCGACTCTTCTTCACGCTTCCCGAGGGCGAGCCCGACCATCCGTTCTGGGAGATGAGCGCCTTTCGCTTCGCTGGCGACTACCTCGACCTTGCGGCCGCCCTTGCAGACCGGCCGGCGCCGGACGAATCCGTCCGGAACAGGCTCGCGAAGGGTCTCAACCGGGTGATGACTGGCCTGCTTCTCGAGAACACTGACCGGATCTTTGTGGCAAGCTCAGGGGGATTCACGCAGTCGAGGATCAGCGTCCTCTGTGACACGGAGGCTCCGGCCCGTAGGTCCGGAGGAATTGGCATGCAGATACGCCGCGATCCCACGACCGAGCGGCCGTCGATCGACATCGCGCTGGCTCCCGGAGGCCAGGCATCCGTTTCCCTGAACCTCTCGCCTGTCCGGTTCGAGTTTCTCTGCCGCGTGGCAGAAGGCGCCCTCCCGGGCAGTTTTTCCAACGAGTGCCTCGAAGACATGCTCGCTTTCAAAGCGAAGCTGCTGCGCGAGGCGGAACGCCTTCGGTTATCCAGGCGGACCGACGACGAGGACGAGCAGGGCACGCTCACCCTCAACTTCATCGAGATCGAACAAGGCGGCCACGGGTTTTCCCGGCCGATCACCGTGACGGTCGAATCGTGACGAGAGTCATCGAAGGAGTCGATTTCGCGGTCGACGAGCACATCTGGGGACACCGGCTCTACGACGAGCAACTCCCCCACCTCACGGTTCTCGAGTTCCTTTGCGTTCTGAGTTCGAACGCCGCAAAGCCGTTGCGTGAGGAGCCGGGCGGAGTTGCGCGCTACAAGCCGCAGAGGCAATACCGCTTGCGGTCGCTGCTGTTCAACAACCCGTACGTCGAGGCCATCCGGGCGAGAGACGTTCCCGATGCCGACAAGTGGACCGCGTGGTCGGAACACTTCTCCGCCGACGCTACCGGTCTTGAGGGCAGCGACATGTCTTACCTTCGGACGGCCTTCTCCTCGTTCGACGAGTTTTCGAAGGCTGTCGAGCTCCTTCGATCCTCCGCCTTCGAGGCAACAAGTAACAAGCGATGGAGCTCGAAGTTCGTCTTCCCATTCGGGCCCGATGCGCTTTACGAGGACTTGCGCTTCGGTCCGACCGGCGCGTCCAACGACCGCCGGTTCTTCGCGCGCACGGGCGAGCTCCTGTACTTGATGCTCTGCCGCGCTAAGGGCGGGCCAGAGCTAGGAGAGATGCTCGTCACGCGGCTCTTCGATCGGAGCGTTCCCATGAACCGTCTCGTTCGGGCGCTCCAAGGCGAAACGCAGTTCGCGGACACGACACGTGACGCCGGATACCTACCGCCGGCGGAGCACCCGCGCTTCGATCACCTTTGCGCGGACTGGAGGTCGATCCTCTCCCGGGACATGCCAATTTACGACGCGCTCGAACACCTGATCAGCAACGCCGGGCTGAACCTCTTGCTCTACTTCCTCGAGCGAGGGAAGGAGCGTGCGGGCGACTCCGATCCGGTCGAGATCGTTTGCGAGATCGTCTCGCGCGAGAGGACGAAGGTGCGAGCGCTCTCGGGAGACGCATACCAAGCCAACCAAGCCCTTTCGGTCCGGGCCGTGCGGGCGGCTGTCGAGGGCGTCCGCATGAGCGAGGAGTGGGAGGCGGCGCTCACGGCCGATGACCCGCCGGCCGAATGCGCAAGCATAATGCGCGCGAATTTCCAGTGGCCACCAGTGAGTCCCAACGACGACGAGCCGGACTATTCGGGAATGCTCGGCGACGAACTGGTCCGCCGGCTGGTGGAGAAGGCGGAGTCGCGGCACGAGCAACACTTTGGGAAGATTCACGCATCGTGGTCTCGCGCGATCGGGCTCAGCTCAAGGAGGCTGTCCCGCAGGACCCGCTACGCGCCCAACGACCGCCTTCTTAAGACGCTCGTTGTCTCCGTCGTCGATGAACGAATGCAGTTCGACGAGTTTCTTCGCGAGTTGCGGTCCCGCTACGGGCTGGTGATCGGCGACGCCGAGGGATCGCATCTTGTCAGGGCCAAACTTGTCGACCAGGAGGCACTGAGTGAGAACCGCGCGAACCTCGAAGCCCGGCTGGTCAGCCTTGGACTGGTCCGCCGGCTCTCCGATTCCTGCTCGTTCGTCGAAAATCCCTTCGCAACCAAAGCGGAGACCGGATGATCGCCCACCGCATCGTTGGACGCGTCGGCGCTGACATCCTGCGCATGCGCCTCGCCGACGCCCGCCAAAGCGACGGCACGCTCTCGGACTCGGCGGCCCTGTTCCGCCTGGACAAACTCGCACCGGGCCAGATCGCCTCAGTCGTGCGCGAGATTCTGGCCCATCCGGACCTGGCCTCGCGCGTGGAAATTAGGATCCCCGAATCTCTGGTCGAGGGGGAAGGGCTGCCCCCCGAGGTTGTTACCCATCTGAACGCCGGAGCCGTCCGAAACGCCGGCACCTCGCGCGAGGCGTTGCTCACCGCGAACGGCAACGAACAGAATCTGGCAGATACCCTCGGGCACGTCACCGCCCTCGGGGCCAAGGAATTCCGCGCTTACGACGACGCATGGGTGGAAGCGACGTGCCACGTGGCCGGAATCGCCCCGACGCCAGACGATCGCGCTGTTTTTCGTGCCGCCCTCAAAGGGCTCATGGCGGCCCAGGATCTTTCCCTGATCCAGCTCGGCGAATTCTGCGCGACGGTCAGCGAGGCGACCTCGGTCCGCGGTCTAGCAATACGCGATGCCATCGGGTGGGCGCTGCCATTTGCAGGACTTCCACGGGACACGTCACTGTTCTCGAGCACAAAGACCTACGGGTCGGCGGTTGGGCCGTGGCGGAAGGCGTTTGAGAAGCTCTTCTCCAGCCGGGCGCCGCTCCTTTTGAAGCTGAGCCGGACCGGGCAGCCCATTGACCCCGAGGAGCTCTCTCAGCGGATTGTTGAAAACGCTGACTCCATCCCGGACCACGCTCGAGTGGCGCTCGAGGCGTTTGCGGCGGCTCCTCCGGGCGACGAAGCAGCCAAGAGGGAGGTCGCTTCACTCGAATGGGAAATGGACGGCGTGCATCTCGTCTTCGAGAAGCCGCGCGAGAGACAGCAGGGCCTGGCCGAAGCGACCTTGGCGTTTTTCGCCAATGACTGCGACGATCCCGACGTCCTCGATGAACGATGGCGCAAGCATCTTGAGGACCTCCGGGCTCGCGAGAGGCGCTCCGAGTGGAACGAGGAGGACGAGGCCTTTTTTGAGGTGCACCGCAGCAGCCTCGCAAAGAACAAGCAGCTCCATTCGCGCTGGGAGAAGGTGATCTTCGGTAAACCCGTCGAATGCACCGACTTCCTCGAAGGATTTGCGGCGATCGCCCACAGGCTCACCGTCGGAGTCGGTGAGCCCTTTGGCGAACGGATCCTTCGCTTCACGGTGACCAAGGGACGAACTGATTGGCGCGAGCGCTTCAATGGTGACGTTGGGGCCTTCTTCTCGACCATGTATCGCGGCCTCAAGGAGTTAGTGGGATCTCGAGTCGAATGGCGCGTAACCCGGATGGGAACTGGCAGTCTGCCTGACCCTCTGTTCGACCATCCCGCCTTCCTTGCACGTGAGAAGGAGATTCGCGGAGCTAAGTTCAGGGGCTGCTCGTCTCTGGCCAAGACGGCTACGCAAATCAAGTTCGAGGTCGCCCTGGTCGAGAAGTCGGGGTCGGGTGAGAAGACTCTCGAGAAGAGCCAACTCGTGTGGATGTTCCGCCCCGAGTCCATCGGTCTGTCGCTGTTCGACGACATGAGAAGACTCCAGGAAAGAAACTTCGTCGGTTGCACGGAGGTCCCACGGCGATTGGTCAGCAAGAAGGGCGGCGTCCAAAGCGTATCCTTGCTGGACACGTCCACGCTCGAGGCGACGTATGCGCGGGATGCCGGATCCTTGGTTCCGCAACCCAGCAAACTGCGAAGCCTTAGGGCAGAGATCAAGCGACGCCTGAACGAACTCGCCTCCGAGGGGCGGCTCGGAATCGATCAGAAAGCTGACTTGCAGGCCGCCTGGGACGCCTTCGAGGAAGATTACGCAAAGGCGCTCGACGACTTCGTCCGCGTCGGCCTCCACGGAGAGGCCGTCCTGCGGCAGGCCGATACTTTCGCCGCATTGCTGCGCGCCTTGGCCGTCCACGCGCGGGGCGACGTTTGTCGTTCCCGCCTCGTCTCCGAGGTTCTGTCCATCGGAACCGTTCGAGTTGCTGGCGATCAACCAGCCCTGATCGTCCCGCCGTGGCATCCAGAACGCATGAAAGCCCTGGCGGTGAAGACACAGCGCGTCGCCGGGCTCGTCGCGCACCTCCTCGGGGGAAAGGACGTTCTGTTTGGTGACCGGGGAATTTTCTTCCGCGAGTTCTTCGAGGAGCTTGCCCATCCGTACTATCCCGAAATCGCCGCACTCTCCCGAAGCGGCACGCCGGTCCTCGTCAGCGAAACCAGCTCCGTCAACGGCTACAGCCTCTTCGAGCGGCCCGTCCGGTCGGCTGACGACGGGCTCACCGACGCCGACCCGGTCGCAGCTGCCAAGCAGGCCAGGGAGCTCATGGAGCGCTACGTCAGCCTCCAACCCCACGAGGCAGCCAATCTGAGCGTGCTGCTCTACAACGCCGATGCCGCCGAGCTTCCTCTGGCACTCGTTCGCGAACTCTCTGGCATGCAGGCTGATACGGACTTCCAGTGCGGCGTCACCGTTCGGCATCGTGACCCGGCGAAACTGCGGAGGGTGTACGCCGAACTGGTTACCAAGACCGGGGAGGACCCCGACATGCCCGCGGCGAGCGAAACCTCGCATAACTTCATGTCCCGGCTGCGCATCTCCGTCGCCCCCCCATCGGCGACTCCGCCCAAGACCCGCGACGGCTTCCGGCCGTTCGACGTCGCGTTCCTCCACGATGTCGTGTCGAGGACGGCCAGCATCGACTGGATTCCGGTCGATTGGACAAACGATCGGCCGACTTTGGAGCACGCTCCGTCGCGCTGGTCCTACCGGAGCGTCTCTGGTGAGAACGAGCTCAAGTCGACCACGTTCCTAGCTTGCCCGCGCCAAACGGCTTCCGGCTGGGCCTATGTTTCGGCAGTGGCCTCCGTCGTCCGTCAAGCCGACGTGAGCCCGGACAACCACGTCTTGCCAGCGCGCCGGATCTCCCTGCAAAACGAGGAACTCAGGGGAACGCTGGACGACGCCCACGCGCTGGCGGAATGGGTCGCGACATACGATGAGTTGCTCGACAAGCGCCAGCTTCAAGCGAATGGAGTCACCGTCGTCCGATATCGGCGGGCTTCTACCAACGGCCGAAATACAATCGTGAGCTCGACGTCGGAGCTTCGGCTTCTCGGAGTGCTCGTTCGGAAACGCCTGGGCGAATTGGGCTTGCCGCTGGACGCCGACCGGATTGCCTCATTGGCCGACCAAATGAAGAAGGACGCCCTATCGATTTCCGGTGACATCATCCTGCGAGCCGCGAAACGCGGGGTATCCGCCGGTGAGATGATCGGCTTGGTGCTTAGCCGACGCATTCTCGCCGAGGAGTTTCGAGGAATCTCGGGAGACGGCAAGCGGCCAGCGTTCAGCGTCTTCTTCCTACTCGACGATTACGCGGATTGGCTTGCGCAAAAGGAGAGCCGGATCGCAGACATTCTCGGCCTGTGCGTCGAAGAGGGCGAGAGCGGTCCGATTCTCCACATTGCCGTTGTCGAGTCGAAGTACGTCGCGTTCGGTGGCGCCGCCGAAGCGAAGCGATCTTCGAAGGCGCAGATGCTCGCGACACTGTCGACGTTCCGTGCGGCTCTGTTTGGAGATCCGGGGCGCCTCGACCGCGACGTCTGGCTCGCGCGGCTTGCAGACCTTCTGGTCGACGCCGACATTCCACCGGGTTGCACCGGGCTGCTTGAGCGGGCGCGGGCGAAATTGCGCGACGGGGAGGCGAGGATCTCCCTTCGCGGGTACTCGCACATTTTCGTCCACTCTGTCGACCCGTCTGGTCCCTCCAGCCCATCCGAGCGGACCCTGGTTGACGACGCCGATGGGGTCGAAGCGTGGCAGGAGGTGTTCGAACGCCCCGAAGTGCGCCGTCTTGCCGAGGCCTACGCGAAGGACGAGTCTGCTGTTCCGGTTAGGGAAGCGGTTGGGCCCACCAAGCCCTGGGGTTCTTCGTCGCCGAGACTTCCAGCCCCGAGAGTGACTTGGGGGGCATTGGTGGGAGCCCTTGTGGTCGGCTCCGGCCAGCAAGCCCCCGACATGGTCGGACCACCCACGGCAGAACCGCCTGCCGAGGCGCCAGCGGCCGTTTCGGAGCCGATACCGGTAGCCCCTAAGACCGGGTCGGGCGCTCCCGTGGGGCGTTCAAGCGCCACCAGTGGAGGCGGCCCGACTCCTGCGGCAGGGTCATCGTTTGCGAGTTTGGTTGCCTCGAAAGCGGCGTCGATGGCCTCGGCGGAGGACGAACGCGCCGCATGGGCCGAAGAGACGACCCGGAAGTTGCGGGCGGCCCTCAACAGCTACGGGCTGCAGGCAGCGATCCTCGGCAGCCGCCTGACGCCGAATGGATGCCTCGCGCGTCTCGCCGGCTCGGACCGATTGCGCGTAGAAGACATCGAGGCGAAGCGCACACAGATCCTCACCACGCATGCGATCAACCTTGTCACAGTACAACCGAAGCCCGGCGAGATCGTCGTCACGATGGCCGGAGAGAAGCGGCAGTCGGTCTCGCTTTGGGACTTGTGGGCCACGCGGGCGGTCAATCGAAATGCCGCGGGAATCAACACTTCCATTCTCCTGGGCGTTCAGGAGATCAACGGCTCGCTGCTGTATCTCAACTTGGGGGGAGAGTTCGGTGGCTTGTCCGCCCACGATCCGCATTCGCTCGTCGCCGGAGCAACCGGCAGCGGTAAGTCAGTCCTCATCCAGGCGATGCTCTTGGACATCGCTGCGACCAATCCAAAGGACCTCGCGCATATCGTCCTAATCGATCCAAAGATGGGCGTCGACTACGCCGCCCTGGAGGATCTTCCGCACATGCGGGAGAAGGTCGTTACTGAAAAGGAAAGGTCTCGCGAAATCCTCGAGGCGCTCGTGGAGGAAATGGAGAGTCGTTATCGGCAATTTGCCGCGGTCAGGGCACGCGACCTACCTGCATTTAACGCCAAATCTGCTCCCGAGTGCCGGCTGCCGATGGTGTTTCTCGTCCACGATGAATTCGCGGACTGGATGCTCGACGACGAATACAAGGCGGCGGTCGGAGCGGCCGTGCAGCGCTTAGGGGTCAAGGCACGCGCAGCAGGTATCCACCTGATCTTCGCTGCGCAGCGGCCGGACAAGGACGTCATGCCGATGCAGTTGCGAGACAATCTCGGCAATCGATTGATCCTAAAGGTAGCCAGCGAGGCGACATCGAAGATCGCGCTGGACCGGCCAGGAGCCGAGAGACTCTTGGGCAAGGGCCATCTGGCCGCCAAGCTCAATGGTGAGCAGGGGTTGGTCTTCGCTCAAGCGCCGTTTCTCTCGGACGATGACATCGTCGAAGCTGTGGCGGCCATCCGCGCAGACAATGAGGCCCCCCCCGGATCCGCCTAGGGAGACGACCTGGCGGCCGACGGGCCCGGGGTGTCATCGCTTCGACGAGCGCTTGGGTGGACCGCATAGACCGAGCAAAGACGCCCCCAGCGCGACCCCCAACAAAGGGTCGCGCCGGAACAACGCCGAAGTCTCGCGAGCAGAGTTTCGGGGCAGAATTTCGGGGCAGTCTCGGAACGACGCTCGCTCAGCGTCGCTCAACTACCCAGGATCATTCAGTGCGAAGGAGAGGACTTGAACCTCCACCCTATTTCTAGGACTGGAACCTGAATCCAGCGCGTCTGCCAGTTCCGCCACCTT
>Ga0154020_10003571_pt1 | contig 18687 bp, 24 predicted proteins | sample Klosneuvirus_201_FD_109709 | JGI IMG/M metagenome (GOLD analysis project Ga0154020, IMG submission 109709) | Active sludge microbial communities from wastewater, Klosterneuburg, Austria - Klosneuvirus_20160825_MG | ecosystem: Engineered > WWTP > Aerobic digester > Activated sludge | place... | reverse complement strand
CGTAAAAATCGCCGCCGCGAAAATCGCCGCCGTAAAAATCGCCGCCGCGAAAATCGCCGCCGTGAAAATTGCCGCCGTAAAAATTGCCGCCGTGAAAATTGCCGCAGCGAAAATTGCCGCCGCGAAAATAGCCGCCGTAAAAATTGCCGCCGCGAAAATCGCCGCCGTGAAAATAGCCGCCGTGAAAATCGCCGCCGTGAAAATCGCCGCCCCAGATTACGGCTTTCTCAAAAATCAAGCATTTGCCGCCTCCTAAAAATTTAACCGCTTCCGGTATTTCAAAAACTCGCTCCGAATACGCAACGCACTTGCCGGATTCGTTTTGGATTTCGTAGAATTTTCTGCCATAAAATTCGGCAGTTGTATTTTCTGAGAATTTGTACATGACTGGTTAAGGTTTGAGTTAAAAAAAAGCGCCTGTTAAGGTCAAAGGCGCGCACCTCCCAAAGCCGGGTTAAAAGGGCAGTGAATCATCATCAAACCCTTCAATCATTTGCGAATTTTTTGGCGGCGCAACCGGATCGGGTGTAAATTCAGTCTCAGCGTACCGTTCAGTATATTCGGCTTCCGATTTAACCACTGATTGAGAAACATGCGCTGGTTGCGCCACCGCGTTAGGATCGTAGCTATCCGCATCAACATCGACGCGGCCAAACGGCATTCTGTATTCAGCTTTCACCCGCTCATAAATTCGAGCACACTGCGCAATTTCAGCAGTAGTGAGGTTGCCCCCGCCTGACGGGTTTAATCCTTCGCAAGCGATCATTGAGCCGTACGTGAAAGGCAGAACGCCTGGCGTGTCAAGCAAAAAACGCTGCATAGCAACTAATCGACCATCCCAGTATTTCAGTTCAGCATCGTATGTCCAAATCTGCTTTCCATTGACGGTTATTTTCTCCCACTCAAGGCCGTCGCGTTGCGCTTTGTCGCGCCATCCTTCAAAATCAAATTCGGGGTCAACGTCTGCGAATTGCAGTTTTTGTGTCCACCGGATTTCGTTTTTGTCGGTGAGTTTGAATTGCCCGTTTTTGTCTTTTGATTTCCAAACGCCGTAATTCACGTTTAGGAATGTTTCAGGCAGCGCCTTTCCAAGTCCGCAAAGTCCGTTCATGATGTCGTGCAGGTTATTCACATCATACCGGATTTGAATGCGGTTTAGGTATTTTTCGCTTTCAACAAAAAGAACCAATTGAGCCTTAGCGCCCGAAAAAGTGGGCATTATTTTGTCAATCCATCGCAAGTGGCCACGAATTACCGTTGCCTCAAAAGCCCAATAATCCCATTTTACGGTGGATGGCGCTGGCATTTGTCCGGCATATCGGTAAGCGCCTGGAGTGTTTGGCGGGCATCCCTTGTTTGAAAATACGCCAGTAAACTCTCCGGGTATTTCATTGCCTGACTTGTCACGAAGTGGAACCTTCTTCGCATCCCAAAAAATAATCTGTTTCAAAATGTTGGTATTTATAATTGTGAAAAAATCTATCTGTAAAGCCCGGTATTAGCCCGGCTTTTTACCGCTTTTGGTTTGCGCTTTGAAATCCGATCAAGCGCGCCATCTTCAATTCCGTTTTCTTCGCGCCAAATCTCAGCGGCAAATGATCGCATTTCAAGAAAGCGGTCTTTCGTTGAAAATGCTGGTTTGCCTGGTAGCGGTAGTTCAAATGGCGTTCGTTTCATGGTAATTTTCTTTTAACAGCGCCTCAACTTTTTCAAGTTCTTGCGCGCTGAATGAATTTTGAATGTCTTTGTTTCGCGGGTTTAATATTGCCCGGATAACCAGCGATTTACCCCCGTCTTGTTGCTGCACAAATTCACCGTGTGCAACAACCATCTTAAAAACTGGATGGATGAATGATACGCTGGTTTTCATGGTACAACAATTATTTTTTCCACAGGTATCATTGAAATAATATCATCCAAAGATGGTGGAGATTTAATACCCTTAAATTCATCAATTAAACCTTGTCGGTTAACCCCAAATTCATGCAAGTAAACACTCCGGCCTAAGACAGATTCAATTGCGTCTGTGAAATGGCTCCAGTCAACGCATAGGAGGTTTTGGTTTAGCTGGAACCAAACAAGTTTGTCGTTGCTCCATTGTTTCCATGCGCCGCTTTCAAATAGCGTTATGGCCTGATTTCTTGTTATTTGTTTCATTGTTTCGCATTTTTTTGTGTGAATGATAGGACAAAGATAAGCCGCGTTTATTACGCCGCCAAATATTTGCGCGTAATATTTGCAATTATTTTCGAGCGTTAACAAAAGGTGCGTTTTTGATCCGTGTGGGCATAAAAAAGCCCGCCAACATACGTCAACGGGCCACCCCAAAAAACCAAATGAAAACTATCGTGGCACTGACTTACAGGAAGCAGTGATCTATTCAAAAGTTATGGCGCGCCGATCTTTATCCGCGCGCCATCTCCGTACCGTATAGGAAACTCATGAAAAGTTTGTGATTCAAATGTACGGGGTGTTTTTTATATGTGCAACACCGTTAACATATAGGGCTATTTTAGCCCTTCGATAAACGATTTAACCGCCTTGCTTGACGGCTTAGGTTTGTACCCCGTTGCCTGACTTGTCCAAAGCCCGCACGTTTCAAACTGCCCACCGTCAGCTGCCCCGTAGTCATCGTGTGCCGTGAATACAAATACCGCGTCAACGCCGTCCGCTTGGTACGCCTTTAGGCTTTCGGTAATTATTTCAGCCTGGAAGTCTTCGCTACTCTTGCTCGGAGTTTTTGCAAGCATCATTGAAGGCGCAACGGTATCCGCCCCCATTTCAGTTATCCAAACCTTTTTTCCTGCGAAGTTTGCGCCGTAGACAATGTTCCGAACGGAATTAAAGTTTTCGTCAGCAGCAGGAAGGCAAGCGCCATTTTCATTCCATTTTGGCGGGTACTGTTTCAGCTTGTTTCCGGTGTTGGAATAGTGGTGATAGTTTATAATATCGCAAGGCCATTTGCCGTCTTTCCGGTTCTTTGAAAACCAATCACCCATTTTTGAGGCGTAGTCAAAGGCGAAGTCTGACAACCCAGGCATTACCACAACCATCGAATGGTCAGCGGTTTTTATACCTACGCCAGCGCCTAAATTGCCTTCGTGTCCGTCGTAGCAAGCAGACATTAAAGCCGCCATTGTTTCAGGTTCAATATACGCTTCCTGTTCAGGCGTTCCATTTTTCCACCACTTTTCTTCGTTCCACGGCTCTATGTACTCAAGCAACCCAAGCCCCGTTTTTTTCTCATTCTGAATATCGCCAGACCATCTCGGCATTGTGTCAACCTTCAAAACATTGTCATTGTGCTTAACCCGCCCGTAACGCGCCGCGACCTGGAAAAGAAAACCGGCGTAGTCCTTATAACTTTTGGGATCATCTCGCTTTGCCCCTGTCGGGATTGGAGCGTAGTCATTGTTTCCATCGCCCCGGCCTGTTGGTCGATACCATTCGGGGCATTGATGAACGCACAATAGCGGCGTAACACCGTTGGCTTTTGCGCTCAATAGCATGTCATCAATGCCGTGCGCCTCTTGCGTTTCTGCCTGAAACATGGGCTGTATGAATAAACCGTCCGGCCTCCAAATCCATCCGCTTGCACAATAAACCCGCGCCCACTTCATGCCAATGCTGCTAAACAGCTTCATGGGTGTCCAGGGGAAAGCGTTTGCGCCTACTTTGAATCCTGTTGACGGTTGGGGAGGTGGTGGCGGGTCAATAATTATCGGGTCATCTTCGCCGATTTTTTCGAGTGAAAAATCAAGCGTTTGGCCTAAAATTGATAATCGGTATTTTGTCATGGTATCATTGTATTGAAAAGGTTATTGCCGGGTTTAACACCGAAATTGAAACAGATTCAAGTTCGTCATCTTCAAACGGCGCAAACCTATTCCAGTGAAACCAATTGTATGACAGTTCGGTATCAAATTCGTCGAACCGCAAAAATAGCCCCAACGTTTCAGCTATAATAAGAACGTCTCCAATCTTAGGCTTAACGGCGCAATCAATAGCGTCGGCACCTCCGCTCCAACGGCGCATCAAAGGAAAGTCATCGCTTATGCAAACGACTTTTTGACCTTCAAAAAATGGGTTGTTAGGTTCGTTTTTCATGTGGTTTTCATTTTTTGAACTCAAATATACCCACTTCGCCGCGCATCCGCACCTTAATTATCGCGCCCGATTCCATGCAGCGCGTGAAATGCGCGATTGCATCCGCTTCGCTGTTGCCTTTGGCCTTGTACTCTCGAATGAAAGTTTGGCGGACAAATTCACCGGATATGGTGAACGGCGGCGGGGCGGGTTTGGCGGATGGTTTAGCCATGTTTTTGAAGCGACAAAAGCGTGTTTTTGTACTCGGCAAAATAATCTTCAGCAAACCTTTCCGGGGTGATATATTCGGCTTGGATCACAAGTTCGGCACAGTAATCAGAAAACAATAGAATCCATGTTTCTTCCGGTTGTTCATCCTTAGCGTTTTGGATAACCGTTAAGGCTCGTGCTTTGAAAACCGAATATGTAATGCCTTGCTCGAATGCAATTTTCTTTCCTTGTCGCTCCATATTTTCGAGCGCCGCGTTTACCTTTCTTGATAGTCGGAGGACTTCATCCTTTGTCATGCTGTAATTAAAAAAGCCGCTCCAAAATCGCACGGGTCAGCGGACGAATTAAAGCGGCTTGCAAGTTCTTGTCCTATCCTGACCGATAGGGGCGCTCGTTGTTGAGCAGTGCAAATATAGGCGGTTCTACGAAATTCCAAGCCCACCGGCAACAATATTCACATTTGCGGTTTTTGTATTTGCAGCCGTAACATTCAAACCCATAAGCAGCCCGATTTTCAAAATTTCGGTTTCGCGCAATTTGCAAAGCTGATTCTTTGCTGTAAATACCCGTTTCAAATCCACAATTGACGTGATATTCGACGGTGTTGGGTCGGGCGCGTATGCCGGGGTAATTAAGTCAAGCTGCCAAAAGTCATCACAGTGGTTTGTGTTTGTAATGAAGTCGTAAGGCATCCAAAAATATCCGCCGTCTTTCCAATCGACGCCCCATGAATTTTTGATCCTAAAAGCCTTTCTGTTATCATCATACCCAATGGCGCAAACCGCGTGTCCGCCTAAAACTTGTTCGTTCGGTAGTGGCATAGGCATTGTGTCCTTCCAGTTTCCGTACATGAAATTTTTGAACACAGTAAACCCTAATTCAAAGGGGCTGCCAAGCGCAAGGCATGTTTTTAATTCATAAATATCCGAATTGTCAAGTGATCGGTATTCTATTGCCAGCGTTTTTTTGCCTTCAATATATGCCCGGTCGTGTGGCTTAACGGTAACGTCCTGCTCGCTGTAAGGCCAAACGCTTTCGGGGCAAACGCCAACTTTCGCCCATGCCTTGAAAATATCCCGGATGTATGCCCCGTCATCTGAACCCGCGCTGCCTTCCAATTCACGCGCCCCATAGTACAGCATAAGGCGAGACGGCAGTATTTCCCGCTCTTGCGCCCGGCTCCTGTGAAGCCCTAACGTAGCCCCTGCGTTACCCGTACAACTTCCGATACTACCCTGGTCGAACACTTCCGGTACAACTGGCGACAAGTCAACAACCGGGGGCAGCGCAACGGTTGGCCTATTATTTAGAAACGTGCTAAATTTGAAGTCACGCGCATCCGGTGGTGACGGTTTCCAGTTCAATCGGTATCCGCTTAATGACTTCTTTTTACCAAAAATATCGTTGAATAGGCTCATGGTCGTGTAAGTGTTTCATATTTTGAATATTTGAAAAGTTGGGTTCCTTCCGGTAATGGCTCAAACATCGCGTCAACCTTTTCAGGGCTACAATGTGCGCGAAAAAGCGAGCCGTCTTTGTAGGTCAAATATACGGGTATTTGGTTGGGCGATACGCCAGTTTTTAGCGTGAATGTGTGGCCGTTGCGCGTGATGGGAAACGGCGTTTTTGGAAGCCGCGTTACATGCAAGAACCCGTCTGCATTTACGCAAAAGTCAAATTTGTACTCTGCCATAATTCAAATAATAAGCGCCCGCACTGTCAGGTGCGAGCGCGTGAGTAGTATCCTTTCAAGACATTACGGGGCAAATGTAGGCAGTAATTGTGTAAGGCACAAAAAAGTCAGGCAAGTTTGCACATACCTGACATATAAAACCAAAACCAAATGTTATTTTTTACACGATAATTGCGTGAATCTTCATTGAAGCGGCGGCGCACTCTTTGGCCATGAACCCGTATTTTTGCCCTTTCAGCTTTCCGTTCACGATAAGCCTTGCGCCCATCCAGTCGGCTTTTGTATCGCTGAAATAGTGCCTCAGCGCTTTCCCGGTGAACAGGCCGCCTACCATTCCTTTGACCAATATTTTAGCTCCTACGGCGGGTAGTAGTGCAAGGTCTGGTTTCCCCACCAAGTCAATGCTTAACAGGTCGCCAAACTTTCGGTAATTGCTCTCCCATGTCAATTGAGAATACCCGCGACCGTAGTACCCTGTATTCCAGTACCGCTGCTGCAAATCCCATACCATAGAACCTTTTTTGGCGCGTATTTCCGGGATGCTTTTGAATCGGCACTCGTTGAAGCAGGTTCCTAATATGTAGGCAACCATGCGCGCATCAGTAACGCCAGCGGCATCACATTCGGCGGTAATGAAACGAACGGCGTCGCCTTGTGCCACGGTCATCGTAGTGCGCAGCGCCTTGCACATTGCCGCAAGTAGGTTGTCGTTTACCTTTTCTCTGAACATAGTAATTTTCCCCAAAGGTAAGGTAAAAATAAAAATCCCCCAACACTTTAGGCGCTGAGGGATTTTACAATCGGATATGATCTGTGGCGGCAGCAGGACTCGAACCTGCGACCTCTAGGTTATGAGCCTAACGGGCTACCAACTGCCCTACACCGCGCCACAAAGATAATGCAAAAAATAAAAACCCGCGCAACTTTTTAGGTTACGCGGGAAAACATGAAAAGAAGACAAACCTAAACCCTACGAAGGAACTACCGCCCGGCGATCTTTCAACCAGCGCACGAACGTCGGCACAATGGTTGTGAAAAACAGACCGCCTAAGCTGATCCAATCTTTTGTTTGCACCGCTCCGATAATTTGCTCAAGCGTTCCATCTGGCAGCACAAACCCCGTCAGCGCCAGCAGCGCAAGTACGATGTTCCCCAACGCAATCCATGTAAGTGTGCTTGAAAAGACAGTATTGATACTGAATTTTAGCCCTGACTTGAAAGCGTTGTAAATCGGGAAAATCACGGATGAAATTACCACGCCGATAATGGCGTAAATACCCGACGTTGAAAGGGTGGTTTCAATGTCGCCCGCCAGGATCTCCACCGGTGTCGGGAATTGAACGCCCGTAACGGCGAAAATAGTGAGGATACCCACTATAATAGAATACAGAAAACCTGGGCTACTGGCGTCAAATACTTGTTTTTTCTTACTCATTGTTATTATTGTTTTGATGTGAATTGATCTCAAAATTAAACTGTTTCCCGCCTGTGCTGTCGCGGTACGGGCCTATCCAAATTTCACGCTCTGAACGAACGGAAACGCGCGGCTTTTTTACTACCGCGTTCGCCTTTTCGATTGCGCTTGAAAGGCTTTCGCCCTGAACTTCAGCGGCTTTTATGCGATTAAGAAGAAGCGTAACCTTGTCAACGGTATCAACTTTTTGAACCACCGACGCGGCTTTCTTTTGCGTGTCAATAGGTCGAGTAGTGCATACTGAAAAGCAGCAGCACAAAAGCGCTATCCACGCGTAACGGTCTAATTCAGGTATCATTTTTTCATGTTTGATAGTATTCTAAAATATGACACTTGCTCCTTCATTAGCCTTTCAATCTTTACGCTTGCAGAATCAATACGCGCATCTTGCCTATCAAATTTTGCCTGCCAGTACGCCTCTTTTTCTCGGCATGACTTTTCGGCTAATTCAACACGGTCGTCACAACTTTTATCGCGCTCCCCCAACCTTAACCACATAGCGCCAACCCCTGCAACCATTGAGACAATAAGGTACGGCAACAGGTCTTTAACCCCCGGCAATCTGGAAAGTGTCATATTTGAAATTGTAGGGGGATTTGGTGAAGCGTTTGGATTAAATCAAAATCGGTTTAGGCGATGACCTTTTTGCCTGATAGTTCCGCAAGGCGATCACGAAATTGCTTTTCGGCGTTAAACTCTACTGTGAGCCTTGCGGGCGCGTCGTATTGGTTGCCATTTGGGTCAACACCACTACGGGCTGGAATTTCATGCACCTGGAAACTACCAAAGTTTTCAATGGTTGAATATCCGTGTAGCGCGGTCTGCTCTGCGAGTATTCTGAACGCTGTTTTTACAATTTCGGAAACCACGTTTAGTGGTTCTCCAACTTCTGCAAGTGTGAGTTGAATAAGCTCGTTACGGTCGAAATTTCCTTCAATTACTGGCATGATTTGCTTGTTTTTTAATTGTGATTGTTGAAAATGTTGATTCCATGTTTTTGATTCCATCCATATTTTTGCCACCTCGGATAAGACGAACAAAATCAGGATGATATGTAGGATAGTGTTGAACATCTACCTAAGTGTGTCGTATGTAATCCTGGCAAACAGCGTTCTAACACCCATCCCGATCAACCAGTTCGCAGCGCGGTACTTGAATGGCTGTTTTCTAAACCCTGTTCCTATGCTTGCCAGCGACAAGCCAAACACGTCGAACTCATCCGCCGTGTGCCAAATATCGCGCCCAAAATTGGCTAAGTATTCGTGCTTATGGCCCTGCGTTGGATCGTTACCGTGGTAGTTCCGCTTCCATGCGTCGCTACCCCAAAAACCGTCTTTATCGGCGTTCCATGTCGTTTCAAAAACGTATTGGTCAGCGTGGTATGCTTCGCGCATACCGTGCGCTACACCTGACAAAGCGAATATGCCCCATATTGCGCACTGTTTAACATCGAATGTTTCGTTGTAATCTTTCCAGTTCAGCGCCTTTCGCTTTTGCGGGTTTGACTTGAAATACTGGTGGTTGTTCCACCTCCATTTCCCCTCATTGTAATTAGCTTTAGTTTCTGGCACTTCGCTATGTGGAAACGTGTAAGGCGGTGTAGTTGTGCTGACGTTTGCCTTTGGTCTAAGTATACTGGAGAGCGTTATCGAGTCGTTCACCTCGTTTAGCCCCACCGGGTAGCGGGTGATTTGCCCGAACGCGCATTGGCCGGCAACGATCATTAGAAAAGCAATCAGGCAGCATTGGGTAGTGATGTAACTATATTTCTTCTTCATTAGCTGAAAAACATGATTATTGGTACAAAAATAGTTCCTAGTGGCGTTGATGGTAATGTGTCTCCGTACATCATCCCATTATGCCAATATTTTGTTGTCCCAGGGTCATACCCAGACACAAATATACCACCCCATATTGAACCGTTATGCCAGTATTCCATCTTTATGCGTTTGTTGCTGTGAAGTCATCTATATTGATCCACCCAGTAGTCCCATTGCACACAAAATAAAACTCCAATACTCCGGCGTCAGCAACCGTTGCTGTGGTTCCCGTCAACCCCTCCCAAGCTCCATCACTTGCCGCCGTAGCCGTAGCCAAAAGTGTGTCAGATGTTATCCCAAGATTATAATTTGCCTTGACGTATAGATCGACTCGACTGCCATTGTATGCCGCGCCGTCACCAGCCTCCGACTCTCGTACATAAACAACAGGTGTGCACGCTTGCCCTGAATTAACAGGCACTTTAAATGAAAACAGCGAAGTATTGCAGGGTATTGTAGAAGATTTTGGCGTAATTCTTAACGAGGGGCTTGCCGTCCTTGAAATGGTTGAATCTGGCGTTATTATAGCCTGCATTACGTGCGTTCTGTGATTTTCGGTAGTACCGTCAATCCGCTGAAGTGCTATTAATGCGCTTTCGTCTAGGAATGTATGCGCCGTGGAATTAACCTCATTTGTTGACGCTAACGTGCAGTTATTTAGAATCACCGTACCCCCAAAAGATGCTGTAATATTTACATCTGCCGCCGTGTGCGCTATTGAAACTCCAAAGGTGCAATTATTCAGCGTTATCGAGGATGCATGGTTATAAGCACTTGAAAATACTATACCTGACGCTTGCGCAAAAGATATTCTCCCCCTGAAAGTGCAAGATGTTAGTACCGTTACTGCCCAAAGAGTTGCTCCTAAAGTCCCGCTAAATCCAGCTGTTGAATTACCTATAAAATCGCATGATATAAAATTTGCGTGACCACACATACCTAAAGCTCCGTTTGCGCAGCAAACAAAACTACTTAATGAAACAGTCTTTTTTTGTGAAGTGGTAGATGAAATTCCATTTGTGCAGCTATGTATTTTACATCCTGAAATGATAGCTTCGGTTATAACTATGTACACCGTTGTAACTGATATGGCAGTAGTGAATCCAGCAATGTTGTTATTTTCAAAAGTACACGTTGCATTGTTTCTTGAATTATAGTTAACTGCAAGTGTACCGGAAATTCCGATCGTAGACATTAGGTTCCCAGAAACATTAAACGAAGTTGGTGTCGTGCTACTTGCAATAAACAACATTGCTGTTGTGCTTACGCTTGACGAAACTATATTGTTTGTAATGTAGAAAAGCGATCCGTTAGAATACGCCCCAACGCCACCAGATGAGATGCAGTCCCTAAAAGAGCAAGAGTTTAATACCCCTGAATTTGTCGAGGTTGTTAAGTGCTGAATCTCTACGCCCCTTCTTGAATTTGTTAATGATCCATAATATCGAACCTCAACATTATCAAGCTCCGCTATGGATGATTCCCTAAAGCATACAAACGTTCCAACCGTTGTAGACTTGCCCACTATTTTCACATTTGATGTAAGATTGCCAACCTCTCCAACACAATCTCCGGTGCCAGTGTGCGCGTTTGTTAATCCGGCTGAAAGAGTGACCTGTACGGGCGAATCAACAGTTAAAATTGTCTTTATTTCCCCCTGTGTTGCGCTTGTCCCTGTTGGAGCAAATAAAAGCACATCCCCAACATTCCATCCAGAGGTGCTTACAACCTGAATAGATGTTGATGCAGCCGCCTTATCAGATGTTAATAGCGTCCACCTTTGCTTTGATTCCCCATAGGCCGTAAACTCACCGCCCGGCCTAACGTCTATACCGAAGTCGCAGTTTGCAACACAATCAAATGTCCACGTAAAAGATGATGACGTTGGCATTTCAGATCCAGATGCCGCAATCCTCAATATGCCGCCGTTGTAAACAACTGCGTTTCCGCTTATCTTTTGTACATAAGTTGTAGATGCTGTTGTGCCTGCTAAAACAATACCACCAGCGCCGATTGATAGGGCTGGTGTTACAATAGAAGTAGCCCCGCCGCCATAATCAATGGCTGCTCCTGTATCATCTAGGGTTACAGTCCTTGTTACCGTTGTCCCTGCTGCCGTCCATTCCCCAACGACAATTCTGTTGTCGCCCGTAGTTGGCGATTTAGTAGTTGTTGTTCTTACAAACTTGGACGGTGTTGTAGCTGTGCTACCAAAGAGAGAAATTTGCGTTGCGGAAGACGTCTTAAACCTAACAATGTAGCTTGTTGCTGCAAGTAGAACTACTGGAGACGCAAACTTAAAAAAATACCACCCGCCATTTAGTCTGGCCGTTGTTGAGTTTGAAAAGTCAGCGCAGTTAATCGTGACCTCTGTCCCGGCCACTGATGCGCCAAGCGTTGTATTGTATAGTTCTACGCTAAATGTTCCGGTTGTTCCTGTGCGGTTTGAAAGCCTAACGCCTATGCCGTCAATAGTTATCAAGCCAGGGGCAAAAGGCGTGTATGTGGTTGCGTATGTAGTAGGCACTACAATCGTATTACTCTCTGACTCATTCGCAGATGTAAGATCAACTATTTGCCATGTTGCGGCTGCGGTATTGTCTCCATCCGAAGCAGCGCATAAAATATCTGCCATTTTTTACGGTGCTTGAAATACAAGTGTTATGCAAAGCCCTTTCGCGTCGGTGCCAGCCGCGTCAATATCGACAAATATTTGATCCGCTGTTGCCAGGTCGTCATTCGAGGTATTTATAACAGCCGCCGCCGCTGTGCTTGAATCCGTTTCACTTACATCAATAGTTATCGGCGTAGAAAGCATATCAACTGGCGAACCTGAACGAACTCGGCGAACCTGAATTGTAAGCGCACCAGAGCTTGAATCGGTGGAAACACTTGCCCCGACTGTAATCAAATTCATTCCGTTCAAATATTCGTTAACCCTAAAATACGCCTTACCATCACCAGTGGCTATTGCCGCTCCCTGTGGGTCAGTAACTAATATGGCCACCATTGAACCGCCCGGAACAAGGTCGTAACCGTCTTCAGTGGCATTAACGGCAATAGCTTTCCCGGCGTTGCCAACCATATCGGACAAAGACAACCCCGTACCCCCGTTTGTGGCCGGAACAGTGTCCGTGGCGGCAAACTCCGAAAACCCTGGCGCTGTTGGATGTTGCTTTATCGGCTTTGCCATTTTACCCTACTTCGAGTGGTGACGTTGGATTAAATGGTAAGGCAGTTGTAGATATTGCCGTGCCCAAATATTGCACTATTTGGCCTGCCGTTGACGGCTTGGTTGGGGTAACGCCTCCGGCTGTGGTGCTTAGGTAATAATCTGCCCCTTTTGTAAGCCCACTTAATTGGTCATTTATGCCCTCAAAATAAACAGTTACCGCCGCGCCTGTTAATGCTGACGTAAGCACAAAGCCAACGGCTTTCTTTGCAACTGCGTCTGCGTCTGCCTTGTACATCTTATTCCCGTCTGTCGTATTGTAGTACACCTTGTTCCCGGCGCTAAGGTCTTCGCCTGCAACCTCCGCCTGAGACGGGGTTCCCAATCCTGTCGGGAATAGGTTTATGTTTAGTTTTCCCGCGCCATCTAGCGCAACAATATCGCCAGCATTTCCAGCCCCGGCAGATGAATCTGTTGCTGATTTTTCTTGGTACCCAGGTGCGGTTGGGTGATTCTGTAGATACTTTTTAGCTGCCATTTTACTCGAATTTTATGCCTGAATTGTTGAAAGAAACTCAATTCTGAATTTGTTTAAAGCTACCGATACCCCGGCGTATTGTATTAGTCCAGATGTCGGCTTCGTGCTTGTTACCTGACCATTTGCCGAAACCCACAATCCAGAATCCGACAAAAATGTAAATGCCGGATCAGATACCTCCCCAACCAATTGAAGCGTAACATTTGCCCCGGTCAACCCGCTAGTTTTGGTCACTGCGTAAGCCCTGCCAGCATGCAAGGCATTTGACGGCTGAAAGTAGAACGCAGAACCTGAGTTGATTATCACCACCCGCCCGCTGCTCAAATTCTCGCCAGCCGGATAAATAACTGTTGCCCCTGGTGCGTCGGCTCCGTCTTGCCCTGGTGGCCCTGTTATGCCCTGGTTGGCAACTATTGTAACGTGTCTTCCAACCGTTGCGCTAACTACCGAAGGCGTTACCACACACACAGAAAACCCGGCGCTGTTCGTGACAACGATCTTTTTTCTGCTTGACGTGGCGGTTATTACTTTCATTATGCGGCTTTAACAACTATTCTACCTGCAAACCAAGGATAGCGACCGCCACCTGGTTCTGTAATTATCAATTCGTATGCGTAAGTTCCTGCAGTAGTGGTGGTCGGTGCGCCTATCAAAAATTTTAGCTTGTTTGGCGTGACAAATTCCATCCCGGTCGTTGCTATTGTTCCAAGCGTAAGCGTGTCAACAACAGTGCCAGTTGCGTCGGTTATCACAAACTCGAAATCATCAGCGCTTATGTTTATTGTAGCGCCTAATTCATCAGTGAACGCCCACTCGTCAGGGTATGAAAATCCTTCTTTTAGGCACAAAAGATTAATTGTGCCTGGGCAAAAGTCAATTGAATCGGATACTTTACATACAGCCGCCATTTTATTTCTTTTGTCTATTTTGATTTGATCCTGGCTTCCGCAAAATGTAATCCCGGTCTAGCGTTACAAAGTTGCCACTTTTCAATTTGTAGAAGTCCTTTGTTCCGCCCGTTGTCGGGTAATTCAAAAGCCTGATAACGTCGCCAAAAATAACAGCGCTCTTTGCCGCGTCCGATCCTACTTTGTGCCGGAAATTACCCGCCGCGTTGATCGAAAAAACGATGTTTCGAGCTACGGCCCCGTTTTCGCGTATAGTCCAACCTGGCCGCAAAAAGTCTGCCGAATATGCCGCCTGTATTGTGTCGAGTGGTGAACGGCTGTACAGTGCTTTTAGGCCATTATTGAGCCGGACAATTTCAGTGAGCCGTTTTGAAAAACCAGATACAAATTGCGCGTCAGTGGCCATTTCGGTAGCTGCCCTAAGCATTTTACCTTTCTCTACGTTGAACGAACCATCTGCCGTGCCGTCACCCGATAATATAGTAATGGTGCTGCCCTGAACGGAATCTATCATTTGAAAAGAGACGTTGTAATATACTCCGCCAATCAACTTGGTAACGGTCGAATCCGATTGCGCCGAAACGCCGGAAAATATCAATAATGCGAAAAGTATCAGCAGGTTTTTCATTTCAAATTATTGTGAAGGTTATGGTAGGGTTGATGACAAGTAGCGTAGCCGCTACTGCTTGCATTATTGCGTCTTGCACCTTTTCGGTGTCGCCCGTGCCGCTGCCCGTAAAGGCATCAATTTCGGCTTTTGTGTACCGTATTGCAAACTCTGTATAAATCGCATCCGCTCCCGCGCTTGGTTTTGTGAGCGTCAAATTAGCGATGTAAGATTCTTGAAAGGCGCTGTAAGTAAACCCGACATAAATGTCAGGCGTGTTATGTTGCGCAATGCTGCCAGATTCAAGTATAATCCTGCCGTTCGTGGTGATATAGTGCTGTGACTTCGCGGTAAGCGCGATGAAAAGCAGTGCGGCAATTATTAGTATTTTTCTCATTTTAGTATCCAAAGGTGATGAAGTTAATGGCGTACTGCGTTGATGCGGTTAAGGTTCCGTTTGCCCGTAGCACTAGAGTAGTGGCATTTTCGCTGCTTAGTACGAATTTAACCCTTTCGTTATTGAAGTTTATACCGCCCGGAACGCCACGGCCTTCCATCGAAGAATACGTCAACGATCCGAATGGATTAGGGAAAGTAGCCGTGAATATTATGCCGTCAAGTACCGGAGAAGTCCCGGTGTTAAAATTGATCTGCCAGCCATTATTCCCGCCGCTTATGCTTCCAATTGTTGGCCCGGTTCCCGCCCCGGTTCCAAAAACAATATCTGAGTTATTCCACTCATTGCCCGTATTTCTGAACTGGACGGCTCGCGCAACACCGCCAACGTCTAGCGGGTGTATCGGTGCATCCTTGTTAATGCCAACGTCACAAACGGCGTCATTTGTTAGTATTATGCCGTTGTTTACGTTAAATCCTGGCGTTGATACGTTCGGGCTTATTTTGAATTTGTTTCCGTCTGAATTGTCAATACCTACCGAAGTGGTTGCGAATCCAGTAACGGTATACTGCGTGAATGGATCACCCGCCGCGTCACCGCCTACAATTACCTGATTAAAAGTATTTGACCCCGCAAAAGTTGAAGCGTTTGTCAACGGCATTATCATATTGCCATTGACATTACCGGACATTCTAATCATTTCTTGCGGCCCAGTTTGCGCTCCGACTTGGATATTTAGCGCCGCATTATTCGAGCCTACACCTGGTGCGGTATTGAGAATCGACATTCTGTTATTTGTCGCATCCCATAAGTTGTCAGCATCGTTGGATAACGTGTTTGCATCCGTCCAATACGCATGACGTCCGGCAACGCCAGTGCCGTCTACATAGCCCGCCATTGTTTGCAGCGCGGCCATGGTTATTTCCTCGTAAGCAGTTCCAGCCCCGTTGTTATTACCAAGCAGCACGTTATTTGCCGCCGCGTTCTGGATTTTGGCGTAGGTAACGGCACTGTTCGTGATGCCGTTTGTATTCACCGTACCCCATCCAATTGCCGTATTTCCGGCATTGTTCACTAACACCTGATCTGCCGCGCTTGCTGCAATATCGGCCACGTTTGCCGTGGCGTTTCCTGTCACGCCTATCACCGATTTTGCAACGCCCTGGCGGATGAGCGCATTTGTGATACTATTTGTAACAACGTTTGCCGTGACCTCCGTCTCGGTATTCCCAGCGTCGTCACTCAATGCCATTGCAATCGTTGATGTGCTGACAAAGTTGGCGTTTGGCCTTGCAAAAGCCGCTACGCCGTCATCTCTCCACGTTTGATAATTTGTGCCGCCTGGCGTTGCGGTCAATACCCCTGACACAATAGAAAGCCCTGACAAACCAAGCAGGCCCAAATCGCCATCGGCGTCGGCTCCTACTATTCCGGTTGGGGTGTCTGTTGTGAGGTCGGTGATACGGGCTTCGCCTTGTACGTGCAATTTTCTGGCAGGGGTAATTGTGCCTATACCTACCGCCGAAGTGGTTATGTTGTTTTGAGTGGTCGCGTAAATTGAGTTACCCAACATCATCACGTTACTCACGTCCGTTGCCGGGTTCACATTGTAGCCTAGTAGTATGTTATCGCTCCCTGTTGAAATTCCGCTGCTGCCAGCGCCACGGCCTAAGTATGTATTTCGGCTACCTGACGTATTTGCAGAGCCGCCATTTAAACCAAAAAAGGCGTTGTCTGAACCTGTGCTTAGTATGCCAGATGTGCGGCCAACATAGGTATTACTTACCCCTGTTGTATTTGCCTGCCCTGCTTGCTTCCCAATGAAAGTATTGAGCGTTCCGGTTGAATTGTTAAGCCCTGAACGGTAGCCCATGAATGTATTTTCGCCGTCACCCGCTGCTGTTGCGCTATTAAATCCGGCTTCGTGGCCTACAAATGTATTTTGAGCGCCTACGATATTGTTCCTACCCGCCCCATTACCTATGTAGGTATTTTGGCTGCCAGTGGTGTTGACGTATCCGGCGAAACCTCCAACGGCAACCACAAGCCCGGACGTGACACCTTCGCCAGCGCTACGGCCTATCATTACATTATCGTTCCCGGTATTGTTTAGCCCGGCATGGTGGCCCATTGCGGTAAGCCCTGTAAGCGTTGTTGATGCAAGGCCCGCCGCCCTGGTTCCTACGACCGTGTTGAATGATCCTGTGGTTACTAACTCGCCACTACCACTACCAATAAGTGTATTTGATGACGCATTTGGTGCGGTTCCATTTAATGACGTGCCAGCCTTTGTGCCTATGGCTGTATTGGCGTAACCAGTTGACGACGTACCGAATGATTGCCCGGCCAAATACCCGGCGAAGAAGTTAAAAAGTGTGTCTGAACCGAACGCTGTATGTGCGCCGGATTCGTGCATTAGCCTCCTGCTGTTTTGCAGCAAAAGGTAGTTTTTTGAATCGAACTGAATACCACCTAAAGCGCCCCATTGCACCGTGTGCGTTCCGTTTCCGGTTACAACGGTATTCTGCGTGGTAGCCCCGCCCCAATCAACTACGCCAGCGGTCACGGTCGTTGCGTTACCTGTTGAAGCACCAGCACCAGGTGCCACGGTTAGCACTCCACCAACAATTGAAATACCTGACAAACCAAGCAGGCTCAAATCGCCATCGGCGTCGGCTCCCACTATCCCGGTTGGGGTGTCGGTAGTCAAGTCGCTTATCCGAGCCTCGCCAACTACGTGCAGCGTTCTCGCCGGAACGCCAGTGCCGCCGAATTGGCTGCTACCTGAAAAGCCCTGGCGGGCATTTGCGTCTGTTGTTCGGATTGAATAGGCTTGGTTGGTCTGTGTACCAGCGGTGATGTCACCAATATCAATACCAAAGGTGTTGGTAATCGTTCCGGTGTTAAGGATGGGGTTCACCCGTAACCCGTAGGCGTTTGTACCTGTAACACCGGCATTCGTTACGCCCCAGTTTTCTGCAATGTAGGCGGAAATTGTACCAACCGTGCCGCCCGTAGCGTCATCGGTGAAAGCGTCGGCCCGAACCCCTATCAATGATCCTGCGCGACCACCAGCAGAGCCTATACGCGCCGAAAAGTATCCACCAGCGTAGGTACTTGATACGTGGCTGTTTTTGGATTTTACAATGAAATTTACCCCACGGACGTTGCCCCATAGGCCCGTTCCTAGCGTTGAAATCTCGCCGGAAAAGCCGCCCGTTGCACTAAACATATCGACCGCGTTATTCTGAAAATTGATAACGCCGCCATTCATTTGAATGGGGAAAAACGGATGGTCTGTTGAAAAGGTGGTCGTGTTCTGACCAAAATTACTACTCCCCTCATCATTGACGTAAAGGGTTGGGTCACTCGCGCTGTTGCGAATCTCAAAGGCATTTGTTGCACTGGTTGTGCCGAACCCCTGGATTTGAAAGCGACCGTTTGGCGTTGTAAGCCCTACACCTATCTTCCCATCATTTCGGATGACAAAAGCGTTATTCGTTCCACTTGAATTGTGGAATTGAGCCGAAAAAGTGCCAGATGTCGCCCCGGCCCCTTTGGCGAAAAATCCGCCATTTGCCTGTAAAATGTAGGAGGTGTTTAGTTCGGTTGCACTACCGACCACGGCCCTGTCAGTCGTGCTTGTTAGGTAGGTGTACGCTCCGGCGTCTGTCCAAAGGCTGCTACCGCCGCCGCCAGCGACACTATCAACGTTGATGACGTATTTATTAAGTAGGCTGTCGAACGTGACCTGTGCAAGG
>Ga0154020_10003569_pt1 | contig 18689 bp, 18 predicted proteins | sample Klosneuvirus_201_FD_109709 | JGI IMG/M metagenome (GOLD analysis project Ga0154020, IMG submission 109709) | Active sludge microbial communities from wastewater, Klosterneuburg, Austria - Klosneuvirus_20160825_MG | ecosystem: Engineered > WWTP > Aerobic digester > Activated sludge | place... | reverse complement strand
GGAATCTTTGAAATGGGACTGCCAAAAATCATGTCCGGGAGGCAGGAAGATATCGTCTTTGGGATAATCATGATGCTCATCATTACTCCGGTGGCTGCGATTGGGTTATACTTTTTTGGCAAGTATGCATTGCAGGGCGAATACGATCATCCCCTCAACACTGATGAAATACCGGAGCAAGGTTAAATATCTGTTTTTTATGCCTAGTCATAATCTTTTGGTGCTACTTTTGAACTTATGAAAATGAGAAAGGATTTTTGTAATCAGTTAGAAAAGCACATGGAAAATGGAGACCAATATGAAGGTATTGCCCATCATTTTCGATTAAGTCGCCGTAAAAAAAATTGTATTTTTTTTTGAAATTTCCTAATCTTCACTTAATTTTGAATAATTCAACAGGATCGGACATTGCAATTCCAGCGTCAAAGACTATAGAATTGCATCTCCTGGTCTCATCCACAATTAAATATTTAGCATGAAAAATTCAATCTGTGCAATCTGCCTCCTAGCCATTTTGATAGTCGGTTGCGGCAAAAATGAGCCACCTGTAAATCCGGATATTAAATATGGTAAAAACAAATTTTCTACCGTTGTTGATGGAATTGAAAGAGAATATTTTGTAAGTGTGCCCAAAAATTATGACGGGAAGACAGCAGTGCCCGTTGTTTTCATGCTCCACGGTACCGGAGGGGATGGTGAAAAGTTTTACAATATATCTGGCTGGAAAGAGGTGGGTGATCAGGAGAATATCTTAACTGTTTTTCCAAGTGCTTTATCTAGGTGTATTATAGAAGAAGGTGAGACAAAAACTATTTCAAAGTGGAATAGCCTGCCGGCGGCCAATTTTTACTACTGTGCCAAGGTCACTCCACCTGATGATGTAAAATTCTTCAAAACGATAATTGATGAGATTACCGAAAAATACAAGATCGATAGCAAGCGTATTTATTTTGTAGGTTTCTCAAATGGAGGCCAGATGTGTGCGAAGTTATCCATGGAAATGGGCGACAAAATTGCTGCAATTGTAGAAAGTGCCGCTGCATTTAGGATGGATACTACATTTGTTCCTGTCAGAAAAATGCCGGTAACTTTTCAATTAGGCAATGGTGACTATGGACCCGGAAAAGAAGGTCCATTTATTCCACTATCTAACCTGAGTTCGATGCTGAGTTTTCCCGGTCCACAGCCATACGCCACTACACAAACGTACATTAAGAGTTTTGATCTCAATCCCAATTATACCATCTCTGGTGACACCGATACCGTAGTGATTGCTACCTACCTACCGAATGAGGTCAATGCCAATTATGAATATAATTTTGCGTTGATAAAGGATCTCGCACATCTGTACCCCAATGGAGCCAATCATTTGCTATATGGAGCTAGGATTAATTGGGCCTGGCTGAAAAATTATACCTTACCCTAAATATAATTAGATTTGCTTGGTCGAGAGGTGTAGGACCTGACATGAACTGGACAGTTCACATTCAGAAAATCATCAAACTATGATCAAATACTATTTATATGGAGCTCTCCTACTGATTACCTTTGCAAGCTGTAAAACATACCACAGACAAGTGGCCTCACTGTCACCTAACTGTCAGAAATTGCTCAGGGAGCTGAAGTACCGCATCATCACCAACGATACCGGCAGCTATACCTTTTGGTTTGAACATCCAATATCAGATACTATTCCTAAAAGTGAAACGCCCAGAGATTTAGAGTTTCAGAATTTTTACAAAAAGGTGTTGGGAAATGATTCATTATGTAAGTGTGGCTTTACTTATGACTTGATTGTTAGAACTATTGGCGAAGAAGATAAAAAAGATTATGGACCACTAACCAATAAAAAGCTAGTCACTGCAACTTATATTCTTGATTTTGGATTTAACTGTGGTGGCAACAAATGTCCGGGATCTTCAGATAATTTCTGAAATGAAATTAGATTTTCTTATGACTCAATTGGTATATTGTCATATTATGTAGGATCTTACAATACATTTGACATCGAGCCCTATTATTGTACTACTAAGGCGCGGGCTTTTATAGAACGCATGGAAAAGAAAGCAAGAAAGTGAATTAATATTAGATTTATTCGGGCGCTTGGTAGTCATTACTAAATATCTGAGCGATTTCCGAGGCGAATTGCCTCTGAATTATCTTTCTTTTTAATTTTAGGGTTGGCGTGAGCTGACCGCCATCGATGGTCCATTCCTGCGACAGTAGTTTGAATTTTTTGATTTGCTCCCACTCAAGTTTCTATCCACACTTGATACTTAACTTGGACATCAGCTACAGAAGATACTATTGTAGTGAAATTGTTTTTAACACGACTTTGGCGATTATTCAAAATATAGTACATTTGACAGAGGCCATTTTGAATAGTAAAGGCCATAAATAACAATTTTGAATTTTGGGATGTATTAGCAAATTATGTTATGGATAGGCAGTAAAATGAAAAAAATTGAAGCTGGACAAGAATAAATTTCTGGATAGAACGATTACAACTAGGGAAGTGATTTTTTTATTAGCCTTCGTCCTGTGCCTATCTCCCTTCATTACACCCCCCATCGCCTTGTTGATGGGCATAATAATTGCTCAGTTTATAGGCCATCCCTATCTGCATCTTAACCATAAAGCGACCCACATACTTCTGCAAATTTCGGTAGTAGGGCTTGGTTTTGGCATGAATATTAATAGCGCTTTAGAAGCGGGCAGAGAGGGCTTTATACTGACCGTTGCTTCTATTTTGGGCACCTTGGGATTGGGCTTTTTGATGGGATTCTTGCTGAAGATAGACAAGAAAATCTCCTATTTGATTTCTACAGGGACCGCAATATGTGGTGGTAGTGCCATTGCTGCTGTATCTCCAGTCATCAAGGCCAATGAAAAGCAGATTTCAGTAGCCTTGGGTATCATCTTTATTCTAAATTCTATTGCCTTATTTATCTTTCCTGTACTTGGGCACTACTTACACCTCACGGACAAGCAGTTTGGGATCTGGTGTGCCATTGCCATTCATGACACCAGTTCGGTAGTTGGCGCTTCTGCGAAATTCAGTGAGAAGGCGTTGGAGATTGCTACCACCATTAAGTTGGCTCGAGCCCTATGGATTATTCCGGTGGCCTTTTTCTCAACGCTGCTTTTTAAAAGTAAGGAAGCGAAGATAAAAATACCCTATTTTATAGGATTATTTGTACTGGCTATGGTAGCCAATACATATTCAAAGTTTGTGCAAGATTACAGTTATATACTGACCACAATTGCTAAATCGGGCTTGACACTTACTTTGTTTCTGATCGGGTGTGGGCTTTCGAGAAAAGTACTCTCTGCGGTAGGTGTTAAGCCCTTAGTTCAAGGGATAGTGCTGTGGGTTGTCATATCTCTGGTGTCGCTATGGGCAGTGAGGATACTTTAGTGAAGGAGTTGCTTATTTGGTGCCTATTCAAATACCTCTATAAATTTAGTTTGGAGAGGTTATATTTGACTTAGGCTGTTTAAACTTGAGTTAATCATTATAAATTATTTTAGAATGAATAGAATATACTTAGCGTTCTTGCTTCTAAATTCATTTTTTTTATGTTCCTATGCTCAGTTAACAATAGATCCGGGTCAACTGAAGACTATCAATACATTTTATGACGGCTACAATTCGCAGGACTATGACAAAATGAGAAGCAGTATGAGTGCTGTTATCAAATTGATCCTTACTGAAAGCAAAGTGCGCAATTTATATAGTGCACAATATCAAATGCTAGGGCATACGTCTATTTCTAAGATAATACCTAGGTCAGAAAGGAGTTATATCATCTATTTGAAATATGACAGGGACACCACTGAAGTGCAGACGATGGGTATTTCGCTCTCCGGCAAGAACAAAATTATTGGCTTCAGCAGTCCGAGCTTTAAAGTTCATTTGGCTAGGAAGGATAGTACTATTCCAATACCAAAAGAAGTTGCCATTCAACGATTAGATAGTCTATTGAAACTAAAAAGTGAAACGGCGGGATTTAACGGGTGCATATTGGCTATAAGAAATGGGACTGTATTTTATGAAAATTGTGCTGGATACTCCGACTTAGATACACGAGCTGAGCTGAATACTCACACGCTGTTTGACCTCGCCTCCTGCGGAAAACAGTTTACCGCGATGGCTGTAATGATGCTTCAGCAACAGGGTAAGCTAAACTATAATAATAACATAGTAGATTACTTCCCGGATTTTCCATATAAAAATATAACCATTGAAAATCTCTTGAATCACACCTCAGGAGTACCGGATTACATGGAACTATTCGAGAAACATTGGGATTCAAGTAAAACGGCAATTAATAAGGATGTTCTTGACTATTTCATCAAATATAAACCAAAAGTAGAATTCAGTCCGGGAAAAGAATATGCATATAGTAATTCAGGGTACGTCATACTTTCTTCTATTATAGAAAAGATCTCAGGTAAAACTTTTGCTGATTATCTGCAGGATAATATCTTCCGCCCACTGGGAATGAGTGATTCCAAGGTATATAATACCAAATACACACAACAGGAAGTTATTTCAAATTTTGCAAAAGGTTATACTTATTCATCCAAAACAAATCAATTTGTTTCAGTAATTAGTCGGCCTGATTTGAATTTTTATAGATTTTTGGATGGTATCACAGGTGATGGTGCAGTATGCTCCACGATTTCTGATCTGGTAAAATGGGATAATGCCTTGAGAGCATATACGCTAGTTAGTAAGGAGACTTTTAGCAAGGCAATGGAGCCATTTAAAACAACCAATGGGGAAATTTCCAACTATGGCTTTGGTTGGGAGCTACAATTAGATCCTAAATATGAAAGAGTCATCTATCATTCAGGAAACTGGGGCGGAAATATCACTTTCATCTTGCACTTATTGGATAATTATCTTTCTGTGGTAGTATTATCTAACAATGAATATTTTAATACTCCTAAATTTGCAATCAGTATTGCCAATATTATAAATGGTTTATAATTAATTATTTTTAATTAAATATGCCTGAACCCTCTAAGCAAGAAAGATTGGACTTATTAATATCCTTAGGAGAAATAAATATTGGACCCGATTTTATACAAATTGTTAATTATCCATTTGTACCTTCAATTGCATTTTATCAAACGCATTTTAAAGCAACTGAAATAAAGGATATTGACTTAGATGCTTCACCACCTACTATGCAGGTTGGATCTGAATTAATTTTTTTAACTGCTGAAAAAAGAGAAGAAATTGGAAAGTTTGCTATCCTGCATAATATTAAAATGATAGCACGCCCTGATCTGTGGGGTGGAATATTGGAGCCCTTTCTCGACAATGAGTTTACTCCTGCAAGGGATAATGAACTTATGATTTGGTTTGTAAGCTTTGGGTTAAACAGTGAGACAGTAATTTCTTTGAGGAATGAGGTGAAGTCCCAAATGATTAAATACAACTTTGACACGAATCTTTGGGAATGGGTAAATTTGGGGCTCGCTGACGTACTTAGAGCAATGAGAGTTAAGTATAGTAATGAAGATTTTAATGACTTTTATGCGAGAGCTATGAATGTCTCTTTAATGCATGAGGAAATACTTGAAATTGCTGAAAAGTTAAAATATCACCTTCGAATCTATGAAAATTCTCATTATATGGATGAGGATGAAGCTTATAACTTCGGCACATTTGACACTTATGATGCTGCTGTGGTCGATGCTCAGAGGATTGTACAGGATTTTTTTGATGATAGTTTAAATAATGAAGTGAAGGTAGAAGATTTACTTACTCAGTATTTACTTTTTGGACAGGATCCCATTATACTGCCTATTGGAAAGGATATACCCCCATTCTCTGCTCGATCATATGCCGAGAAATTGTATAAGACTATTTGTTCAAAGTGAGAAGAAGAGAAGTAATTTACGAGATAATGTAGTATCACTGTCAAGAATATAAGTTTCCCTTAGAAATCCTTTAGAAGCTCACAACATTTATTCAGGCTATTTATTTAATTCTAATAGACTATCTAAAGTAAATACAATGAGTGTAAAAGAGGAGCATACTATATATACCATCGGTCACTCTACGCATACCGGAGATGAGTTCCTGGAGATGTTGAATTCTTTCCAGATTAAATATCTTGTAGATATTCGTCGATTCCCTGGATCACGTAAATTTCCTCAGTTCAATACTGATCAATTGCAACCACTATTAAATGAAGCTGGGATTACCTATACACATCTGGTTGGATTGGGTGGCCGTAGAAAGGCATCAAAAGATTCATTAAATTGCGACTGGAAGAACAGTTCATTTAGAGGCTATGCCGACTATATGGAGACCAATGAATTTGACGAGGCCGTCCTGGAGTTAGAAAAAATTGCTCTTCAACAACCGACCGCATATATGTGTTCTGAAGCTGTATGGTGGCGATGTCATCGCTCCATGGTATCTGACTTTCTGATGGCAAAAGGGTGGAAAGTCTTACACATAATGGGTATCGGTAAGAGTCAAGAGCACAGATATACATCGCCTGCTCGAGTGTCACAGGGACGCGTGATCTATCACGACTAACACTTAAGGCTAGATGGTTAGAAAGTTAGAACGCAAGTAATTTTTAACCAGGAATGAAACATGAACCATTAATCATTCACCATTAATAATTAAAGTAGATGGTTGGAAGGTTAGAGCGAGAGTAATTTTTAACCAGGAATAAACCATTAATCATTAAAGTATTTTTCTTTTGAAAAAGAGTTCCTAATCCCCGCCTACTGCAGAGTGAAATATTCGATCCAAACCTAAATAAATAGAGCACCGGAATTCTGGGAGGATAGTTTTTTCTCGCTGATTTCGACGATGAGCGCAGAAAAAGTAGTATGTGAATCAGATGATTGAGAAGTCTCATGCAACAAGACCTTTCATCTTCATTTTATTCCATCGATGTTGATTGATAAATAAAAATAAATGTCATTTGTCGGAGACTTTGAAGTTGAAATGAGCGAAATCAGCGGTGCTATATATTTTATAAATTTCATTCACGTAAGTTGCTTGCATAGGCTCAAAGCAACGCAGAGAGATAAAACCTATAAGCTATTCTTTCATTTGTATACTGAAAATGCAAATATCTTAGTTTACATTTCAATGTCTCTAAGAAAAGGGTTAAATCCTGTAGTGAGCCTTTAGTCCAAAACCAAAGTTCAAGTCTCTACCCTCAGCCGCATTATAGCCGTAATAATTTTTATTTTTTATCACATCACCCACCATTAGCTGCCAATATAGGGAGAAGCCCAGCCTATCCGCTCGGCTTATAAAACTGCCGAGTTCAAAATAAATACCAGGATTCCATTGAATTGTGCTTGGATGTGTAGGATCCAATTTTATAATGAGCGGCTTTTGCTCAGTACTCTTAGATTCGTAAGTTACAGTGAAATTGAAAAGATAGGATATTGAAGGACCTATAATAAGCCATTGATTAATTCCTTTAAGATTTTTCATTATTTTAATTCCACCTACGAGATTGATGTAATCCATCCTTAGCATAGCCTTAGTTGTCTCATCGCTCGCTTTTTCCCCCATTTGATTGTAAAAGAGAAGTGAGCTAAATTTCACTCTATGGTTATTTGAAATGTCGATATCATAGCCAATTCCGGCATATGGGTTTAACTTAGAATTTAGCTCGGCTTTGCGATTAAGAATTGCCGAGACGTGTCCGCCTGCTGAAATATTCATTTGGCTGTATAGCCTTGTGCAGGCTAACAAAATAAAAAATACGGGTGCTAGTTTCATAACTTTAATTTTATAATTGTGGTGTCCATACTATTAAAAGAGATCGTATCTATCAAAACAATTTCACCGCCGGAAACTAAATCAACATACGCTTTATAGGCTACTCGATCTACTTTTACAATAAAATTGTCACTCGGAAATGTAGCGTTCAGTTTAAAATATTCTAGTTGTTTTATGACGGGCTTACTGGGGTTATTTACATATAGTGAATTTAAATAATAGTGATTATCTTCAGTACTCGTTAACAGCATTCTTATAAGTGCAATTCGAGAGAAGTTGGTAGTATCTATTTTGAACCAGGTAGGCGGATAGCCGATTATTTCCTGCGTTTGTAGATAGGCATTAGAAGTAAATCCGTTATCATTAAAGAAGTAATTTAGTTTCTCTGTCTCTATAGCGTACACTTTAGTGACGTCGTAAAAAACCTCATCACCGTCTATCTGAAAGTTTATCTGGCCTGACTTATCTGTCTGGCCGCATTGCTTGCCAAGCACACTACCGACCATACATACATTGGCGTCATCAATTGGTTTCTGACTTATGTAATCAATGACTTCGACTTTGATGTCTAGATTTTCAACTCCTTTTTGGCACGATGATAATAATAGGAGATAAATGAGGGGAGTTAACCAGCAGTTTTTCATAATGGGGTCATTAAGTTAAGTAATCAAATGGTAATATTTTCTATGTATTCAAAGTATGATAATTAATATATTAATAAAATTAAAAGCCAACAGGTCAAATCAGCAGCTATGACAATACTGATTTTATTAAAGTCTGTCCCCAAAGTTAAAACTATTTTTTATAAAAACAAAATAAATTAGTACAATTAAAGAAATATTTTTTGCACGTTGTATTTTATAGAAAATGAACCCTGAATCCTATTCTTTTGTAAGACATCCTGGCTTTGCTTAGGCATATGCTTTCTTTTGGGATTTTTTACATCTGTTGGTGCTCCTTAAATCTGTACATACCATGGCCCAAATCTATAAGCCAGCCGGCTATATTTCACGCGCTCCCTATCTGATTGTCGACTAAGCACAAAAGCTAGTGGATCTATAGTGCATTATTTTTAATGCACTAGAATTGCGAAGAATGATAAATGAGGATGGAAATATCCGGCACCTGGAGTTAAAGATCGCAACTTAATTACTAGATTGAACTTCATAACAGTCGGATGCTAAGTCAAATTATGATTAATTACTGAAGTTTAATCCAGTTCATTTTTTACTTTTACAAACTGAATAAGAGGAATGAATTGGATTATCTTGATTGTTGCGGGTCTGTTTGAAGTCGCTTTTGCTTTTTGTCTAGGGAAGGCAAAGGAAACTACCGGAAATGAAATGGTGGCCTGGTACATCGGTTTTGCATTTACACTGAGTATTAGTATGGCTCTTTTAATTAAAGTAACTCAAACACTACCCATTGGCACTGCCTATGCCATATGGACAGGTATTGGAGCGGCGGGGACAGTATTGATGGGAATTATAGTTTTTAAAGAGCCCGCTACCTTCCTGAGATTATTTTTTATAACCACTCTAATAGTCTCTATAATTGGCTTAAAAGTGGTGGCGCCTTAAATCGGCTTTTTTGATAGAATTCAGACGTATTTCAATAAGCTGGCTTCAGCATCTTACTTCCAACCCAATGAACTGATCAGATGAGTTGCTACTCGCCCCGCTACATCCGGCTCGCCGAGTTGGGATTTTATCTGCTTATACCCATTTAGCACTTCAGTACGCCGACCAGGGAGATTGAGCTGTTTTAATTCTGAGATAATATGTTGAGCAGTACATTTTTTTTGAATTAATTCTGTGACAAGTTCACCTCCATAGATTAGATTGACTAGTGAGATAAACTTTAGTTTTACCACTGCTGAGGCAATAGCAAAATTCAACTTACTTGTCTTGTAGCATACCACCTGCGGTATGCCGAACAGGGCAGTTTCCAGAGTGGCCGTACCGCTAGTGACCATTGCCGATGTAGAACCCTGCAGCACATCGTAGGTAAGAGCCCTAATGAGTGTGATGTGATTGGAATATTCAGGATGCAATTGTTTTAGAATTACCTCGTAAGCTGCGGGGGGCAGTTGGTCAGAGCAAGCTACCACAAACTGCATCTCACTCATTCCGCGCATTGTGAGGACCATTTCAGGGAAGACGTAATCTAGTTCTTGCTGCCTACTACCGGGTAAAACTGCGATATAGGGTGCATTTTGTGATAATTGATTTTGTATTTTAGGGTCTGCCACAAAATTATGTACTTTATCTATAAGTGGATTCCCAAGATATAGGGCATTTACTATGCCATGCTTTTCATAGAATGGTGGTTCAAAAGGGAGGATGCAATACATTTTTTTGATATAATCTCTAACCTTATACATCCGTTTTGGCTTCCAGGCCCACACGGTAGGTGAGACAAAAAAATACACCGGAATATCTTTTGATGCCGCCCATCTTGCCAACCGAAGATTAAACCCCGGATAATCCACTAGAAGCAGTGCATCCGGGCGGTTAGTAGTGAGTTGTTTTTTAATTTCCCGAAAGTTCTCTAAGATTTTACCTGCATTTTTGATGACCTCGACAAAGCCCATAAAAGCCAGCTTGTCCAGCGTTCGAAGAATGTCAACACCGGACGACTCCATTAATGGCCCCCCCCAACCGCTCAGAGAAAGGTCAGGTAACTGCTGTTTCAGTGAGCTAGCTAAGGCTGCTCCATGCAGATCACCTGAGGGCTCACCGGCGAGAATAAAAATTGATTTGTTTGTCAAATTTGCTTAAATAAATGAGATCCATACATGTAAAACCAAATAAGGACAAACAATAAAGTCGGAAATACAAGTCCTCGAATAGACTTGTCATACCGTCGTGCATTAAACACTTGTATTAGAATTAGATTAAAGCAAATGGCCAGCACTCCGATAGTTCTTGTTATAGAAGTCATTGTATCATAAATGGGTGGTAGAACACCTCCCTTGATGAGTGACTCCTTGATCAATAATAAAAGGCCGTATCCGACTACCGGAAAAATAACTCCGGTGACAATACCAAGTGTTAAAGAATCTCTTCCAAACATATATTTATCTTTCTAAAAATTTAAAGCCATCCTTATTTTGATAATCGGTCAGATCATGCATAGATGGAACTACCGAAACATAGTTATTTTTTAATGCATACAGATCTGTATCTTCATCTTCATCAAAGTTGATGAATTCACCAGTAAGCCAATAATACTTTTGGCCCCTTGGATCGAGTGCTTCCTTAAATGTCTCATTCCAATTGGCATCTGCCTGCCGACAAATTTTAATTCCTTTGCACTCATCAACTGATATCTTGGGAATATTTACATTGAGCAATTTTGCATTTCCGGGGAATCCACTTTCCAGTGATTTTCTGATAATTTCATCTGCAATCATTGCAGAAAGCGTCATGTCGGCTGCAGAAGAGAAGTCCTCAAGTGAAAATCCAATTGAATTTATTTTCTCTAATGATGCTTCCATCGCCGCACTCATAGTCCCTGAATATATTATATTAATAGATGCATTGGAACCGTGATTTATTCCTGAGACACAAAGCGATATTTGTCTTCCTTTTAAAATTACATTTTTAGCCAGCTTCACGCAATCCACCGGTGTACCATTACACTCAAAGGCACGAATACCCGGAAAGATTTTATTTTCTTTAAGTCGAAGTGGACTTGAGATGGTAATTGCATGGCCCTTGGCAGATTGTGGACTGTCGGGTGCCACTACGAGTACTTCGCCATATCGGGAAGCAACTTCTATAAGTGCTGCAATACCGGGCGCTGTGATTCCATCATCATTGGTCACTAAAATGAGTGGTTTAGACATTATAATTATTTAAGTTTTATTTTGACTGCCTCTGAGATATTATCACTCTTATCAGGATCATCCAGATAGCCATTATTGATCTTTGCAATCAGATAGACAGTGCCCTTGGCAAATCTTTTATCAATGCTTATTTTTTCTTTCCATTTAACTGATTCTCCAGCCCTTATTTTTGGGAATGAAAATTGGCGAAGCAAAATATCTGAGTCATCATACAGTGCATTAGCAGATAAATAAATATCTACAGTCTGGGTGGGCTTCAGCGGTTTTATGTCTTTATTCCCAAGTAGAGCAGTAAGGTTAATTTCTTTACCACGAATTATCTTTTTCTTATAGTTTTCTACTTTGAAATCCTTAATATATGTGTCAAAAGAATACATGCCACCTTTGTAATTTCTCATCTCACCTAATTTTACACCTGCCAGCTTCTGATTATTGTTCGGAGTAGGATCATAAGTATAGGTTTTATCCAATGGAATTTCAGCCGTAATGTAGGCTATCTTTCCTTTGTAATATGGTGGTATGACAATCAGTTTATTAAATGTAATATGTGAATTCGATTGGAGTTCGATGAGCTCCTTTTGGTCTACTAAATTAACTGAATCCGGTTGTTCATCATCGGACTCAGTGAGATAAAAATTGATAACTGCAGCAGGAGATCGATATGCACCTTTATTGTTTACTTTGATGCTCAGCACCACGCCTTCACCCTGGATTGTTTCCTTTTTGGCAGGTTCCATACTCACTATTTCCAGGTCATACCCCGGATATAGAGTATCTGGAGCGGATTGCCCAAAAATCTCTGAGAAGCAAAATAACGTTATGAACAATAGGATGGACTTCATGGTATGTTTACTCATCAATGTGAAACAAAGATATAATCCAATATTTAATTATCTTCACCCACTCAAAAAATAACCTAAATGCGCGGATATATTGCACCGTCTATATTGGCCAGTAACTTCCTCAGATTGGAAGAGGAAGTAATCATGCTGAATGAAAGTGAGGCAGATTGGTTTCACCTTGACATCATGGATGGTCGGTTTGTGCCTCCTATCTCCTTTGGTCACGATATAGTTAGAGCCATTAATCAGGTTGCTCTCAAGCCACTGGATGTGCATCTAATGATCGCAAATCCAGAAAATTTCATCGAAGATTTTCGAACTGCTGGTGCTGATAATATCACCGTACATTGGGGTGCATGTCCACACCTTCATCGTGTCATCAGTCACATCAAGGATGTAGGTGCCCGCGCCGGTGTAGCTATCAATCCACACATTCCCATACATTTTCTCGCTGATATCATCAATCACGTCGATCAGGTGTGTCTCATGTCAGTCAATCCCGGCTATGGAGGCCAGAAATTCATCGAACATACTTATGTAAAGTTGGCCGAACTCAAGAAATTAATTGTCGATTCTGAATCGAATGCTCGTATTGAAGTGGACGGTGGTGTATCGATCCAAAATGCCGCCAAGCTTTTTTCTTTGGGTGCAGATATCCTGGTAGCAGGTACCTCAGTGTTTCACTCGAATGATCCCAAAGAGAGCATCAAAACCATTCGCGATGCCGCTAAGCCGTATGTTCCTAAGCCGGCAGCACAACTTTCTTAATGGGTCCTACAAAATAAATGGGAGTCCGATCCAGTTTATCCCCTATGAAATTCAACTTTTTACTAGTTTTCTTAATTTTTATTACGCCACTGTATTTACGAGGGCAGACCAAAGAGGCCGTTATCCTAGGTACTATTACTGAGGACGCTACCGGTCAGGGACTGGAAGGGGCACTCGTCTATGAAAAGCAAATGCAGCGCGCTGTAGAAACAGATGCCAATGGTAATTTTCAACTCAGTGTTCCCTCCGGGAGGCCGCTGATACTCATCATCAGACGTGTAGGCTACGACCAGGCTTCTATCAAACTGGAATCGCTTGCAGCAGGTATAGTCAGAAAGGTGAACTTCAATATGATTCCAGCAGATGCAGGCTTTACTGTCACTATCACCGGCGAATCCATTGGTGACCAAAATATGGTCCGGGCGCGCGTAGAGGAATTTAAATTATTGCCCTCTGTATCCGGCAATATAGAAAGTCTGCTCCCATCGATCGCACTGGGCACCTCGGGTGGCACAGGCGGAGAGCTGACCTCACAGTATAATGTGCGGGGTGGTAACTATGATGAGAACCTGGTCTATGTAAATGATTTTGAGATCTTCCGCTCTCAGTTGATCCGTTCGGGGCAGCAGGAAGGTCTGTCTTTTCCCAATGCCGACCTGATCCGCGACCTGGCTTTTTCCAGTGGTGGCTTTGAGGCTAAATACGGAGATAAGTTGTCTTCTGTATTGGATATCAAGTACAAGCGGCCTGATTCATTGGCCGGTTCAGTTACCGGAAGCTTATTGGGTGGAAGTGCCCACCTGGAAGGTAGTGTGCATCCCTATAAGGGTTCAGCCGGCAAAATTCGCTATCTACTCGGCGGCCGGTACAAGACGACAAGCTATCTGCTCGGTTCACTCGATGTAAAAGGTGAATACTTACCCAACTTTACAGATATACAGGCTTATATAACCTATGATTTTAACCCACAGTGGCAACTGGGAGTAATAGGTAATTATAATCTGTCCACTTATCACTATACGCCCAATTCGAGTGAGATACCTACCGGTACCTTCAATAATACACTCCGCCTCTCAGCCGACTACGAGGGTCAGGAAAGAGACCGCTTTCTCAATGCTATGTCTGGTGTATCACTGACCTATGTCCCATCCAACAGAGCCAATCCATCCTTCATTAAATTCCTTTCTTCAGTTTACAACTCTGATGAAGCAGAGGCATTCGATATTCAGTCCCATTTCGATATTAAAGTCATAGAATTGGATTTTGAAAAAGGAAGTACAAAAGAAGTGGGTTCGCTTGGGGCTGGCACCCAACATAATTTTGCCAGGAATCGACTGCGCAATCTCATCTATAATGGTGAAATAAAAGGCGGCATCGAATTTCCAAAATTTTTCACCTCACATGAGACCTCTCATTTTATTTATGGTGGTATAAAATACCAGCGGGAGCATTTCCTCGATCGTCTCAATGAATGGTATCGCAGCGATAGTGTGGGCTACTCACTGCCGTTTGATGATGATCGATATTATCTCAATAGTGTGATCAAAAGTAATAATGATGTGACCTCTGACCGAATGACTGCTTTCATTCAGGAGACTTACACCTACAAGATGCACCGTGCTTTCGAGATTCAGACTACTGTGGGCTTGCGTGCCGGATATTGGTCCTTCAACAATGAATGGATACTCTCACCACGTGGTCAGTTCTTGTTTAGACCCCTGCGTCGTACAAATCCCATCACGTACAAACTGGCGGGTGGTATATACCAGCAGCAGCCCTTCTACCGCGAGATGCGACGTCCGGATGGCACACTCAATGAAGCCATTCGCTCCCAGAAGTCAGCTCAGGGCATACTGGGTGTGACTTATGATTTCCACGCAGGCAAGCAGGATCCAGTCAAGCTACGATTTATCGCAGAGGCATTCTACAAATCTATGTGGGATCTGATCTCATATGACGTTGATAATGTCCGCATCAGATACAGCGGTGAGAATAATGCCACCGGCTACGCCACCGGCCTCGATATGCGCCTCAATGGTGAGTTTGTCAATGGCTTCGAGAGTTGGTTTAACGTATCCTTCTTACGTACCCGAGAGCATCTGACTGGAGTTCAGCACATCGATGCGGCACGTCAGCCGGTGGAGGATGTGCCACGGCCTTCGGATCGTCTCTTCCAGGCTGCCTTGTATTTCCAGGATTACCTACCTCAAAATAAAAATTTTCGTACTAATATCCAACTCAGCTATGGCTCGGGGCTCTCCTTTGGCGTGCCTTGGGATAATACGGTACAGCGCAATCCATTGCGGTTTCACGACTATCAGCGGATAGATATCGGCTTTTCAGTGTTGCTTTGGGATCAATCAAGACGTGCCGGAAGACCCGGACATTTCTTGCGTTTTACCAAAAACACTTGGCTCAGTCTGGAGATATTCAACCTGCTGGACAATAAGAATGTGGCCGATTACAATTGGGTAAAAGACTTCAATAATATTGCTTATGCTTTTCCCAGCAACCTCACTTCACGTCGTTTGAATCTCCGTCTTCGCATGGAATTTTGACCTATAGAGATATAGTTGCCAGTTATAAGAGTGAGAATTGAAATTGTAAAAAGAAAAAAATAGTACCTTCACCTGATAACCATACAGACTCAATGATCAGAGCAGCAATCACAGCAGTACAGGGCAATGTGCCGGATAATATATTAACCAATGACGATCTGGCCAAAATGGTTGATACTAATGATGAATGGATCATCAGCCGGACCGGCATCAAAGAAAGACGCATTTTCAACAGCCCCGGTCAGGGTGCCAGTGATCTCGCCTTGCCGGCAGTGCAGAAGCTTCTGGAGAAGAGAGGTATCAGGCCCGAAGAGATAGATATGCTTATAGTTGGTACTGTCACGGGGGATTATGTATTTCCTGATACCGCCAATATTATACTTGCTAAGCTGGGAGCGGTAAATGCCTATGGCTACGACGTGAATGCCGCCTGTTCGGGTTTCTTGTTTGCACTCACTACAGCAACTAAATTTATAGAGACCGGCACACATAAAAAAGTAATCGTAGTAGGTGTGGATATAATGTCCACCATTACCGACTATACCGATCGTACAACTTGTATTCTCTTTGGTGACGGTGCGGGGGCAGTGCTGCTAGAACCTGCTGAGGATGGTACAGGCATCGTGGATGCGCTCCTGCGTGCAGATGGGAATGGCCGTCATTATTTGCACATGAAGTCAGGTGGTTCCGTAAGCCCACCTTCTGCCGCAACAGTTGCTGCCAAGGAGCATGTTGTCTTTCAGGAAGGTAAGCACGTCTTCAAGTACGCAGTCAATGGTATGGTCACTACCATCAAAGAAGTAGTGGAACGAAATAATTTATCATTGGACGACATCAAATGGCTGGTGCCCCACCAAGCCAATATGCGCATCATCACTTCTGTGGCATCTATGCTCGACTTTCCGTTAGAAAGGGTGATGATCAATATCCAAAAATACGGTAATACCACCTCCGCCACTATCCCGCTATGTCTGTGGGAATGGGAGTCACAATTAAAAAAGGGCGATTATATAGTGCTCTCTGCCTTTGGTGGAGGCTTCACCTGGGGATCTATTTTAGTGAAGTGGGCGTATTGATAAACTGAGCGCCACAACTCATTTCTATGTCTGACGCCCGGTGAACGACATTGAAAAGGTACAAAAATTGGTTTCCCCCGCTGGCGGGGGTCAGGGGGTGGGCAGAAAGAGCAAAAAGTATTCACTAAATTAGGAGGCACGAATTAATTTGCAGCGGTAGAGATTGGTGATTAAAAATTAAAAATTACATTGATCAGAATAATTTCCAAGCTCGAATTTACTAGTCTCTACTTTCTTAAAAAAAAGAAATACAATCACTCTCAAAAAAGATCCAATCTAGCTTCATTTGTAGGCTGACCGCAGGATGAGCGCCTGAACCCGTAGGGCCAAAGCGACAGCGTATGGAGAAGCGAAGGCGTAAGCCCTAACGAAAATATGGATATGACCTATTCTGGTAATCTCATTGAATGACACATTACATTTAAGGTATTTGTCAATTTTGTTTGAAGGTTTTATCCTGAGCAGCCTAGGCTAAAGATTAAAAAGCGAAGGATGCCATATGGCACTCGAATGCACCCATTTACACTCTCTTTTAAAGCTAAAAATTTAGTTAAATTCGTGTTAATATTTAGTGCTACTATTTTCAAATCCAATGATAATTATTAATTTAGTTATTTAAATAAACCCAATTTCTTTAAACCCCACTTTTTAAAACCCACACATTATGAAACCCCACAATTTTTCACTTTGCCTTTGTATTATGCTGCTTTCAAGTGTAGTACTATCAGCCCAAAATGAGGCTTCAAAAATTGATTCACTACAACAAGTGATCATTCAACACCGTAAGATTGATTCTCTCGAAAGAGTAGTGGATCAACTTGAATCTCGCACCAAAAGATACGGAAGAAAGGATCTTTCGCTGAGTAGAGAGAAAAATTCAACCATAAGGACAATGGTGTCGGGAATAATATTGACTACCGGCGGTGCCGTATTATTAAGTTCTTACCGAAGGGAAGAAGGTCAGATTTTAGATACGTGGAAGACCTTTGCAATTTTTAATGGAATCGGGTTACTTGTTCCCGGACTTATTCTTACGTCATCCAATGTGGTTAAACTGTCAAAAATCAATAAATATTCTGAGCCCATTGTGGCATTTGGCACCGGTCATCACGGTATAGGGATGTTTATTGCAATTCGATAAATCCGAAGGGTCTTAATATGAACTATTGGTGCGTATTCTCCACTGCAATACCGCGGGAAAAGTTGTCTTGCACGTTGGGTGACCTATTCGTCTGATGAGTACTACTAAGGTAGTGAAATAAAAGACCTATTTATTAGAATTTTAGCCCAAAGTGTATAGTGTCGGAGTGTCCTTTTATCTGCTTATTTTATCTTAATTTGCGATGCAATAAAGTACGATTGTCTCAAAATGAATTCTCAATAATTTATTTTTACATTTAAACCCCACTTTAAAACCCACACATTATGAAACCAAACAATTCAACGATTTGTATATGCATCATGCTACTCAATGGGGTAGTAGGATTTGCTCAAAGTGATTTTAAACAATTTGGTCCACAGCAGAAGTTGATTGTTCAACATCAGAAAATTGATTCCATCGATAGAGCAGTGTTTCAACTTAAGTATCGCACCACAAAATACACAAGCAAGGAGCTCTCTCTGAGTAGAGTGAGGGATAGGACCAAAAAGACAATGGTATCAGGAATAATAATGGCTACCGGTGGCGCCATATTATTAATGACAATGGACTTTGATGATGTCATCTTTGGCGAGGTATGGAAACCTTTTGCCATTATCAATGGTAGTGGACTTTTTGTTACCGGACTTATTATTACGTCATATAATGCAAATAAACTGGAT
>Ga0154020_10003568_pt1 | contig 18690 bp, 17 predicted proteins | sample Klosneuvirus_201_FD_109709 | JGI IMG/M metagenome (GOLD analysis project Ga0154020, IMG submission 109709) | Active sludge microbial communities from wastewater, Klosterneuburg, Austria - Klosneuvirus_20160825_MG | ecosystem: Engineered > WWTP > Aerobic digester > Activated sludge | place... | reverse complement strand
TCCGAGGACCGATTGAGCTCGCTGTAGATGGCCAGCTTGATGTGGTCGGCGTTGTTCAGATTGCTAGGGTTGTCCTTGCCGGTCCGGCAGGCCTCATGGACGGCAAACTTATCCGTCTGCGCGCTGCTCTGGATCTCCGAAGCCTTTACCGGCGTCGCCGCTCCGAGGAACAGCACCTGCAGGGACATCAGCATCCCATCGAGGTTGGGGCCTTGCCCGTGGCAGTGGTGCCGATGGTGATGGTGGTGGTGAAAGGGGGAGCTGCGCAGCGTTTCAAAAGCTTGCTCTAGGCTCCGAGGGCCATACCCCGGGGGCGCAGGCAGGTAGCTCGGCGTTGGCGTGAATTGCCCGGCCTGGGCGGCGCTCCCGAAGACATCGGGGAACATCGCGAGCAGGCTTCGCGCGGCCTCGGCCTGGTCGCGGGAGACTGGAGCGCTGCCAAAGAGCTCGCCGAAGTAGATTGGAGCGCTGGATACACTGAAGTTCTGGGTCATGGATCACCTCTTTCGAACCTGTGGCTCTCGAGCCTCAGTTGCTGCCTCTTCTTATCGGAGGTGTGGCCGCCGAGTTGTCGGATCCGTCGGCTGACGGACGCAGATTTTAGCAACGTTGCCAGAGCGAAACGAACGCCGGCGAGCGTTACCGTTCTGGGAGCGAGAGCCGCGACGTTCTGTCGCGTTGCGATCGGTCGAACGGGGCACTCAGGCCGTTGTGGGTTGGTTCTGCTCGGGGCGGTGGCCCTTGGGGAGCGCGACCAGATCCTCGCGTCCGTTCTGGAGCTGGGCGCTCGGCGCTGCCGCTGGCTTGGCCCACAGGTTCCGTCCGTAACGAATGCGCTCGTCGAGCCGGCAGGACCAGACCAGCTCATCCCCATGCACGGTCATGTCCGGGCAGCCGTCGCACATGTTCATCTGTCCGTTCGCTAGCATGTCGATCGGCTGGATGATCAGGATGGTCTGAAAATGCAGCGGCTCGCGCAGGGCCTTGAGCGGCGAATGCGTCGCGTCGCGGAGGAAGGCGCCCAAGGTCTTGCGCACGCCGGGATCGATCAAGGAGAGCCCCAGGGTGAGCTTGCCCGATGAGTTCACCGACGGCGCCGAGTAGGCGAGGTAGCGATCGGTGAAGAGGTGGTGGACCGACTGGACGAGCTCCTGGAACTTTGGCCCGACATAGCCGTGGATCTTCCCCGGCCGCCCGATGCGGCTGGTCAAGAGCCACTTCACGCTGCGCGGGTCCTCCGTGCCGTTGAGGTAGGCTGAGGGCTCGAAGCCAGGAAAGGCCTCCTTGAGCCGCCCGACCACCGCGTCGGCGGTGACCTTACTCTCGAAGCTCCGCTCGACATCATAGTTGTACACGGGTCGCTCGGCGCTCTGGCGAGGGAGCGGAGCCTCATCGCCGGCCTCGGAGGAGGCCAAGAGCGGAACCTCCTGATCGCCATTGAAGTAGCGGAAGCCGCTGGTGACGACGTCGCGGTAGAGGATGAACACCATGACGCTGACGCGGTCGATATGGTCTTCGGCCCAGCGGGTCAGCGGGACGACCAGGTCCATCGTGTCTGGATAGATGGTGGCGTTGAAGGCGCAGCTCACCTCGGCCTCATGGGCCAGCTCCGCCAGCTCCAAGCGCAGCTCGCACAGCTCTAGCTCGTTCTTGTTGCGCCAGCGTCCCGGTCGGCCCTGGCGACTGTCGACGTGAAAGGTGATGCCGGCCAGCCCGGCCTCCTTCAGCCGGAAGAGCAGGTCCTTGGTCATGGCCTGGCCGTTGGTGTTGATGACCGGCTTGTAGCCGCGCCGTTTCGCCTCGCGCACGGTGGCCTCGAGGTCAGGGTACAGGAGGGGGTCCCCTCCGGCGATGGAGAGCGCGTCGCTCTTGCGGTGCTTGGCGAATACGTCGAGCTCGCGGCAGGTCTCCGCGAAGGTCTTGTGGAGGGTGCGATTCTCGCGATAGCAGCCGTCGCAAGCTAGGTTGCACTGGGCGGTCGGCTCTAGCCAGGAGATCCCGTTGTCCGAGAGATTCCAGGGCAGCCGGTAGAGCGTGCGGGGGTCGAGATTCTCGTACATGGCGCAGAGCCGATAGCAGTCTCAGCCGTACCGTGCTTTGCCCGGAGGCAAGCTCTTGCGCCGAACGCTGCCGAGGATCGCGCCGGCTCGAGCCCCTCAGTGAGGAACTACCGCTCAGGGCGCGGTCGAGGTCCCAACCGCCTTCGCGAGACCCTCTGCCTCCTCGAGCCACGCGTCATCATCGGTGGTCCTCGCGCGCTCTCCCCAGGAGGGTGGGGCAGGAGTGACGGGCTTGGCGGCCTCGACCATGATCATGCGACCGAAGATGATGCCGAGGATACCGACCGCGACTCCTCCCGCTGCCAGCCCGGCGGCGCGCCATTGGTGCTCGCCGATGGCCCAGCCTCCCCCGACTACGCCGAGCGTGCTCATCGCCATGCCGCAACCCAGGATGCGGCTCCCGATCGAGTAGGAGACCTGCGATTCGACGGAGTGGTTGGGCAGCGCGCGCATCCCGGAGCAGCCGCTGAGCTCAGCGAGGAGCAGCCCCGCGATGAATATCTTACGCATCGCGCGATCCTGAGGCTCGAGCCCGTACCGGACAATGGCTCCGACCACCGTGCGGGCCCGCACCCGCCCACGAGCGGGTGGGTACTCAGGTGATCAAAGCGGTGACGACCTTCCCGGCGGTGTCCGTGAGTCGGAAGTTGCGGCCCTGAAAGCGGTAGGTGAGGCGGGTGTGGTCGATGCCGAGGAGGGCCAACATCGTCGCGTGGAGGTCGTGCACATGGACCCCATTCTCTGCGACGTTGTAGCTGAAATCGTCGGTTGTCCCGTAGCTGAGGCCGGGCTTCACGCCGCCGCCCGCCATCCAGATCGTGAAGCAGCGCGGGTGGTGATCGCGCCCATAGTCTGTGTCTCCGGCGTTCCCACTTTGGGAGTACACGGTCCGGCCGAACTCACCCCCCCAGATGACCAAGGTGTCCTCTAGGAGGCCTCGCTGGGCCAGATCCTTCACCAGGGCCGCCGAGCCCTGATCGTCCTCCAAGCAGACCTTCCGGATCCGCTCCGGAAGCGCGACGTGCTGGTCCCAGTCGCGATGAAAGAGCTGGACGTAGCGGACCCCGCGCTCGACGAGCCGCCGCGCCAAGAGGCAGTTTCGCGCGTGCGTGCCGGGGATGCGCGCGTCGGGCCCGTAGAGTGCGAAGGTGCTCTCCGGCTCATCCGAAAGATCGGTGGCCTCGGGCGCGGAGCTCTGCATTCGAAACGCCAGCTCGTAGCTGGCGATGCGCGCGTCTATCTCGGGATCCAAGGTCTCCGCGCGGTGAAGCTCATTCAACGCTTTGACGCTGTCAAAGAGGCTCCGGCGGCTGGTCTCGGGGAGCGTTGTCCCATCGGAGAGGTAGAGCACCGGTGTCCCCGCCGGGCGCAGCGGGACGCCTTGGTGATTGGCGGGCAAGAAGCCGCTGCCCCACAGTCGTGAGTAGAGCGGCTGGGCGTCGGGGGCGTTGTTGCGCGCGGTAAGTACGACGTAGGTCGGGAGATTGTCGGAGAGCGAGCCTAGGCCATAACTCAGCCAGGCGCCCACGCTGGGGTGACCGGGGAAGGTACTCCCCGTCTGCAGGAAGGTGATGGCGGGGTCGTGGTTGATCGCGTCGGTGTGGAGCGTGCGGACGATGCATAGTTGGTCGGCGATCGCGGCGGTATACGGCAGCAGCTCGCTGACCCAGGCCCCTGAGCCTCCGTATTGAGAGAAGCTGAAGCGCGAGGCGGTCACCGGAAGCCGGCTCGAGGCGCTGGTCATCGTGGTCAGGCGCTGGTTGCCGCGCACCGAGCTGGGGAGAGCGCTGCCGTCCAAGGCTCGTAGCCCGGGCTTGTGATCGAAGAGGTCCAGCTGGGAAGGACCACCGGATTGAAACAAGGAGATGACGCGCTTGGCTCGGCCCTTCCCGGTCAGAAAGTCGGCGGCCGTGGCGCGTTCCTCCAGCAGGGAGGCCAAGGCGATCCCGCCCAGCCCGGCGGCGCCTTGTTGGAGGAAGAGTCGGCGGCTGAGCTCGTTCACGCATTACTCCCGGGTGATGGTCTCGCTGAGGTTGAGGAGGATCCGCGCGACTTGAATGAGCGCGGCCTGCGTCTCGGTGGCGAGCGGGCTGGTCGTCTCACCGCGCAGCACCAGCTCGCGCGCGGCGGCCGGAGCGGCGCGCATCTCAGCGCTCTGCGTCCGAAACGCCGCAGCCAAGAGCCCGAGCTCGGCTTCGCTGGGAGGGCGGCTGGTGACCACCTGAAACCCAAAGCGGAGCCAGGAATCGACGTCGGCGCCGCCCTCCCGCGCCATCCGCGCCGCCAAGCCACAGGCGGCCTCCAGCATCTCGGGCGCGTCGAGGAGCACCAGGGCTTGGATCGGGGTGGTGGTGATACTACGGCGAACGGTCGCGGTCTCTCGATTCGGCGCGTCGAAGCTCGCCAGCGTCGGCGGGGGGAGGCTGCGCTTCCAGAACGTATAGAGGCTGCGTCGCCGGGTCCGAGCCCCGCTGTCGGTGCGGTAGGGGGTGAAGTTACCAGGGCGGTCGTTGAGCTCCTCCCATAGTCCTGGAGGCTGATACGGCAATACGCTCGGCCCGCCTCGGGTCTCGTCCAGGATGCCTCCGGCCCACAGCGCGAGATCACGGATGACCTCGGCCGGGAGCCGATAGCGGGCGCCCCGCGCCAACAGGCGATTCTCGGGGTCACGCTCGAGGAGCTCCGCTGAGGCGAGGGAGCTTTGGCGGTAGGTCGCCGAGCCGGCGATCAGACGGTGAATATGGCGCAAGTCCCAGCCTGAATCGACGAGCTCCCGCGCCAAATAGTCGAGGAGCTCGGGGTGGCTCGGGCGGTCACCTTGAATTCCGAAGTCATCGAGCGTCTTCACCAGGCCGACGCCGAAGGTTCGCTGCCACATCCGGTTCACGACCACGCGGGCCGTGAGCGGGTGACGGGGGTCGACCAGCCATTCGGCAAATCCTCGGCGATCGCGGGGCTGCCCGGCGGGGCTCTTGAGGATCCACTGCGGCGGGCGGCAACTCACTTGCTCCCCGTGCTGTTGATAGTCACCCCGCGCCAGGACGAACGTATCACTGGGGCTCGCGGCCTGCTTCATCACCATGGTAGATACTTTGGTGGTGGCCAGTGCCCGCTGGCGCTGTAGCTCGAGGCGCCTCCGAGCGAGCGCCTTCAGCCTCGGAGGCGCGAGGTGGAGCCCGTAGTGACCGAGGAGGGCCTCGGTCTCCTCGGGCGTGCGCTGGTCGCGGGGACGAGGCAGGGCCTGCTCCATGGTGGGGGGCAACGCCGCCAGCGGATGATCGGAGAAGCTGACCCGGAAGCGCCCGAGGATCTTCCCAGCGCCGTCCAGCTCGGAGAGCCTCAGGCTGATGGTCGCATTGACGACGTCGATGGGCTCGGCGAGGCCGAAGATCGCGGCGCTCGCTCCGGCCCCGCCTCCCCAGCTTGTCGTTCCTGAGCCGTCGATCGCGGGATAGGCCCCCGAGGGCGTGCTCAGCGTATGGCCGTCGATCAGCGGTATCTCCTGTCGACCTTGGGCGCTCTCGACCCACAAGCTGAGCTCGGAGATCGCGAAGCTCCCGTCGGGCGCCCGGCCCGGTCCGCCCCCCGGAAGCGTCGACTCGGGCTGCGCTTCGAGGCGCAGGGCCCGCGCGCCGTCGAGCGGGATCCGCAGCGTGAGCGTGAAGGTGTCAAGCTCGCCGGCGGGGGCCAGGAACACCCCGTCTTGATGGCTGCTGATCGGACGGCCGCTCTCGGATACGGCGCTGAGCGCGGTCGGAACGACCCAACGCACCGCTGGTAGAGCGCTCAGTTCGGGCTCGGCCTCCTGCTCCGCGGCTTCGATCTCTTGGTCGAGGTCGGCGGGGAGCGCCTGGAGCTCAGCGTCGATCGCCGCTACCTTCGCGCTATCCAGCGGGCTTTGTACCTCCATCATGGGTCCGAAGTTTCCCCCGTCCCCGCTCCCGTGCTCGCCGATCTGATTGAAGCAAGCCAGGATGCGATAGAAGTCCCGCTGGGTCATGGGATCATACTTATGATCGTGGCAGCGCGCGCAGCCGGTGGTCAGGCCCAGCCAAGTGCTGGCCATCGTGTTGACCCGGTCCACGGCATAGATGGTTCGATACTCTTCGTCGATGACCCCGCCCTCGGTGGTGATGCAGTGGTTTCGATTGTAGGCGGTGGCCAGGGTCTCGGCCCCGCCGTCGACCAAGTCACCCGCGAGCTGAGCGATGGTGAAGCGGTCGAAGGGCATGTTGCGATCGAAGGCCGCGATCACCCAGTCACGCCAGGGCCACATGTTGCGCTCGAGATCGACCTGGTAGCCATTGCTGTCGGCGTAGCGGGCCAGATCGAGCCAGTCGCGGGTCCAATGCTCGGAGGCGCGCGGCGAGGCGAGGAGTCGGTCGAGAAGCGCTTGCTCGGCGTCGGGGCGCGCGTCGTCCAGGAAGGCCTGGGTCTCGGAGGGCGTGGGCGGCAGGCCCGTCAGATCCAGGCTCAGCCGCCGGACCAGCTGAGCGCGGCCGATGGGGGGGGCGGGCGAGAGCCCCTCGTGCTCGAGCCGCGCCAGGATGAAGGCGTCAATGGGGGTCTTCACCCAGCCGGCGTCGACGACCGCGGGTGGGTCGGACCGCACGGGTGCCTGAAAGGACCAATGGCTGCTGGTGGGCTCGTTGGGATCGGACTCCTGCGCCAGACAGCCAGGCGTGAGCAAGAGGAGGCAACAGAGCCGGATTGGAAGAGGAGACGCCACGCCTTGCCCTCGCCTGGAGGTACCGATGAGTTGCCGGCCGGCCCTCGGTTCTTCATTCTGCTCAAGCGGCAGCGGCGATGCTGACCCCGGCCCCCCGGGCGGTCCTCGCTCAATACCTGCGCAGAGCTCCGCCTCGGCAAGGAATTTCTCCCTCCTCCGTACGGATGTCGGAACCAGTAACCTGCCCGGGCCAGCTTCGTAGTTGGTCCGTGAAGACACGATCGATCCTCTTCTTGCTGTGGAGCCTCGGTGGCTGCGGGGGCTCGGTGGAACCCCCGCCGGGGACCGGACACCCCGGAGACGCCCAAACGCCGCCGACCACCAGCTCTGCGGATATCGCCGCGTGGATCGAGACCGGCGTCTACCGCGCTTGGCGCTGCGAGGCGGCTCTTCATGACGCCCGTCCACCGGGGCCTCATGGACAGAACCGGGTCTGCTCCAACCAGCTGCTGAGCAGTACGACGTCCACGGCCACTGAATTCCCGATCGGAGCGGCCTCCGTCAAAGAGCTCGGCGACGGCTCGGGGAACGTCATCGGATATGCGGTGGCCGTACGAACGGTGAAGGGTCAAGCTGGCGCGGGCTGGCTCTGGTACGAGCGCATCGGCCAGGGCGGCGCCATCATCGGCCAAGGCCACAGCGGTTGCATGGGCTGCCATGCACAGGCGGCGCGGGACTACGTCTTCACCGAAGTGCGCTGAGCCCCCTGAGCGCTACGCTGCCTTCATCCAGGCGATCATGGCCTCGGCCAGAAACTCGCCGCGATCCTCCTGCACGAAGTGACCGCCCCAGAAGCGCTGATGGGGTTGGCCCTTGGCGCCCGGCACGTGGGCGATGAGCGGCGCGTCGGTTCGGCCGAGGATCGGGTCGTTCTTGCCAAAGAGCGTGAGGAAGGGCTTCTCGAAGCGGCCGAGGACCTCCCAGGCGGCTCGGTTGGCGGGCACCGCTGGATCCTCAGGATAGATGGGCACCAGCCCGGGCAACGCGCGCGCGCCGGCCTGGTAGGCTCGGGATGGGAACGGCGCGTCGTAAGCGGCCCGCACCGCGGGGCTGAGCTTGGTGACACAGCCGGAGTTGATGATGCGACCGACCGGGAAGATCGGCGAATAGCGGGCGAAGCTGCGCCACAGCAGAAACGGGGCCCCGGGGGGGCGCTGGGCGATCGGGAGGAAGCCATTGCCGACGACGACCCGGGCAAAGCGCGCCTGATGCTCCCCGACGAGGCGGAGGCCGATGAGTGAGCCCCAGTCCTGGCAAAACAAGGTCAGGTCTTCGAGCTTGAGCTGATCCATCCAACTCAGCACCCAGGCTACGTGCTTGGCGTAAGAATAGTCGCGCGCATCGGTCGGCTTGTCGGACTTCCCAAAGCCGATGAGGTCAGGGGCCAAGACGCGATATCCGGCCCGAGCCAGCGGCGGGATCATCTTTCGATACAGATAGCTCCAAGATGGTTCGCCGTGGAGGAGCAGCACCGGCGGACCGCTGGCATCGCCTTCATCGAGATAGTGCATCTCGAGTCCCGGCGCGACCGAGAGGTGGTGCGGCGAAAAGGGATAGTCAGGGAGGTCGTTGAATCGCTCGGCCGGGGTCTTGAGGACGTTCATCACGCGGCCGTCTTCCGAGACCCTCGTGCCTCAGGATCCCTGGGTCAAGCGTCCCGGTGACTCCCGGGAAGCGGCAGAAGCGCAGAGGATCGGCGATCGAGTGGGACACGTGGGCTCCTTCATTCGACGGAGAGACGAGCCCGCGGCTTGTCTGTGCGCGTCCTGACGCGCTTAGTCAGGAAATGGCTCGACCGTGGTGGAAGCGAATCTCGTCAATTCTGCGCGGAAAGCGGAGGGCTCCTCCGGTCACCCCGCAGCAGGGTGAGGCCTTGATCGAGGCCGCGGGAGATGAAGCACGGCGCGGAGAGCGGACGCGCGCGGCGTTGCTCCTCATCCAAGCGGCGCAGCGCTTTGAGGCCGAAGGGCGCAGCCGGCACGCCGCGGCGGCGCTGAAGACGGCCCAACGCTTTGGTGGGTTTCATCCGCACTATGGGCAGCTCCTCGGGCAGCTCTACAACCGCTCCGGGGAGAACACCGTCGCCGCCCGGGAGTTTCAGCGCGCAGCAGACAGCGCGGTCGAGATGGGGCGGATCGACTGGGCCCGCCAGCTCCACATCGAAGCACACCGCGCAGACCCTTCGGCGCCGGGTCCGTGGAACTTCATGGCTGACCTCGCGTACAACGCGGGGCGCCTCGAGGTCTGCGAGCGAATCCTGGCGGGGGCGATCCAGTTTGTGGGCTATGGCGCTGATCCGGAGCGCGGCCGCGAGGACCGGGTCCGCATCGAGGAGCGCCTGGCCGCCCTGCGCAGCGAGATCGCCTCGCTCCCTCCGGCCCATCTCCTCGAGGAGGAAGACGACGCCACCGTCCCGATCTCGATGGAGGAGCTGCAGGGCTTGCTCTCGAGCGGAGCGGAGCCGTCGATCGTCCTGGTGCCGGCGGCGATTCCGCTCGAGGTCGAGGTGGACTTCAGCCCGGCTGGCCGCTCCACTGTGGAAGTCCCGGCGATGGTTGTGGACTTGGTCGTCTCTTCGACGCCCAACCTCTCCGTGTGATCAGCGGTCTTTGACGTCGCGATCGGCGTCGCGTCCGGCGTCGCGTCCGAGCCCGGCGTCGGCGCCACCAGCGTCGGCGGCGTCCCCTCGGGGCCCACCGTCGCCTGCCACCCCCGCGTCCGCCTCGGCGGTCTCGATGCGCTTCTTCAGCACGTCCGCGAAGGCCGCCACCCCGTCCACGTAGGCTTGCTCGTGGTTGTAGGCCCAGAGGGCCTTCTGGCGACTGGCGGAGTAGCCCGAGGCGGCGAGGTAGCTCGCCACGGAGGCGATCGAGTCATCGAAGTTATAGAGATCGATGGTGCCATCTCCATTGCCGTCCTCGGCCCACTCCAAGGTGGCGGGCAGAAACTGGGGGTAGCCGATCGCGCCGGCCCATGAGCTGCGCATGCTCAGGGGGTCGATCCCGCGCGCCTTGGAGATGCGGACCAGCGCGCTGAGGTTTCGGCGGGCGCGCTCCTGGATCGTCGCGACGCGCTCGCGCTGCTTGGCTTGATCGATCTGGTTCTGCTCCTTCTTGCGCCTCAGGGCGATCCGGTTGGCCTCCTCGAGGAAGAAGGTCTGCGAAGTGAAGCTATTGAAGGCGACATACTTGCCGGTGGTGGTCCCTAAGTTGGACTCAAAGGCCAAGATACTCACGACGACGCTGGGATCGACCTGGTGACGTTCCTGGGCCCGGGTCAGCGCGGCCCGATGGGCCCGATAGAAGCGCTCCGCGGTGTCGATCCGCTCCGGGCGCAGGAAGATCTTCAGCAGATCCTGGTGGTCCTTGCGCTGCCGAGCCAGCATCGAGGGGGCGATGATGGAGATCGTCTGATCGGCGTAGACCAGCTGGGCCCGGGGATCGTCGATCAACCTCTCGGCCTCGGCCCGGGTCAGGGGCGCTTCACCCCGCGCCGCCCCGGGAAGCGTCCAGTCGGCGATCACCTTCTCCCGCAGCTCGGAGCCCGGCCCTAGCTTGTGCGCGAGCCTCCAGGTGCTCGGCTTGTCGGGGAGGAATCCCGATCGGGTCGCCGCAGTGGCGGTCAAGACCAAGCTGAGGGCGACGATCTCCAGCACCGAGCCGGCAATGAAAGGACCTCGGGAGGCCGACGTCAAGCGAAAGGGCCGGGCGGCTACTTCCCGTCGATCTTGCGCTCGAGCACCCCCACATAGTCCACGATCAGCTCGGTCCAGGTCTCGATGTCGATGAACTTGTGCCGCAGCATCACTTCCGCCGGGTGCTTCTTGAGGGACTCCTGCTCGCGCAGCGCCGCTCCGACCTGGTCGGCGGTGACCAGGCCCAGTCGGATCGCGATGTCGCCGAAGCGCTCGCCTCGATTCTCCGACTGGATCGCGAGGACGCGCATGACGTCCTTCACTTTCATGACTCCCCTGGTGACCAGGATCTTTCCGAGGGGCATGGCCTCCGCGCGCGCCTCTTTCTTCAGGAGCTCAACCTGCTCCAAGCTCAGAATTCCTCGCGCCAAGATGAACTCACAGAAGGTCATTCGACGTACCATCCTCCGGTCTCCCCTTCCACACTCTCGCCCGCTCGCGGACCACCTCTAGTACTCTAGCGGCAACCCCATCGAGCGGCACGATCTCATCCGCCGCGCCGCGTTCGATCGCCTCGCGCGGCATCCCAAATACGACACAAGAAGCCTCGTCCTGGGCGATCGTCGTGGCCCCGGCGCGCTTCATCTCCAGAAGCCCATCCGCGCCGTCGGCGCCCATCCCAGTCAGGATGACCCCGACCGCGGCAGGCCCTAGGGCCCTGGCGACTGAGCGAAACATCACATCGACCGAAGGACGATGACGATTCACTGGGGCCTCGTCCGATAGTTCGACAAAGGACCGAGCTCCCGAGGTCTTCACCAGCAGGTGCTGGTTCCCGGGGGCGATCAGCACGCCACCGGTGAGGATAGGATCGCCGTGCTTGGCCTCGCGGACCTTTACTTTACAAAGGGTCGAGAGGCGCTCGGCGAAGGCCTGGGTGAATCCGGGCGGCATGTGCTGTGAGATGACGATCCCCGGGGCGTCGACCGGCAAGGCGCGGAGGATCTTCTCTAGAGCGATGGTGCCACCGGTGGAGGCGCCGATGGCCACGACGGTCTGGGTTCGGACCGAGAGCAGCGGCGCGGGGGGTGGGCTCGAGACTTGAAGTGAGGCCTGCAACGCCTTCAGATCGATGCCGGCCGCTGATTTCACCTTCTCCCTCAGGTACATCCCGAGATCGCCGACCCGGTAGGCGGCCCCCGGCTTCTGGACGACCTCGACCGCACCCGCGGCCATGGCCTCGAGCGCCAGAGCGCTGCCTTTGGGGGTCAGGGAGGAGACGATCAGGGTCGGGAGCGGGTGGTGCTTCATGAGCTGCCGCAAAAAGGACAGGCCATCCATCCGGGGCATCTCGAGATCGAGGGTCAACACGTCCGGGCGGTGGGCGGCGATCATCTCGCGCGCCACGTAGGGGTCAGGCGCGGCGCCGATCACCTCGATCAACGGGTCCTTCTTGAGCTCCTGCGTGAGCACCTGGCGGACCACGGCCGAGTCATCGACGACCAGCACGCGGATCATGCATCGCTCCCGTAGACCCACACCCGGAAGCAATGCCCCTCGTCGGTCGTAAGTACGGCGCTGATCGACGAGCCCTCTGGGGGACGTACGCCGATGGGATGAGCCTCGCTCGGCAAGCCGAGCTGAAACTCCGCCTGCACTCCGAAGGCGGCCGGCAGAAAGGATCCCGCGATCATGTTCACTAGCTCTCGCATGGCCTCGATCGACTCCTGGTCGGTCGGGGCGTGGTCGGACTCCAGGAGGTTGCCGGCGATCTCGGCGCCCAGATCGACCGGGGCCTCGAGGCACAAGAAGCCATTCACTGGACCTTCGAAGCGGATATCGATCGCCACGCCCTCGGTCGGGGCGGCGTCCGCGTCGGCGGGGTCAGCGAAGACGAAGGCCCCATCCGCCAGCGTCTTGCCGGTGATATGCGCCAGCGTGGAGGTATGAGCTTCAAGCGACATGAGGAGCCTCCTTGAGCGGGTGAAAGTGCAGCTCCTCGAGCACGGCCTTCAGCTGCTCAGGGCGAAACGGTTTGGCTAGGTAGCGGCGATTCCGCCGGGACAAGATGGCCTCGAGTCGCGGGGCGCTGCGCTCGGTGGAGATCACGACCGCGGGGATATCGGCCAAGGCCGGCTTCTTCTCGATCGCGTCGAGGAATTGAAAGCCCGTGATCCTCGGCATGTTGAGGTCCATCAAGATCAGGTCGACGTCGCCCTCGTTGAGCGCGGCCAGGCCTTCGAGCCCATCCGCGGCCTCGACGATTCGCACCTCTCCTAGCCCGATGAGCCGGAGAGACTTCTTGATCACCGAGCGCGTAACCGCGGAGTCATCCATCACGAGTATGCAGTGGTTCATAGGTTACGCGCTCCTTCCGGCGTGCGGACAGTGACCATGCCCGTGGCCACTTCGATAGAGACCGTCCGCGACGAGCTCCCTCCAACGTCCTCCGCGGCGATCAGTACGCCATTTTTCCAGAATATCTTGCGCAGGGCGGTGACGTTGCGGTTGCCGATCTCGAAGAGATCAGGACCACCCATCGCCGCGCCCCCGGCGACCTTCACCGCGATGTTCTCCTTGGTGCCACCGCGCTGGTACATCTTCTCGAAGAGGAGTGGGATGCCGGAATCCGCGAACATCGCCGGCGGCTTGGTCGGGTCGGCCGAGCCTTTGGCTGTGGGCAGCATGTAGTGCAGCAACCCGGCCAGCTTGACCTTGGGGTCCCACAACATCACCGCGATGCAGGAGCCGAGCGCATAGGTGATGATCGTCTCTCCGGGGTCGGCGCTGATGGCCAGATCCGAGATTCGCACGGTCACGAGCCGGTCGGTCTGAACGAGCGCTGAGCTCAACGCTTGGACTCCTTCACGTAGACAGACGGCGACTCCATGCGAAGGTCCGTGGACAGGGAGGCCAGGGACTCGGTGTGGCTCGTGAAGAATAGGCCCCCAGGCGCCAGGAGCCGGCTCGACTCCACCAAGATCCGCTGACGAACGATGTCATCGAAGTAGATCATCACGTTGCGGCACATCACCAGGTCGAGCGGACCCGGCATGCCATAGGGGGCGCGGGACAAATTCAGGCGGTGAAATACGATATGGGAGCGCAGCGCGGGGTCGACCTCTACGGTTTCATCCGGACCATCCCGAAAGTACGCGCGTCGATAGTTGGCGGGAACCGAGGCGGCTACCTTTGCTTCGTAAAGGCCGGCCGCGGCTCGAGAGAGTACCTGAGTCGAAATATCGGTGGCCAAGATCCGCCAATCGACGTTGGCGCTGCCTACTACGTCGGCTACGACCATGGCCAAGGTGTAGGGCTCCTCTCCGCTCGAGCAGGCGGCGGACCACATCCTCAGGCGGCGCTGGCCTTGCTTCAGGCGGTCCTCGACGAAGCTCCGGACCCGGTCAAAGTGCTCCTTCTCGCGGAAGAAGCTGGTCGTGTTGGTGGAGATGGCGTTGAGGAAGTGGACGAGCTCGGCGCCCGTCTGGTCAGACTCCAAGAACTCTCGATAGTGCTCCGGGGTCGGGAGCTTCAGGGCCAGCATACGGCGCGCGACGCGGGCGGCGACGAGGGTCTCCTTCCCTGGACGGATGGCGATTCCCGCAGAATCGTAGGCGATCTGGGTAAACCGCCGGTAGAGCTCCGGAGAGAGGCTGGCTTCGGCGCTGGTCACGATTCCTCCTCAAGAACGGGTCAGAAGTCGCGCAACTGAAGGTCGTCCTCGAAGGGGATCAGCGCGGCGCCCGAGGGCACTCCCGCCGGGCGGTGCGCGCTGGCGGGCCTCAGCGCCGTCGGTCGCACGGTCGCGGTGGGGGCCGAGGTCTCGCTCAGGCGGAACCGCCCTACCATCGCGGTGAGCTCCTGGGCCTGAGCGGAGAGCTCTTCGGCGGTGCTGGAGAGCTCCTCGGAGCTGGCGGCGTTTTGATGGGTGACTTGGTCCATCTGCGCCGAGGCCTTGTGGACCTGGTCGATGCCTTGGGACTGCTCCCGGCTCGCCGCGGCGATCTCGCCGATAATCTCGCCTACCTTGGCGACCGAGACCACGATCTGACCCAGGCTGCGGGTCACGTCCTTGGTGATCACCTCGCCGCGCTCGGCCTGCTTGATCGAGTCCTGGAGGAGCTCTTCGGTCTTCTGTGCGGCTTGTTTGGCCTGCTGCGCCAGGTTACGAACCTCGTCCGCGACCACCGCGAAGCCGCGACCGGCGTCGCCGGCGCGGGCCGCCTCCACCGCTGCGTTTAGGGCGAGGAGGTTGGTCTGAAACGCGATCTGGTTGATGTCGCGGATGATCTGGGCGGTGTTCTCGACCGCCGCGCGGATCTTGGCGACCGCGCTGTTCATCTGCTCGATCGACTCGCTGCCGGCCTGAGAGGACTGCTGCGCGGCGGCAGAGAGGCCGTTGGCGTGCTGCGCGTTCTCGGCGTTGCGGCTGGTCATCCCGGCGACCGTCTCCAGCACCGAGCGGCTCTCGCTGAGCGAGGCGGCTTGCTCGGAGGCGCCGGCCGCCAGGGTCTGACTGCCGGCGGCGATCTGCCCGGAGGCCGCCCGTACTTGCTCGGCGCCCCGAGATACTTGGAGGAGACCTTCGCGGACGTTGTGCACCGCGACGTTCACCGCCGTCTTCAGACGATCGTGGTCTCCTTTGTACTGGCCGGTCATGGCGGCGGTCAGGTCGTTGTTGGCGACCTGCTCGAGGGTGGTCGTCGCCTCCGACACTGGCGCGAGCATCGCGTCGAGCATCCCGTTGGTGCGCTGCGCGAGCTCGCCGTAGGCGCCCGTGAACTGCTGGGCGTCGACCCGAGCGGCGGTGTTGCCCTCGATGGCGTCGGCGGCCACGCTCCCGATCGCGTTGGTCAGGGCCTGAAGGGATTCGGCGACCCGGTTGGTGGAGAGGGATAGTTGGTCCGCGGCGGAGCGGGGCACGAGCCGTCGAGAGAGATCGCCCGAGGCCACCTCGGCCACCGCCTTCTGAACGTCACGGACGTACTCGATCAGCGTGCGGAAGGAGTCGGCCAGGACACCGATCTCGTCCTTGGTGCGGACCGTGACGTCGACGTCTACGTCGCCTTGGGAGATGCGGCTCGCGGCGCCGGCCAGCGTGATGATGGGGGCGCTCAGGCTGCGTCCGATCAGCAGCGCCAGCACGAGGATGAGTACGGTGGAGATGAAGGCGGTCCACAGGACGCCCGAACGCACCTTGAGGATCGCCGCGGCGGCCTGATCCATGTGGTCGTGGACCAGCACGGACCAACCCATCCCCGCGAAGCCCATCGAGCCGTCGGCGTAGGCGTAGCCCACGACCTCCTCATCACCCTGGGCCGCTTGGCTTTCCCAGCGGTCGGCGCCTTTGCCACCGCTCAGCGCTTTCCTGGCGGGCGGGCAATCCTGCTCGCTCAGGACCACCCCTTCGGTGATCCCATCCTCTCCGCCGTCGAAGGGCTTCCTGGCGATCATCACGCGACCAGCCTCGTCGAGGATCGCGACCGCTGGGCCGCCTACCGTGGACCTTTGAAATTGCTCGACCATCTCTTTGAAGGAGACCAAGCTCATGAAGTTGACCCAGTAGCCAATGACCTTGTCGTTGGCGCGCAGCGGGGCCGCGAAGCCGATGACGGCCTCAGCCTTCGGACCGTATACGAGCTGCATCGCTGGCTCGACGTGGTGGTCGATGACCAAAGTCCCGCTGGCGAGGTTATTCTCCTTGGCGCTGTGCTGGCGCATCGTGGTGAATTGGCCGCGTTGGAGGTCCTTGAACCAGGCGCTGCTCGAATAGTTCTGCCCATAGAGGCTGGAGCTGTCGATCGGGCTGCCCTTGACGTCCACGGTGCTGGCCGCCGCGACCTTGCCATCCGTATCGAGGAGCAGCATCAAGTCATAGGTGGAGTAGAGCTTGGCGAACTCGTTCATGAGTCCTACCGCGGGGTTCTGCTCGGCGCCTGCCTTGTACTAGCGCGTGCGATCGGTGACCGCTGGGTTGAGGACGAAGGCCTGAACATCGCCGTAGCGCTCGTAGAGGATACGGTCGATCTTCTCTCCAAAGGAGTCAGCATAGGACGCGAAGGACGTCTCCACGTTCTTCTCCAAGGACTTCTCGGCGACCAACACGAGTGCCGTAACGACCAGGAGGGGCACGAGGCCAAAGGAGACGCAGGTTGCGATGAGTTTCTTGGTGAGTCTCATGAGGTTTCGCCTTTGAAGTGAAGCCGGGAGGCCTCGTCGGACGTCAGAACTTTCTCGAGGTGGACCAGGAAGACCATGCGCTGGTCGAGCTTCCCGATGCCGCTGATGAACTGCGCTGTCGCGGCTCCTGTGCCATATTCGGGCTGAGTATCGACCTGCTCGGCCGATAGTCGCACGACCTCCAGCACCTCATCGACCAATAGGCCGACGGTGAGCTCGCCTCCCCCATACGAATACTGCACGACGATGATCACCGATTGTTCGGTGATGCTGGCCGCCTCCAGACCGAAGCGGAGCCTGAGGTCCAACACTGGGATGATCCGTCCGCGGAGGTTGATCACCCCCCGCAGCGCCGGGACCTTGTTGGGGACCCGGGTGATGGGGAGCATCCCGATGATCTCGCGGACCTTCAGGATCTCGAGGCCATACTCCTCGGCTCCGAGCTTGAAGCTCATATACTTGCCAGTAGCGGAGGTCGACGTTCCGACCTTGTTGCTGACGGTCTCCCGATTCATGCGGCTACCTCGTCCGGGCGGCGACCCGACGCTAAAGTGAACTCCTCGCCCATGCGGCCGAGGTCATCGACGTTGAGGATGAGCGCGACTTGTCCCTCGGCTACGATGGCCGCACCGACGAAGCTGGGGCTGTGGGCCATCGTCCCATCGAGGGTCTTACACACCACCTGCTGCTGGCCGATGATCTCGTCGACCAGGAGCGCGATGTGCTGATTGGAGGACTCCACCACGACGACCATGGCGTCGGTGGGTTCGGAGACCGCGCCCTCGATATGGAAGAGGTCGGAGGTCCGAAAGAGCGGCAAGACCCGGCCCCGGAAGCGGAGGAGCTCATGGTTACTGCCCATCGTGCTGATCATCCCGCGCAGCGGCCGGACGGTCTCCACGATGGATAGCGAGGGGAAGATGTAGCGCTCGACGCCGCAGCGCACGACCGTCGCGTCGATGATGGCCAGGGTCAGGGGCAGGACCAGCTTGAAGGTGGTGCCTTCGCCGAGCACCGTGCTGATCGCGATGCGTCCGCGCATGGCCTCCACGGTCTTCCTGACGACGTCCATGCCCACGCCGCGTCCCGAGATCTCGGTGACCGCCGCGGCGGTCGAGAATCCAGGCGCGAAGATGAGTTGGTAGATCTCGTCATCGCTGAGCGCGGCGCCGGGCCGAATGAGACCCTGCTTCAACGCCTTGGCGTGGATCTTCTCTTTGTCGAGGCCGCGTCCGTCATCGCGCACCTCGATGACGACGGTCGAACCCTCGTGATAGGCGGAGAGCCAGACGTTGCCTTGCGGTGGCTTGCCCTTTCCGCGGCGCTCTTCCTTGGCCTCGATGCCGTGGTCGACGGAGTTGCGCAGCATATGCACCAAGGGGTCGCCGAGGCGCTCGACCATGCTGCGATCCATCTCGGTCGTCTCGCCGTCGATGATGAGTTGGACGTCCTTTTGGGCCTTCTTGGCGGTCTCGCGCAGGAGCCGCGGCATCTTCTGAAAGGCTGTGCGCACCGGGACCATGCGCATCCGCATCGCCACGGTCTGGAGGTCGCGGCTGATCTTGGCCAGCTGAGCGAGGTGCGCCCGGAGGCGCGGGGAAGGGTGTTGGTCGAGCTCTGGTGAGTGGGTCAGCATCGCCTCCACGATCACCAGCTCGCCGATCATCTCGACGACCGCGTCTACGCGTTCCACGTCGAGCTTGACGGTCTGCTTGAGCGCGGCGGCACCCGACTCGGTAGGGGCATCCTCCGCCGTCGGCGCGGGCTGCAGCGGGGGAACGACGACGCTGGGCGCGCTCGGCTGGGGCGCAGCGGGCGCAGCGGGACTGACGGCCAGAGTGGGCTCCGCGAAAGGGATCAGCTCGGCACCCGCTGTCCCTAAGGACGTCGGAGCCGCGCCGATGCGGGTCAGTAGTTCGATGCGGGCGATCGTCTCGTGAAGCCCCGCGTAACGCCGAACCGTGGTGCCGGCCTTGACCGCTTGAGCGATGAGGCTGAGGAGCTTGCGCACCGTGGCTACCGCCGAGATGAGCGCGTCCACGCCTATGGTGTCGATCACGTAGGTCCCATCTCGGGCATTGCCGAGC
>Ga0154020_10003566_pt1 | contig 18699 bp, 18 predicted proteins | sample Klosneuvirus_201_FD_109709 | JGI IMG/M metagenome (GOLD analysis project Ga0154020, IMG submission 109709) | Active sludge microbial communities from wastewater, Klosterneuburg, Austria - Klosneuvirus_20160825_MG | ecosystem: Engineered > WWTP > Aerobic digester > Activated sludge | place... | reverse complement strand
TGGCCGTCGCTCAGCGCTTTGGAAAGAGCTCAGCCTTCGGCCTGGGCCTCGCCTTCCTCGGCTTCATCTTCGGACCGATGCTGGCCTTCAGCGACGCCAAGTACAGCGCGGCCTGATCTGATCCTCGGTCTGCGGGCTGGTACCTGCCCCGGCGCCAGCCCGCGACCCGTCATTGCCCCGCCGACGCGAACACGAAGGGATAGGTCACCACGGCCACACCGCCGCCTTTGGGCGCGGTGAACTTCAGCGTCTTCATCACGTTCACCACGCAGGTCTCGACCGCCGAGGAGTCCATCGTCGACTCTTGGACGTTCGACTCGAGCACGCTGCCCATCGGCCCTATCATGAAGCGGACCGCGACTTTCCCGCGCAAATCCGGGTACGCGTTCAGCTCGTGCTCATAGCAGTGCTTGAAGCGCGGGAGGTTTCGGTGAATGACCGAGGCCACGTCGCGCTTGTCGATGTTGTCCACCACACAGCCGACCCCGCAGCTGTCGATGAGCTTGATCGGCTTGCGTTTGATGGTGCTCAGATCGATGCCGCCCTGGCGGCCACTGGGGTCGCCGGTATGGAGCGCGCCGATCCCGAGCGGACCTCCGCCGCCAGGCCCTGTGCCGCGCGTTCCGAGCCCGCCCGCGCCGCCGGCGTCGGCTTGGCCGCCCGCCCCGAGGCCCGCCATGGCGTTGTTGATGCCGCTCATCCCCGCGCTCATCACGCTCGAGGTCGCGCCCTTGTCTTTGCCGAGGAAGGCGAGGAGGCCGGTCTGACGGACCACCTCGAGGTCGGTCTTGCGCTTGGCGGCGTCGACGCGGGGGCTCGGGCCCTTCTGGGCCACCGGGCGAGTCGTCTTGGGCCCCGCCGCGCCCTCGGGCTTCGGCGCGGGACGGCCCAGGGCGAGCTTGGGTCGCTTCGGCTCGGGCTCGGGTTGGTACAGGAAGGTGGCCTCGCGTGGGACCTTCTTGAGGAGCCCGTCCAGCAGGTCCGCGCCTGAGCCGGGCGTGAGCAGCGCCGAGGACACGAAGAAGCCGTGCACCATGGCCGTCAGCGCGACGAGGCGGGTGAAGTCGTGATCACCGACGGTGCGTCCCAGCGCGATCTCCTCATGGGCCGCTACGCGCAGGACGAGGTTCAACCCAGCGATCGCGATGATCGCCTGCTCCCCGGGGCCGATCTGGGCGCCCGCAGAGGCAGCTTCGATGGTCCCATCGGCGCGAGAGATGAGGAGCGTGCCCTGCGGTGGGGCGGTGATCCGCGCACGTCCGCCGGCCTCGAGCTCGGCGACCTCATGCGCTCCTTCTAGCGACTCCAGCACCAAGTCGACGCCCGGGGCGGGCTCGGCGCCGACCGTCACCGTGCGCCGCTCACGCACCAGCGTACGGTCGAGGACGGTCGTTCCCCACACGGCGCTTAGCTCCAAGACGTAGTCGTTTCTTCGTTCGGTTCCCATGATGAGAGCCGAACACCGGCTGGCGGGGCGGGCCATCCACTGTCGTCGCGGCATCGGTCCGAAGGCGGAAGCGAGCGACCAAGGGAATATCGCCGAGGGTCACAGGCGGAGCGCGGCGGCGCCGATGATGATCGCCACGACGCCGAGGAACCACGCCAGCAAGATCTCCGTCTCGCGCAGCGACAGCGGGCGCCCGCTGAACACCGAGCGGTGGCGGATGGCGACCTGGGCCGGACGAGCCCGCGGCAGCGGCAAGGGCGGCAGCGCTTGCTCGAGCTCGGTGGCCGGAGGCAGCGAGCGACGGGCGACGCGCACCGCCGGAGAGGAGACGTGGGGCGCCGGGAACGGCACCGCGGCCGCGCGGGGCGGCGAGACACGACGCGGCGCGATCGAGGCCAAGGCGTAGCTCGCGCCGGGCGGCGTAGTGCCGCGGACACCGACGGGGCGAGGAGGCGTCGGCTCGCGCGGCGGGACTGTCGGCGTCTTGGGGCTCGAGGCCATGACCGGCGCTTTCGAGCTCGAGCCGACGACCGGCGTCTTGGGGTTCGAGGGTCGCGGCGCATCGGCGCGGGTGGGCTCGAGCGCGTGTACCGGGGGAGGCGTATCGTCCAGCTCCAAGGTCAGCTCGGGCTCGAGGACGGGGAGCGATGGACCAATCCCGGCGCTCGAGCGCTGCTCCGGACGACGAACGGCGGCCGGCAGCTCGAGCTCCTCGTCGAGCATGAGGCCCAGGATGGTCGGGAAGTCGGCATCCGGCGCTGCGGGCGGCAGGCGCCGGGTGGGCTCCTCAGGGATGGCGAGCTTCCGCATGACGGCCGGACCCATCGCAACTCCCAAACCAGACGCCGAAGGCCTGAAATCACAGGAGAGATCGAAGGTGTTGCAGCCGCTGCAACCCGCTGCAACCGGGGGCGTGGCGCGAGGGCCTCAGTGGCTTGGGTGGTGCGCGCCCCGCGGCAGACCCTTGAATGCGCCGGCGTTGGCCAGCTCCGCGAGATCCTGCATGGGACCCACGCCCCGCGCTGAGCCCGTCCCCTCCCACAGGACGCGGCCGCTCTTGACCTCGACCAGCTTGGCCGAGACCTCGATCGCGTCGCCGGTGGCGCTGACGTGGGTGATCAAGATCGCGTCCGCACCAAAGACGCCCTCCAGGCGGGCGAGAGCGCCGGGGGTCTCGGCGTCGATCTTGAGCTTGGACAGCACCGGGCTCACCACCGAGCTCGGGAAGACGTAGTAGCCATGCTCGACCAAGGGCCGCGTCAGGGTCGCGGCGTACACCCGCCCGGCGTCCTTCGTTCCACCCTCGGTGATCGGCGGGGCGACCATGATCGCCTTGGGGAGGCCGTCGCTGGCGGTCCGCACGGGAGCGCTCGCGCAAGCGCCGCTGAGAACAGCCAGACCACAGAGGAGAGTACGCTCGAACATGCGCAGGCGGTGAGCAAGGCGCGGGCCAGACCGAGCCGCGGGGTTCGCGCGAGGAACAGGGAGTCTGGGCGTCTCAGCGGCGTCCGGTGGCTGAGCCGGGGAGGCTCGGGGTCCTCGGGCGGCGGGTAAAGGCCAGCTGAGGTGAGGCCCGGAGTCGCCGACCCGCATGGGTAGCGCGCATCGACGAGCGGCGCTCAGGGCACTGCCCCGCGGTGACCCACCACTCGGCGGGCGCGCTAGCGAAGGTCGCCTACCGCAGCCGCAGGCCCTGACGCGCCGCCAAGCTCCCGGCCAGAACCTTCGGCACGTTGGGCAGCGACGGCGCGGCAGCGGGAGGTGAGCCCTCAAAGCGAGCGAAGGCCGCGCGCTGTCGATCGGCGCCGTCCTTCGCTTGCTCGCTCTCCGCGCGCAGCGCAGGCAGAAACGGCGCCAGCGTCAACAGGAGATCTGCCGCCGCCCGTGGCGCTCCCTTCTCGCCGCCCAGAAAGACAGCCAACGCCAGCAGGCGCTCGAAGTCCTGACCCGCGCCAGACTCGGTGACCCGCGCGGCCCAGGTCGCGCGCAAGTTGTCTTGCGCTCGATCGTCGAGGCAGAGCTGCCCCTCCGCGTCGTAGCTCAGCCATTCGAGCACGAGCTCGACCGGATCGCCCGCCAGTAGGCTCATGGCTTGGCCTTGCAGGTGGAGGGATCGATGCGGCAGTCCATCGCGCGCTGCTGAAACTCATGAATATCTCGCCGCGCGTCCTCGATCGGCTTCGACGCACCCTCCAGGCTGAGTGCCCCCTTGAGCTTGTCCGAGAGGCAACTGGCGGCGCTGGTGCCGCTCCGGATCTCCCGGAGCTGGGTTTGAAGCGCGCTGATCTCCACCGCCTTGCCCGGCCAGCCATCGGCGCTGAGCCGTGACCGGAGCTGGTCGAGGCCCTTCATGGTCGCGTCCTGGGTGGCGGGCCCCAGCGCCTCGAACTCCTTCTTGAGCGCCTCGCGATCTTGGCGGGCGAATACGCCGTACTTGAGCGAGCCATTGACGTGGTCGGCGAATCCAGCAGCCAGTGAACCGTCCGAGATGATGCAGTCAGCCATAGTCGTGGTGCCTCCGGGTTGAGCGTCCCAAACGCACTCCTCGTGCCAACCAGTCTGCCTCATGAGCCATGCGCCGGCCTGGCTGGAATCACCAGCAAGCGTCCGGAGGAGCCGCGCTCAGCTGTCGCCTCCGGGATCCAAGCCCCCCAGGATCTCCTGGAGGCTGACCACGGCGGCCATCGCCTGTTCACCGCGCAGCGCGAGATGGTCGAAGCCGATGCCGAGGCGCATCGTGGTGACGGCCTCGCGCTCGACGATCCCGGTCACCGCGAGGCTGAAGACGTTTGGACCAAAGGCAGGCGCGCCGATCGGCAGCACCGAACGTTGGTGGAGGAGCAGCGAGCTGACCGAGATCCCTCCGCCGCCATGCCTCAGGAAGAAGCTCGGGAAGCGCCAGGCCAGGAAATGGATCAGCTTCAGCTGCTGCCTCGCCCACCACGTATTGCGGTTCTTGATGAAGCGGCGCCCGATGGGGAGCTGTTCCAGCGGGCGCTTTCGGGCCGCTTGGAGCTCGGCCTGGATCTCCTCGACGGTCTTCTGATCGGCGCCTTGGATGATCGCCGCGGTCAGGTGGGGCACGCCCTGATGCTCGATCAGCACCGGGACGTTCACCGCGATATAGCCGGGCTCGACGAAGCGGGGGCCGAGCAGCGTGTGAAACAAGATCCGGTTGAGCTCGGGGTGACGCACGACGAGCTGCCCCGCCGCGCGCACCAGGATCGAAGTCCACGGCGGTTTCCTCCCTCGCGCCCGATAGCGCTCGGCGAGCCCGCTGACGTCGGCCTCGAGGAAGATCGGCAGGTGGAAGTGTCGCGCCTGGATCGCCTGGAGCTGGTAGACGGTGAACCACTCCTCGAGCGTGAGCTTGCGGACCGTCACGGCGGACCCTCCTCGGGGCGGGACCAGATCGAGCGCGGCAACTTATCGATGAACTGTACGAAGCGGGCCACGCTGGTGTCGGGCTCGATCAACCGGCCGAGCTGAAAACGCATGTTCGGGAAGGCCTTCACGTCATCATCCCGGAGGACCATGAGGAGCAGCGCGGTCAATCCGATCAGCCCCCAGCTCAACAGCAGCCCGAGCCCGGGTCGGCGCTCGGCCACCAAGATCACCTGCACCCGGCTGACCCCGCTCGACTCAGCGGCGCAGCCCCACAAGATATGGAGCGGAGCGAGCGGCCGTCCCCTGCCGAAGAGACGCTGACCCATGCCGTAGCTCAAGGCTACGATGCTCCCGCCCGCAAAGCGCGCGACGTAGCGAAACTCCTCGCCCAGCAGCCAACGCCCCAGGCGCGCGCGCCACCCTAGGTTCGGGATCTTGCCGGCGAGCCGGAAATCCACGAGCTGCCCGCCCTCCTCCCGCTCTTCGACCGAGAGCTCAAACTGCATGTCGAGCCCATGCACGGTCGCGAAGTGCTGCAGATCCACCCCGCCGGCCATCATCACATGGTGGTGCGCAAAGAGGAGCGGCGCGCCCAAGTGGAGGCTGACCACCGCCTTGCCCTCGAGACCGGGGCAATCGGGGACGGGATACGGCGCCTTCTCCCCGGCGTAGACCCATAAGAAGCCGTACTTCTCTTCGACCGGATAGCCCCGGGTGCGGACGTGCCGCGGCAGCTCGCAGCGCGCGCGGATCTTGGTGAGCTCCCCGCCGCCGTCGAAGCACCAGCCGTGAAAGTAGCACTCGATCTCTTGGCCCTGGACGCGGCCGTTGCCCAGATCCGCCCCCATATGCGGGCAAAAGGCGTCGAGCGCGCGGGCCACCCCATCCTCGCCGCGAAAGACCACCAAGCGCTGGTTGGTGATCTTGACCGAGCGCGTCTGTCTCTTCGCGAGCTCACTCGAGCGGCAAGCGGGGTACCAAGCCTCGGCCACGACGTCGGGGTTGTTGAACACGCTGTGGCGCCGCAGCGGCTGAGAGCCGAGGTTTTCGCCCCGGCTAGCGCCGTCTTTGGGGGCCGTACGCCAGGACTCATTCACGGCTGAGCTCCTGACTGAGCACGGCATCGGCTGGCACCAGCTCGAGCAAGCTCGGCTTCAGATCCCCGAGCCTCATCCCTCTTCGCAGCGCGGCGTCGGCCAGGAGCTCGGCGGCGCGGGGATGCACCTTCACCCGGACCGCGCTGAGCTGCGCGAGGTGACGCGCGCGCTGGTAGTGATGCGCACGCGATAGCGCCGTCTCGAGCCGCTCCTCGGCCGCGGCGACGCTGCCCTCCAGCCCATCGAGGAGCAGGACATAGTGATCACGCGGGCTGCGCACTGGTATGAGCGCTCGTACGGCAGCCCCGGTGATGGCGGCCTCGCTGAGCGCGTCGACCACGAAGCCCTCCTCCAACTTCTCACCCACGAGGTCGGAGATCATGCCGGCTCGGCCCAGGAAGTCGAGGGTCGGCGTGGCGAGAAAGCGCGGACCCACCCTTACGCGATCTCCTAGCCGATAGCGCAGGAAGCCGCCCTTTTGCGAGACGATGAGCTCGCCCTCCTCACCCACATCGAGCTCGGCCAGCGGCGCCAAGCTCCCGTCGGGTCTCAGCAGCTCGAGGAGGACCTCATCGACCAGCGGCACCCCACCTGCCGCCCCCGCCATGGGGAGCGTGATCGGGGCCTCGGTCGCGAGCAGTCCCTTGGGTTGGTGCAGCGCCTGCGGGAGCGCCTCGGCCAAGCGCGAAAAGAGCGGGGCGGCGTGACCATGTCCCCAGGCCGAGACCAGCTTGAGCTCCGGCCATATTTGGGCAAAGTCGGGCCGCGGGGGACGAAAGGCCTCCTCCAGCGCCCGCGCGCGCTGCGGCGATAGGCCCCTGAGCAGGGTCTCTCGCTCGGCGCTGATCAGCTCCAGCAGGACGAGGAGAAAAGAAGGGTTCCAGATCGAGAAGATCTCGAGCCGCGGCTCGGCGAGCAAGCAGAGCGCCAGCTTACGCCGAAACTGCTCCGGATCGCGGACCTTCGCGAGCCCAGGGGGGGCGATGAAGAAGGGAGAGAGCGCCCAGCGGAGCGGCCCCTCGAGATAGTCGCGATCATCTTCGAGCCCTACTCTGGCCCCAAGCCCAGTGCGCTCCGCGGCCGCGAAATCAGGCGATATGGATAAGTATAACTTCCCGCTGCGGAAGGGTGGACCATTCCGGATCAGGTCCTCGGCCCAGATCGCGAACATCCGGCTGAAGCTCCTCTTCAGGCCCCGGGTATAAGGGATGTACTTCGCGGGGCCCCGACTGCCTGAGGTCTTCTCCCAAAACAGCAAGGGCTCCGAGACACAGATCGCGCCGCCCTCGTCGCGCTGGCGCTCGATCCATGGGCGGAGCGACTCGTAGTCTGCGATCGGCGCGTCCCGGCCGATCGAGCGTCCGTATTCGGTCTGTTTGGCGCTCGCCCACAGCGCTTCCTTGAGCCTGGCCTGGGCCTCGGCGGGGTGAGCCAGCGCCCGGCGAAAGCTGGCGGCGACCGGGCCGAGCGCCAGCCCGAAGGCGCGGATCAGGGGCCGCACTCAGGCCTCGACCTTCGGGCCCTTCTGCTTGGGCCTCACCTTGGCGTTGGGGTGCAGGTGCGCCCCCGCTTCTACGAAGGCGCCGGCCTCCACCTCCACCCCTGGCCCCAGCACCGCGCCCGCGCCGATGAAGGCCCCGCTGCCGATGGTGATGGGTTTGACCAGGAGGAGTAAGTTATCCCTTCGCGGCTTGATCACATGGGCGAAGGCCACCGCGCGATGGCCGAAGATGACGTGGTCGCCGATGATCATCAGACCGCGGTCGCCGATCTCGACCTGAGGCGTCCAGTAGACCGACTTACCGATCGTGCTCCCCCACAGCCTCAGCCAAGCGCTGTAGACACCAGGGACCAAGCGGAGCAGGCCCTCGAGCCAGGGAGCCGCGAGATAGATGAGCTGGAGCTGATGCCCGCCCCACCACGGTGAGTACGACTTGCCGATCAAATAGGACCCGCCCGACTCCACGGGCCACAGCGCGTTGTGCAGCCGATAGCAAACGACCGGGAGGAGATAGATCGTACCCAGCCCCCAGGCCGAGCCGAGCGCAGCGCCTAGCGCTCCCCCCACCCAAGCTCCAGCGACGAGCCCACCGGCCAGCAGGACCAAGATCAGCCCTGGAAACAAGAGGAGGAGCGTGCTCCGCAGGGTCATCGCGGGGCTCCAAAAGGCCAACAGAGCTCCCGCCACCAAGGAAGGCCAGTAGGAGCGCCGAGGACGTCAGGGAGCGCGTGGCCTTGGCGCTGCGTGCCATGGAGGGCGTCCCACCAGCGGAGGTTCGCGCCATAGTTGCCGCTGGTCCCATCACCCACGTGGTGACCCGCGTGATCGGTAGGGAGGATCAGCGCCCAGCCGAGGATCCGCCCGAGCGCGCTCTGGGGCGCAGGCCCCACCGAGGAGTGTCGCCATAGATCGAGGACGGCGGTGATGGTCATCGAGGCGGCGAAGGGCCGGGGATCCTGGAGGAGAAAGAGGAACAGCGAGTTGGCCCACAGGTACACCAGCAGGAAGCTGGTCCACAGCGTGTTTCGAGCGGTTCCCAGCACGTCTCGGTCGCGCATGGTGTGGTGCACCGCGTGGAGCGGCCACAGCCCCGGCCGATGGAGCAGGCGGTGGTTCCAATAGTATAAGTAGTCGACGCCGACGAAGTTGAGCGCGAAGGAGAGCGGTGCCGGCAGGTCCCAGCTCCGCGCCAGGTTGGGCAGGCCGGTCTCCAGCACCGGGAGGAGCAGCAGGGTCCCGGCCAGCGGGATGAGCGTGCCCTGGATGGCGAGCCCCGGGAGATCGAGGACCCAGTCCCGCAGCGTCCGCGCCGCGAGCCGCGCGCGCCCGGTGGGGCTGGTGAGGAGCGGCAGGAACAGCGCCCAGAACGCGACCAAGGCCACCATGATCAGACGTAGAACCTCACCGTGACCTCCCGATCGGGGAGCGCGCGCGGGTCCTGGTCCTCGCTGAGGGCGGTGCGGATCGACTCCACAAAGACATGGATGACATCGACCGCGGTGTTGGAGAAGTCCGAGCCGTACTTCTCGATGACCTCCATCTGCGAGGCCAAGGCCACCAGATCTTGGTCGATGACCTTCTGCGACTGCCAGCGTACCAGCAGAGGGGCGATGAAGTTGAAGAAGCCGTAGTCGAAGGTCAGGTCGGTGTAGACGAGCGTCTCATCGTCGGCGGCTGGGACCGACTGCGAGGTAATGACGAAGATCCGCCGCGGCCCAAACTCATAGGTCACGCTGGTGACGTTGGGCATGTAGAAACTATCGGTGTGTTTGATGGCCTTGGACTTGGGGTTCAGAAACCAGGAGAACCAACCCAAGTTCGAGGTCTCGCCCAGGTACTCGGCGTGCACCTGCCCCTGCGTCCGCACCACCTTGGCGGTGAGCTCTTGACCGCGCGGCTTTCGAAAGATCCCCGGATGAACAAAGACCGTGTGGGGGATATCGATGAAATTCTCGGCGCAGTTGGTGACGTTGTTCCGAAAGCGGTTCTGGAGGCGGACGGTCTTGAAGCCCGCCTCTCCATAGTGGGGCATCTTGAAGGGAGGCAGCTCCACGGCCGGCTCCGCCGACAGCCGCACGTAGACGAAGCCGTCTTGCTCCATGGTGGCGAAGGACTGGCCGCGGCGCCCCTTGGTCTGCTGGAAGTTCTCCCGCTCGGCGGGGACCGCGACGACCTGTGCGTCTCGATCGTAGGTCCAGCCATGATAGGGGCAACGCAAGCAACCATCGGCGACGGTGCCTTTGGAGAGCCTCCCCGCCCGGTGCATGCAGCGATCGCGGAGCGCGGCGGGCTTACCGCGGTCGTCACGAAAGACCGCCAGCCACTCCCCCAGGACCTTCCGGGCCAGCACCACGCCCGGCTCGAGCTCCCGCGACTCAGCGACCACGTACCAGAAGTCCTCGGTCTTCATCCGCCGTTTCCCAGCCACTTGAGGCGAATATCGGCGGTGAGCTGGAGCTGACACGCCAGGCGGGCGCGGGGGTTTTCGGGGGCGAAGATCTCGAGCACCTCGGCCTCGTCTCGATCGGGCGGGGGAATGGCGCCCTCCACCTCGGACAGGCAGGTCGCGCAGATCCCCGTGCGGCAGCCGAAGAGCACGGGTGAGTTTTGGACGGTGAGCTGCTCCGAGAGGTTGTCACCCTTGTTGAGCCGCACCGCGCCGTGCGAGCTCCCGGGGAAGGCCACCTCGACGGTATCGCTCACGGCGGGGACTCCCACAGCGCCAAGGCGGCCCGGTTGGTGGCCAGATAGTTCTCCACCGAGGCCTTCCCCATCAGGCGCATCTCCTTGTTGTGTCCCGAGACATACTCGAGATCGGCCAAGTACTGGCGATAGCTATCAGCCGCGGTCCGGTGGGTCTTGGCGGCCTCCTGGATGGCTTGGTTGTCCTCGCAGAAGCAGCGCCGGATCATGGCCCGCGACTCACCCCGCGACAGACCGAAGGCCGGCGAGCGGAGGATCTGGTCCACGGCTCCAAAGAGGGAGGGGTCGTGCCAGAAGATGCCCCGCACCGCGATCGAGAAGCTCTTATGGTCGCGCTGGCAGCCGGCCAGCGCCAGGTTGGCCACCGTCTTCTCGTACAGCGTGGGGGCCTTCAAGCAGCGCAGGACATCGTGAGAGATGATGTTCGAGCTGTTGAAGTGATAGGACTCATCCATGAAGTGGAAGTAGCTGATCCGGGCCGGTACGGGGGCTTGCTCCTGGTCTCGGTGCTTCGCGTAGGTCTGGCTGAGTTGGTGCTGGATGAGCTTGCCGGAGAGGGTCCGCACTCCTCGCACCGTGAAATACTGGCAGGCGATGAAGGCATTGCCCGAGCTGAGCAGCGAGTAGGTCTTGAGCTGGAGCTTCTTCCACGCTGCGCGGAAGGGCCCGGCGTCCGCGAAGATCATGGTCTCGTTGAAGGGACCACGCATGGGATAGGTGAAGACGCGCCCGCCGAAGAGTCGTTTCTCCACGTCCTCGCCCACGGTCTTGAAGGCGTTGATGTGGGCGCGCTCTTGGGTCGACTCCAAATCCAAGGTATCGCAGACGACCCGGAAGTCCTCGACCGCGTAGAGCCCGGCCGCGCTGGTCTGATTGTAGAAGATGGTGGCGATCTCGGCGGAGATGATCTGGGAATAGTAGGCCACCCAGTAGAGCTGATTCAGGAGCACCCGCTGCTCCGCGCTCGACTGCTCCCACAGGGGCGTCCCCCAGAGCAGCGAGAACTCCTCCGGGTTCCAGTAGGCGTTCGCGCAGGAGGCGTAGTCGAACTCTTTGGCCGCGGCGTCGAGGAGGCTGGTGTGGTCCTGCTGCTTGTTGCGGCGGAAGTTCAGGTCAAGCTTGCGGAGGGTCTTCTGATCTTCCGATAAGCGGGCGGGCGCATCAGGCGCCGGAGCAAGTTCGGCTTCGGGTTTCGGGGTCATGCGGCCTCCTCGGCGGACAGGGGACGAAACGCGCCTTTGGCCTGGAGCGGCTCGGCGATATCGGTGGCCCCCGCCTTGAGCATCAGGCGCTCGAGCAGCTCGAGCCGGCTCTGGCTGTGGGCCTCGGTCCCCAGCTCGGTCATCAGCTCCACGCGCTGGGGATGGGTCAGGCCGCCGGTGGCGCGCTCGATCGCGGCGCGCACCCGCTGCGGCCCGGCCTGGACCATGGGGAGAAAGCGAGACAGGACCTCCAGGATCTCGTCTCGGGCCCGGGCGCTCCGGCGTCCCGAAGCCATCGCAACCCCGCTGCCGTGGTGCCGCGCCTCGTCCTTCACGATCGTGTGCAAAGTCTGGCGGAGGCCTTCGCTGCGGCAGGCGCGGGCCAGATCACCATAGTGGGTGAGGCCCCAGCCCTCGAGCACCACCTGGATCACGAAGACCGAGCACTCGCGCGAGGCATTCTCGATGATGTCTGAGAGGAGTCCCAAGAAGGGATCGTCCTCGCTGGCGGGGTGAGGGTCTGGCAGATAGGCCGAGATGGCCCGGAGGTGCGTGGCCTCCTCCGCGCAGAAGAGCGAATACAGCGCGCGCTCCTCCGTGCTCTCCGCGAGGAGCACCATCTTGGCGGCGTAGGCCATGCCGGACTTCTCGATGAAGTAGGCCTCCTCCAGGGTGGCCCGGGCACACAGCGCCAAGATCGCGCGCTGGTCCTGCTCATCGGCGCCGCGGTACAGGGAGCTCTTGTCGAGCAGGAACTGGGAGGCGTCCCACAGCCGCGAGGGGTGCGGCGGCCACGGCGCCTCCACGCGCTGGGGGCCGATGCGGGCCTCCATCATCCCGTCGAGCAGGGTCGAGATCGTGTCATCGGCGGCGAGGTGAGGGAGCGCGAGGCCCACGCGCACCGGGACGGACCCGGTCATGTGCCTGACCCCACTTCGAGGCGTTGCTCGCGCCGCGTAAGCTCGGCCTCGCGCGCGTCGAGGGCCGCCTCTCGTTCGCGCAGACGAGCCTCGTCGAGCGACACCACCGGCAGACCGCGGGTCCAACTACCGGCAGCGATCGCGGGCTGGCGCTCCACGTGCTGGATGAAGCGGATGATCGCCAGGTCCTCTTTGAGCGGCGTCTTGAAGTCGAAGCGGATGGTCTGAAACACCCGAGTATCACCGCGCGCGAAATAGTTACCCACGATGGAGGTGAGGAAGAGCGCCACCGAATTCACGAGCGTCCCCAGCAGCCCCGGGCGCTTCTTCGTCACCAAGATGGTCTGACCTTCGGTGCGGCCGTCCTCGGTGGGCCGGAGGGCGAAGATGATGTGAAAGTGCCAAAAATCAGGCCCCACGGTGACGCTGCCGGTGCTGCCGAACCAATAGGACATACTATAAGTCAGCGGCCCGGCGTAGAGGCGGCCGATCAGCCGCTGGTAGAGGCGACGGGTCGGCATCTTGGTGGAGTTGGAGAATTGGATCGCGTTGTCGTGCAGGACCTTCGGCTCCATCACCAGCTGGACGGGTAAGTTATGCACGGAGTTGAAGTGGTGGGCGTCGATCGCGTTGATCATCATGACGCCGGGGTGACAGTTCTTGACGAAGCGATTGCCCAGGCTCGCGTCGGTCTCTAAGCCCTCGAGCTCCGGCACGAAGGGCACCGGCGTGCGCGCGGCGGCCCCGGTCCACACCCAGATGAGGCCGTACTTCTCCTCCGTCGGCCAGGTCTCGAGGTCCGCGCGCGGGGGCTTCTCGCGGCAGGGGACGTCGACGCAGCCGAGCGGTCCACCCTCGGGCCCGGCCTCGAACTTCCAGTGGTGAAAGAAGCAGCGCAAGCCGTTGCCCTCGACCTTGCCTTCGGCGAGGTGCGCCCCCATGTGCGGGCAGTGCGCGTCGACAGCGCGGACCTTCCCGTCCTGGCCGCGGTAGATCGCCAGCTCGCGCCCGGCCAGGCGCAGCGGTCTGACCTCTCCGCGCCCGACCTCGCTCGAGCGGAGGGCCCAGTACCAGCCCTCCACCAGACGGCCGGCCCGATTGAAGGTCCGGGTGTTTCGCAGCATGCGAGGGTCAACCTACATGGGAACACACGGAGCTGTTATCCGCCGCCGGGCGGAGATCAGGCCCCACCGCCTGTGGCGCTGAACCCCCAGCCTGTGGCCCCACGTGCCCCAGAACCCCTCGACAACATTGACGGGTCTTCGATGCTCGGGGGCGGGTGGGCGATACAGGGGTAGGCCTTGAGCGTGATACCTCGGCAGCATGCGCCGCGCTGCCGTCGTCGTGTTCGCGCTGCTCGGGGTGAGCGCCTGCAGCCGGATGAGCGGGAGCAAGCCCCTGCCGCCACCGGGGACCGGCGACGCGGGGGACGCGGGGACGCCCTCCGGCAGAGACAGCGGCACGAGCATCGAGCCCAGCGAGACCGGCGCCGAGATCTACGCTCGGCTTTGCTCGAGCTGCCATGGCCTCTTCGCCCAAGGTGTCGCTCCAAACCCCGCGCTCGACCGCTGGACCCGCGGCAAGCCGGACATGGTCCTCGCCATCTCCGCCCGCATGCCACCGACAGCCCCGGGGAGCTGCGGCGGAGACTGCGCGAGCAAGGTCGCCGACCATATCCTCGAGCGACTTCAACAGACGAACACCTCCACCAGCACCGCCCCCTGCGAGGTGCCCGCCAAGTGGCCTCGGCAGCTGCGCCTCCTCAGCCGAGATGAGTACGCCGCGACCGTCCGCGATCTCTTCAGCGCGCCGAGCGCGAGCTGCCAAAGCGACGCCGAGTGCACCATCACGTCCGAAAGCTGCACGAACCAGCGCTGCACCGCCGACCCCTGCACCCGCCGGACCTTCGTCTACGCCCCGAGCGGGGGACAGCCTCGCTCCGTGGTCGTCGCCGGCAGCTTCAATAACTGGGCGGGCACGGCGGCGATGGGGGCCTGGCCCCTGGCGCTGGTGGGAAATCGCTGGGTCCTCAAGCACGAGCTCCCCGCGGGTAGGTATGAGTATAAGTTCGTCGTCGACGATACCCAGTGGATCGCCGACCCGGGAAATCCCAATCACGTCAACGACGGCTTTGGCGGACAAAACTCCGTGCTGGAGTTCAGCTGCGCGGCCGGCGGAGGCAGCGACCTCGACGTCGCCGAGCTGGTGCAGCGCTTCCCACCCGAGAACCGCCCCCGCGGCTTTGGCTTCGACGATCACGCCATCGCCCGAGTGATGAGCCCCGGGCTGATGGACGCCCAGATCGAGGCCGCTAAGCAGATCGCCCGTCACTATGCGGGCCGCGCAGAGTGGCTCAGCTGTAACCGGGCCCAGACGAGCGACTGCGCGACCGCCTTCGCGCGCGACTTCGGCCGGCGCGCCTACCGAAGGCCGCTCAGCGCCCCCGAGCAGACCCGCTTGGCCCAGCTCGTGAACAGCGGAGCCGCTCAATCCGGGCTGGCCCACGGCCTCGAGCTCGGTCTGCGCGCGGTGCTCAGCTCGCCGAGCTTCCTCTACCGCTCGGAGATCGGCGCGGCGGGGACCGGCGGTAAGATCGAGCTCAGCGATCACGAGCTGGCCAGCGCCCTCTCCTACTTCTTCTGGGGAACGATGCCCGACGAGACCCTCCTCGGCGCGGCCGATCGCGGTGAACTCAAAGCCCCCGCCCGGCGCCGGGCCGAAGCCACGCGGCTCCTGGCCGATCCCCGCGCCGCCGCCGGACTCAAGCGCTTCGCCGCCGGCTGGCTGGGCATCGACCGCATCCTCACCGCCGACAAGCGCGCCGATCTGTTCCCGGAGCTGGATCCTGCGCTCCGCCGCGATCTGTATGAGGAGAGCCGCGAGCTCTTCGCTCACATCGTGCTGAGCGGAACCGGCAAGCTGGAGGAGGTCTACACCGCAGACTATTCCTTCCTGAACGACCGGCTGGCCGCGCTGTATGGCGTCGCCCCCGGCCCCGCGGGCCATGATCGGGTGCGGACCAGCTATGGTGCGGCCGGTCGCCTAGGCGTGCTCTCCCACGGCAGCGTGCTCGGCGCCTACGCCTACTCGGACCAGTCTTCCCCGGTGCGGCGCGGCGTGTTCGTACGGGAGCACCTGCTCTGCCAGACCTTGCCGACGCCTCCCGCCAACGCCGGCGGCATCCCCGAGGTCGACCCTCGCGCCACCACCCGGGAGCGCTTTCGCCAACACTCCGATAGTCCCGCCTGCCGCGGCTGCCATGCGTTGATCGACCCGGTGGGCTTTGGTTTTGAGCGCTTCGACGCGCTGGGCCGCTTCCGCAGCACCGAGAACGGTCAACCCATCGACTCCTCTGGCGACCTCACCGACGTGGAGCGCCTCGGCGCCGGGACCCACGCGCCCTTCGACAGCGTGAGCGGGCTGGCCCCCCTGCTGGCGAGCAGCCCCAACGCCAAGAGCTGCTTTGCTCGGCAGATGTGGCGCTTCGCCAAGGGCTCGGAGGAGTCCGGCGCCGATCGGTGCGGGATCCAGGCCGTGGCCAAGGGCTTCGTCGACAGCGGCGGAGATATTCGGCAACTCATGATCGCCATCGCGACCTCGGATGCGTTCTTGGAGAGAGAGTGATGAAACTATCTCGTCGTTCGCTCCTCGGATTGGCCGGCGCGGGTGCGCTCGGGCTGCCGCTGGCCTTGCGCGGACAGCGGGCCCAGGCGGCCGGCGTGGCCAAGCGACTCATCATCTTCTACTTCCCGGACGGAGTGGCGGCCCAGAGCCAAGACGGCGAGGCGAGCGAGTGGCACGCCAGCGGGAGCGAGACGGGCTTTCAGCTCGGTCATCAGCTGGAGCCGCTCACGCCCCACCGCGATCACTGCCTCTTCTTCTCGGGCCTCTCGATGGGCGGCACCGATGCCGGTAGTCACCCGGGCGGAGCCAAGAAGCTCCTGACCGGGGTGGACGGCGGAAATGGTGAGTCCATCGATCAGTATTTGGCGCGCACCGTCGGCGCCAGCGCGCCCTGGCGTCACCTCTATTTGGGCGCGGCGGCCAACGCCAACGGCGCCTCCGGAGACAAGCACATCGTCTACGCCGGCCCGGGCCAGAGCATCGCCCCGGAGGACGATCCCCGCCGGGCGTTTCGCGCACTCTTTGGGGCCAGCGGTACGGCGACCGGTCCGACCCCCATCGACACCAGCGCCGAGGACCGCAGCGTCCTGGACGCAGCCCTGGCCGACTTGAATGACCTCAAGGCCCGCATCGCCCCGCTGGAGCAGAGCAAGCTCGATCTCCACCTCGAGGCGCTGCGCGACGTCGAGCGGCGGATCATGAGCATGCCTACGATGCCGCCCGCGACCTGCGGAGAGCCGGGGTCCTTCACCTCGGGCCCCCCGGACAGCGCGCTCTATGACCCGGCGCGATTCCCCGAGGTCCTGCGGATGCAGACGGATCTCCTGGTGACGGCCATGGCCTGCGGGCTGACCCGGGTGGGCACGATCCAAGCGAGCATCCACACCAGCGAGCTGATCATGAGCCGCTTCCCCGGGACGCCCTTCTCGGATCCTGGCTTTGATATGCGGAGCCACCAGGCCTCCCACTACGGGGCGCGACACGATCTGGCCCACCGGGAGTATCGCGACTATCTCGAGCAGCGGCGCTGGTGGGTGTCCCAGTACAACTATCTCCTCGATCAGCTGGCGGCTCGGCCCGAGGACGGCGGGACGATGCTGGACCACTCTTTGGTGCTGCTTTGCACCGAGGTCTGCGACGGCAATACCCACAGCCACGACAACATGCCCTTCGTCTTGGCCGGCGGAATGGCCGGGATCCTGCGCACGGGGCGGAGACTCGACTTCGGCGGAGCGCGCCACTCGAACCTGCTACTCACCCTGGCCCGCGCGATGGGCGATGGGGCGAACGCGTTTGGCGAGGCCTCCAGCGGGGTGCTGGGCGGGGTCTTGGCTTAGGAAGTTCCGGTCGATCTGTAGCGCGTACGCTCCTGCGCTCGTGCGCCGAGGGTGAGACCTCCACGACCCGTGCCCTCCCAGGCCCCACCGCGCGCGGGTGCGAGGCGCCGCGTTGGGGACCTGGAACCACCTTGAGTGTCTGCTATTCTGGGGGGATGTTTCGCGCAATCGTCAGTCCCCTGGTCCTCGCCCTCGGGCTCGCCGGATGCTCCTCCGCCGCGGTCGAGCCGCCGATCAAGCTCGCCCCCGAGACGAACGAGCTTACCGCCGTCGTACTCTTCGACGGTGCGGGCACGTTGACCGCGAGCATCTTCGATCTCACCGCGACCCCGAGCCCGGAGGTCACCCCGCCTGAGGATTTTCACGGCCCGCTGCGCACCCGCATCCTGTACTACTACGATCCGATCGACACCTTCGGCGTAGCGCCGGGCCCGCTGAAGCTGGTGGCGCCCGGCGTGCCAGGCTCGCGGGCCCTCCCCCCATTCCCGCGCGGGCAGGAGCAGACCCACAAGATAGGCGGGACCGTCTCCGCTTGGACTGGAATTACCTCGGTCGAGGCGATCTACTACGCGATCCCTATACCCACGGTGGGGAACCTGACGTTGTCGCTCCGCTCCTGGGGAGCGGTCGTTGCGCTACCAAACGTAGAGGTGTGTACCCAGGACGGCTCGCCGCAGAACTGCGCGACCTCGTCCGCGGATGGGCGGGTGAAGGTCGACGGACTTCCGACCAATGAACCGATCGTACTCTTGCTCCGCGAGGCCAGCCGCGTACCCACCAGCTTGACCGTCTATCTCACGCAGGCGAGCACCACGTTGGCCGGGAACATCTTTCTGATGACGCCCGACGATCTCGGGCTGATCGCGCGAGTCGCGGGCGTCACGCTCGACCAAGTCGGCGCTGGGCAGGTCGACTTGGAGGCCTTCTCAGGGCAGTTCGCGACCGACCCCGTGAGCGATATCGCCGCGACCTTGAACCCTATGTCCGGGGCGTCGTTCCCGACGGGCGGCGGCGTGGACATCTTGAACGCGCAGCCAGGTGACTACGAGGTCAAGATCGCCACGCCGCGGATGTTCTGCGGGATCTCGGGCGGCGGCGCCCACTGGCTAGCGGAGGACGGACGGACGCCGAAGATCCGGGTGATCGCCGGGTTCGTGACCCAGCTCCAGTCGATCAGCTGTTCGTCGAGCTGAGCCCGGAGGGATCCGTCTCGGCTGCGGATGGACGAGGAGGAGCGGCGCTCGGGCTCGCTCAGATCTTGTCGACGCACGGACACGTCAGTCTCGGCGAGGGTAAGTTGCTCGTCGCTTCGACGGCTCCCTCGCCGAATAGACGAGTACGTGGTCGGGACGTATCGGCCGCCCCTCCTGCTCCGTAGAGACTGCTTGGACGCAGCGCCCACGGGCCCGGAGCGAACTTGACCGAAGCCTCCCAAAGAGGCCCTATACTGAACCTTTGTATATACAATCAAGACTATCTTT
>Ga0154020_10003564_pt1 | contig 18700 bp, 14 predicted proteins | sample Klosneuvirus_201_FD_109709 | JGI IMG/M metagenome (GOLD analysis project Ga0154020, IMG submission 109709) | Active sludge microbial communities from wastewater, Klosterneuburg, Austria - Klosneuvirus_20160825_MG | ecosystem: Engineered > WWTP > Aerobic digester > Activated sludge | place... | reverse complement strand
TGCAGCAGCACCTGCTCCAGCAGCTCGTCGATGCCCTGGCCGGTCTTGGCCGACACCGAGCAGAACGGCGAATCACCGCCGAACTCTTCGGGCACCACACCTTCACCCACCAGCTCGCTGCGCACGCGCTCAAGGTTGGAATCGGGTTTGTCGATCTTGTTGATCGCCACCACCAGCGGCACCCCGGCCGCCTTGGCGTGGGCGATGGCTTCCTTGGTCTGCGGCATCACGCCGTCGTCGGCTGCCACCACCAGGATGACGATGTCGGTGGCCTTGGCACCGCGGGCTCGCATGGCCGTGAACGCCTCGTGACCCGGGGTGTCCAGGAAGGTGATGACACCGCGCGGCGTCTCGACGTGGTAAGCGCCGATGTGCTGCGTGATGCCGCCGGCTTCGCCCGCAGCCACACGGGCTCGGCGGATGTAGTCCAGCAGCGAGGTCTTGCCGTGATCGACGTGACCCATCACGGTCACCACCGGAGGACGCTGCGAAGCTTCGCCGGTCTGCAGAGCGGCGTGTTCCTCTTCCAGGAAGGCGTCCGGATCGTCCAGCTTGGCGGCGAAGGCCTTGTGGCCCATTTCCTCCACCAGGATCATGGCCGTTTCCTGGTCCAGCTGCTGGTTGATGGTGACCATCTGGCCCAGCTTCATCAGCTGCTTGATCACCTCGGAAGCCTTGACGGACATCTTGTGCGCCAGATCGGCCACCGAGATGGTCTCGGGCACATGAACCTCGTGGATCTGCTGCTCCGCCGGCGCCGCGAAGTTGCTGCCACCATCACGATCACCACGGCGGCCGCCTCGGCCACCCGCCGGCGAGCGCCAGCCACCACGAGCACCATCGCCCGGCCGGCCGGTGCCCTTGTTGGCAGGCGTGGTGCCCTTCTTCTTGTCGTCGGCCCAGCTGGAGGACAGCTTCTCGGACTTGACCGACTTCTTGTCGCCCGGCTTGGCCGCACCCGCCCCAGCAGGAGCCGGAGCCCCGGCCGCAGTCTTCGGGCGGTGGATGGTGCCCTTGATGCCATCCTTTGCCGCGGCGCCCGGTGCTGCGGCAGCGACCGGCTTGGGCTCTTCCGGCTTCTTGGCCGTCAGCACCTTCTTCGGCGCGGCCATCATGGCGCGGATCGCTGCGGCCTCGGCTTCGGCGGCCTTGCGGCGACGCTCCAGATCGACCTGCTTCTGGGCTTCGCCTGCAGCAATGTCTGCCGCCTTGACCACACGCATGCCACCTGCCGGTGCCGGCTGCGCAGGCCGCGCCCCAAGGGGTGGCGTCGCCGCTGGTGCGGCAGGCGCGGCGCCGCGCGGTGGCACCGGGATCGGTGCAGGTGCAGCCACGGGCGGCTGAACCGGTGCTGCAGCGGGCGCAGCCGCGGCTCGCACCGGTGACGGCGTCGCCTGGGCCTTGCGAGCGGCCTCGGCTTCCACCTCGGCCGCCTTGCGTTGCGCCTCAGCCCGTTCAGCGGCCTGACGCTCTTCTTCCTGACGCACCCGTTCCGCCTCTTCACGCTGGGCGCGCTCACGGGCCTCGCGTTCGGCCCTTTCAGCCTTCTCGCGCTCCTCGACCTCGCGGCGACGCTGCTCGGCGGCCTCCTGTTCCAGGCGCAACCGTTCCGCTTCCTGCTCGGCCTCATGCTGACGGCGCAGCAACTCGGCACGCTGGAGTTCCTCTTCCGAAACAGCCGTCACTGCCCCGCCGGGTGCATCATCGCGTTTGACGAAGACGCGCTTCTTGCGCACCTCGACCTGGATCGTGCGGGCCTTGCCGGAAGCATCGGCCTGCTTGATCTCGCTGGTGGACTTCTTGGTCAGCGTGATCTTCTTGCGATCGCCGCCCACTGTCCCATGGGAGCTGCGCAGGAAGGCCAGCAGCTTCTCTTTGTCGGCATCGGTGAGGGCATCGCTGGTCGAAGCCTTGCTCACGCCAGCATGTTGAAGTTGCTCGAGCAGCGTCGTCGCCGGGCGATTGAGCTCGGTGGCGAACTGGGCAACGGTGGTCACGGCCATGTCTTGAATTCCTTGCGACGTGCTTGCGTCTGGAAGCTCTCTTGTCGGGGCGTCAGCGGTTTCGTGCGCGGCTCGCGGGCTCAGGCAACGAACCAGTGCTCACGCGCCTTCATGATCAGCGCCTTGGCCGCAGCCTCTTCCACGCCGGTCATCTCGGTCAACTCGTCCACGGCCAGATCGGCCAGGTCATCGCGGGTATGGATGCCACCTTCGGCGAGTTTGGCAATCAACTCCGCATTCAAACCTTCGAGGTCACGCAGATCCTGCGACACCTCATCGACGCGCTCTTCCTTGGCGATCTCCATCGTCAGCAGCACGTCCTTGGCACGGTTGCGCAGCTCCTGGATCGTGTCCTCATCGAAGGCCTGAATCTCCAGCATCTCCTGCAGCGGCACGTAGGCCACCTCCTCCAGGCTGGCGAAACCTTCCGCGATCAGGATCTCGGCCACCTCTTCGTCCACGTCCAGCTTGTCCACAAACAGCTTGCGGATGGAATCGGATTCCTGAGCCTGCTTGGCGGCCGACTCTTCGGCCGTCATGATGTTGATCTTCCAGCCCGTCAATTCAGAGGCCAGACGCACATTCTGACCCCCGCGGCCGATGGCGATCGCCAGGTTTTCCTCGTCGACCACCACATCCATGGCGTGCTTTTCTTCATCGACCACGATCGACTGCACGTTGGCCGGCGCCAGAGCCCCGATGACGAACTGGGCCGGGTCGGCCGACCACAACACGATGTCCACCCGCTCACCCGCGAGCTCGTTGGTCACGCCATTCACCCGCGAGCCGCGCACACCCACGCAGGTGCCGATCGGATCCACGCGCTTGTCGTGAGAGACCACGGCAATCTTGGCACGGGAGCCTGGGTCGCGAGCGCAGCTCTTGATCTCCAGCAGGCTCTGCTCGATCTCAGGCACCTCTTGCCGGAACAGCTCGACCATGAATTCCGGCGCCGAACGCGACAGGATGATCTGCGGCCCCCTCAGGGTGGGGTCCACCTCCATGATCATCGCCCGCACGCGGTCACCCGATCTCAGGTTCTCCTTGGGGATCAGGTCGGTACGTTTCAGACGCCCCTCCACACGCCCCGCCTCGATCACCAGGTCACCCTTGTCCAGGCGCTTGACCGTACCGACGAAGATCTTGTCACCGCGCGACAGGAAGTCATTGAGCAGGGTCTCACGCTCGGCATCGCGGATCTTCTGCAGGATCACCTGCTTGGCCGCCTGGGCCCCGATGCGACCGATCGGCACCGACTCCACCGGCTCCTCGAGGTAGTCACCGACTTCGATGTCCTCGATCTGTTCCTTGGCCTCGAAGTGAAGGATCTCCGCCTCCGGCAACTGGAGGCCCGCCTCGTCGGGCACGACATGCCAGCGACGGAAGGTCTCGTAGACGCCATTTTCCCGATCGATGGCCACCCGGATATCGACCTCACCCTCGTAGAGTTTCTTGGTCGCAGATGCCAGAGCCAGCTCCACAGCACCGAACACCACTTCGCGATCGACGTTCTTCTCGCGCGAAATCGCATCCACCAGCATCAACAGTTCGCGGTTCATTCTTCGTGACCTCCGGATTCTTCCGTCGCAGGAGCCGCCCCTCGCGAGCCGCCCGGAACGTTCTCAGCACGCTTGCGCCCCTTCTTGAAATCCACCACCGGCACCAACCGGGCATCACGGACCTCATCCAGCGCAAACCCCAACACCTTGTCTTCACCACCGTCACGGAAGACCAACTCGAATCCTCCCGGCAAATCCTCAGATGAATCCTGACCCAGGGCCTCGGCCGCACGCAACAGACCCTGGTATTTCTTGCGCCCCTGGAACGGGCGCTTCAGAGTGACATCGATCACCCAACCCGAAAATCGGACAAAGTCGGCCGACTTCCGCAGAGGCCGGTCCAGACCCGGGGAAGACACCTCGAGGCGGGCATAGTCACAACCCTCCACCTCCAGGACATACTGCAACTGCCGCGTGACGACCTCGCAGTCATCCACCGTCACCGACTCACCCGGGCCGGTGGCATACACCACACCCGGCGCGCGGTCGACGAAAACCGTGAGCAACCCACCCGCAGTGCGCGTGCAATCGACCAGCTCATAGCCCAGTCCGGTCACGGTACGCTCGATCGCCTGCAGCCAACTCATCAGTCCAACAACCCCTCAAAGCCCATCCGGGCAGCCATCCAAACATCCATCCACGCACCCACGAAGCAACACGACTTCGCCAGTACAAAAAGCAGCCTGGGCGATGCCTTCGAGCCCGAGGCCACCAACGACCCGAAGCACGACGCATCCACAGGCTGCCGCAGATGCCGGGGGACCAGCCACCCGAACAAAAAAAATGGGCCGGCCTACACCGCCCACTCAGCGACTCATCGAAAACGATATTATGCCTCATCTGGTGCGTTCGAGACAGCCTGGCCTGCATTGCTGTGGCGTGCCCACTGCAGACCCCGGGGTTGGACGCGGCAGCTCGACCACCCCCGCCAGGGGGCTGCGAGTCCACCGCACCCGGGGGAACATGCGGATCCGTCGGCGCGGATAATGCTGCCGTTTCCACTGTTTGCGCCACTGTCTGCCCGTCATGTCGATCCGCGTCCTCATTGTTGAAGACAACACCGTGGCGAGCGCCTTCCTGCTCAGGGTCGTGCGCGAGAGCTTCAACGACGAACTCGAGTTCACCGAGGTCCGAAATCTGGAGTCCGCCCGGCGCGCCCTGCGCAGCGCTGCGGCGTCAAACGCCGCTCCCGCCGAAGCAACTTCCGGTGGGGCAGCAGGTTTCCAGATCATCCTCTGCGATCTGGAACAGCCCGACGGCAGCGGCCTGGAGCTGCTGGCCGAACTGTCGGAACATCGCGCACTGAAGATTGCCACGACGCTCCATCTGGATGACGACCACCTTTTTCCGGCCCTGCAGTGCGGCGCCAGCGGCTATCTGCTCAAGGAGGACCGCTTCGAGGTGCTGGTCGAAGGCCTGCAACGCATCGCCCGGGGGCACCCGCCCATGTCACCCGCGATCGCCCGGCGCATTCTTTCTTTTTTTCGCGGCGCTTCGGGTGGGCGGCCCAGCTCTTTTGAGTCGGGATTTGCGTCCTTGAGCGAATTCGGCGGCTCGACCCGCCCCGCGCCCCTGGGAGACGGCAGCGCGCCTGTGCAAGGCCTGACGACCAAGGAGGCCGAGGTGCTGGTTCACCTCAGCAAGGGGTTCACACTCAAGGAGATCGCCAGGTTGATGGGGTTGAAGGGGTTCGCGATCAACGACCACATCCGCTCAATCTACGTCAAGCTGGCAGGCCACAGCTCCCCGATGGAAGCGTTGGCCCTGTCCCGGCAAGCCCTGCAGTGACTTGCGGCAGCCGGTCCCGCTGACGCGCGCGGCGACCCCCGGGTCTCACGCCACCGCGGTTTCCAGAATCGGCCCCCTTCCGCTCCAACGGTCCAGCGCCAGGTAGATCACCGGGGTGATGTACAGCGTCACCGCCTGGGACACGATCAGCCCACCCACCACGGACAGGCCCAGCGGCTGGCGCAACTCCGCGCCGGCGCCCAGGCCCAGCGCGATGGGCAGCGCACCCATCAGTGCCGCCAGGGTGGTCATCAGGATGGGGCGCAGCCGCAGCAGACAAGCCTGGCGAATCGCCTCGGCCGGGCTCAGGCCCTGCTCGCGCTGGGCCGCCAGCGCGAAGTCGATCATCATGATGGCGTTCTTCTTGACGATGCCGATCAGCATCAGGATGCCGATGGTGGCGATCAGCGTCAGGTCCAGGCCGAAGGCCCAGATCGTCAGCAGCGCCCCCACCGCGGCCGAGGGCAGGCCCGCCAGGATGGTGAGTGGGTGGATATAGCTCTCGTAGAGCATGCCCAGCAGCAGGTAGATCACCAGCAGCGCCACCCCCAGCAGGACGAGCTGGCCGGACTGCGAGTCCTGAAACACCGCCGCATCGCCGCCGTAGGTGCCGATCACGGTGGGCGGCATCTGCAGGTCGCGCACGTAGCCGTCCAGCTTGGTGGTGGCCACGCCCAGCGACACCTCCGGCGCCAGGTTGAAGCTCAGCGTAATGGCCTGCAACTGGCCCTGGTGGTTCACCGCGGTGGGGCCGACGCTGCGCTGCACGCTCGAGAAGGCCGACAGCGGCACCAGTCGGCCGTCGCGGCCGCGCAGGTGGATGCGGGCGAAGGCGTCCTCGAATTGCCGGTCCGCCTCCGCCGCCTCCAGGATGACCTGGTAGGTGTTGGCCGCCGCGTAGATGCTGGCCACCTGCCGCTCGCCGAAGGCGCTGTACAGCACACTGCGCAGGTCGGCCATCTGCACGCCGAGCAGGGCCGCCTTGTCGCGATCGATGCTCAGGCTGGCCTGCAGGCCGCGCAGCTGGGAATCGCTCGTGACGTCTCGAAAAACGCCGTCCTCGCGCAGCCTTGTCTGCAGTTTTCCGGCCCAATCGTTCAAGGCATCGGCGCTGACGCTTTGCAGCGTGTACTGATAGCGGCTCTTGCTCTGCCGGCCACCCAGTTGCAGGTTTTGCACCGGCCGCATGTACACCGCGATGCCGGGGATGGCGCGCGTCTTTTTGCGCAGGCCCTCCACCACCTGGGCCATCGCTGCACGCTCGCCGCGGGGTTTGAGCGTCACGAACATCCGCCCTGCGTTGATCAGCCCGGTGGAGCCTCCGGCGCCGATGAAGGAGCCGACGCTGACCACCGCGGGGTCGGTCTGGAAGACGGCAGCCACCCGGCCCTGCAACGCCTCCATCGCGGCAAACGAGATGTCCTCGGAGGCCTCGGTGGTGACCTGGATCTGGCCGACATCCTCCTCCGGAAAGAAGCCCTTGGGGATCTTCACCAACAGCCAGGCGGTCAGCACGCAGCTGCCGATGGCCAGCGCGCCGATCGCCCAGCGGTGCCGCAGGGCCAGGTCCAGGCTGCGGCCGTAGCCGCGCTGCAGGGCGTCGAAGCCGCGCTCAAACCAGCGGCCCAGCACACCCTCCTCCTGCGGGCTCTTGTGGCGCAGGAAGCGGCTGGCCAGCATCGGCACCAGCGTGAGCGACACCACGGCCGACACCCCGATGGACAGCCCCACCACCACCGCGAACTCGTGGAACAGCAGGCCGGTCACGCCGGGCATGAAGAAGATCGGGATCAGCACCGCCACCAGCGAGATCGAGATCGAAACGATGGTGAAGGCCATCTCCCGCACGCCGCGGATCGCCGCCGCAAAGGGGTCCATGCCGTCTTCGATGTGGCGCACGATGTTCTCGAGCATCACGATCGCATCGTCGACCACCAGGCCCACCGCGAGCGTCAGTCCCAGCAGGGAAACGTTGTTCAGGCTGCCCCCCACCAGGTACATCAACGACAGCGCCCCGATCAGCGAAATCGGCAGCGACAGCGTCGGGATCAGCGTGGCGGCCAGGCGGCGCAGGAAGACGAAGATCACCAGCACCACCAGCGCGACGGTGAGCGCGAAGGTGAGCCGCACGTCGTGCACCGCCTCTCGGATCGACGCAGAACGGTCGTTGCGCACCTCCATCGAGATCGAGGCCGGCAGCTGCGACGCCAGGCGCGGCAGCATGGCCTTGACCCGGTCGACCACCTGCACCGTGTTGGCGTTGGGCTGGCGCTGCACCGCCAGCGTGATGGTGGGCTCGCCGTTGAAGGCGGCGCTGTTCCTCAGGGTCTCGACGCTGTCCTGTACATCGGCCACGTCGCGCAGGCGCACGGGGGCGCCATTGCGCTGCGCCACGACCAGCTGGCCGAACTCCCGCGCGCTGACCAGCTGCCGGTTGGCCTGGATGGTCAGCGTTTGCCGCGGCCCTTCCAGCACGCCCACCGGGGTGTTGGCGTTGGCCGCCGCGATCACCGCGCGCAGCTCGTCGAGCGTCAGGTTGCGCTCGGCCAGGGCCTCGGGACGCACCCGCACCCGCACCGCGTAGCGCTTCTGGCCAAAGATGGACACCTGCGCCACGCCATCGATGGTCGACAGCGACGGCGCAATCAGGTTCTCGGCGAACTCGTTGAGCTCCGACAGCGCCATCGACGGCGACCCCAGCGCAACGAACAGCACCGGCGCGTCGGCAGGATTGACCTTGCGGTACGACGGCGGCGTGGCCATCTCCGTGGGCAGGCTGCGCTGGGCGCGAAACAGCGCCGCCTGCACGTCCACCGCAGCCGCGTCGATGTCGCGGCTGGCCTCGAACTCCAGCACCAGCGAGCTCTGCCCCAGCGTATTGGTCGAGCTGATGGTGGCCAGCCCCGCGATGGTGGAGAACTGTTTTTCCAGCGGCAGTGCCACCGAGCTGGCCATGGTTTCCGGACTGGCGCCGGGCAGCGAGGCATTGACCTGGATGATCGGCGTGTTGTAGCTCGGCAGCGCGGCCACCGGCATCTTCGGCAGCGCCACCAGGCCGGCCAGCACGATCGACAGGTTCAGCAGCACCGTCATCACCGGACGGCGGATGAACAGCTCCGTCCAGTTCATCGGGAGGCCCCGCGCGAAGCAGATGCGGCGGCTGACGCGGCCGTTGCCCCACCCGCGGTCCCACCCGCGGTCCCACCCGAGGCCGCACCCGCTGATGCAGGCACCGCGATGCGCAATGGGGTGCCGGGACGCAGGTTCTGCTTGCCCTCCACCACCACCCGGTCACCGTCGTCCAGGCCCTCCACCGCGATCAGCTCACCCAGCGACTGACGCAGTTGCACCACCTTCGGCCTTGCACTGCCGTCCGGCGCGACCACGTACACGCTGCGCTCGGCGCCGCGCTGAATCACTGCGGCCTGGGGAATCACCTGCGCCTGCTCCAGCGTGCGCAGCGTCAGCCGCACCGAGACGTACTGCCCCGGCCAGAGCTGCTGTCGCGGGTTGGCCAAGCTGCCCTTGACGAGGATGGTGCCACTGGCGGTGTCCACCGCGTTGTCGACAAACACCAGGCGCCCCGGCAGGGAGTGTGGCGCCTCGCCCCGGCGGCGCTCGCCGCCGAGGGGCAGCAGCACCGCCAGTTCCGTGGCCGCTGCTCCACTGCGGGGCTTGCCAGCGGCGGCGGCCGGCCCCGGCGAGGAGATGCCTGCAAGGGCCAACAAAGGCGACAAATGGGCCTCAGGTACCGGAAAGGACACACCGACCGGATCGATCTGATGGATGGTCAACAGCGCCACCCCGCCGGGCTGGACCAGGCTGCCGGGATGTACCGCGATCTGGCCGACCCGCCCCGACAGCGGCGCCGTCAGTCGTGTGAAGCCCAGCGCCACCTCTGCGGACTGCACCGCAGCCTCGTCCGAGCGGATCAGCGCCTGCTGAGCCTCCACCTGGGTGGCGCTGCTGTCCGCGGCACTCTGGGCGATGAATCCCTGCCCCCGCAACTCGCGAGCCCTTTGAAGCTGGCGCTCCAGGTCCGCCAGGGTGGCCCGGTCGCGCAGCAGTTGGGCGCGGGCCTTGTCCAGGTTGGCGCGCTCGTTGCGGTCGTCCAGCTGGAACAGCGGCTCACCACGCCGCACCGCCTGGCCCTCGCGCACCAGCACCTCCCGCACCACGCCACTCACCTGGGCGCGCAACTCCACCGTCTGCAAGGGCACCACCGTGCCGGGCGCTTCGACGATCACCGGCACATCCCGGCGCTGCACCGGCAGCACCGTGACCGACTGAGCTGCCGGAACAACGGCCGATGCCGACGCCCCAGGAGCGCTACCGGTTGAAGTGACCCCTGAGGCTGCTGTGGCTGCCGCGGCAACTGCGACATGGCTTCTCGAGAACCACACCCCGGCCGAAAGAAGGACCAAAGCGAAGCTGGAGATCAGGAAGGTTCTGTTATCAAGCATGGGCAGTGCGGATCCAGTTCAGGCCGCACTGCGCAAGTGAAAAGGCTTGAGCCGATCCGGCACCGCACAGGCGACGCCGCCCACTGTACGGGAGAACTCAGCCGATGACGCACCGGGGGCAAGGTGCGAAGCATCCGGGCCTGCCCCAGCTGTCAGCCGCAGGTGCTCCCAAGAAAACGTCGGGTCGCCCCAAGTTTTCTTGCGCCCCCTTGGGGTTGCTCAGGAGCCCCGGCGATTGGGATGCCAGTACAGAAACTTGGCGTAGATGTCCACGTCCTTGGTTTCTCGCACGAACAACAGCCCGACCCCCAGCGACATGGCCGCGACCACGATGGGATACCACAGGCCGTGGTAGATGTCCCCGTTGCTGGCCACCATCGCAAAGGCAATGGTCGGCATCAAACCACCGAACCAGCCGTTACCGATGTGGTATGGCAGGCTCATCGAGGTGTAGCGGATGCGGGTGGGGAAGAGCTCCACCAGCGTGGCGGCGATCGGCCCGTAGACCATCGTCACGTAGATCACCAGCACGGTGAGGATGACCACGATCATCGGGTGATTCACCTTGGCCGGGTCTGCCGTCTTGGGGTACCCGGCCTCGGTCATCGCCTGGGCGACCTGGGCACGGAAGGCTGCGATGGCCAGCACGCTGGCCTCCTCGAAGCGGCCGCCTTCGGGCATCAGGCGGGCGTTCGGGGCCGGAATTTCCTTGCCGCCGATGCTCACCCGAGCCCCGTCTCCGGAGGGCAGGGGCTCGTTGCTGTAGCTGGCCGCGGCCTGCGCCAGGGTGCGTTTGGCGATGTCGCAGGCGGAGGTGAAGTCGATCTCCCGGGCGATCGGGCTGCCCTGGAAGGAGCAGGTCACCGGATCGGCCTTGACCACGATGCGGGCGGTGGCCTGGGCACGGGCCAGATCCGGGTTCGCCGCCTCAGTCAAGGCCTTGAACAGCGGGAAGTAGGTCAGGCAGGCCAGGGCCAGCCCGCCGAGGATGATCGGCTTGCGCCCGAATCGGTCCGACAGGCTGCCGAAGATCACGAAGAAGGGGGTGCCGATCAGCAGCGCCGCCGCCACCAGCAGGTTGGCGGTGTTGGCCTCCACCTTGAGGACGCTGGTCAGGAAGAACAAGGCATAGAACTGCCCGGTGTACCAGACCACCGCCTGACCGGCCACCAGGCCGAACAGGGCCAGCACGATGATGCGCAGGTTCTTCCACTCGCCGAAACATTCGGACAACGGTGCCTTGGACACCTTGCCCTCCATCTGCATCTTCAGGAAGGCCGGCGACTCGTGCATCGACAAGCGGATCCACACGCTCACCCCCAGCAGCACCGACGACAGCAGGAAGGGGATGCGCCAACCCCATTCGGCAAAGGTCTGTTCACCCATCAGGTTGCGTGTGCCCAGGATCACCATCAGGGACAGGAACAGGCCCAGCGTGGCGGTGGTCTGGATCCAGGCGGTGTAGGCACCCCGTTTGCCCTGGGGCGCGTGTTCAGCCACGTAGGTGGCTGCGCCGCCGTATTCCCCGCCCAGCGCCAGGCCCTGCAGGAGGCGCAGCACGATCAGGATGACCGGTGCGGCTACGCCGATGGCGTCGTAGTTGGGCAACAGCCCCACCACGAAGGTGGACACCCCCATGATCAGGATGGTCACCATGAAGGTGTATTTGCGCCCGATCATGTCGCCCAGCCGTCCGAACACCAGGGCCCCGAAGGGCCGCACCAGGAAGCCGGCGGCAAAAGCCAGCAAGGCGAAGATGAAGGCCGAAGTGGGATCCAGGCCGGCAAAAAACTGCTTGGCAATGATGGCAGCCAGCGAGCCGTAGAGGTAGAAGTCGTACCACTCAAACACGGTGCCGACCGATGAGGCCAGCACCACGCGCCGCTCGGCACTGGTCATCGGCGCATCGTCGGCGCCATAGGGGGTGTCCGGAAGGCTGGACATGGGTTTGCTCCTCAAAGGTCATCGGGCGCGCCGCGCTCGGTGCGCCCTGGATATGGAGATGGAAACGGGTATGGATGCGGGTTACATCGCCGCCATCAGGCGTTTGGGCGAATACAGGCGGGCCTCCGGCACGCTTTCCGCCGCACGCAGGGCGCGCTGCAGGATCTGCTCCGCCCCCACCCGGCCGAAGGCTTCGGCCAGCGCCTGATAGACCACCCGCAGCAGTTGGGCCAGCTCGACTGCGCTGCCCGGCAGCCGCCAGTCGTGCTGCAGCGGCCTGGCCCAGGCCTGCATGAAGGCCGCCTGCAACGCCGTCGACGTCTGCGCCTGCGGGAGGTAACGTTGAGTGTCCTTGCGCAGCTCATCGAGCGCTTCGCGGTGGTACTTCTGCACCTCCTCGACCATCGAACGCAGCACAGCCGCGAAGACCGCCACCGGTTCGGCCGCCAAGGACGCAGCGGTCGCGGCACCCTCCGTGCCGGGCAGCACCGCTGCGGTCGGGATCCTGGCGGCCGAAGCCAGCGCGGTGGCCACAGGGTTGATCACCACAGCACTCGCCGGCGAGGCAACAGGCATCGCCTGAGCCAGGGGAACCGCCGGTGCCGGCGCAGACGACACGGCCGGCGCAGCCATCGCCTGCGGCAACGGCGATGGGGCAGGACGCAGGGCCTGCATCCTGGACCAAGGGTCCGCAGGCAGCATCTCGGAGGGCTGCTTCAGGGCCTTGAAGTACTCCGAGTACAGGCGGCGGCAACTGCCGGCGTCCAGGCCGCATTGCTGCGCCACCTGGTCGATGAAACGGATGATGTCGGTGACTGCATCACCACGCATCTGGTCATGCTGCAGCCACAGTGCCTGCAGCAGTGCTGGATCGTCCAGCTGGTCGGACAACACCGCGACCGCGGCACGACGCCGCAGAGACTGTGTCGGATGGAGTGGGTCGCTCATGTGGGATTGCGGGGGAGCAAGGGGACGAATCGGGCCCGTTCAACGATCACAGAGCCTCGGCTTTGATTTGGATTAAGGCGCATTTTCTGGAGACCCTCAATGAAAGCACCGTGTGCTGACGTTTTGCCAGCAGGGTGACCCATCCAACCCCGGGAGTGGAGGGATAAATCCGCGTCGAATTGCACGTTGTCACCCCCGACGTGACAACGCGCTGTCATGAATCCTCTCTGAAGGCGGGTTCGGACGGGCCAGTCCGGCGGCACGACGGGAACCCAAACAACCCCTCGCGGCAGGGGCAGCCGACCGCTGCTAGCATTTCTGCGTTAAAGCCATTTGTCGTCCAATCGCCTGCCCGACCGCCACGGCGGCGACCCCAGGCAGCACCCAAGGTTCCACCGATGCTCCCTCCCCTGCGCCCAGACGACACCTCGCCTCCCGCGGCTGCCGACGATGAAGGTGTGCCTGTCTCCCGGCGCATCCGCGAAAGGATCCAGGCCGCGCAACGCCGCTTTCATGCCAACGACAACATTTCGGAATTCATCGAGCCGGGCGAACTGGCCCAGCTGCTGGACGAAGTGGAGTCCAAGATGTCGCAGGTGCTGCGCAGCCTGGTGATCGACACCGAAAGTGACCACAACACCCAGGAGACGGCCAAACGGGTCGCCAAGATGTACCTGCAGGAGGTGTTTGCGGGCCGCTACCAGCCCCAACCGCCGGTGACCGAGTTTCCGAATGTGGAGCACCTCAACGAGCTGATGATCGTCGGGCCGATCACGGTGCGCAGCGCCTGCTCGCACCACCTCTGCCCAATCATCGGCAAGCTCTGGATCGGTGTGATGCCCAACGAGCATTCGGCATTGATCGGCCTGTCCAAGTACGCCCGGCTGGCCGAATGGATCATGAGCCGCCCCCAGATCCAGGAAGAAGCCGTGACCCAGGTAGCCGATCTGCTGCTCGACAAGATGCAGCCCGACGGCCTGGCGGTGGTGATGGAAGCGGACCACTTCTGCATGGGATGGCGCGGCGTGCGCGACATGGATTCAAAGATGATCAACAGCGTCATGCGCGGTTCGTTCCTGAAGGACGCCAACCTGCGCCGCGAGTTCCTGTCGCTGCTGGGCCAGCGCCGCGGCGGCTGACCTGAAGCTGCACCTCAACTTGAACTTGAACCGCACCGATTTGAAGGACATCCACCATGCTGGTCCGCCTCCTCTACGCCAGCCGCGCCCGCGGTGTGGACGCTGACGCCATCGACGCCATCCTGGCGCAATGCCGCTCCAAGAACCCTGCCCAGGGCGTGACGGGCATCCTCTGCCACGGGGGTGACATCTTCATGCAGGTGGTCGAGGGCGGGCGCGAAGCCATCAATCATCTCTACGGGGACATCCTGCGCGATCCGCGCCACGAGCAGGTCACGCTCCTGCACTATGAGGAGATCGCCGAACGGCGCTTTGCCGGCTGGACCATGGGGTTGGTGAACCTGGAACGGATCAACCCTTCCATCGTGCTCAAGTTCAGCGAGAAGCCGGTGCTGGATCCCTTCAGCGTCTCCGGCCGCGCCAGCCTGGCCCTGCTGGAAGAGCTCATCGCCACCGCCTCCATCATCGGTCGGGCGGGCTGAATCCACGGGGGGTTCAGGCCGCACTGCGAGGGAGGTGATCGAGGGCAAGGGGAGTGCCTTGCGCAGCCCATAGAATCCGGTCGCCTTGCCCAGGCTTGCCCTTCCTCACCGCCCCACAGACCGTCGGCGCCGCCACGGTTGCGCCATGGTCCAGAGCTCCGACGCGACTTCCTTTGTCAACGCCCAGCCGGGACACTACATCCGCCGGCTGCAGCAGGTGGCCGTGGCCCTGTTCATGGAGGAAACCGCGGAATTCGGCATCACCCCGGTGCAGTTCGCCACGCTGATGACCGCCCACGAGCATCCGGGGCTCGACCAGCGCAGCCTGGCTGCGCGCATCAGCTTCGATACCTCCACCATCGGTGGCGTGATCGACCGGCTCGAAAAGCGCGGACTGATCCTGCGCAACGCAGCCCCTCACGACCGCCGACTGCGCCTGCTCACCGTCACGGAAGAAGGTGAACGCCTGCTCGAACAGGCGCTGCCGCGTGTGCGTGCGGCGCAGCAGCGCGTCCTCGCTCCTCTGGCGCAGGCCGAACAACAGGACTTCCTGCAGCAGATGCAGCGGGTTGTTGAAGCACACCACGACCACGTCCAGGGTGAGCGCGACGGCGACTGACCCGCAGCTGCGCGGCATCGACTTCAGCAGCCGCCCCAGCCAACGCAAGCCCATCGTCGTCGCGCTGGGCCGGCAGCACTCGACCGACACGGTGCAACTCACCTCGCTGCGCCGCCTGCCGACGACCGAGTCCTTCCTGGACTGCCTGCTGGAGCCGGGGCCCTGGGTGGCAGGCTGCGACTTTCCCTTTGGCCTGCCCCGCGAGCTGGTCCTGCAGCTGGGCTGGCCCCTGCGCTGGCGCGAACTGATCGACCACTACGCCACACTGGAGCGCAGCGCGATCCGCGCCACCTTCGCCGCCTTCTGTGCAGCGCGCCCCGTCGGCGGCAAGTTCGCACACCGGGCCTGCGACGGACCGGCCGGAGCGTCGCCATCGATGAAGTGGGTCAACCCACCGGTGGCCTACATGCTGCACGCGGGGGTTCCGGCCCTGTTGGCCGCCGGATGCGACCTGCCCGGCCTGCACCCCGGGGACCGCCAGCGTCAGGCGCTGGAAGCCTACCCCGGTCTGCTGGCGCGGGAGGTGCTGGGCCGCCAGTCCTACAAGAGCGACGATCCGAAGCGGCAGGACGCAGCTCGCGCAGCGGCGCGCCGGCAGCTGTTGGAGGCACTGGAGGTTGGACGCACCCGGCTTGGATTGCGGCTGACCGCCCCGCCGGCGCTGCGCGAAGAATTGCTGGAAGACGGCAGCGGCGATTGCCTGGACGCCACCCTCTGCCTGCTGCAGGTGGCCTGGGGTCTGCGGCAGCCGCGCTGGGGCTGGCCGGCCGATGTCGATGTCCTGGAGGGCTGGATCCTCAGCGCCTGAATCGCGGTGCGGGCCACGGAGGTGTCCGGGAGAATCCCCGGACGGGTCGTACCGTACCGGTCCCGATTTCAGCGGCCAGACGCGCTCGCCGATATCCTGCAATCCGTGCTTTGCCCCTCGACCGAACATGCCGACCTCTGCTCCCTCCCAAGCTGGCGCGGCCGCGCTGATCCCCTTGCCTGCGGTGGTATGGACCGCCCTGCTGTTGTGCGGCTGCGCGCTGCCGGAGCTGCCGGGGCCGCTCGCTCAAGGCGGTCCTGCCGCCGCAGTCTCCACGCCCGCGGGCCTGCCCTGCAGCGCACCCGACTTCCCGCAGCAGGTGCTGGTCAAGCTCAATGCCTACCGTGCGGCCGGGGCCCGCTGCGGCCTGGCCGGCCACTACAGCGGCAGCGCCCCGCTGGCCTGGAGCGAGCCGCTGGCACGCGCCGCCGCCCTGCACAGCCAGGACCTGGCGCAGCGCCAACTGCTCGACCACCGGGGATCGGACGGCAGCAGCCTGACCCAGCGACTCGACATCCAGGGCTACCGCTGGAGCGTGGCGGCCGAAAACGTCGCGGCCGGCCAGCCCGATCTCACCCAGGTACTGGCCGCCTGGATGGGCAGCCCCCCCCATTGCGCCAACCTGCTGGCCCCGATGCACCGCGATGTAGGGCTGGCCTGTCGTCGCGCGGGCGACGGACAGGTCTACTGGACCGCGGTGGTGGCGCAGCCCCAACCCACGGCTGCACCTGCGGCCTCCGCCAGCGCGGCCCCACCGGCGACACCCCGACCTGCCGTGCACTGAGCCACCGCAACAGCAGGTGCGCAAGACGGCATAGTCGCTGACTCCGACTGTGCCGGCCCGGCGGATTGACGTAACCTTGGCGGCCCCCAGGTCCGCTGCAGTTGCAGCCCGGATCCATGCACGCCACCGCCTCCCAACTCGACGACCACGTTGCCATGTCCCAGGCCTGCGGCGAGCTGCTGTCGCTGGCCCTGATGGACACGCGCAATCGCAGCCTGAACCTGTACCAGCGGGTGCAGGACGCCTTGCAGTCCCGCGACCCGGTACCCACTGCGCAGTGGCAGGCGCTGTGCCAGGCCTGCGATTGCCCTGCCCCCACCCTGTGGCTCGGTCGGCTGGGCTGGTTTCAGGAGGCCTGGATCTCGCGCAACGTGCAGCGCCGTCGCGGCCGCGCAGCGGATCCGTCGGCCCCCCGGCTTGCCTCCATCGACCCCCTGGCCGACGCCCGCTGGGACCCGGCTATGGCCAGTGCGCAAGGCCTGCCTGCCGAAGCCACACCGGCGGACTCGGTCGTGCGGCAGTACCTGGTGGATGGGTTGGAGGTCACCCTGGACCTGCTGCACCACCACCCGCAGGACGATGACAGCCTTTACTTCTTTCGCCTCGCCCTGTTCCATGAGGATGAACAGTCCGAACGCCTGCTCGACCTGGCCCAGGCGCTGCAGTTGCCATTGCCGGAGCTGACCTCGCCGCCCTTGCTGCCTCAGCCCCGGCAGGCGCTGCTGCCCCCCGGACGCCACCGCCTGGGCTGGCCAGCGGGTCAGTCCGGTTTCTGTGAAGAGGTCGACCTCGGGAGTGGCTGGGACCGCCTTCCGGGCTGCGACATCGACCTCCAGCCGGTCAGCTGGCAGCAATTCATCGAGTTCATCCAGGATGGGGGATATGACGACCCACAGTGGTGGAGCGCCGCCGGGTGGTCCTGGCGCCAGACAAAGGCGCAGGGGCTGCCGCAGGGCGTCGAATCCGCTCCAGGTGCGCTGATCCTGCGACGGGGAGGCCGCCGTGTGCGGGCAGCCCTGCAGGAAGCAGCGCAGCAGTTGACCCGCCATGAAGCGGAAGCCTGGTGCCGCTGGGCCGGCCGGCGCCTGCCTACCGAAGCGGAATGGGAAGCCGCAGCCCTGCGCTTCGGCGCCCAGGGTTGGTGCTGGGGCCAGGTCTGGGAATGGACGCTCGACCGGCTGCAACCGCGGCCAGAGCTCGCCCTCGGAAACCAGCCACAGGCCGTGCCGCCGGGTCATCCGCAGCACCTGGGCGATGCGATCGGGCGCCATGGGGTGCTCAAGGGCGCCAGTGACCTCACCCGCCGTCGCCTGGTGCATCTGCGCAAGCGCAGTCACGCCCTGCCCGGCACCGACCGGCGGCGCAGCGGCTTTCGCAGCTGCAGCCTGTGATGTTCGAGGCGCACGCCCGAAGGGTCAGCACCGACCCCAGCTCGCCCGCCAGAGCCCTTCGACCTCAGCCTCCGAACAGTCCCTTCAACCAGCGCAGCACGCGCGCAAGCAGCCCCTGAGGCTCCACCTGCGCCTGCGCCGGCGCCACAGCCGCCGGCTCTTCGATTGGCGGCGCATGCCGCTCGGACAGTGCAGCGGTGAAACGCTCGAAGAACTCGTGGGCCATCTTCTGCGCGGCCATATCAACCAGCCGGGAACCGAGCTGGGCGATCTTGCCGCCCACAGTGGCATGGGCGGTGTAATGCAGCAGGGTCTCGTGCGGGCCGTTGGCCTCCAGCCGGATTTCGGCATGCCCCTTGGCATGTCCGGCCGCACCGCCCTGGCCTTCGAAGACCAGCTTGTAGCCCTCGGGCGGCACGATCTCCTGCAGTTGCAGTTTGCCCTTGAACTTGGCCTTGACCGGGCCGACAGCGGCCAGCACCACCGCCTCGTAGTGGTCCGGCTTGTCGGGCACGGGATGGATGCCCTCGCAGCCAGGGATGGCGGCCTGCAACAAGGTGAAGTCGTTCAGCGCCTCCCAGGCCACCGACTTGGGCACGGGGAGGGTCTGCTGGCTGGTCATGTCCATGGGCGGACTCCGTTCGTTCGCGTTGTGGGTCAGTGAAGGACCGGCCGAAGGCGCCGCTCGCTCGCCGGCTCGGCCAGCACCTGGGCAAGCTGGCCCAGGCTGTCGAGGTTGTGCGCAGGCAGGAAGGCGTCCACCTGCGGCAGC
>Ga0154020_10003563_pt1 | contig 18701 bp, 23 predicted proteins | sample Klosneuvirus_201_FD_109709 | JGI IMG/M metagenome (GOLD analysis project Ga0154020, IMG submission 109709) | Active sludge microbial communities from wastewater, Klosterneuburg, Austria - Klosneuvirus_20160825_MG | ecosystem: Engineered > WWTP > Aerobic digester > Activated sludge | place... | reverse complement strand
CGTCCTCCCTGGGCGCCCCGCTGTCGAGGCGGCGCGCGGCGCCGGCAAGACCGTCTACGCGCCCGAGAAGTTTCTCCCTGGGCTCGCGACCGGCAAGGGCGCCGACAAGCCCCAGGAAGGCGAGCGGCTGCAGGTGCTGGCCACGCTCGAGGACGGCGGCGGCTACTGGGCGGTCTTCGAGGGGCCGTTCGTCCCTGAGGGCCCGGGCGTCGAGGCGCACATCAGGGTGGATCGCGTGGTCCAGGAGCGCGCCGACGAGTTCTTCGCCGCCGGCACGAGCGGGCAGCTCGCGCGCCTCGGCACGCCCATCGGCGAGTACTGGTCGTCGCTGCAGCGGCCCGAGTGGGCGGTGGGCGACCCCAGCGTCACGATCGGCGACGCGGTCTACCGCCCGTCGACGAAGGCGCCCGCAAGCGGCGACGAGGTCCTCGTCGTCCTCGAGGAGAAGAACCCCCTCGGCGCCGCGCGCGTGCTGGCGCGGGCGAAGGTGCTCGGAACGCCGAGCCCCGACAAGGACGGCATCACGAAGGTTCACCTCGGCGTCTCCAAGGTCACCGAGTCGATGGGCCCGCTCTGGGGTCGGCTCTTCGTGCCCAAGTCGCTCACGGTGCCGCTGAGCGCGCTCGCGGAGCTCTCGGCGTGAAGGCGGCCAGTGCGCTGCTCGGCGTCGTCGGCGCGCTCGCCGAGGGCGGCGTGGTCGCGGCGCTCGGCGCGGGCGCGAGCATGTGGCTCGTCGGCAAAGCGCTAAAGTCGCTCGACACGCCTGCTCGAGGCCTCTCCTGGGCCGACGCGATGCAGAAGGTCCACGACGCTGCGGCCGCGGGGCAGATCACGATCGTTCGCGAAGACGGGCGCACGGTGAGCATCGAGCCGCACATCAACGGCGTCGACCTCCTCTACATGACGGAGAGCGGTTCGACCCCGCGCGCGGTCGAGCGCTTCGACCCGCGCCTGCTCGTCCTGCTCTTGCGCCTCACCGAGTGGGACAAGAAGCTCGCGCAGATCCACCACCTCGGCATCTTCCCGGGGAACAACCCGACCGACGCCGAGGAGACGCACAACCGCGCGACGGCGATCGATTTCCGGAAATTCGTGTTCACGGACGGCGACCAGCTCGACGTGCTCACCGACTGGGGGAACCGGAAGAAGTGGACGGGGAGCTACCGGCTCGGCCTCGGCGACAAGGGCGCCGACTGGTTCTCCGACCTCTACGACTTCCTCGCGACGCAGGCGACCGATCGCCCGACCGACGGTTGCGGCTTCTCGGGCGACAACGTGGGCGGGAGCGCGACGATCGGCGACCGCTCGTTCCTCATCACGCCCGACCATGGTGACCCGAAGCTCGCGGTCGCGCACAAGAACCATGTTCATGTTCAGGTCGGGCCCACGCGCGCGTGCGGCGGTCGCTCGGCAAGAGGCTGGTGACCCATGACGCCGGAGACCGCCGCGAAGATCAACACGTACGTCTGCGCCGACGGCGCGCCGAAGACGTCGGGCCAGGCGCGTTCGCTCCTGCACCACTGGCTCGTGGTCATGGGGCTGCGGCAGGACCGCTACGGCAACTACCCACTCGAGCCGGGCAAGGACGGCACGCCCCGTCGCATCCAGTTCGGCGACAAGGTGTTCCGCCGGCAGTGGCGGAACGAGACCGGCTGGCACAACAGCTCGTCGCAGTCGCTGATCGAGGCCGCGATGGAGATCGCGACGAAGGCTGCGAAGCTGACCCCGAACGGGTTCTCGTGTAGCAAGCACGAGGACTGCAAGGTCGCGCCCGAGCTCGGCGCCGTGTGCTCGCAGGAGCGCGTGATCGCGATGCTCGAGGGCAAGAAGGAGAAGCGCAAGGAGACCGCGGCGAAGGGCGAGGTGCGGCGCCAGGCCGAGGACCTCGAGAAGAACGGGCCGGGCTTCTACGTGACGACGACGAGCACGACCGCGGGCAAGCGCCGCCTCGCCGACCAGGAGAAGCCCTACAAGACGCTGGAGGAGGCGATCGAGCGCGCGCGGAGCAAGCGCGTCGAGGTCGCGGCGTTCCAGTACCTGCACCCGGTGCTCGTGATCTCGGCCGACTCGCGCGCCGCTGCCGAGCGCGCGAACAGCGCTGCGGAGATCGCCGAGGGTCACGTGCATCTCTGGTGGCACCACGGTCGCTTCATCGGCCCGCCGGCGGATCCGCGGCAGCTGCGGTTCCAGGGCATGGTCGCCGGGCGCACGAAGCCGAGGGCGCGCGCGGGCCGGTCGTGCGGGTGCGCAGCGAAGAGGCGCTGAGCCGTGGCTGCGTTCCGCTACATCGGCGACGGCACGAAGCTGAAGCTCGATTGGGTGCCTCGTCATGAGGGTGTCTCTTCTTGGATCCAGGGCGAGTACCACTGGGCGTTGTACGACCTGTTCAGCGTGCCGAAGCTCAAGGAGCACTCCATCACGATCACCCCTTCGAACCCTCGCGCGCGGTCGCCGATCGCGGTACGGAAGTATCCGCCTTTCCGCCTACGCGCCGAGGCCACTGGGCGCCTGTTCGTCGCCCGCGGCGAGGGGCGACCCGACCTGGTGACGCTCGAGGAGCTGGGATTTTCTCGGCCGCCGGTCGGCCCGCTCGTTCCCGCGATCGGCGGTCGACCTGGTTGGCTGGAGCGCCTCGAGATCCTCCCCCTGCGCGACATGACGCCTGCAGACCGAGCCAAGGCTCTCGAAGAAGACGACGCCCGCGCAGCTCTGCTCGCGACTCCTGAGGCCTTCGATCGCGTGGCGATGCTGCTCGTGCGCAAGTGGCGGGATCCGGAGGAGCAGCGCAAGCGCCTCAGGGCCTTCCCACGCAACATCCGTGAGGATCTCGCAAAGTACCCGCCCCACGTCCGCCGCACCGAGGCCTGGTGCTGCCAGGGCCACGCGGACTGCAAGGAGTTCCCCGAGCTCGGGCGCGCGTGCTTCTTCCAGCCGCGCGTTGCCCGCGCTGCGCGCCGGCGAAGGTGATATTCTCCCCGGAAGATGGCGAAGCCTCCCCCGCGTTCCCCCCGATACTCTGGAGCCCTCGCCCTTGACGTCGTCTGGGTCTCGAACCGGGTCTCAAGAACGCTTGGGTACCCGCATGGGGGCTACTACGAGGTACGCCTGGCCGACGCGCGCCACAGTCGGTACCTCTGGACCGTTCTTGCGCCCGTCGGCGCTTCTTTGGCGTCTCTTCGCAGCCCTGAGGCCTACGACGCGGCGGCGCTCCAGGCGCTCGTCGAGATCAAGGATGGGGGCGCGCCCCTCGAGGGCGTCGAGCGCACGAAGGACGGCATCTTCGTCGTCTCGCGCGAGCCGAGCTGCGTCGAGCACGCCGACTGCCGCGCGTACCCAGGGCTTGGCCGGGCGTGCCTCGCCGCGCGCGCCGGCCGACCCGCGGGCCGATCTGCGGGCCGATCCTCGGGCCGCAAGCTCTCCCCGGGCCGCTCGCCGACCGTCTGGGTGCTCCTCGCCGCGGGGCAGATGTGGCGCGTGCGCACCTCGTCGGCGCGGGACGCGATCGAGCGAGTGCAGGTGCAGACGCGCGGCGCGCCGGTGAAGATCGTGGGCATCGTCAGCGAGCCGCTGCCGCCGCTCGAGAAGCGCCTGCCGGCGGAGGTCGATCGGCGCCGCAAGGCGTTCTTCGACAAGGCGATCAAGATGTGGGAGAGCGGGCGCTACTCGCTCGCGGAGATCGGCCGCGAGCTGAAGATCCCCCGGGAAACGGTGCGCGACTGGGTGCGCCAGGCGACGGCTGCGGTCGACGAGCGCGAGCCCCAGGTGATGGCGTCGTGAACGTAGGTCGCGCGACCGGATCGACGAAGGCGAAGCTGCGCACCATTCGGAAGCGCTGGCCGCTGCCCGTGCTGATCGTCGAGACGACAGGACTCAACCCCGTCGTGTACGGCGTTACCGAGGAGGAGGCCGAGCAGGGCACTGAGCTGCTTCTCACCATCCGCGGGCGTGGTGCGCGGCAGATGGCCGAGCAGCTCGGGTCGACCCGCGGCTCGTCCTGGGAGGACGATGGCCCGAGCTTCGCCTACAACCTGATCATCGTGTGGAGCGATCAGGAGGTCAGGGCGGTGGTCGACGAGCTGCACAAGGACGGTGTCGCTCTCGGCTTCGGTGAGGCCGAGGGCGCCGAGGAGCTGCCGAGTCTTCGGGAGCGCATCCTACGTCGCCGCTCGCGCCGACCGATCGAGTTCCGCGGGAGTTCGAGGAAGATCTGGGCGAGCCACCGATGGGTCCGCGTAGGCAACGGCCCTGGCGACCGCTGCGTCCGCCACGCCGACTGCCGCACGAGCCCCGAGCTCGGGCGCGCCTGCTGCGCAGAGGCCCGCAAGAAGGAGCGCGCGCAGCTCGCGCGGCGCAAGCCGGCGCCCAAGGGCCGCGTCTACGGTTCGACCGACGACGCGCGTGCTCTGGCGATCCGCGCCGGCGCGAAGGAGCCCCTCGAGCACCTCGGCACGGGGGCGACCGGGGAGGTCTTCGCCGACGCGCGCGGGCTCGCGTACAAGGTACCGCGCTCGAGTGGGAGCGCGCTCACGATCGCCGAAGAGGCCGAGTGGCTGCGCGTCGCGAGCCAGGTGCCGTTTGTCCGGGACCACGTCGCGCGCTTCCACCACTACGACCGCGAGACCGGCGTGCTCGTCCGCGAGAACGTGCAGGGGAAGCGTCAGGTCATGACGAGCAAGCGCTCCAAGGGGCGCCTCGACACCTGGGAGCTGCACAGGGAGATCGAGCGCCTCATGCGCCCCTACGGGCTCGGGCGCCCCGAGTACAAGGAAGAATCCTACCGGCTCGTGCGCGGGCGCGGCTGGGTGCTCTTCGATGCGGGCTTTTCGCTCCTCTACGGTCGCAAGCTGATCGAGCTCGCGCCCAAGGTGAGTCGCGACGGGCCCGACGGCTGGGACACGGCCTCCGCCATCGTGCAGGAGAGCGGCAAGACCATCCCGCGCCCCATCGCCATGCGCGCCCTGCGCAACCTGGCAGCGCGCTCGACGTCCGCGAGGGAATACCTCCAGAACAACTGGCCCGAGTACCTCGCATGAGCGCCACCCGCTATCTCGGCGACCGCACGCGCATCGTCGTCACCTGGAAGCCGCGCAGCCCCAAGCGCTGGGACGTCCCCTGGATGCAGGGCTCCTATGAGCTGGTCTTCTACGACGCGAAGAAGACGCGTGAGATCTGGCAGCCCCCGCACCGCGCGCCGCAGCCGGTACGGAAGACGACGCGGCGGTCCTTCGATCTCTACATCCCGGTGGCTCGCGCCGAGCGCTGGGGCAGCGGTGGAGATGGAAAGCCCCTCTCGCTCCGAGACGTCGTCACGCTCGGCGAGCTCGGCTTCGTGCGGCCGGAGATCCCGTTCTACGTCGACGACAAGGGCGAGCGGCACATCTACGACGAGCGCGACCTCTCGGCGTTCTTCCATCAGGCAAAAGGCTGCAGGGGCCACGAGGATTGTCGGGGCAACCGCGCGCTCGCGCTCACCTGCGGCGAGGAGCAGCTCGCGCGCATGCGCGCCGAGGACGATGTTCGAGGGAAGCTCCTCGGCACGCCCCTGGCCATCGACACGATCGTGCGCGTGATCGTCACGAGGATCGGCAACCTCTCGCGGGAGCAGCTCGGGCGCGACTGGTTCGACACCGAGGGCGTGCGCGACGATCTTGCGAAGTACGGCGTGCTCGCGATCCGGAGGACCGAGAACAAGCCCAAGGGCCGCGCCGCAGGCCTCGCGCCGATGCGGGTGTTTCACGGCACCCGTCACGCGAGCCGCATCCTCGAGGACGGGTTCTCCCCGTCGGCGACCGGCGAGTTCGGCCCCGGCATCTACTTCAGCACCTTCGAGCCGACGGCCTCGTTCTACGCGAGTCGCGTGGCGAGCGGCCCCGAGGCGCCCGCGGTCCTCCGCTGCGAGGTCGTTTTCGAGAAGCCGTTCCACACGACCAAGGCGGACTACCTCCGGCTCACCGAGCGGAGCACCCCGCGCACGGTGCAGGCGCGCCTGATGCGCCAGGGCTTCGACGGCATCGTCGGCGTTGGCCTGAACGGCGTCGACGTGCAGGTCGTCGCCTTCTACCCCGCGCAGATCCGCGCCTGCCGGCGGGTCTGATCAGGGGCCTTGCGCGCGCGGGAGAGGGTCTCGTCCTCGGCGAACGAGATCGCGCACGGCTTGTTGCAGAAGGACTGTCCCTCGGGGACGTCCTCGCCGCACCAGAGGCACCAGTCGCCGGGGAGGCGCCGCGGCTTGCCGTTCGCATGGGTGTGCGCCGCGCGCGGGTCGACCATGCAGCAGATCAAGGCCTCGAACTGGCTCGTGAAGGGATCGCCGCAGGCGCGGCAGCGCGTGAACGGGGCAGCCATTTTGCCACGGTAACACGAAGTCTGTTGCTTGGCTGGCTCAATCCAGGCGGCCGAACGGCCCCGCGCCCCAGGTCAGGCGGTAGGTGAGCTTTCGCGGCCGAGCGACGACCAGGAAGGCCTCGACCCTGACGCGCCCGTTCTGGACCACGGCGACGTCCAGGGCGCCGCCCTTGTAGAGACGGTAGACGGCCTGCCTCGTCTTGCTGTCGATGCCTCGAGAGAGCCCGCCTGGGGAGCCCTTCTGAGGGCTCCCAGGGCTCACGAGCGCGCCGGAGGCGCGAGACCCGGGCGGAGCCCGGAGAGCTGGGGAGAGGAACAGCGGGGCCGGCTCGACCCCGAGCGGCAGAGGGGCCGCGAGCAGGCTCGCGATGAGGCTCCGCTCGAGGGCGTTGCGGGTCTGGACGTGCGGGACGATCTTGGCGAAGAGGCGCGCGGCCGCGCTCCCCGTTCCCCGGGTCGCCCCGAGCCGCGCGGCGTCGTCGAAGACCTCTTGAGCGATGTTCCTCGCGACGAGGCGCGTGTTCGTGACGAGGCGCGCGTAGGCGGCGAGGTTCAGCTCCTGGGCCTCGGGGCTGCGCCCGAACGGGTCGAGGGGGGTCTTCACCACGATGCGGCTCGCGGACCGGCGCCTTCTCCGGAGCCCTGCCTGCGCACGTCCTTGGGCGGCACGTTGACGACGTTGCCCATGAAGGCGCCGCGCGTGTGCCGCACGACGAGGTGCGGGCCCCGTTCGCCGACGTACTCGTAGCCCGAGAACCAGGCACGCGAGTTCTTTCCACTCCGGGCTTCGCCCGGATCCCCCTTTTTCTGGGCGCCGCCCGACGCCCAGACCTTGAGCACCTCCACGGGGTCGCCCGGCGAATAGCCGCTCGAGCGACCGCTGCTCCGGCCGGCGGGGAGCCGCTGCGCGAGGCCGTGCTCGATCAGGTGCTTCACCGAGCGGATCGGGATGACGGTGAGCAGCGCGCCCGCGGCGCGCGCCTGCCAGAAGTAGAAGGCGCCGTGCCCGTCGCGCGCGTCCGGGACCTCGATCCGGGTGAGCTCCTGGACGGGGACACCGATCGCGTGGACCAGGGCGCGGTGCATGGCGCGGCCGCTCGGGCGCGAGAGGGGGAGATCGACGATGCGGGTCGCGATCTTGCCGGGTTCGCTGGTGATGTAGAAGAGCGGCATGTTTTCCATGGTAGCCGATCAGGCCGCCGAGGTGCGATCTCGGGCCAACCCGCCCGGGGAGTCCTTCTCCTCTGGCAGATCAGGGGATCCGAGCGCAGCTCGGAGCAGACTCTCAGGGTTGGCGAGCGCGCCGGAGGCGCGAGACCCGGGCAAAGCCCGGAGAGAAGAGTACCATCCCGATCAGGCCATGCTCGACCATAGCGAACCCACCACGAAGATGACGCGCGACTCCTGCCTCGACTGCTGCGAGAAGCACCTCGGCGCGGCGCTCGTGCTCATGGCCGAGCATCGCGACGGCTACCCGCACCGGCTCAAGGCGATCGGTCATCTTCACGAGGCAGAGGACGAGACCCAGGCGTGGCCCGCGCTCCACGTGGCCCTCCGTGAGGCTCGCAAGAGCTACCAGGTCGACGGCACGACCCCGGACGTCGAGCATCTCATGGCACTGATCGCCGAGGTCCGGGCGGGCGTCGGTGACTACGCCGCGCCCGTTTCTCCGGGCTGACGCCCGGGTCTTGCGCCTTCGGCGCGCTCACGAGCCCTGAGAGCTTGTTCCGAGCTGCGCTCGGATCCTCCGATCTGCCAGAGGGAGGGGCTCTCCGGGCGGGCTGGCTCGAGCCACTTCTGTCGCGCCTCCTCTGCGGCTACACTGGGGAAAATGTTCGCCAAGCTGCTGCCGTGGGGCGTGGGTATCGCCATCGTGCTCGGGCTCGTGACCTACGCGGGCACGTCGCACGCGGCGACGGCGCAGGACTCGCCGGTCGCGCCGGCGTCGGTGATGACGGCGCTCGGCAAGGCGAACTACGAAGAGGGCACGTCGGGGTCGGGCCCGTCAGGGGCTGGGGTCCACACGGTCTTCGCCTCGGCCGTCACCGATCCGCTCGCCGATCCCTACACGGCCAAGTCCTGGGTCCGGGCCGAACAGACCTCGGGGCGCGTCGTCTTCTGCACGACGAGCGTGCTCGAGGAGCTCGAGCTGTCCTCCGCCCCCCTCTACTCGTTCGCTCCCGACAAGGTGCCCTCGTACGTCGCCAAGAGCACCACGTTCTACCGGCTGCCGATCGCCTGAGCTCTGCTCCGAGCGGCGCTCGGATCCTCTGTCTCTGGGGCTCATACCACCCCACGCTCGAGCAGCTCGTCGAGCTTGACGAGGTCCCGAGGGGGGAGAGAGGTCACGTGAATGGACCTGAACGGCTCGGCGCCCCACTCGTCGTAGATCGGCCTACCCGTGCCCATGAACCAGGGCAGCGCGCGAAACGACCCCTTGTAGACCATCCCGTATTGCTGCGCGAGACCAGGGATTGCCCAGACCCACTCGCGCGGATCGCGATCTTCGTGTACGAGCACGAGAGGCGGCGTGAGGTAGATCACCGCCCTCCATCCCGCTGCCGAAGACACGACGTTGTCGGTGCGCACGTTCCACCGAAGCGTGGTGAGGTAGCGGTTTTTGCCCGGCTTCCCGCTTCGGTAACGCCCTGGAGGGGGTATGTAGAGACCGGTGAACGCCCCCGCGCGTACCTCCCTCGCCTCCGGCGCCTCCACCCCCGTGTCGAGGAGCAGGGCCCTCGAGGGCATGAGTCTCCCTTCCCCGTCGTACCGCAAGAAGCCCCCCTCGGGCCTTCCCCGGAACATAGGCAGGAGCGACACAGGTCGCACCTTCGGTTTCGAGATCTTCCAGCGAGCCTCTTCACGCGAGAGCGGTATCGCAGCGGTGGTGCGCACGTAGGCGAGCTTCAGGAGGGCCTCGTCGGGCACTCTCTCGACCTGAGGAAGCGGACCCGTGTTGGGCGCAGGGGGTCTGAGGATCCACACCCAGTACGGGAGGAATGGCGAACGACGCGCGCTCATGAGATGGGCGTGTGCTCCTGAGCGTAGAACTCGGCCGCGTACTGAGCCTGCTCCTTCGTGCCCTCCGTGCTCGACACGGACCACGCGTACGAGTTGTAGCGGTGCCCCATGTCGGTGGCGAACCACTTCTTCGGGCCGTCGATGCGCCCGGTGTAGTGGAGCGTCCACTCGACCCCGTTGCGATCGACGTACGGCTCGTCGGGGTGCCGCGTCAGGAAGTAGAGGGCGATGCCGATCGGGATGAGGAACCACATGATCAAAGCCCCGGGCAGATGACGCTCGTCGGCGAGGCGTCGAGCAGGTTCTGGATGCGCGTCTCGAAGGCGACGAAGCGCGGCTGCTTGGCGATCTTCTGCAAGAAGGCTGCGACGTCGCCGAGCGTGATGCCGCCGTCGCTCGTGTCGACGTCCATGCCCTTGTTCTGGCAGTAGAGCGAGTTCCGGGCTTCGGGGTCGCTGCAGGGCTTGTCCGGCTTCGCGAGCAGGATGACGTTCGGGTCGGTGAACGTCGACTTGCCCGGCAGGAAGTTCGCCATGTAGAGCGAGGTCTCGGTGAAGGGTTTCCCGGTCTTGAACCAGGCGCTCTCCTTCAGGGACTGCACGATGAATGGCATCTGCTCCGCCGGCGTCATCGCGCGGTACTTCCAGGCGAAGTCCTGCCAGGCCTTGAAGGCCTCCGCCTCCTTCCCCTTCGCCGCGAGCGACGGGTAGAAGTTGCCGATCACGGCCTCCTGGGTGAACTGGTTCAAACCCACGATCCCGATGTACTTCTTCGCGGAATCGACGAACGTGGTCGCGTTCGGGCGCATCTCGCTCTCGCGGTAGAGGGCGAGCGCGAGCGAGCGGGGCGGAGCGTTGATGTCGATCGCGCCGCAGATCAGCGCCCGCAGATCGGCATCGGTCCACGGCAGCGTGAGCAGCTCGAGCTCACCCTGCTCGGGGTCTTCTCCGAGCTGGGCACGCCGGGAGGCGGCGACGAAGTTCTCACGGCGGACGGCGGCGTGGTCGAGCATGGTGTTTCGAGGGTACCACCTCCCCTGCGGCGTGCTCCAGGGCGACGCGCTTCACGCGTGCAGCCTCCGCGGACGCCCGAGCATCCCTTGCGCGCGCGTGGCGCAGCACGCCTGCCCGAGCTCGGGGTTTTCCTGGCAGTCCTGGTGGTTGAAGCAGCGCCACCGCCAGAAGTATGGCTGGTCGAGGTGGGTTGCCTGTCGGTAGGCGCGGCTCGAGTGGAGCTCGAGGAGGCCTGGCGGGATGCCTGCATGGACGAAGAAGTTCACGACCTCGGGCAGCTCGCCGCGTCGTCGGGTCTTCGTCACGAGCAGGAGGGCGGACGCCGGCATCCTGTCGCCGATCGTGCGGGCCGGCTCCTCGAGGAGGGCGAGGGGCAGCCCGAGCAGCGGCACGTCGGCGGGGGAGATCGAGATGAACGCAGGGACGCCCCAGGGGATGCCCTTGCTCCTCTTGCGCGTCCCCATGACGTCGGTGTCGAACATGAAGATGTGCGGCGGGAGGGCCTCGAGCGCCTCCTTGAAGGCAGGGTGCGCGGGGGCGTTCGTGAAGGTGATGGACGGCTGGCCGGGGCGCATCCAATCCGGCGGCAGGGGCCCGGGCTTGCCATTCCGGAGGTTGTACTCGACGCGCGCGAACTTCTGGTTCCGCTTCGTGGCCACGACCTCTCACCGCTCCGAGAACAGCCACAGCGCGCCCGCGCCGAGCAGCCCCAAGGGCCCGAGCGCGAGGTAGCCGAGCGCTGCCGCGCCGACCCAGAGCGGACGCGACATGCGCGCGCCGACGGCGGCGCCGACCTGGGCGCGCGCCTCGGGCGTCCAGAGCTCGTCGCGCACGTAGGGGCCGGCGACCCGAACCGCGGCGTCGACGATGGTGTCGGCGACGCACTGGGTGGTCGAGCACTCCGCGGTCGCCGACGCGGGCGGGGGAGCCTCCTTGGCAGGGGTGGCGCTCGCGCTCGGTACAAGGCCCACAGACGCCGCAAAGCCGCCGTGGCGGCGCGCGGTGGCCACTCCCTGCAGAACCTCACCACCCATCCGAAGCATGTCGTACGCCCCTTTTCGCGGGTCCTTCTCCCACTTCTTGACGACGGAGAGACCCTCGAACACCACGGTACCCGTTCGGCCGCCGGCCCGGTAGACCGCGTCGTCCATGGCGACCTCGACGCCGAATCCCTGCCACGCCTCCGCCGGCATTTTCGCGAGCATGCTGCGGCGCACGCAGCGTTCGCCGGAGATGAGCGGTAGCGCACGCGTGACCTCGGTCCAGGGCCCGTAGTCGCGCATGCCGACGACCATATCAAACCCGTTGCTCTTCGCATTCTGGACGAGGTCGCGCACGTGTTCTTGGGTGAAGCCGACGAGGTCGGCGTCGACGAACAGGATCAGCGGCTCGGTCGTCGCCTGCACGCCCGCGAGCATCGCCTGGCCCTTGCCGCGGTTCGGATCGAGCCTCAAGACCTCGGCGCCGTAGGACCGCGCGACCGCGCCCGTGTCGTCGGTCGAGCCGTCGTCGACCACGAGCACGCGGGCGACGTGCGGGCTTTTCACCAGCACGTCGAGCACGGCCCCGATGCGCGGCGCCTCGTTCTTGGCGCAGACGATCGCAACCGTGTTTTCCGGGCTTCGCCCGGGTTCCGCGCCCACCAGGGCGCGCTCGCGGGCCCTGAGGGCCATCAGAATGACCCTCCGGGCGGGCCCGCTCGGCGTGGGGGCCGGAAGACGACGGGTCCCACCTTGTCGCGCGCCGCGGCGCACGCCTGCCCGAGCGCGACGTTGTCGAGGCAGTCTTCGTGCGCACCGCAGCGCCACCTGTAGAAGAAGAGGCGGTTCAACTGGTGGCGCGTGCGGTGTGCGTAGCTCGAGCCGAACGCCATCTTGCCCGCAGGCATGTCCTGCATGTAGATGACGCGCATCAGGTGAGGCAGCTCGCCGAGCTTTTTGGTCTTGGTGACGAGGATGCCAAGCATCGGGTGACCGGGCCCGATCTCCGCGGGCAGCCCGAGCGCCTTACGGTCGTGTGGCGAGATCCAGACGTACTCGGGTACGCCCCAAGGAACACCCTTCTTGCCGCGGCGAGGGGCGTAGAGCTCCGGGGGCTCGTTCTTCCCGACGCTCGGCCACGCGTTGGGCAGCGCCTCGAGCGCCGCGCGGAACACGGGGTGCGCGGGGACGCCGGGGCCGTAGCTGATGTCGTGGATCTTCATCGTCATCGCCGCGACATCCTCTCCGCGCGCCAGGTCGCACCGGCCCGGGTGCGCGCGACGAGCAGCGGCGGCGGGCGCCCCCTCGAGGCGCGGCGCGCGAACGCCGCGGTCTGGCACGCGGCGCCGAGCTCGGGGTTCTCCTTGCAGTCCTCGTGCAGCTGGCAGCAGCGCCAGCGGTAGAAGAAGATTGGCTCGACGATGCCGCCGAAGTAGAAGGCCATGACGCCGGGGCCGAACCCTTTCTTCACGTAGAGCGCCACCCGGCGGTCCTTTTCGGCGCCGAGCGGGAGGTTCCCGAGGCGCGTGACGAGCAGATCCAGCCAGTTCGCTCCGGCGGCGGAGGACAGGTCGGGGACGCCGAGCGCTTCCATGTCGGCCGGCGCGACGTTGACCGTCGACGGGATGCGGTAGGCGCTCTCGCGGAGCACGTTCGCGTGGGCACGCCGCGCGCGCCAGGCCGCCTCGATGCCCTCGGCAAAGGCGGGGTGCGCGGGGTAGCCGGGCACGGCGTAGTCGAACGGCAGGACGTCGACCCGGACGGTCTTCATCCACCCGGGCTGGAGTCCGCGGCGAGAGGAGGCCACAGGCGCCGCCGAGAGCTACCAGCTGCCGCTGCAGCTGCCGTCGTACGTGCCGTACGCGGCGCCCGCGCCGGCGCCGTAGACGCCGGGCTCACCCTTGGGCGGCAGCGAGGCACCGCTGCTCTTGCGCCCGCTGATCGCGTACGCGACCAGGGTGAGGCCCGAGGCGAGCGCGAGGCCGAGCCAGAGGATCCACCCCTGCTCGGGCGAGCGCGCCGCGTCGTAGGCCTTCACGTAGGCCTTCTGCGCGGCGCCCGCGTCGGCATCGGTCGCGAAGTGCGCCGGGCCGTAGTTCAGGTCCATGGGCTCGCCCTTGTTCTTGTCGGCCTTGCCCTGGATCGCGCCCTGCTCGGCCGGCGTGAGCGCGGCGCCGAGGGACGCGCGACGCGTGAGGGCATCGGTCTCGTGCTCGAGGGCGTGAACGGCGGCGTGGTTCAGCATGGAGGTTTTTGGAGGATAGCCCGGGAGGCGCGTCACCGTCGAGGGTGGCTGGGGGAGGGGCTCTCCGGTAGGATCGGGCCCGTGAGCAAGAAGAACAAGACGGCTGGGCGGGTGTGCGGGGTGTGCATCGCCGGCCTCGTGAGTGGCATGGCGTCGGGCGGGATCGCGATGCGCAAGCGCGCGAAGGCGCAGGGCCGGAGCGGGGGCTTGAAGCCGATCGGCTGGTGGTACTCGATCGAGAGCGCACGGCCGCCCAAGTGGGTCGCGGTCGGAACCCGTGAGGAGGCCATCCGGATCGGCCACGAGAAGAACCCGGGCGAGGGCTTCTACATCTTGCCGCGCCTGCCTGCTTCGGCCGACATCGCGGAAGCGGAGCGCAGGCTCGCGACCGGCGAGGACCCGATGCCCGAGTACATCGAGGCCGCCGGGCGCGCGGGAGGACGCACGCGCGCGAAGGCGCCGGGACGAAGCGGCGGCGCAGACGCGGCCCTCTACCGCGCCTCCTTCGATCGCCCTCGCGGGAAGGGCGTCGCTGCGCGGTTCTGGCTCTCGCCGGCGGGTTACGACACGCTCGTCAAGCTCGAGGCCGAGGCGTTGACCCGGGCACAGATCGAGGACGCGATGCGTCGCTGGAAGGTCGGCGCGCGGGTCTACCGCCGCGCGACAGGGGAGTCCGTCTGGAACCTCTCCGTGAAGCCGAATGGGGAGATCGTCGTCGACGTGGACTGGGAACGCGTGCGACGTGAGCAGCGCGAGAGCGCGTTGCGCGGACCGCGAGTGGGCCGCTCGGTCGGTGCCTTCCTCGGCGGCGCGGTTGTCGGCGCGGGAGCCATGCACCTGATCTCGAACCGACCGGGAGAGCCGAAGGGCGAGCTCTACGGGGTGCCTCGCGGGCGGGGCCCCGGACACTACACGCTCTACTTCAAGCCCGACGGTCGCTTCTACGACTACGCGGGGCCGTTCATCACGAAGCGGGAGTCGGAGGAGTACGCGGACGAGCAGCGCTCGGTCGCGCGCCACTTCCAGAACGTGTCTGCGGCCTTCTACCCGACGGCGGCCACGGCGGGTTCGGCGGGTGAGGACGACCGAACTGGCCTGCCTCGCCGGGCGCCGGAGGGCGACTCGGCGTGGCGCGCGTCGGGACGATCGAGCGGTCGCAAGGGCCGCGCTTCCGGACGAGAACGACCTGGCGTTCTTGGCGATCTTGTCGGCGACCTCGGACTGGGTCGCATGAAGGCTGCGCAACAGGTCGCCGAGGGCATCCTCGAGCAGCTCGGCGGTCGGCAGTTCCTCGTGATGACCGCCGCCAAGCAGCTGCTCTCGTTCAACGAGCCCGGTCACGGCGGTCTGCAGTTCAAGCTCCCCCGACGAGGCGCGCGCGCGAAGCTCGGGATCGACGCCGTACGCATCACGTTGCAGACGAGCGACACGTACACCATGGACTTCTTCAAGGGCATGGAGAAGGTGCGCTCGATCGGTTCGCTCTACAGCGACGACCTGCGACGCGTGTTCACCGAGGTCACCGGGCTCGAGACGAGCCTCGGCACGATGGGCCGCGCCGCGGGCAAGAAGGAGCCGAAGGAGCTCGTGAGCTGGGGCGTCTTCCCCTACACGCCGGACTCGTCTCCGAGCGCAGGCGATCCCGTGCCCGACACCCGCCGCGGCTACGTCGCCCGGGAGGTCAACCGCGAGACCGGGCGCGGCACGCACTGGCCGTACTCACGGGTGCAGGCGGTGAAGATCTACTGGCGCCGGCACCTCGCCGACGCCTACGCGACCGAGCTCACCTACGGTCGCAAGAAGCCCTGATCTCGCTCGACCTCGAGCCTCCCCGAACAACAAGAAAGCCCCCTCCCCATGGAACTCCTCATCGCTCTCGGCCTCGCCTCGTGGCTCGGCTACCGGTGGTGGTCCTCGTCGAAGACCGCCGCCACCAAGCAGGACTCGTTCACGCGCGCGCAGTACGAAGCGGCCGTGCGCGACCTCGTCAAGCAGCCCGACTTCGTTGCGGTCCTGAGCTCGGGCGGCGCCGTCCCCGACATGGTGCTCACCCCCATCCTCGAGGCGATGACGACCCAGTCGCTCGCGCTCTGGGACACCGGCACGACCGTCGAGCGCGCGGCGATGGCCATCGAGGTGTACGGCGAGACCAAGCACGTCGACCTGAAGTTCCCCGACGTGCCGGCCTCTACGGGCGCCTCGCTCACCGTCCCGACCTACCCCGACCTCGGCGCGCTCTCGAACGCCGTCAAGAAGCTCGTGGTCGCGCCCAACACGGCTGCGCACTACTCGGCGAAGACGACGCAGATCGGCCTCAACCTCGCGATGATGCTCCGCTACCGCGCCATCTCCGACGCGAAGAGCGCGGAGGAGTCGAAGCTCGCGACCAGCACCATCGACGACGCGTTCAAGCGCATCGACCTGGTCTCTCCGGGCTGACGCCCGGGTTTCGGGCCTGCGGCCCGCTCGCCAGTCCTGAGAGTTTGCTCCGAGCGGTGCTCGGATCCCCTGATCTGGTAGAGGGGAAGGGCTCTCCGAGCGGGCTGGCTCGGATCTCACCTTCACCGTAGCGAGGATCTCCGACCATGACGCGACGAACGACCAGGACCCGCGGCCGCGCCGGCGGCGACGCCCCCATGCTTCTCCAGCGCACGCTCGTCGTCGAGCGCGCGACGGCGATGAACCTCAAGCTCCTGATGTTCTGGGACGCGGTCTCGATGAGCCACCTCCTCGAGCGCGCGCTCGCTGATCAGGGGTTCAAGACCGAGAAAGGCCTCGTGACGTTCCCGCCGACCGTCGCGCCGCTCCGCTTCGGTGGGCGCGCGACGGTGGTGACGGCGATCGACACCAAGAAGGGCCTCGCCATCGGCCAGGTCGTCGCCGTGCGCGACCTCGAGCGCCAGCTGAAGGCCCAGGACGACCCCAGGCTGCAGGAGCAGCTCGTCGACCGCATCCTCGGTGAGGCGCACGGAGAGCTCGAGCACGAGGCCGTGAGCATCCTCATGAGGGAGGTGAGCGCGCTCCTCTCGCCGCGGCCGGGCTCGCCGCTCGAGAAGGCGTTCCGTGCAGCGAACCAGGCCGCCCTCGCGACGCTCGCCGAGAACCGCACCAGCAAGAAGCCCGAGACGCCCAAGGCGGCGCGAGCGGCCGTCGTCGAGAAGGCGCTCGCCGCGCCGTTCCCGATCTACCGCGGGGCCGCTGGCAAGAAGGACTACACGCGCGAGGATTGAGGGCCCGCCGAGTCGGCGCCCAAGGTTGACAGCGCGGGGCATCTCAGGGTCGGGCGCAGGACATCGATCTGCGCTGGAACGATCGAGAAACAGGCGACTGTCGTCCCTTGGGCGCCGACTCGGCGGTACCAAAAAAAAGTCCGACCCTCCTCGCCATGGCGGAGGGTCGGTGGGGAGTGGCGACGGAGAACTCTCAGGGGGGGAAGGTAGAGAGGGATGGTCGCCCACGTCCCGTCGGTCTGGCAAGGACCCAGGGCCCCCTGCGCGTCGACCGCCCGCGCGCGAGGACCCGTCCAGAGGATATCAGAAGTTCGCGAACACGACGCCGATCGGCGTCGGTGCGACGAAAGTGCCGACTCCGCCGAGGATGGCGTTGACGCTCGGGTTGTTCTCTTCCTGGCCGACCCCGGATCCGATCGTCGCGAGACGCAGGCCGGGGAGGAGAGGCTGGACGACGGACACGGCCACGTCGAAGTCGAAGACGCAGCTGTCGCGTGCGAGGACCTCGACCGCACCGGTGATCCCATGAACACGCGCCATGACGTTCTTGTGGTCGGCCGCCGCGTCGGCCGCGACGCGCTGGAAGTAGACCCAGGGGTCGCGCGCGTCCCAGCGGTTGGTGTCGATCCCGGCGACGAGGTCGGTCACGCCGAACGCCGGGGCCGAGAGCGGCCGCAGGCTCGCGGCCTTCGACGTCGGCGAGGCCGAGCTCGCGAACGTCGCGTAGGAGATGCCCCAGAGCACAGGGCCCGAGGGGTTCGCGATCGTCAGCTCGTCGGTCGCTGCGAGGTAGGCGACGCCGAAGACGCCCGGGTAGGCGCCGGTGGTGAGCTGCAGGGCGTAGTCACGCGTCCCGCCGCCCGGCGCGCGCCCCTTGCCGAGGATCGGCGACAGCTGCGGGAGGGGGCGGAGCTGCGGCGCCTGCAGGGCGTTGTGGTAGGTCGTCCGAGCCGCGTTCGAGAGCCAGATCGCGCCGGTCACCGTGTCCGAGATCGCGACGGCGCCGTCGGGGAGGACCGTCATCATGATCGGGAAGAAGATCCCCGAGAAGGGAGGCAGGGGCTCGGGGCCGAACGCGAGCGGGATCTCCGAGAAGGGGATGAGCGGCAGCACGCGCGTCGCGACCAGCGTGGCGGTGAACCCGGACCACGTCGGCGTGACGACGTACTCGAAGAGCTTGGCCGGGGCGGTGCCCGCGGCCTGCGGCGCAACCACGCCGTCGAGGACGAGCACGCGTCCATCGGGCGCGACGCGCACGGCGACCGGCGCCCCGAAGCCCTCGGGAGGAGGCGGCAGCGTGCCGAGCACGGTTCCGGTCAGGCGGCGCGCCACATGCACGCTCGGGGGCAGCGCGACGGCCGCGAACCAGAGGTGCGAGGTCGCGTCGATCCCGTGGATGCCGAATCCGTCCGGGAACTCGACCGCGGCGACCGGGCCGACGGAGAGCGCGGCGCTCTCCTTGCGCAGGTCGGGATCGGGGCTGACGTCGGAGACGCAGGCGAGGGCGCCGAGCGCGCACGCGAGCACGAGGGCGAAGAGGAACAGGCGGAGACGTTGCATGAGAGGTTCTCCCAGGGTCGAAGCCACACCCACCACGGGTGCGGTTTCGCAGGTCTACCACACGGTAGCGTCGGCAGTAACCTGAAACGTGTTACCTCCTCGCGCTCACCAACGAGCGCGAGGCGCGCGGAGCCTCACGGTCGGGACACCGGCGTCGCCCCCGTAGCGCCCGTGAGGGTTCTTCAGCGAGGGCCCGCCGGCGCGCCGGTAGCCGGCGAGGTAGGCGCGGTCCCAGGCGTCTCCGCCGGCGCGCTCGAGCGACGTGAGCCCGTGCTCGTAGTTTCCTCGCCCGCCCTGCAGGAGCCGT
>Ga0154020_10003562_pt1 | contig 18707 bp, 17 predicted proteins | sample Klosneuvirus_201_FD_109709 | JGI IMG/M metagenome (GOLD analysis project Ga0154020, IMG submission 109709) | Active sludge microbial communities from wastewater, Klosterneuburg, Austria - Klosneuvirus_20160825_MG | ecosystem: Engineered > WWTP > Aerobic digester > Activated sludge | place... | reverse complement strand
TCCGTCGTGGGACTAGAGGTTGAGCACCTGCAGGGCCGTGCGCAGTTCACGCACCAGCGTGTCCACTTCCCGCAGGTCCTCATACAGCTCATTGGCCGGACTGTCCGCGTACAGCAGGATGCGCGCGGTCTCCCCGCGGAACACCGGCATGATGAGCATCACCGCGGGCGGGGGCGGTCCCAACGCGCGCGCAAACGCGGGCCACGCCGGGCCGTCCGGCGTGACGCCGTAATACGGGCGCTCCACGCCGCGCGGAAGTTCCAGGTGCGTGACACCCACGCGGTTGAGACCGTGCTGGGCCAGCACCGGGGCCGGCGTGGCGGACAGGTCCAGCACCACCACGCGCGGGAAGAAGTTGCACACAAACGCCACGGTCACTTCGGCCATGGTGCGCAGGTTTTCCGCCGTGAAGATCTCCTCGGCGGCCTGGCCCACGTCACCAATGCGGCGGAATCCCGGCCGGATGGTGGTCACCGGGATTTGCGGGATGGTCACCGCGCGCGGAATGACCCGGACCGGGACCCCCGCCATGAGCATCACCGGCATGGTGATGGCGCGCGGGGTGTGCTGCCGCACGCCGGCATACGGCGCGGCAGGCGCGGGCCCGGGGAGGTGGATCTGGTTGGACCCCACCACCGCCAGGGAGACGGCAGGCATGGTCACCGCACGCGGGACGGACCGGAGGTTTCCCAGGGCCACCCGCGCCGAGGGCAACGCCGCCTGTGGCGCCGCAGGGCGTGCCGCCGGGGCCACCGGAGGCGCGGGGTAGAGCCGGGCCATGGCGGCTTCCACCGCGGGTTCGGTGGCCGCCAGCATCTCCACCACCGTGCCCAGGCCCCGTTGCAGCCCGTCCTGGACCTGGAGGCTCTGCGGCTCAAAAAACGCCACCTGGAGGTGGCCCGCCTCGGTCATGTTGAACGGCACCACGTGCCAGGTCACCGCCCATTCCCGCGGCACCAGGCGCGTCAACATGCGGCTGGCGGCCACCACATCCCCGTCATCGGCGCGGGCAACGCCCAACTGCCGGGCCACCGCGTCACAAATGCGTTCGGCGGTGAGCGCACCGCGGCGCATGAGGTGTTCACCCAACCAGCCGCCGTGGACCACCTGGTCTGCGCGGGCCAATGCCAGGTGGGCGCGGTCCACCGCGCCGTCCCGCAGCAGGACCTGCTCCAAACCCGGCAGTGGCTCTTTCACGGTGGAGGTTCCTTCAAACGTGCGCTCAGGCTCGGCAACCGCGGGATTGACGGGTGCAGTCCCCGGGCCATCCCACACTGCCCAATGGCCACGGGTACTGGCAACCATCCATCCCACCCGCCGCACCACCGTCTCTGGCCGCGCCGGGGGCGCGTCTGTTATGCAGCCCCCATGCTGAAGATTCCCGGGTTTCTTGTTGCGGCTTGCCTGGTGGTGGTGCTCCCCGTGGCGCAAGGGTGCGTCAGCCGCTGTTCGGCGGACTCGGATTGCGTCAAGACCTGCCCGTGTGAAAACGGCGGCACGTGCACCGTGGGTCTGATGTGCGTCAACACGTTCTGTGAAATTGAGGAAAACCCCATCTGCCAGTTGCCCGAGGACTTCTGCACCAAATATTCGGCCAAGAGCCTGTGTGGCAGCAAGAAGTGCGAGCGCACCGAACAGTGCGTCAAGAAGTGCACCTGCCCCGGACGCCAGGTGTCCCAGAACAACCAGACCGCCACGTGCTGCTACAAAACCACCGCGCAGTTCACGTGTGATTTCAATGAAGGCCTGTGCGACCCCAACTACGCCAGCAACACCTGTGAGTCCATTTGTGGCCGCATCACGCCCACCGACCTCAACTGCACCGTCCCCCCCGTGGACGGCGTGCAGATTGAGTCCGTCTCCTGCCAGGCCGCCGGTGGTCTGGGCCAGTAACGCCCCGGACGTGCACCAGTCCCGCTGGCAGGTGTAAGAGCGCCCACTCCAACGGACGTGCGACCGACGCGCGCCCAACACGTGGGAGCCGCCATGGCCGCAACAACCCTTTTGCTCACCGGAGACAGCCTCACGCCCCAGGCCGTGGAGGATGTGGCCCGCCGCCGCCGCGTGGTGGACATCCATCCAGACGCGCTGGCGCGCATGGCTCGGAGCCGCGCGTACGTGGAGGCCATTGCCCAGGGCAACAAGGCTGCCTACGGCATCAACACCGGGTTTGGCGCCCTGGCGGAGGTCTCCATTCCCAAGGAGGACCTCATGCAGCTGCAGCGCAACCTTATTGTGTCCCACGCGGTGGGCGTGGGGGAGCCGCTGCCTTTTGATGTGGCGCGCGCCATGTTGGTGCTGCGGGCCAACGTGTTGTGCACCGGGCGCGCGGGCGTCCGCCCGGTGGTGGCGCACATGGTGTGCACGCTGCTCAATGCAGGCGTGGCGCCGTACGTTCCGGGACGTGGCAGCGTGGGGGCCAGCGGGGACCTGGCGCCCTTGGCGCACGCCACGTTGCTCATGCTGGGCGAAGGGCAGGCGCTGTTGGAACGTGACGGCGTCATCCACACCGTGACGGCGAAACAAGCGTTGGCCCATGCCGGGCTGGAACCGGTGGTGCTGCAGGCCAAGGAGGGCCTGGCACTGGTCAACGGGACGCAGGCCATGGGCGCGGTGGGCGTGTTGACGCTGCTGGATGCCGAACGCCTGGCCGAGCTGGCGGACATTGCCGCGGCGTCCACCGTGGAGGGGCTGATGGGCTCCCACCGGCCGTTTGACCCGCGCATCCAGGCCGTACGTCCGCACGCCGGCCAGGTGGCCGCGGCCGCGCACATGCGCGCGCTGCTGGAAGGCAGCACCATTGCCCCGTCCCACGCCAACTGCCACAAGGTGCAGGATCCCTATTCGCTGCGCTGCGTGCCGCAGGTCCACGGCGCCACGCGGGACACGCTGGCGTTTGTGCGCCGCACGCTGGAGACAGAAATCAACAGCGCCACGGACAACCCGCTGGTCTTTGAAGAGGACCAGGAGGTCATCTCCGGCGGGAACTTCCACGGGCAACCGCTGGCGCTGGCGCTGGACTTCCTGGCCATTGCGGTTGCGGAGCTGGCCAACATCAGCGAACGCCGCATTGAACAGCTGGTCAACCCCGCGTTGTCCGGCCTGCCGGCGTTTCTGGTGCGCAACAGCGGCCTCAACAGCGGCTTCATGATCTGCCAGGTCACCGCGGCGGCACTCATCAATGAGAACAAGGTGTTGTGCCATCCCGCCAGCGTGGACAGCATTCCCTCCTCGGCCAACCGCGAGGATCATGTGTCCATGGGCATGACCAGCGCGCTGAAGGCGCGCACGGTGGTGGACAACGTGCGGCGGGTGTTGGGCATTGAGTTGATGGTGGCCGCGCAGGCCCTGGACATGCGCGCGCCGCTCAAGCCCGGCCTGGGCGTGTCCCGCGTGCATGCCGTGACCCGCTCCAAGGTGCCGCCACTGGAAGGTGACCGCCTGCTCATGGTGGACCTGGCGGCCATGGACGCGCTGACGTTGGGAGACACACTGTTGCTGGCCGCACGGGGCTGAACCGGCAGAAAAACAAACCGCCCCGCCGTGGCAGTCACCAGGGCGGGGCGAATGATTCTCCTGCGGCTGTCACCAGTCCCTACTTGGACGGGCGCGGCTTCTTCTTGGGCACCACTTTCTTCTTTTTCACCGCGGCGGCCTTGGGCTTGCTGGACCGGGATGGCCGGCGCCCCCGCTTGGCCAGCACCGTGGGCGCGTCCGGGGTTGCCAGACCATCCCCGCTGGCCGGGCCTGGCGGAGGCAAGGGGTCCAGACCGTCGTCATCGGCCTCCTCCTCGTCCAGATCCAGGCTGTCCAGGTCCACGTCTTCGCCTTCGTCTTCTTCTGCGTCCTCGGCGTCCAGGTGCGCGCGCAGTGCGTCTGCGTCCAGCACCGGGGCGTGGGAACCCAGTTCCACCGGGGCAGGCGCATGGTGCGGCGCGGGCGCGGCGTGACGGTGGGCCGGCGGTGCAGCTGCCGGTCCGGTGCCCAGGATGATGTGGGTGGCCGCATGCATCAGCTCATGCTGGACCCCACCTGAAGGTGCCGCCGCCGCCGGTGCCTCTTCCTCACCTTCCTCGTCGTCGTCACCCTCTTCATCCTCACCACCGCCTTGCGCACCGGGTTGTCCCGGGGTGCCGGCCGGCTGCGGAATGGGTTTGCCCGTCAGCGGGTCAATCTGCGCCCCACGGCCGCGCCTGCGGCGGCGGCGGCGGCGGCGGCGTTTGCCATCACCTGCACCCGGCAGCGGTTGGCCATCCGGGCCCAACACCACCGGTTGCGCGGGTTGGGCGCCCGGCACAACGGCCACGGCACCTTCCTCAGAGGCGGCCACCGCGGGGACCCCATTGGGTCCTCCTTCCACAGCAGAGGCCGGCGGCGTGCTGCCGGGGAGCGGCTGCGGTGGACGCGCAAACGTCTCCGGGTCCAACGCGGGCGGGTCTCCAAACAACGTGTCCATCAACGCGTCATCCGGATAGTGCCGCGGCCCGGTGTCCACCTGCGTGCGGCGTTGCGGCGGTGCGCCGCGAATGTCCTCGGCCACCAGCGGTGGCCGGCCGTCCTGCTGTGCAGCCACCTGCGCCTGTTTTTCGGCGCTGCGGTGTTCCTTGGGCTCGGCGCCACCACGTCCTTCGCGGCCCTCGCGCCCTTCCCGGCCCCGGTCCCAACGTCCCCGGTCCCGGCCCGGTTCACGCGCGCCACCGCCGCCGCCACCACGCCCGGTGCGGCCACGGTCTGCCTCAAAGCTCTTCTCCTGGCGCTCCTCAATGGACTGCGGCTCGGCCACGTCCACACGGTCCCCGCGCTCTTCCTTGCGCTTGCGCCGGCGTTCCCGCCAGTCATCTTCCTTGTCCTTGACCTGCGGAAGGGCCGGAGCCGCCAACGCAGCACGCCCGCGGCGCTCCTCGTCAAACGCGCTCTGGCCGGTGAACAGCGTGGGGTCCGCCAGGACGTCCACCTTGATCTCAAACGCCTTGGCCAACGCGTCCAGCTCGGCGCGTTTGTGGTTGGCCAGGTGGTTGGCCGCATCCACCGGCAGCCGGGCCACCAACCGCGCCACCAGGCCCTGCCCTGCCGCGGCGCGCCGCTGCAGTTCGCGCAGTGCCGCCACCGCCTGGCCGGGCACCGCACGCACCACGCCGGTGCCGCCGCAGTGGGCGCACGGCACGTGGGAAACCAGCCGGTGCGCCTGGCGCAGGCGCTGCCGGGTCAGCTCCATCAACCCGTTTTCAGAAATACGCGAAAACTTGATGCGCGCCTTGTCACTCTTGGTGGCTTCCTTGAAGCGGTTTTCCACATCCCGCTCATGCTTGCGGGATGACATGTCAATCAGGTCCACCACCACAATGCCGCCCATGTCCCGCAGGCGCAGCTGGCGGGCCACCTCGGTGACGGCCTCCAGGTTGGTTTTGTAGACGGTGGATTCGTGATCATCCTCGCGGGTGGATTTCCCGGAGTTCACGTCAATGGAGACCAATGCCTCGGTCTGATCAATGATGAGATATCCACCACTGGGCAGCGGTACCTGGCGTTTGTAGAGCGCCTCAATCTGCTCTTCCACGTCGTACTTTTCAAAGAGCGGGACCGCGCCCTGGTAGAGCTTGATGAGGTCCTTGCCCTTCTTTTCCGTGGACGGGGCGTCATCACCCGCGGCGGTGGACTCCGCTTCTCCCTCGGCAAAGTAGTCCAGCACCTCCTCGTATTCGTCCGGGTCATCAATGATGACCTCGTCAATATCAGACGTGAGGTAGTCCCGGATGGTGCGCACCACCAGGTCCGGTTCGCGGTAGAGCAGGCTGGGCGCGCGGGCAATTTCCGCGGTTTCCATGATCTTCTGCCACTGCCGGGTGAGCTGGTTGAGGTCTTTTTGCAGCTCGGCGCGGCTCTTCCCCATGCCCGCAGTGCGGATGATGACGCCAAGCCCATCCGGAACCTTGAGCTTGTCCAGGAAGTCCTTGGCCTTGGCGCGTTCCCGCTCGTCATCAATCTTGCGGGACACCCCACCACGGCCCCCGCCACTGTGCATGAGCACAATGTAGCGGCCGGGAAGGGACAGGTATGACGTCACCGCCGCGCCCTTGTTGCCCATCTCCTCCTTGATGACCTGCACCACCGCCTCCTGCTTGCGGTGCAGCACGTCCGTGATGCGGGGGCGGCCTTCACCCTGCCAACCCGGGTCCCACATCTCCTGGCGCAAATCATCAAACGCCAGGAAACCCTGTTTGGCGTGGCCAAACTCAATAAAAGCCGCCCCAAGGCTGGCTTCCACGTTGGCTACAATTCCTTTGTAGATGTTGCCGCGGCTCTTTTCCTTGGACTGGGTTTCCACGTCCAGATCGGTGAGCACACCGTCTTCCACAATGGCCATGCGCACCTCTTCGGCGGCGCTGGCGTTGATGAGCATTCTCTTGACCACGTGACCATCTTTTTTGATCTGCCATCCCAGCACGGGCGCGGGCTGCACGCCTGTCCTGGGAGGCCGGGGGGACGCGCACCAATGGGCGTCACCCCGAGGTTTTTTTTACCACCTGGTGGCCGGCCGCGGCACGTTGAGCCACGGGGGCGCCCGCAGGCAGGCAGAAAGGACAGGGACGTCCCACCACCCGCGCGCTGGCGCCGGCACCCGCAAACTGCAATGTGCAACCGCACCATGCAGCGGTACCGGCCACCGGGCCTCAAAGTCCTTGCCGCCGGCCGTCCCAGTGTTTGGGAGGGCCACCCACCGCGGCTTGCCCGGGGCCCATGAGCGCCACCCCCTCAAGGGTGTCCATCACGGGCGGCGGGGGACTAGCACGCAGGCCGTTGTTGGGGCAACGTGCGGTTTGCCACCCTCCCCCAAAGCGGGTGGACACCGCATGGAAGCACCCCAATTCCTCAAACGTTTGTTGGGTCTCAAGGACCCTCGCCGCGCGGCAAGCCTGGTGGCCAAGGGCGTGAGCCAGGCCCGAGGGGGTGATCTCAAAGGCGCTCTGGCGTCCTACCGGGCGGCGCTGGCGGCGGATGATGAATACGCGCTGGCCCATCTCAACGTGGCGTTGTGCCTGCAGGATCTCTACAACGTGGACCGCACCACGCTGGCCGGTGAAGAACAGGACGAACGCCTCCACCAGCTGGCCGGACACCTGCGCCGCGCGGTGGAGCTGGACGCGCGGTTGACGCCTGGATTCCGGGCGTTGGGTTTTGTGGAGCGCGCGCTGGGGGACTTTGAGGCCGCCCGGGACGCGTTCAACCGCTACCTGGCCGCGGCCGAGGAGAAGGATCCCCACCGGGAGCGCGTGCTTCAGACCCTCACCGAGGTGCAGGACAAAGCCGTCATCCAGGAACACCTGCGCGTGGGTCTGGACGTGGCCGAGCGCGCCGCCGAGGCCGACGAACCCACGCGCGCCGACGCTGAGACGCGCCTGACGTATGTGGCGGAAAAAGAACCCCAACGCGCCCAGGCGCTGTGGGCGTTGGGCGTGTTGCGGCGCACCGCCAAGGATCTTGAGGCTGCAACGCGTTGGCTGGACGCGGCACTGGTGGCGGATCCGGGGTGTCTTCCGGCCCACAAGGAGCTGGCCAGCCTGCACTTCCACGGCGGAAATCCGGCCCTGGCCCTGCCCCACGCGCGCGCCTGTTATGAGGCGGATCCCACCAACCCCGCCCTCACCTGCAATTTGGGCGTGTGCCACCTGGCCCTGGGCAACCTGGCCGAAGCGCGGGAACTGGTGGACCTGGCGCGCGACATGGCGCCCAAAGATCCCATTGTCCAGGACGCGTTCCGCGCCGTGGAAGAGGCCACCCGGGACGCGGCCGGCGCGGTGAAAAAGTGAACGTGCTGCTTGTGTGGTTGGTGCTGGGCCAGGCCCCGGCGCTGGAGACCGCGCCGCCGGCGGATGGATCGGTGATCAAACCGGAGGAAGCCGGCGCACCCAACGCCACCGCGCCGCCCGCAGTGACCGAGAGCCCCAAGGCAGCGCCAAAAAAAATACCGCCGCCGGATGCGCGTGACGCCACCGATGCACCGCGCCCCGCCATGGTGTCCCCGCCGGTGGACGGGTCCATCACCGCGCTGGAACAGGATGGCCCCGGGCTGTGGGGCCAGGCGGTGTCCACGGCCATTCCGTTGACGTGTTGCTGGGCCGGCCCGGGCGCCCTGGTGGCCATGGCCGCGGGGTTTGGCGGCGTGGTGGCGGCCTTGTTGTTCAACCCGCTGTGGCCCGCGGTGGTGCTGGCGCCGCTGGTGGCCTGCCCGTGCCTGCTGCCCGGTTGCCTTGTGGTGGGTGCGGCCAGCGCCACGGTGGGCACGCTGGTGGCGCAGTTCTTCTCCGGGCGCCGCGGCCCGTTGTTGCAGAGTGTGGGCGCGGGCCTGCTGGCGCTCATCCCGGCGGGGGCGGTCATGGTGCTTCCGGTGTTGCTGGCCAGCGCGGGCCTGCTGGTGGCCGGGCTGCTCTTGCTGCCATCGCTGCTGGCACGCGCCAGCGGGGAGGCGGTGAGCCCCAACCAGGTGGCCGGGCTGCAGGCGTTCACCGTGGTGGCCGTGGCCCATCCCATCCTGGCCGCGGCCTGGACGTTGGCCGCCGGCGCGGTGGGCGGGCTGGCCGCCGGGTTCACCGCCGCCTTCACGTTCCGCTGGCTGGGGCGCCACCTGGAACCCGGCGAAGATCAGAGCCTGGACATCCTGGACGTGGACCCTCCGCCGGCCTACGTGCCGCAACGCTGACGCGCCGGCGCCACGCCGTCCCTCCGCCCTTGTGCGCTTGCCCCCCACCTTGGGCCCATGCCAAGACGCGCGGCATGTTGCGTAAAGGTCTCCTCTTGTTGGCCCTTGGCTTTGCGGCGGCAACCGCGGCTGGCGCCTGCACCGCGCTGCCCCTTCCGGGCGTGGATGGCGGGGTGCTGGTGGATTCGGGTCCGCCGTACGTGGAGCCCACGCTCACCGAAATCCAACGCCGCATCATCACGCCGTCCTGCGGCTTGATGAGCTGCCACGGCAGTGAATCCCAGCCCGCCGCGCGTCTTGGGCTGCGCACCGGGGAGACCCACGGCAACGTGGTCAACCAGCCGGCCACCACGCGGTTTGACTGTTATGACGCGGGCGTGCCGGATGGTGCGCCCCAGCTCATCCTGGTCACGCCGGGAAACCTGGCCGAAAGTTTCCTCTGGGCCAAGGTCAACGCCATGGGTGACGGCGAGCTTGGGCCCATGTGCCGCGGCCGCCAGATGCCCCGCACCGGACAGCGGTTGCCGCAATATGCGTTGGACGCCATCCGCACCTGGATTGAACAAGGGGCCCAAGACAACTGACCATGGCCGAATTCATCCAGCACGTCCTCAATGGCCTCAGCCTCGGCGCCGTCTACGCGGTCATCGCGCTGGGCTACACCATGGTCTACGGCATCCTGTCACTCATCAATTTTGCGCACGGTGACGTGTTCATGCTGGGCGCGTTTGTGGGCTTCTACGTGGGCCGGGCCATGGGCGGCGAAGACCCCACGCTGGCCGGCGCGTTTGTGGTCACCATGACATCCATGCTGGCGTGCGCCGCCATTGGCGTGCTCATTGAACGCGGCGCGTACCGGCCGTTGCGCAACCGCCCGCGTCTGACCTGCCTCATCACCGCCATTGGCGTCTCGCTGTTCCTGGAAAATGCCGCGCAGCTGGTGTTTGGCGCGGCCCCGCGTTTTTTTGCGCCGGTCTTCCCGGAAGACACGTATGAGATTGGCGGCGTGACCATCCTCTCCAACCAGCTGCTGGTCATTGGCGTGGGCGTGGTGCTCATGGCCGCGCTGCAAATCATTGTGTTCCGCACGCGGTTGGGGATGGCCATGCGCGCGGTGAGTTTCAACCATGAGGTGGCGGCGTTGATGGGCATCCCCGTCAACCGCATCATCTCCCTCACGTTTGGCATGGGAAGCGCGCTGGCTGCTGCCGCCGGCATCCTGGTGGCGCAGACCTACAAGAGCGTCAACCCGCTGTTGGGCATGAATTACGGGCTCAAGGCGTTTGTGGCCGCGGTGCTGGGCGGCATTGGCAACATTCCCGGCGCGGTGGTGGGCGGTCTGGTCCTGGGTTTTGCCGAATCATTGGTCAGCGGCTACGGCGGCAGCGGCTACCGGGACGCCATTGCGTTTGGGGTGCTCATCCTCATTCTCATCTTCAAGCCCTCCGGACTTTTTGGGCGTTTTGTCCCGGAGAAGGTCTGACCATGCGCGCGCTGTGTTGTGTTGCGGTGGTGTTGTGCTGCGTGGCCTGCCCCACCACCGGCGGGGGAGATGGCGGCAGCAGCTCCGGGGCCAGCAGCGGCGGCGGGAGTGATGCCGCGGTGGGACGTGATTCGGGTGGAAGCAGCACCGGGGGACCGCGGCAATGTGGCGGCAACACCTGCATGTTCAGTGAGATTTGTGTGCTCACCACGGATGGTGGGCGGTGCACGCCCAGCTGCCTGGCGGATGGTGGCTGTGCCGCGGGCCTGGTGTGCCGCGCGTTGGCCGCGGACGGCGGCATCCGCGCGTGTGTGGCGGGCGGTGGCGTGGGAGACCCGTGTGGCGGGGCGCAGGCGTGTTTGTCCCCGTTGATGTGTGCCGCTCCACCAGACGCCGGGGCATCCTGCCGCCAGCAGTGCGGCGTGGTGGTGGATGATGCCGGCATTCTGGATTGCCCGTCAGGGTATGTGTGTTTTTCAAGCGTGGATGACGGCGGGCCGGGAGCATGTTTCCCAAGGTGAAAAAACCATGAGCGCACTGGCACTGAGTCTTGTGTTGTTGACGGGGATGGCCCCCGCCGCGGACGCCCCCCAAAAGGTGCGGCGCGTGGCGGTGTTGCCGTTGGAAACCGGCAAGGGCGTGGAACCGGAGCTGGGAAAGACGTTGGCCGGGGCGCTGTTGGGTGAAGTGCGCAAGGCCCGCGGCTCGGAGGTGAACGTGATGGCCCCGGATGACGTCATCCAGGCACTGCCAGACGCGTTGCGTGGCCGGCTCAAGCGTTGTGAACGCGCCACCTGCAAGGCGCAAATGGCCCAGGCGGTCAACGCAGACCGTGCCTTGGGTGGAAGTGTCTCCAAGGTGGGCGGCACCCTGGTGCTCAACCTGGCGCTGTTGGAAGCCGGTGACGGTGCACAGGTGGCGCAGTGGACCGGGAAGGCCCCGGAAGGCGCACCAGACAAGCTGTTGGACCAGCTGGCCGGTGCGGTGGCGGCATTGTTCCCGGCCGCCAAGGCGGCAGAACCTCCTCCGCCCGCACCCGCCCCCGTGGCCGCCACCCCGGCCCCCCAGGAGCCCGTGCCGCCACCGCCAGCACCTGCCCCCGTGGCCGCCGCGCCACCGCCGCAACCCGCGCCCCCGCCGCCGTTGACCGCCGTGGCGCCCATCCTCCCCCCGGACGAACAGCCCGCAGCGCCCCTGGCCGCACCGCCGCCCACCTCACAAATGGTCATTGCCATGCAGGACCCTTCCGGCGTGGGTGCACAATCCGCCGCCCAGCAGGCGCAAGCCGCCCAGGCCGAAGAGGAAGGCTGGAGCGGCAAGCTCATTGGCGCCGCGGTGGGCGTGCTGGTGCCCGGCGTGGCGGTGGGCGTGTTGATGCTGGTGGCCGGCGTGGGCGCCACCGTGGGCGCCATTGCCAGCCGGTACTGGGCGGTGAACATCAACAATGAACTCAAGACGGTGCCCCACAAGACCACCGGGAGTTTCCCGCTGGCGTCGTTGATTCTTCTTGGCCAATGGCTGGAGCGGCTGTCCTTCATCCTCATTGGCGTGGTGGGTGTGGCCGCGTTGCTGGGCGTGTTGGCGTTTGGTGGCGGCCTGGCCGCGGGCATTGGGCTGTTGGTGGCTGCCGCACCCAGGACCAAGGCCCGCAAATCTGAAAACGGCGCCGAACCACCGCCACCGTCGGCGGCGCCCAACAATCCCTCTTCCGCCAATCCCCCAGAGATGGGAGGCAAGCCATGAAACGGACCCTGCTGCTTGGCGTGTTGTGCGCCGCCGCCACCGCGGCGTGCCTCAACTGGACCGACGGGATTGCGTGCCGCACCGACAACCACTGCCCGGATGACATGCACTGCGGCGCGGACGGCGGCTGCCTGGAAGGTGCCACCCCCACCGACGCCGGGGTCACGCCCCGCCCGGACGCAGGCCGCCGGGACGGGGGCTGAGCGGCGCACATGATGGCAACGCTCAAGGCGTGGAGAAGTGTGCTGCTGGGGGTTCCGGCGGTGCTGGTGATGGGTCTGCTGTTGCCGCCGCCCGGGCAGAGTTACGCGGTCACCGTGGCCTTGTTGATGGGCATCAACATTGTGCTGGCGGTGAGCCTCAACCTGGTCAACGGTTTCACCGGACAGTTCTCGCTTGGCCACGCGGGGTTCATGGCGCTGGGCGCCTACGCCAGCGCGTTTTTCACCAAATCCCTGGCCGCGTATGACCTGGCGGGGATGCCGGCCTGGCTCAGTGACGGGATGGTGTTCCTGCTGGCGCTGGCCCTGGGTGCGGTGGTCAGCGGGTTTGTGGGCTTTCTGGTGGGGCTGCCGTCGCTGCGGCTGCGCGGGGACTACCTGGCCATTGTGACGCTGGGCTTCAATGAGATCATCCGGGTGCTCATTGAGAACACCCCGGCGGTGGGTGGTGCGGCGGGATATTCCAACATTCCGGCGCGCGTGGGGTTTGGGTGGGTGTTTGCGGTGGTGGTGCTCACCGTGGAGCTGGCCCGGCGTCTCCATGAAAGCACCCACGGCCGCGCGTTCCTCAGCGTCCGGGAAGATGAGATTGCCGCCGAATCCATGGGCATCCGGACCACGTTCTACAAGGTCACCGCGTTTGTCACGTCCAGCGCGCTGGCCGGCGTGGCCGGCGGGCTTTTTGCCCACAGTCAGGCGTATCTCAATCCCAAGAGTTTCACGTACCTCAAGTCCACCGAGGTGGTGGTCATGGTGGTGCTGGGCGGAATGGGTTCCATTTCTGGCAGCGTCATTGCCGCGGTGGTGCTCACCCTGCTCCCGGAAGGCCTGCGCAGCGTCCAGGGAACGCTGGTGGACCTCTTTGACAGCATGAACATCTCCACCATGTCCGGGGGCGGCCAGGCCATCCTGGAACCGTTGCGCTACGTGCTGACCCAGGATCTGCGCATGGTCATCTATTCGGCGTTGCTGGTGATCCTCATGTTGTCCCGGCCAAGTGGTCTTTTTGGGAAACAGGAGGCCTGGCAGGTGTTCCGGCAGTGGCGGGCCCAGAAAAGCATGCGTCCGGACGCGTAGTTCTGGACTTGTCAACCCAGGTTGACAAACCATTTGGCAGGCGGGGGAATGTGGTGCTAACTGCCAAGCCCGGTTTTGGCAGTGGCTGCGTTTCACCGGAATTCCCCGGAAGTCTCTTCAAAGCGTCTGGTGTTTCTGAACAGGCAATACGCAGCCCCCCCATCAACGCCAGCCCGTCCACGACAACGGCGCCGGCACCTCAAGGAGCAACACATGGCATCACGCAAATACGGGCGCGGAGATCTTTCCTTCCAGGTTCAGCACATCTTCTCAGACGCCGTGGAGCAGGTTCAGGCCGTGGTGAAGGCGGCCCTGGCCGACGAACTGTCCCGGGTGATGGGCGGGTCCGGCATCCTGGGTGGTGGCGCCAAGCGCGGCCGCCCGCCGGGAAAGCGCCCCGCGTTGGGCACGGGTGAGAAGGGCAAACCCGGCCGCAAGCCGTCCTACAGCGCCGAGCACGTGGACAAGCTGGTGGACCTGGTCAAGAGCGAAGGCGAGCTGGCCCCGCGTGACGCGCGCAAGCGCCTGCGGGTCACCAACACCCAGCTGCACGGCATGGTCAAGACCGCCGTGGGTGACGGCCGCATCAAGGTGGTTGGCGGCGGCCGCGGAACCAAGTACACGCGCGCCTGAAACGTGCGCCGGCCTGGGGGGGCCGTGGTGCCGCTTGACGCAGGGGACGCGTGATGGGTGCCGGTGAACCAACGCTGGAAGCCAGGAACGTCACCATCCGGTTTGGGGGGTTGACGGCGGTGCGGGACTTCAGCCTCACGCTCAGACGTGGGGAACTGGTGGCGCTTATTGGCCCCAATGGCGCCGGCAAGACCACCTGTTTCAACATGCTCACCGGCGTCTACCGCCCCACCGAAGGTTCCATCCTGGTGGACGGAACACCTTTTGTGGGCATGCCCCATGACATTTGTGCATTGGGCGTGGTGCGCACGTTCCAGAACATCCGCCTGTTCAAGGACCTCACCGTCCAGGACAACGTGAAGGCCGCCTTCCACCAGAGGACCAAGGCCACGCTGTTGGACGTCATCCTCCAGACCCGGCGCGCGCGGGATGAGGAGGAACGCCAGACCCAGGCCGCCGGCGCGCTGCTGGAGCGCGTGGGGCTGCTGCACAAGGCCCACCTGCTGGCGCGCAACCTCCCCTATGGAGACCAGCGGCGTCTGGAGATTGCGCGCGCCTTGGCCACCGGCCCCAACTTCCTCTTGCTGGATGAACCCGCCGCCGGAATGAACGGCCAGGAGACGCGCACGCTGTTGGATTTGATCGCGCGCATTCGCCAGGATTTTGGGGTGGGAATCCTGCTCATTGAGCACCACATGAAGCTGGTCATGGGCGTGAGTGAACGCATCACCGTGCTGGATCACGGGGAAACCATTGCCGAGGGTGCCCCCAAGGAGATCCAGCGCAATCCCAAGGTCATTGAAGCGTACCTGGGGGACGAATACGCCAGGGAACACGCAGGGGCGCCGGCGCCATGACCCAGCCGCTGCTGGAGCTCAAGGACGTCCACGTCCATTACGGGGCCATCCACGCCCTGCGCGGGGTTTCCCTCACCGTGGCGCCGGGCGAGGTGGTCACGCTCATTGGCTCCAACGGTGCGGGGAAATCCACCACGCTGCGGGCGGTGAGCGCGCTGTTGCGGCCGTCCTCGGGCACGGTGACGTTTGACGGGAAAAATGTGGGAGCGCTGCCCCCGGACGCGCTGGTGGCGCTGGGAATGGCGCATGCGCCGGAAGGCCGCGGCGTCTTCCAGAACCTCACGGTGGAGGAGAACCTGGAGCTGGGCGCGTACCTGCGCCGGGACAAGGACGGCATCACCAAGGACAAGGCGCGCTCTTTTGAGCTCTTCCCCCGGCTCAAGGAGCGCCTGTCCCAGCCCGCCGGGACGCTCAGCGGCGGGGAACAGCAGATGTTGGCGGTGGCCCGCGCGTTGATGAGCCGGCCGCGCCTGCTGCTTTTGGATGAGCCCAGCCTGGGGCTGGCCCCGCAGGTGGTGGAACTCATCTTCCGCATTGTCCGGGACATCAACGCCACCGGCACCGCCATCCTCCTGGTGGAGCAGAACGCCCACCTGGCCCTCAAGGTGGCCCACCGCGGCTACGTGCTGGAGACCGGGGCGGTGGTGATGACCGGCCCCGCGCAGGAGTTGCTGCACAATGAGGACATCAAAAAAGCGTACCTGGGGGACTGACCTCAGCCCCCTGGGCGGCATTTCACCGTGCGCCACGTCTTGACATCCCTTTTGCGGCGCACCTACAGCTGCCGCCCCTTGTCGGCGTGCGCGCAAAAGGACGGCAGTCACCATGGTCCAGAAGATCAAGCCCAAAGAAGCTGAAAAAGAGCACGAAAAGGAAGTGAAGAAGGAACTGCTGGGTCCGGATGAGTTCATCTCCCGGTCTACCCACGTCTTCCAGTGGATCCAGGACCACAGCCAGCAGGTGGTGGTGGCCATTGTGGTGCTGTTTGCCGGCGCCGCGGTGGCGGGCACGCTCACCTGGTTCCAGGGCAAGAAGAACGCCGAATCCAGCGCGGACCTGGCGCGCGCGCTCAAGGTCTACCACCGCCCGGTGAGCACGGCCGAAGCGCCGCTGAACACCCCCGACGACGAGAAGCCGTTTGCCACCGCCAAGGAGAAGTGGACCGCGGCGCGGGACGCCCTCAAGCCCGCGGTGGACAAACACGCGGGCTCTGGCGCGGGACGGCTGGGCCAGCTCTACCTGGCAGACGCGCACGCCCACCTGGGCGAATACGACGCTGCCGTGGACGCCTACCAGAAGTACCTGCGGGACACGCCGGCCAATGACGGCCTGCGCTTCCTGGCCCTGCAGGGCCTGGGTGCGGCCCAGGAGGCCAAGGGTGACCTCAAGGCCGCCGCCGCCTCCTTCAAGGAGCTCACCGCGCTGCCCACCAAGCAGGGGCGGGACTACGGGTATTTCAACGCGGGCCGCGTGCTCTTGGCGCAGGGTGACAAGGACGGCGCCAAGGCCGCGCTGGAGAAGCTCACCAAGGAAAAGGACTTTGAGGGTTCCCCGCTGCGGGCCCGCGCCGAGGACCTTCTGGCCACGGTGCAGTGATGTTGAACCCGGGCGTGGCGGTGCGGTGGGGGCGGCTGGGGCTGGTTGGGCTGGTGGCCGCCGGCACGCTGGGCGCGCGCCCGTTTGGCGTGGAGTTGCCGTCGTGGATTGGCACGCCACGCAATGACAAGGCGCCCTGGGACTGGCGGGACCCCGTGCACCGCAAGGCCGGCGCGGGGGACGGCAAGGCCCGCATGATCTACGGGCCGCTGTACATCACCCGCATCACGCAGCAGGAAGAGACCGGCGCCAACGTCCTGGAAGCGGTGACCCAGGGCGGCGCGTGGAACAAGCGCGAGCTGGCAAGCCCGGTGTTTGACCCGTCCAGCGGGCTGGTGCTGCTGGGGACCTCGGACAAACATTTCTACGGCGTGAGCGTGAAGTCCGGTGACCCCGTGTGGCGGGAAAAGCTGGAAGGCCGCGTGAGCTCCACGCCCATGACCGAGGGAGAAAACGTCCTGTTTGGCGCCGATGATGGCGCCATCTATTCCATGCGCAAGGCCACCGGCGTGCGCAACTGGCGCTACCAGGCGGACGCAGAAATCACCGCGCCTTTGCGCATCCTTGGGGACCGCGTCTTTGCGCACACCGCGCAGGACACCCTGGTGTGTGTGCGCAAGTCCACCGGAGAATGGCTCTGGCAGGTCCGCCATCCTTTGCCGGTGGGCATCTCATTGCTGGGCGAAGGTGCGCCGGCCGCGGGCGTGCTGTTGCGGGACGGGGACGCGCCGGTGGAGGTGGTCTTTGTGGGCCACGCCGATGGCAGCGTGAGCGCGCTGGAGGCTTCCGACGGGCACCTGCTGTGGTCCACGCCGCTGGCCAAGGGTGATGACTTCCTGGATGTGGACAGTGACCTTGTCTATGACGGCGGCGTGCTTTACGCGGCAGCGTTCCACGGCGGTGTGTTTGCCCTGGACCCCGCAAGCGGCGCCACGTTGTGGACCAATGACAAGGTGGACAGCGTCAACCGGCTTGCCGTCACCGCCTCCTACGTCATCCTGGCCGGCCCCAAACAGGTGGTGGCCCTGTCCCGCGCGGACGGAAAGGTCCACTGGCGTTTTGCGTTCCCCAGCGGCGGCGCATCCACCCCGGTGGTCCACCGTGGGCGCGTCATGGTGAGCACAGACCGCGGCGCCATGTACGTCCTCAACATCACCGACGGGCGGCCCCTGCAGTACTACGGCGGCAAGCCAGGCTTCACCGGCTCCCCCGCCGTCTACCGGGACATGGCATTTTTGTTGTCCAACGGCGGGTACCTCCACGCCCTGTCAGACCGGTATGCCGGGTCCATGGCCGGACAGCGCCTGCCCTGGTGAGGGGAGTCTAGGGTGAGTGACGTCCCACCTCCCGTACCGCCCACGCCACCTGCCCCACCGGCCGGAAGCCCACCACCCAAGAAGTGGCGTCCCCGGCGTTTGCGCGTGGTGGCGGCCTATTGCCGGAGGCCGGACGGCCGTTTCCTGGTCACCCAGCGCCCTGAAGGCGGCCCCATGGGCGGCTTGTGGGAGTTCCCCGGCGGCAAGGTGGAACAGGGCGAAGGTGACCGCGCGGCCCTGCGCCGCGAGGTCAAGGAAGAGCTGGGCGTGGACTCCAAGGTCACCGACCGGGTGTTTGCCATCCTGCATGAGTACCGGGGCTTCACGTTGGACTTCCGCGTCTATGCCTGCCACCTGCTGGGCGAACCGCAGGCCATTGAAGCCGCGGACATGCGCTGGATTCTTCCCCATGAGCTGCGCGGGCTGTCCTTTCCCCCGGCGGACGCCATGCTGGTGGAAGCGCTGTCCAAGGGTCAGGACCTCTCCATGTTCAAGAACATGGACCCCCAGCGCATGCGGCGGAAACCCAAGCCCGTCACCATCACCTGAAGCGTTGCTTCCGCCACGGAACGTTTGGTTGCAACGCCACACAAACACTTGTGATTTCCGCCGCTGCCCGGTGTGGCCAGCCGGTGGCGGGATGCCTATCCCACCCCGGCCCTTCCTTTCACCCCCGTGCATCCCTATTGTTTGTGATGCTTCTGCGCGGGGTTGACGTCCCACGGCTGAGGGTTGGCCTGGGGAGTGCTCTCCAAAGGCCAATGTCTGGAGGTTGAGAGCCCATGGCCAGCGTGCAATCCATCCAAGAGGTGCAGGTGGAACTTCCCCAACCACCTCCCCAGGCAGGCCCAGTCCCCACGGCGGGACCCTGGGCACTGGCACGGCTGCTGGTGATGGCGCTGTTGTTCGGCGCCGCATCGGTCCCGGCGTTTGTGGGCGGGATGGATGTGGCGGGCTGGTGCCTGGGCCTGTTGGCGGTGGCGTTGGCCAGCCGGTTTCCCATGGCGGGGATTTGTGCGGTGATTGGCGGCGGGTCCTACGTGGCGTTGGTGCTGGCCTCCCAGGTGTGGCCCCATACGTTTG
>Ga0154020_10003561_pt1 | contig 18710 bp, 15 predicted proteins | sample Klosneuvirus_201_FD_109709 | JGI IMG/M metagenome (GOLD analysis project Ga0154020, IMG submission 109709) | Active sludge microbial communities from wastewater, Klosterneuburg, Austria - Klosneuvirus_20160825_MG | ecosystem: Engineered > WWTP > Aerobic digester > Activated sludge | place... | reverse complement strand
GTTATCACCAACGACGACGATGGCTTGCTCCTTGGCCGCGCCTTCAACCACAACCCCGTCGATCCCCTCCAGGAGGTTGGTCCCCATACTCGCCGCTCCATTGAGGCGAGCTTCAGCGGCAACGCCGTGGAGACCGTCACCACTTACCAGACATTGGTGCCCAACACTGTTCTCAACCAGAGGGAATGGTACCACCACAAGTGTCGCCCATACCTCCCCTTGGGCTCGAACCTTCAGTGGCCGACCACTGCGCCCGCTTACTTCACCGTCTCTGACTGGACCAAATGGGAGGTTGTTCCTGATGACAACGACTCCGGTCTTGTTGTGCGTGTTTTCCTCCTCACCTCATCACCTTTTGTTCTCTGACCTTGCTGTCTAGAACATGACCTCCCTCTTTGGTAAGTACTGGCCGAAGCTCCCCACTCAGTGCTGGGCTGGCCTCTCCTCTTGCCTCGGTAACGGCAAGTGGACTTACGTGAACAACAGCGCCGGTCAGGTCTTCGTCAAGATCCTCGACGTGAATTTTCGTCCTGTCATTCGCAGCCTTGTCGTCGACACTCGCTGCCATGTTGACAACTACAACCAGTACTGCGACTACACTCTCGGCTCGCGCGTCTCGGTTGGCGAGGTTCCCCTCGATCCAGTGTCTCTCTATGTCAACCTTCGTGGCGGTTCGACGGTGAACTTTACGGTCCTTCTCCCCGACTTCAAAGGAACTGCGCCCGCGAACAGCGCCAGCTACCAGCTCGGCAACGTCTCCGTGCTCGACGTCGTCATTCTCCAGGATAACACTGGGTTTGGCTCCTCTTCCCTCTTCGATGAGGTAGCCGTGAAGACCATCCACGCGAACTTGCAGGCCTTCGGCCTCAAGGTCAAGTCCGACTTGGCGAGCCGCGGTACCTTGGTGAACCTCGGCTATGCCTATTGGACCGGCTCTGCTGTCTCCACCTCCTCCAAGACCTTTGATGTTGACTCTGTCAGCTCGAGCACCTTCTTGGGTCTCAAGCCCTCGTACTCGTCTTCGACTGGCCACGTCCTCACCGGATTGTCTTCCTTCGCCGCGGACACCAACTTCAACTGGAACAAGACAAAGTTCGACAGCGACTACATGCGCATCGTGATCGTTGTCACTCCTGGCTCGCCCTCTGGCTTCTCTGCCTGGACCACCTTGACTGCCAACCTCCAGGCAGCTCAGATCTATCCTCTCATCTACTCGCCCAACGGTGCTGCCTACATCTCATCCTCGTCGGGCATGAAGCGCTACGTTGAGTGGACCAAGGTTACCGACATCACTCCGAGCTGGCCTTCCGGCTTCACTGCTTCTAACTCCTGGGTCGCCCTCTTGTCGAGCGACATTGGTGTCTCCGGCACTTGCATGATCAGCTCTGTCTATTTCTACGTCTGGCCCAATCCACCTTACCTGTTCTTCACTACGGACAAGAACTACACCTCGGGCAACAACTACATCTTTGTCACTGTCAACGACAAGTGTTACTGCATCCCTCCGATTAAAAATGCTGTCGCTCCCCCTGGCTATTACCTCTGCAATGACCCCGACATGCCCTGCTCTGACGCTTGGTCCAACTCTAAGTTGAGCATTTGCCACTTGCCCAACTGCGACGCCAGCAAGGGTAACACTCTCTCCATCGGTCCTTCCGGTTGGAACGGTCACGGTGGTGACTCGTGCGACTTCGTTGGCAGTTGCGACTGCTTTGTCTACGCTGCCGATGGTTCTGTCATGACCCTCTTCAAGTACCCTCCCCAGTCTTTGTACCCCATGAACTCGACTGAGGGCTGGTACCACTTCTACGGTATTGCCTATTCGTTCGGTCACACTATTCGCAACGCGTACGTGACCGTTCCCTCGAAGCCTACCCCTACCGCCGAGCAGCTCATCAACGCCACTGCCGGTCAGCTCCTTGTCGTGGACTTCCTCGACGGTCCCGATATGACCATTGACCAAAACGGCTACCTCCACAACTTCCAGATCACCTACGTTGGCTACACTGGTGCTGTCCCCTCGGACCCTTCCATCAAGATCTATGAGTACCCTTCCAACGCGTCGATTACCATGGACACCAGTACTGGGACGACCGCGCGCACTTGCCCTCGTTATAACGGCACGGGTATTCAGCTCACTCCCGCTTGCCCTCCGTCCGGCTACACTGATCTCCTGATCCGTTACCGCATCTGCAACGGCTGCTTCTGCTCACAGGGTCTCGAAGGCGGCACGCAGAGCACCGATCCTAACCAGGGCACCACGTTGCTCCGAATTAGGGTCAACTGCCCTGTCAACTATGCCCCTTACTGCAGCTTGACCCCCACTAAGTGGATCAACGGTGGTACCATCCAGGTCTACCCCAGCGTCAACGGCGTAGGTTCGTTCAACTTGTCGACCGTCTATGGAGACGACAACCTTGGCGACCCTGCTCGCTTCACTGTGACCAACGTGAACCCCAGCATCTCTGCGAATGCCTCCATTGACACTGACGGAATCCTCACCACCTCTGTCAAGGCCGGTACTTCGAACAACACTGTGATCACCGTCACCTACAATGTGAACGACACTAAGCTTGTCTCGAATGCTTCGTGCACCGTCTACTTCAACGTGTCGCTGCTCAAGGCCAATCCTGAGATCTCTCTCTGGCCCAACGCCGCCTTCGTCACTCCTCGCGAGACTGTCTCGAACCCCAACGTTACGGTCACTGTGTCCTACAACGCTAACACTGTAGTCACGCTCTACGGCACGGCCGCCTGGGTCAACCCCCTTAGCCAGATCTCCTGGGTGAACATCAATGACGCCAACATCCTCACTAGCACGAATGGCCTCACACCGCTCGCCACCATCAACATTGGCGCGAGCGGCAACGGCACTGCCGTCATCTCTTGGCGCCCCACCATGACGCACGTTGATGGCGCCACGTCGACCCTCTACCTCTGGGCCTCTGCTTCGAACCCCGTTCTCGGCACCGTCACGAGCGCAAACACGACGATCACTTTCACTGTGACGCCCAACAATGCTCCCCTCAGCAACAAGACAGCCGCTCCTTTCCTTGGCACTAACGTTACTACCAATGAGGACACTGCGGTCACCTTCACTGTTCGCTGTACGGACATTGACTCGTACCACACCTACGTGCTCAACAACACCTTGACCACCTCCACCTCCAATGGCGGCATTGTCAAGCAGGGCAGCACGTTCAACTTGACCGGCTACATCGGCACTGCGCAGAACTACACCTACACCCCCAATGCTGACTGGAGCGGTGTTGACTCGTTCACCTATACTTGCACTGATTTGCTTGGCAAGTCTGTGACGGATACCATCTACATTGTGGTTGCCGCGGTCAACGACATCCCCACTTGCGTCAACTACTCTGTCCCTGGCTTCTTCGTCACTCCTGGCAAGGCGACTGACCTCCCTCAGATTGCCGGCTCGGATATTGATGCTGGCTCGGTCCTGAAGATCAAGACCTTGAACATTTCCCAGGCCCTTAATGGTGCACTCACTTTGACCTCCACTGCTGTTGTCGATGGCACCCTCTACGCCAGCAACGGTGTCGGCACCAACACCTGGTACGAGTTTCTTCCGATTGATCCACTCTCCTTTCGCTATACTTATGTTTTGTCGTCGTTAGGAAGTTCACCTACACTCGCCCGATTGACTCGCCCGTCCCCAACGAGACCTTCGCTTACCGTGTCAACGACGGTGTTGCGGACTCGACCACTTGCTACATCACCGTGAACCCGGCTGAGATTGCTCCTCCCACTTGCCAGAGCGTCGTGTTGACCACCCCCGAGGACACCCAGCTCGACTTTAGCCTCAACAGCTACTTCACAAGCACTGCAGGTGCTTCGCTTTACCGCATCATCTTGAACTCGAGCCTCACCACCCCCATTGGCGGTTCTCTCTCGGCCAACGGAATCGCGATCACCAACTTCCCTGCCACTCCCTTGGCTGGCACAGTTCCGGCCTCGCTCTCCTACATGCCTCCCCAAGACGCAAGTGGTTTGACTACTTTCACTTATTACGTGATGGACAACTCGTATCAGCGCCTCACCTCTGCGGCCTGCACTGTTACCATCAACGTGACCGCTGTCAACGATCCCCCTACTCTGGCTGTCAACACAACCAGCATTGTGGTTGCTCGTGGCGCTACCAGTCCTGGCTTCTTGGTCACCGTCACCGACATCGACTCCCCTAGCGTCGCTGTCTACTGGAACGGTTCCAGCATCCCGCTCAACTCCATCCTCCAGGCTGACGGCTCTATTCTCTCGACCTCCGCGACAACCATCATCAGCAACTTCCAGCTGACCAACAATGCTTACTCCTTTGTCGTTCAGTGGCTCCCCAGCGGCACCACTCCCTCGGGAGCGACTGGCTATGCCTTCTTTACGGCTTTCGACTCCTCGAGCCTCGCCTCGGTCCCCAAGAACGTGACGGTGCAGTTCCGTACCCTGGACAACGTTGCCCCTTTCCACGTATCGCAGAACTACCCCACCATCTACGAGGATGCGGCCACCTGCGTCCCCGTCAGCTTCACTGCATCGGACCCCGACCTCGTCGACCAGCAGAACATCCAGGTCACTCTCATCCAGTCGACAACCAAGGGCACCATCAACTTCACTTCGGCTGCTGGATACGTTTCGGGCACTGCCGTCACTGGCGCTACCAACTATTCGGTCTGCTACAAGCCCAACGCTGACTTCAACGGCGAGGACTACTTCCTCGTGCAGTACAAGGATCAGCTCGGCCTTACCTCGCCTGTGGCTCGCATCAACATCACTGTTCTTCCCGTCAATGACCCGCCCACCTCGGCTAACGTCTCGGTCCACACCAACGTTAATACGACTGCCGGCTTCGTCATTTCGGGCAATGACATTGACGGCGATGCCTTGACTCTCTACATCAACCAGGATGTTAGTCTCCTCAAGGGCACTGTCCGATCTAGTGGTACCAATATTACCACTGCAGTCAAGCTCAACCCCACTGTTGATGGTTCGTGGTCGTTTGACTACATGGCGCCCTACTTCAACGTGAACGAGTCCTTCACCTTCACTGTCAGCGATGGCACTGTCAACTCGAGCGTCTACTATGTGAACATTCGCGTCGACGGTGAGTTCATCTACGTCAACCAGCCTCCGAATGTCACTGACATTTGGCTCCAGACCAATGAGGACACCCCGATTACATTCAACTTGGACGACTATTCAATTGATGACCTTGACGGCCACCATATCACCCTCTACATCATTGACCCCGTCACTGGTACCACTGTTGGTGAGATTAGCAATAGCGCCGGTGTCATTCTCGGTAACACGAGCTCTCTTGGCTCCTCTGCCAACCACAACATCACCTTCACCCCCACTGCCAACTACTGCAGCGGCTCGAATTTCACTTTCGGCTACTTTGCCAAGGATGGGTATGGTGCTAAGTCCGTCAACGCTACGGTGAATATCAAGATCAAGTGTGTCAACGACCCTCCCACTTGGTTCGTCACTCCGACTACCGTCACTGGTACTCGCAGTGTTACCTCGTTCTTCAACTACTCGATCACCGACATCGACTCGGCCTCTGTCACTGTCCGCATCAACGCTTCGCAGCTCGCGGCTTTCCCGACTGGGTCGACTGTCTACATTGGTGGTCAGCTCGTTGACATCACAGGTGACTTCGTTGTGACCCTCCCCAACCCGAATCCTGGTCAGCCCATCATCCTCCAGGCCTCGTGGGTCCCTCCAGCTGGCCTTCCCGATGGCTTCTCTAAGACCTTCTGGGCTCAACTTACCGACACTGAGGGCGCTCGCGCTCCTGACGTGTCCGTCACTCTCACTGTCGTCAACAACCACCCGCCTGTTGCTTATGACGTGAACATCACCATCTATGAGGACAACGCGCCCGTTACCATCTACCTCAACGGCACTGACGTCGATGTCGGCCATACGCAGCGCCTCACCATTGGCCTCGTCACCCTCCCTAAGTATGGCAAGCTCGATTCGGAGACTCCCACTGCTCAGGCCTCGAATTCGCTGCTGGCCGTTTGGTCGGTTGTATACACGGTCAACGCCTCGTTCTACGGTGTCGACAAATTCAACTACACTGTTACTGACCCAGTTGGCGCCACTGCCACTGCTCAGGTCACCATCAACGTCATCCACGTCAACCACGTTCCCAAGTGCCAGAACCAGATTAAGGCCGTCAAGGCTGGCGAGAATCTCACCCTCTCCCTCGAGGGCAGCGACCCTGACCTCAACGACGTCATCTCGTTCAACATCATTGACTCCCGCGTCGTCAAGGGCACTATCTATGAGAAGGGCAACCTGGTTCAGGTTGTTCTCAACAAGAACTACACCACCACTGCCCCGTGGGTCCTCCTCTACAACACTTCTATTGGTGACGAGGGCAACTACAGCTTCTTGTATCGCGTCAGCGACAACGGCAACCCACTCCTCTCTGCTGTTTGCAACGTGACCATCTTCGTCGGCCAGGTTATCATCCCCAACCAGCCCCCCGTCGTTGAGAACATCACCATCTTCGTCAATGAGGACACGCTTAAGGACATCGACCTCTTGGACTACATCACCGACCCAGAGGGCGACCCCATTGCAAATCTCACCTTTGCGTTCTATCCCAACGGCAGTCTGATTACGCTCACTGCCGATGGTAACAACGTCTCGCAGGTCTTGTACCCTGACTCAACTGGCTCGTTCCCCATCGTCCTCGTGCCCCAGCTTGACCAGAACGGCAACACCACCTTTGCCTACTACGCCACTGATGACAAGAATGCCACCAGCATCGTGCCTGGCTACATCACCATCGTCGTCCTCCCCGTCAACGACCCGCCCACTATCACCGTTGACCCCACGACTCTCACAGTGGCTCGTCTCTCGTCTGGCTTCGTGTCTTTCACCGTCAACGACATTGACTCGGACAAGCTCTACGTGAAGATCCTCCAGAACAACGTCACTCTCTCTACCTCGACGCTTGTCTTTGACGCTCAGGGCGCCAAGACTGAGGTCACTGTCGCGGATCTCTTGCCCTCGATCTTCGAGCATCTCTCGGGCAATCTCCCCGACACCCAGAGTGACTTCATCTCCTGGTCCCCCGCTGCCACTGCCACCAATGGCTACCAGGGCTCCTTCCAGCTCCAGGTTAGTGACGGTGCTCTCACTGACGACTCGCAGTTTGTTGACCTTTACGTGGTGCTCAATTCGCCCCCGTATGTCATCCTCCCCAACGACACCATTCCCGCTAAGCAGGAGACCAGCAAGAACATCACCCTCCTCGTCTCGGACCCTGACGTGTCGGACCAGACCAACTTGACCATCATCATCAGCGGTCTTCCCGTCAACGGCAACATCACCATCAATGGTCAACTCCTTAAGATCGGCGACATTCTCACTGGCACCTCCGCCAACGAGTTCCTCAACGCCACTCAGGCTTACGTTACCTACAAGCCCGACAACTTCTTCCGTGGCATTGACACTTTCCAGTTCTATACTGTCGATCAGCTTGGCGCTCAGTCCAAGAAGCAGGACGTCTACATTGAGATCACCGAGTTCGTCGACCATCCTCCCACTTCGGAGGATTACGAGCTCCACATCACTGAGGATTACTGCCTCGTCACTGGCACTTGCCCGGCCCCCGAGACCTCGCCACTCTACGTTGAGCTCTTCGCCCAGGACCCCGATGGTGAGACCTACTGGTTCAACCTCTTGAGCACTGGTGACGCCGCCAAGGGCTCCATTGTGCTTTTCAATGGTACTCACTACTTCAAGCCCACCTCTGGCCAGCTCAGACTCGATTCCGGCAACACCAAGGTATACTACCAGCCCCTCCCTGGCCTCTCGTCCACTGGACTCTTCGACAAGGTGAACTTCACCGTCCACACTGCCTCGGGCGATGCTCTCCGTCAGTACACCATCTCCATCTTCGTTGCTCCCGTCAACGATCCCCCGACAGGTGCTGCTGCCATCTACAACATCCCCATGGAGACCACCATCAACTTCGAGCTCGCTCATGCTGACGTTGACGATCCTGCCAGCCAGCTCAATATCTTCGTCGTTTCCTTCGCTAAGACCAACCTCGGTAAGTTCAAGTACAACGCCACCACCAACTTTGATGGCGGATACCTTCAGGGCTTCAACTTGACCTTCTACCCTGATCCCAATGCCTACAACGACGTTGAGCCCATTGGCCAGCTCACCTACCGTGTCATTGATCCTCACGGCGCCACCTCTCCCGACTACAACGTCAGCATTCTCGTCGGTTTTGTTGCCAAGGATATCACCTACAGGAACGACACCACGCTCTACACTCCCGAGGACACCTCCATCTACTTCAAGGTCAACCGATACGGCACTGACTATTTTGGCGGTAACGTTGGCCTCACCGAGGTCAGCCTGTCGATCTCGAACATCAGCTTGAAGCACGGCACGTTGCTCGTCTGCAACGATGACTTCTCTGGTTGCGTTCAGACAGCTGGTGGCAACATCACCACTGGCGCGCTCCTCTACATCCCCGCCGCTGACCAGAATGGCAACGCCTCGCTCACCTTCTCGTTGACCCTCAAGCCTCAAACTGGCGCCCCTGCCATCACTGTGCCATACACGATCAACGTCATCCCCGTGAACGACAGCCCCAAGCTCGTCGCTGGCTTCAACCTCACCAGCTCGGGCAAGAAGAACGAGTGCGACGAGGACACTTTCTTCGTCGTCACTTTCAATGCCACTGATATCGACTCGCCCTCAACTGCCATCAAGGCCGAGTTCCTTCAGTTCCTCTATCAGGGTGCTCCCGGCTCGTACTTCCTCTGCGATGGCAATGGCCAGAGCAAGTCGTATGGTGGCTGCTCTGCTGGCACCGAGCTCACCCCCGGCTTCTTCGATGCCACTGATGACAAGATTCCGTTGTTCTCTTTTGTCTTCGTCCCCAACGCCAACGCCAACGGCGTCGTCCGCCTGGTCTTCCGCCTCTACGATGGCATTGACTACTCGACTGAAAACACGATCGTCGAGATCACCGTCCTCCCCATCAACGACCCGCCCCAGTTTGACGATTTCGATGGCAAGCTCAGCAAGGCCAACACCACGCTCGTCACTGGTGAAAATGAGACTGTCGATGCCGTTTTCCTCACCTCGGCCGTCTCTGACATTGACTTCCGCTTTGGCCGCAACCTCAGCGTTACCTACACCATCATCAAGACTGCTGGTATGTCGGACAATGCTAGCCCCAACGCCAATGGCAACGCCAATGCCCACGGCGGCAACAACAACCAGACTAAGCGCGACGTTGAACAGCAGACTAACGGTGTTGAGCGCAACGGCCACTTCGACATGCCCACCGAATCTGCCTCTGGCGAGAAGGCTCCATGCGTCGTTGCTGCCGATGGCCTCAGCATCACCTGCAATAGCAAGATCGAGAAGCTCAACCCGTGGCTCCGCGCTGGTGTCGTCCTCGTCCCTGACCTGGGCGTCGAGGTTGTCACCATTGGCCTCTACGTGAATGATCTCGGCAACATCGACAAACTTAACCGCCCTCGTGATGCTAACGAGACTCTTGTGTTCCAGCTCCCAGCTGCCGCCCTCGTCGCCTCGGTTGTGCCAACCACCAACAACGTGGCGCTCATCGCGGCCCCGATTGCTGGCCTCATAGCTGGTGCCCTCATTGCCGGCCTCATTTTCTTCATCAAGCGTAAAAGTGCCAAGGCTGCGGTCGAGAGCTACTTTGACAACTTTGCCCTCGGCATGGAGGGTGCCACCAATTCCTCGCCTTTGTACGTGGAGGCGAAGAAGGGTGGTGAGTCGCCCATCTACCAGCCCAGCAAGTAAGCGGATGTTGACGCCTTGTTCTCTTCTGTCTTTTCTATCAATATAGTTACTAATTGCGTCTTTCCCGCTGTCATCATGGATGTGTGTCACCTCATGAAATCAAAATCGCCAAGTTGTTGAGTCAGCACCACATATTACAATCGAGGGAGCGCTCAGAGCGTCTTACTGCGCTTGATCATCAACGCGACCATCTCTTGGACTTGCTCTTTGGTCATGTGCTCGCTATTCAGAATGGCATTGCTCACGAGAACCGTCGACAGTGCCGACACAGAGCGCACCCACACGCGCCCATTGATACCCACAGCAATCTCAAATGGAACATCACCACCAAGAGCCGAGAGAACCGCGCTATCCTCAGCCAACAAACTAAACACGAACAGGTTGAGGAGGGAGAACGTCTGAGGGAAAATGGATAATGGATAATGGCGCACTCGCGGGCCAGGCCAATTGAGCTCTTGAACATATAGCCGCCAACCAGCTCGCCAAAGCCCTCCGATTTACCTTTTGATGACATACACGAAATCTGGAGGAGGAACCAGCCAGCAATGAAGAGAAGAAGAACAATGAAAGAAGGGAAGGAAGGACCTCGGGCTCCAGATCGCGGCTGGCGACGATTACTCGAGCGTATACCAATGAGCCGATCTACAAGAGCAATTAAAATATATATACATAATCATATCACAACAATCCCTCGTCAAAGGGAGCAAAAGAGAAGGTACAGGCAAATTGCGGCGATTCTTTTTAGTAGCGCCCTCGAAGGAGTACATGGAGAGCGTGGCGACTTGGCTGCACCCAATGTCGACGCGCCAGCCCTCTGCGTTCTGGTCTGTGATTACACCCACCACGAAATCATGCAATGATGGCACATACTAAAAAGAGATGACAACAATCAATTGAAAGAAGTCGGGGGGCGAAGGAGAGAAGAATTGTGACAAGTTCGAGGTCGAAGGGAGGCAACGCTTGATTTCGAGAATATCGAAAATATTACATAAATATATAAAAAATCTATTGCAGCATAAAGGGGACGAGAGTGAGGAGGGATAAGGCCGCAATAGCGCCCGAGACAAAAGGCGAAGGGCGCGTGGGCGAACAATAAGACTAGCGCCAAAGTAAACGGGCCATCGCACTCGCTTCTGATTGTTCTCCACAAAGAACATATCCGGGGGCTTGAATCTGAGAACTCCCGCCTTGGTAGCGTGGATTTTGTTCATTTGCTGGCGGAGACCGACGCCGACCTTGATGGGATTGGCGCCTTCCTCGACCTCGCCGAGCGCTTCGCCTGGCAGCACTACCGAGTCGATCCGAGATTTTAGGGACATACTATGATTTGTGTCACTATTAGCGCGATCGAAAATGAGGACCATGTGAGCGACTGAGCCTCAGAGCCAAGCGAAGGCTGACGACGATTATACTTGAAGAAGATGCAATCGCTCGAGCCCGCGACAGCGCTGACGGCAGACCGGCAGTTGCTCATTCCCTTAATCCCTCTAAGGAATCACATTTAAATATACTAAAGTAATCATCATACGTTGTTGGTGGACAATCGTGGCGATGACGATGGCGATGCGCGCGGCAGGAGTCGCAGCCGGGCGCGCTCTCCTAGAGGGATGCAGTTTTCCCTTTGGCCCTCGACCCTCCACGAAGGTCCCTTTTCTCATCAATCCTCGTTATTGATTGAAAACATGAATATAAAATGAATTATCGTAGCGTATGATATCGACTCCAGCGCGTTCTGATGAGCTCCAACGAATCCGAGCGACCTTGTTGGCCGTCGAGAATATCGAGAGGCTCGAGCGGGCCAAGTGTGAGAAAGCTTATGCTGAGATGAAAGAACTGATGGCGAAGAGCAAGCGCAGGCAAGTGGAGGAAATTGGAGACAAAATCATAAATCAGATCGAACAACCGACGGAGCCGCTATTGAGGCTCACAGCCACCTGCGCGTCCTTACGCGGCGATGTGGCCAAGGTGGAGGCCTTGGCCGCGCGAAGTCGCTCTCTGGGTAACTTTGTCTCTGACTCATCAAAGATGAAGTTGATCTTGTTCATAATTTCGATTTTGTATAGGATATCCCAATTCATCGATCTGGGTGTCGATTTTCATGACCGCGTTTTGCGCGAGTAATCCTCCTCATATCGACGAGGCGCTCGAGTACGTGGAGGATGTGCATCAATCCGAGCCCTCCTTGATCTCTAGCGACCTCTTCTCTCCACTCTTAGCTTATTATACGAGGTACCATTGATCACCATCATCTTCATCAACGTCATCTTGGTGAAGGCGAGTCTAATGTTGGTGTCCCTCTGCCAGGAAAGCTATGGTGGACGACGCCATGCGCCTCCTTCGCAAGATGATCTCTGTCAAAGTGTTGCCCACCTCCGTCATGTTGACTCAATTTCTTAACATGTACAAATCGATTGGGGGCGCGGTGCGGATCTATGCTACTCTCGTTTCCTCGCTCCCTGTCTCCTTGCTGCTTACGCGATTCGCCCAATTCGTATATCTTATAATATACTATAATATATCTTGATTTGATTTGTTATTTTATAGGAAAGCTATGAACAGTGTAAAGAGATATTGAAGTTGGGAAAGAAGCTCCGGATCATGGATGTCATCTTCTATACGAGCATCATTGATGCGACGTTTATTTATTACTCCCAACGTATTAATACTCCTATTGAATAAGATTGCATCAATTTGAAATTTCATATTACATTTTCTGATGTGCTTTCGAATGCAGTACCTACAGAGTCGTGGAAGGAGGACCCCATAGAGGAGATATGGAAGATCTACACGGAGATGAAGGCCGTGCAGAAAAAGCCCACTGACATCACGTGCGGTATTGTCGTTCGAGCGCTCCTCACCCTCCCGTCAAAAGAGATTCCAATTGAGAAACTCTTACAAGTTCTGAACGACATCCCAGAGAGATTGTTGCCAACGATGAAGTGGGCTGCTCCACTGGCGCTTCTCGCGCTCTTCCGTCGCCGTCAATTTGACGACATTCAGCCGCTCATTCTCCGTCTCTCAAGCCTCGACCCGTCCCTCCGCCCCTTGCTTGACGAGTTCACTGCTCGTTCGGGTGACATTGCAAACGATCCCCAATTGGAAGAGAAGTTTTACAATCGCGCTCTTATGCACTTTGCTGTGAAAGGCGACTCTTCGGCGGTGCTCTCCTTGCTTCGCAACCCCCCTTCGACAGGTGAATCTTCATTCTCTCCTTGGTGCTATGTTTTGAACGTAATAGATGTATTTCTTTTTAGACGAGCCTTGGAGTGACGGGGAGCTCGCCGCCTTGTTGACCCTTCGCTGCGGGAGCAATCAGTCGGGGGTTGTCGCGTACCCATTCCTGTCTCGAGAACGTTGTCGCTTGGATACTTGTTAGCAATTGGTCACTTTTTTCTCTTTAGTGCCGCGACGTTGATTGAAGTCGAGGTGAAGAAACCAAACCACCATGTCACAATGGACCATGTCGTCTATCTCTTGGAAGAAATCCTCAAGTTCGGCTTTCCCCTTAGCTCTCCTCATGTCAGCCCACTTGTATTGATCGATTTGTATGTTTCTATGAAGAGTTCGTTCGGTATCGGCTTGGATGAAAGTGAGGAAAGCGCTGTTGACGTCCAAGATTGCTATGAACGGGCGCGCTGTTGCCCTCTCCTTCCTCATCACCTCTTCTTCGACTGAAGTGGTGCGCCATTATTGTTCTCTTTTAATTCAGGTTCTTATTCCATTGCAACGGTTATGATTACATTTAGAAACACCACGAGTGGGCGCGTGAGTATTTTGAGATGTTAATTAAGACGCATCCCGATGTCATCGAGCGCTCTCACTTTGTTGCCTTATTCGAGTCTTATCTGAAACTTGTAACAAATGGTGCGAATAGTGGCTGGTATATTGTCTCCTCATATTTATGCTTAACGAACAGTTTCGTCATCTCCAGGCGACGCCTCCTTCTATGTTCATCAGAAATCTAGTAAGCTCCAGCAAGACCTGGAGGCGGCCCTGCGAGCCATGAACCGCCTGAAGATAGAAATGCAGGTGAGTGACTTCAACACGGTCCTTAAATGCTACACAAAGATCAGCTTTACCAGCCAGAAGGCCAAGGTGATCAAGGTCAAGGCGATAGTCGATCTGATGCGCTCCGCGAAAGTGTTGCCCGACGAGGAGACTTACGAGACTGTCAAATCCCTCGCCGAAAATATTATACTCGGCGTAGCGGAGATGTCGAGCTAGGAAGTCGATATAAATCCAGAAAATAAACGAAAAAACAATCTCATTTTTTCCCCATAGGATATATTTACTTTTTACAAGACATTCTCCAGTGACATCGTTATAACAACTAGTCGAGCTGGTTGACAAAAGCAGCTGGCATCCAGCCCAATCGCCTCGGCTCACCTCCGTGGCCGTGGTACCACTGCTGCTCCGTGTCAAACTCGAAAATGTGAAACCTAGGAGAGGGGAAGGCAAATGAGAGGTGGAGTAAAAACTGACGAAAGAAGGAGAAGTACTTTTCGCCGACAAACAGGGAGGTCTCCAAGGTCGACTGAGCTTCGTATTGGTAAATCACCTAAAAAGCGAAATGACGACAAACATGGGATTCGAGGGAGGAAGAGGACAACCGTACCTCAATGTAAAAGTCAGAGGGGACGAAGCGGTTAGCGTCAGAGGCGCGGCTCTCGGTCTCAACATCAATCGCAGGCAGCGGAGGAGGATTGTTGACAATGCTATTGTTATACAAGTTGGGGTTGGTGTTTGGAGGAGGGGGCTGCGGGAAGTGGCGAGGGGAGACAATCTCGGGAGGTGGCGGCAAGTGATTAACGTTGATGGCGCCTGGCCGAGGACCAGGAGGAGGCGGCGGCTGGCGTTTAACTAAACGGAACGTCAACATGGACGAAGAGGAGATACGAGTGTCAACGAAAAAAGAGGGATGTACTTGGGCTCGCGTCACCGGAAGTTTGGGGCGGCGCATTGGCAGCAAGGTTGAGGAGGTTCCCTGAGGAGCTATTAGGGCTGATGCTCGGACTATTCGTATTGCTCGAACTAGGAGGAGGAGGGAGATTGGGGGTAACAGGAGGACGCGATTGGGGAGGACGATTTCCAGTGACGGTGGCAGGAGGAGGGCGAGCAGGTGGGGCAGAAGAAGTAGGAGGGAGGCCTTGATTTACATTTTGGGCGTAAGGAGGGGGACTAGGGAGAGGCGGCAACGCAGGCAACACAGGCGCCGGGTTCGATCCCGTGCGATTGTGAGGCACCGTCGGAGGCGGAGGGCGCGACAGAGGGGAGGACAAAGTTGCATGGAGCGGAGCGGACGAGGCAGGGGCAGCAGGGGGGGCTCCTACAGCTCCGGCATAGGTCTAATCGACAGAATATATAAGATATTCTTTCCTTCAACGATCACAAAATGCTCAGTGGAAATCTCGCACAGAGGGCACGAAGAGGATGTTTATGGTCTTGTCATACGAGCCGGTCCACACCTGCCAGCCGTTCATCTTGGGCTTGTAGACGGGCTCGATCCACGAGATGGCGTCCGTATGGGGATTGACAATGGTGCGTACAAATTGCTTCGTCTGGATGAATCGAAAGCATAAGGATCCCATCGAGAATCAAGCAAGGGGAAAAAAGAACTCAAATACATTGAGGTCCCAAGTGCACACAGAGCGGTCCCACGAGGCGCTCCAGACGAGATTTCCAATCTGAGCGACATGATACACATTTCCTTTATGCCTACAAGAACTCAAAATAGTAAAACAGAAAGGAAAACATAAAAAAGGAAAAAAAAAGACAGAGAGACAAAGAAAGGAGAGACAGAGAGACGGAAGGTACCGCTTGAGGGTGTGAGTGATGACGTAAGAGTTCTTGTCAATGATCCAGATCACTCCATCGGCGCCCAAAGAGCCTACAAAACCAACGAAATGAAAACACCTCGAGAAAACAAAAACATATCCAACAAGACGATGAAAAAGAAGCGGAGGGAGTACCAGGCAACCAGATCTCAGTGCCGATCTCGACCATGTTGGAGACTTGATTCACTCCAGCGTCACCGATCTCTTTGACCTGAAATGAAGGGAGAAGACCATGAATATATATAAAAAGACAATGAAGGACCAGAAAACGGGAAAAAAGTGAGAAAAGGGACCATGGCGTAGCTCTGACCGTCCCAGACCTGAATCGCCTTGCCCTTGATGACCCACACCGAGTCGTCCACCAACGTCTGCACAAAATGAAATCAGGAAGAAGAGGGCACAATGATCAAGAGGGAAAGAGTGGAGAAGAATATACCATTGCAGTGATGACGGAGCGAGGGTCGCGCGGAGTGAGCTCTTTCTTCCACATGTCCTTGGTCAACACCACCAGCTGCTCTCCGCCGACCCAGATCTAAACGAATCAAAATTATCGTCACGAGAAAAATAGCGAAACCAGACCAAAAGAAGCTGACCTCAGAGTTCCTGGTGCAGAGCGTGGCGACATAACCCTCGAAATTGACGCGACGGAACTCCTTCTCGGGATTGGGGATCTCCATATTCGTCAGCTTAGAGATCTCCCACACGCGAACCTTCAACAAAAGTAACATTAGCAAATAGAAAACAAGATAATCATAAAGAAAAACGATTGGTTACCTCATTCCCGAAGCAGCCCCAGAGCTTGCCGTCAAAGATGACAGGGAGGCAATTGGGACGGTCGCCCAAAGAGAAGCGACGAACAAGCTGAAAGGACTGCGCATCACGGATCTGAACGAGGCCAGAGCTATCACAGGACCACACTTGGTCCTCGCCATGCTTGATTAGACCTGGATAAGGAAAAGGTAATTACATAGATGTAGAACAATAATATGTCAAGGAGATAGGTACCAAGGACGGACTTGGTGTGACCGACCATCTTGCGCTGAAAGACAGGCTCCGTGGTGGCGAGCTTCAGATCCGCCTCCTCATAGAGAGTGAAGTAATTCTCAATAAGCCACTGCACCAGATCGCCCTAGAACATGAACAGAAATCACCAAAGATGTATAAAGATGGGAAACCTTCATAAGAATTGAGAAAGTACGGAATTGTTGGCAAAGACGCCGGCCATGACGCCAAAGACCGTGGCAAGATTTTGCGAGTTCATCAAGTTCATCTCGGCATTGATGCTCACCTAAACAAATTCAATCCAATAAATATACGAATATATAATATAAGATAGACGTAAGGAGTCAATCATAAAAAGAGCAAAGTATACCTGCATGAGGAAGAAGAGGAGCTTCTTGACGACAGCTTGGTTGACCGAAGGAAGCTGCGAGGCGAACTGACGGTAAGCGAGCGCCCTTTGAGCTACATGACATTCCAATAGATTAGAGAAGAGCTAACAATCTCAGGAGCAGAAATAACACAGATCACGTACGACCAGCAGCGAGGTTCATGATGCCGCGGAAAACTTCCTCGTTAGGGCGCATGAAAAGCGAGTCAGGAAGGTCGCGGAGGTACTTCTTAAGGATGGAGGCGACGTCGGCGGGCTCGATCGGCACCGGCTCGCCCTTGTCAAAGTTCACGGCATCGCCTCGCCCTAAATTGAACAAAGATGAATCCAAGCAATAAACGCACAAATCAGAGGCCAGGCAAGAAAAGAGATGTCGCAAATCATATGCCAGCCAAGAAAAAAGCAAGATGGCAGAAATGGCGGAGGGAGGGAAGAAGCACCATTGTTGAACACGTCACTGACGGTTTTGAGGACGGCCTCGCTACCAGGCACACGAAAGATGCCCTCCGCCTCCAAACTAAACAAATCAAAACAAAATCAGGTTCAAAACTCCTCCTCCTCCTCCACCACCAACAACAGCACAGGCAGCAGCAGCAGCAACGACAACAGCATCGGAATTCAAGGAAGCGTACCCCTTGATCGTGAGGTAGTCGAGGCACTTTTGGACGAGGAGGGGCACATCCTTGTCGGGCCACTTGCTCTTCTCGTACTGCATCAGTGTCTCCAGAGGCGTTCCAAATGAGCGCACCGCATTGGGATCTACAAGATGAAGATTACCATCAAAATGAAGCATATATTCAGAGAAAAGGAGAATGGAAAAAAAAGAGAACGTCGAGTGAAAAAATTAAGAGGGTTCCCTTCTCCTGCTGTCATTGATTGACGTGCGAGATTTAAAAAAAAAAAAAAATTATATTTGCTAACCCATCCACGAAATGGAAAAGAAAAAGAAAAAGGGAAAGGAAAGGCGGAAGGAAAGACATCGAGGCCTCATCTCGCCTTAAGGAGAGAACAGGGGCTCGGCTTTCCTCCTCGATTCTCCACCACAACTCAACTGCCTCGCCAAATCGTAATTAAAATATGATAGATTAATAGTACTACTACATATACCAGGACCAACATCAGAAAGAGATTGCAAGGCGCGATGAGGGAGGAAGCGATGGCACGAGGGACGAAAGCGCGACGCTGTGGCAAAGAGAAAAATATAACAGCTATAATTGCAAAGCATCCCCGAGACGAAAGCAAAACAAAAAATCCTATAATAATAAAAAATTTAAATATTTGTGGGGAGGGGAAGAAGGGGAACCAGGCGTGAGGTCGGCCTTGGCGGGCATGGCAGGCGAGCCCTGTGGTCGCTTGGGCTCCTCTTTGGTGGGCTCTTTGGCTCCCTTGGACCCACCGAACTTGCCAAAGAGGCCAGTCTTCTCTTTAGGTTCTTTGATTTTACTCATCCTAAAGAGAGGAGCGATTAGAGGGTGTGTTGGAGGAGGAGACCAGTGGAGGGCGCACTAATTGAGACGAGCAACTCCCTGAGGTCGAAGAGATTGCGGCCCACTCCACGTCGCCGGAAAGAAACTAAATCGACGAACACGGGTCGCTGTGGAGGAATGCGAGCTTGGAGCGTGCTTATATTTGTGGACGCACGCGACTACTAGGGCACG